>OJDV01000117.1_pt1 | contig 38258 bp, 45 predicted proteins | sample 1592911 | NCBI WGS metagenome assembly OJDV01 (sample SAMN05416860, study PRJEB24817) | seawater metagenome | isolation source: Sea water | place: Canada:Atlantic | collected 2013-11 | reverse complement strand
ACCAACGCAAGTAGTTGACAGGTTAATCCATATCAGGAGCCTGCCCTGCAGGCGAATAGGTACGATTGAGGCGATAGCAGCTTGTGACATAGTGTCGCAGGCGCTTGTATTGCGGCCACATAGTAGGATAATCAAGCCTGTAGCCTGCTTGAGTTTAGCACTTAGCAGAATTTGTATTAGGAGAAACCGCATGAAAACTACCGATGGCTTGAAACTCGCCTCTTCCGCCGCTGCACTATTGCTTGCTTCAGCAAGTTTTAGCGCTAGCACTCAGGCAGATGGTGTCGCCGAGCCGGTAAAGATCAGCCAGTGCGAGGGCCTTAGCCCCGACGGCAGCATAGTCTCCTTCTCCAGCGGCCACGCCATGGTCTCCAAGAGCTTCTGCGATAAACTTGGCGGTACTCAGATTGGCGCGATCTCTGCCGCGGCACAGGCCCCAGTAGTGGCTGGCGTGCAAGTGGCTTATTGCAACGACCTGTTCAGCTGCAACACCTTCAGCGCTTGTAAGGGCAACGGCAACGACTCTTGTGCCGGCCTAAACACATGCCATGGCATTGGCTTCGTCGCCATCGCTACTGGCGATATGAGCCTGTCCGAGCAGCTATGCGGCAAGCTCGGTGGCAACCTAATCTCCGAGCTGTAATAGCGCCCTCAATGCGCCCTAGGAGTTCGTGATGCTCGGCTATGGCATTGGTCTGCGCAGCGTTCACTACGACTATGTGCTGCGCAATCGCCCGGCCGGCGTCGACTGGTTCGAACTCATCACCGAGAATTATCTAGCCCCCGGCGGCAGGCCGCGCAGCATCTTGCGCGAAGTGCGCGCCGATTACCCAGTGGTCTTGCATGGTCTCTCCTTCAATATCGGGACCGACGAGGCACCAGACTGGGACTATCTTGCCCAGCTAAAGGCCCTAATTTCCGAGACTGAGCCCGAGTGGGTGTCCGACCACCTATGCTGGACCGGCATCAACGGCCTCAGCTCCCACGACCTTCTGCCCATCTCCTATAACGAGCACAGCCTGCAACGCGTCGCCGACAAAGTCGGGCAGATTCAAGACTATCTTGGCCGCAAGATAGTGCTCGAGAACCCCTCGCTCTATATTGGCTTTCGCTCCGCCACCATGAGCGAACCCGAGTTCCTCAATGCCTTAGTGACCCGCACCGACTGCGAGATCCTGTTGGATGTGAACAACGTCTATGTCTCTGCCTTCAATATGGGCCAAGATCCTTACGCCTATGTCGATGCGCTAAATCCTAGCGCGATCCGCCAGTTCCATTTGGCCGGCCACACCAACAACACGACCCATATCATCGACACCCATGACCACCCGGTCTGCGACGATGTGTGGAAGCTATACGGATATGCCTGCGCACGTTTCGGCCCGGTTGCCACATTATTAGAGCGTGACGACCACATCCCCGAGTTTCCTGAACTGCTAAAAGAGTTACAACAGGCCCGCGACCTGCAAGAGAAAGCTCTGGCCAATAGAAATTCCACCGCTGTCCAGCGAGACGCCTCGTGAACTGGGAACAGGAGCAGGCGCAATTCTGGGCTTGGATTAGCAAACCCCAAGACCTGGAGCAGAACGCCGACGAGATCGCCGCCCTGCTTGCCCCCCACAGCCAGATTAGCCAGGCCGAAGCACTAGGCATCTATAACAACGCCTACCATCAACGCCTTGTAGAGGTCTCCAGCGCCCTTTTCCCCGTGCTGTTCCACACCCTCGGCCGGGATCTCTATACCCGCCTATGGATCGGCTATATGGGCGCCTACCCACCTCGCAATGGCCCCATACACAGAGTTGGCGAACGCTTACATACTTATGTGAGCGAACACCCCAGTTTCGCAGGGCTGCCCGCGGTTGCCGACATCGTGCAGCTAGAGAGCTTACTTACCTTGTTGTTCGACAAGGTCGACGAGACACCCTATACCCTCGCGCAGCTGCAGGCACTTCCCCAGGACGACTGGCCCGCGATGCGCTGGCAGGCTAAACAAGACTGGGCCATGTTCTATAGCCGTTTCGATCTGGAGCAGTATTGGCGCCTGATGCAGGACTACATCTCTCAAGGAGGCGAGCCGGGCAATACGGGCTTTGCCATCACCGGCATAGAGCCTACCCCCTCGCCAAAACTGCCTAACTACTTGGTACTACGCCAAGAACAGCGCATGCAGTTTCAGATCATTCGCCCAGAGATGGCCGTGTTTCTTGAGGGCGTGCAGGCACAACTAGATTTCGCCAGTCTGTGTGTGGCGCTGGCCGAGGCTTTCCCCGAGCAGGAGATTCCGTCCCTTAGCCTGCGGCTATTACTGCGCGCACTAGAGCTGGAACTGCTCTGCCTGCCCAAGGCCTAGAGTGCCGCTCAAGCCTTGTCGGCGCTGCCTCTTAGTGCTATCTTTGCCAGCCCTTGCAGCCTCAAATGTAAACTCCTGATATTTAAACAATTACTCATTACTCAATAGCCAAACGCTCCATTGGCGTATTGAAGGCCTAACCTGTGTCCCACATCCCTCGACTCCTGAAACTCCTTAACACCGCCGCGCGCTATAGGCTCGACAAGATATCTCCCCATGTGCGGGCAAAGGGTCTCGCGGGCTTTATGTTCGGCGTATGGAGCCTACCCTGGTGCCTGCACTCCACGCGCAGATTGCCGCCCGAGCTGCGGCTGCGCCAGGCACTAGAGGAGCTAGGACCCATCTATATTAAGTTTGGGCAGCTGCTATCTACGCGCCGCGACTTCCTGCCACCCGAGCTGGCCGACGAGCTGGCCGGTCTGCAAGACAAGGTGCCAGGCTTCGACTCACCCACAATTCAGACGCTAGTAGAGACAGCCCTCGGCATGCCTTGGCAGAATGCCTTCGCGCGCTTAGATACTCAGTCACTCGCATCAGCCTCGGTGGCACAAGTGCATAGCGCCCAGTTGCTCAATGGCGACGAAGTGGTAGTGAAGGTAATACGCCCCGGCATTGAGAAGACCATTGTCGAGGACATCAAGGTCTTGAAATGGATCGCGGGAATGGTGGAGCGCTACCTCCCCGACGGCAAGCGCCTGCGCCCTCGCGAGGTGGTAGACGACTACGAGAAAATCATCCTCGACGAGTTAAACCTATTGGCCGAAGGTGCCAACGCCACACAGTTACGCCGCAACTTCGAGCATTCCCCGCAGCTGTATGTGCCCAAAGTCTATTGGGAGTTCAGCCGCACTAATATGCTGGTGATGGAGCGCATCTACGGCACCCCCGTGGCCGATATTGCCGCGCTAACCGCACGCAACGTGAATCTGAAGAAGCTAGCAGAGACCGGCGTGGAGATCTTCTTCACCCAGGTGTTCAACCACAGCTTCTTCCATGCCGACATGCACCCCGGCAATATCTTCGTGGCCCTGCATAGCCCAGAGAACCCCCAATACATCGCCATCGACTGCGCCATCATCGGATCACTGAGCCGCGACGATCAGCAATACCTAGCACGCAATCTCTTGGCCATCTTCAAGCGCGACTATCGCAAGGTTGCCGAGCTACATGTGGAGTGCGGTTGGGTGCCCAGAGACACCAAGGTGCACGAGTTCGAGTCTGCCATGCGCGCCGTGTGCGAACCCGTATTCGAAAGACCCCTGAAGGACATCTCCTTCGGCTACCTGTTGGTGCAGCTATTCCGCACCGCGGGGCGCTTCAATATGGAAGTGCAGCCCTCCTTGGTCTTGCTACAGAAGACGCTACTCAATGTTGAAGGCCTAGGGCGCCAGCTGTACCCAGAGTTAGACCTGTGGACCACGGCCCTGCCGTTCCTCGAGAACTGGCAGCGTAGACGCATGGAGCCAAAGACCCTAATCAAGGCGCTACGCGAGAACGTGCCGGACTGGATAGAACAGCTGCCCTATCTGCCGCAGCTGATGATCGATACCCTGACTCAGGCGCAGCAGCTCAGCACGATCAACGAGAACCTGCGCGAGCGCCTCGAGCAAGAACAACAGCAAGAAAGAACGCGCAAGCGATCGAACAGAACCGCAGGGCTTGGCCTATTGGCGCTGAGCGTGGTGGGGCTGCTCACTCCACTGAACGAGAGCCTCAGTATGCTGCCACTATGGGGCATTGTGAGTCTCAGCGGCGCTGTTTACCTTTTGTGTTTTAGACGCTGACATAGCATACTAGCGCGCATGAAAGTAGCAGCAGATACAGGCTCTCAGAGCCCTTGGTTAGAACAAGTGAAGTGGAGCGACGAAGGCCTTGTGCCCGTCATTACACAGGACTACCGTAGCGGGCGGGTACTAACCCACGCATGGTTAAATCGCGAGGCTTTGGCCTTGGCAGTGAGCGAGGGCCGCGCCATCTATTGGTCGCGATCGCGCAGCAAACTGTGGAGAAAGGGCGAAGAGTCCGGTCATATTCAGAAGCTACATGGCGTTTACTTAGATTGCGATGGCGACACCGTATGCTATCAGGTCGAGCAAGTGGGCGGCATCGCCTGTCATACCGGCCGCGAGAGCTGCTTCTATCGCAAGCTCGAGGGCGATGACTGGCTCACGATCGACCCGGTGCTTAAAGACCCCGACGAGATTTACTCCGGCGCGGCACACTAAAAGTCGCCGCACCTAAGCAGCACAGCTAGCGAGTCATAAATGAGTGATATATTGATCGAACTTGGGCGCATACTGGAACAGCGCAAGCAGGCCGACGCGGCAGAGTCTTATGTTGCCAGCCTGCACCACAAGGGTCTGAACAAGATTCTCGAGAAAGTGGGCGAAGAGGCCACCGAAACGATCATCGCGGCCAAAGATTACAATAGTGCAAAGCCAGACGATTCCGTAGTCAAAGAGACTGCCGACCTATGGTTTCACACACTAGTGATGTTGAGTCATCTGGAGCTTGGCCCAGAGGACGTATTAGAGGAATTACGTAAGCGCTTCGATATTTCCGGGCACGTGGAAAAAGCAGCGCGAACACAAACAAAGTAACAGAACAGACCCTACTAGGCGCATCTTGCGCGCACGTAGCAAAGTCTTTTGGAGGCAGTAATGGGTTTAGGTGGAATCGGTATTTGGCAACTAGTCATCATCTTGGTAATCGTCGTGATGTTGTTTGGCACGAAGAAGCTGCGTAATCTTGGCTCCGACTTAGGCGGCGCACTGAAAGGCTTTAAGAGTGCCATGAAGGACGACAACGCCAAAGACAAGGACGAAGAAGAGGAAGACGACAGCGTTAAGAAGGCTACCAACGCTACGACGATGAACTCTGAGAAGTCCGACACAAAAGATTGATTCAGCCAAAACGCCTGAGTCATTGGATTTATCCTGTCTTATTTAATCACCTCACGCCGGATGTAACGGATGTTTGATATTGGTTTCATGGAGCTGTTGTTGATCAGCGTTGTGGCGCTGATTGTCATCGGGCCAGAACGACTTCCCGGCGCAATCAGAACGGCAACGCTGTGGATTGGCCGCGCCAAGCGCAGCTTCAATCAAGTAAAGGGCGAGATCGAGAAAGAGATCAACGCCGACGAGATCAAGCGCCAGCTGCACAACGAGTCCATCCTCTCTGACTTGAAGAAGGCCAAGGGCAAGGCCGACCAACTCTTTGCAGATACCCGCAAGAATATCGATAACATCAACACAGAAGTGAACGAGACACTTAAGGACGAAGAGGCCCAGCTAAAAGACGCAGTGGCCGATAAGCCCACGCAAGTCGAAACAAAAATAGCGAAGGCGAAAGAGCCCGCCGCCGCCCCTGTTGACGACCCGTCCAGCATCGACGAGCCAGAAGAGCCTAGTGTCGCAGCAAGCGAAGAGACAGAGCTTGCCGAGGCAACGGAGCCGGAAGTAAAACAAGGCCCAGTCGAAGACTTCTATAACAATCCTTCTTCGGAGACAGTGAAGGTAACTGGCGGCAGTTTGCGCCCCACCTCCTCACTAGACGATGAGACAGACTCCGGACGCCGCTCATGAGTAATAAGCCTAAGTATGGCTCCGGCGGCGAGCTGACGATTGTCGACCACCTAATCGAGCTACGCGACCGCATCATGAAATCGCTTGCCGCGATTCTGCTGCTCTTCTTATCGCTGTTCTATTTCTCTAACGACATCTACACCTTCGTGGCCACACCATTGATGTCGGTGCTGCCCGAGAACATGGGCATGATCGCGATCGACCCGACCTCGCCCTTCTTCGCCCCGTTCAAGCTTACCTTCTATGTTTCGCTGTTCTTGGCCGCGCCCTATATTCTGTATCAGCTATGGTCCTTCATCGCCCCCGGCCTCTATCAGAACGAGAAAGCACTAGCGATACCGTTGTTCATCTCTAGCGTGTTGCTGTTCTACGCCGGCATCGCCTTCGCCTATTACGTACTGTTCGGTTTTGTATTCGCCTTCTTCGTCTCCGTGGCCCCCGAGGGCATCATGGTGACCCCCGACATCAATAGTTTCTTGAGCTTTGCCCTAGCCATATTCTTCGCCTTCGGCCTAGCCTTCGAGATCCCAATCGCTGTGTTCCTTCTCATCTGGGTTGGCATAGTAGAGCCAGAAGACCTGACCTCGAAACGCCCCTATGTAGTAGTGGGCTGTTTCGTCATCGGCATGCTATTGACGCCGCCCGACCCTTTTACCCAGTCGATGCTCGCACTGCCCATGTGGATGCTGTTTGAAGTTGGCATCGTGTTCGGTCGTCTGATCAAGCGCAGACAGAAAGCGAAAGAGGCCGAAGAAGAGAAAGCAGACGACGCACAATAGTCTTGGTCTTACACTTGCAGAGAGAACGTGACCGGCCCATCGTTCTCTAGCGCCACCTTCATGTCCGCCCCGAATTCCCCAGTGCCTAGCTTAGCCACGCTCTTCCCCGCCTGCGTGACCATATAATCGTAGAGTGGCTGCGCAAGCCCAGGGGGCATCGCGCTGGAGAAGCCCGGCCGCAGCCCCTTATCCGTTGTCGCCGCCAGCGTGAACTGCGACACCAAGAGCAAGCCCCCTTCAATATCTAACAGCGACAGATTCATCTTGCCATCCGCATCGGCGAATACTCGATAATTGAGCAGCTTGTGCAGCAGCTTATCCGCCTTGCCCTCATCGTCTTCCTTCTCTAGGCCCAGTAGCACCAGCAGCCCCTTGTCGATCTGCGCGCGGGTCTCGCCCTCTATGCTGACCCGCGCCCAGTTCACCCGTTGTAGCAGTGCGATCATTGCGACTTCTCGCTCTCGATTAATTTCGCCATCGCAATCGTCGCCAGAATCAAGGCATCGGTATTGCCCGGCTCGAAGGCCGAATGCCCCGCCTCGCGGATGATATAAAGCTCCGACTCCGGCCACCGCTCGTGCAGCGCCGTGGCATTGTCTAGTGGGCATACGATGTCGTAACGACCATGCACGATGAAGCCAGGAATGCCCTTCAAGCGGTCCGCATCGTTCAGTATTTGATTCTCCTGCAAGAACGCATCGTTCATAAAATAATGCGCCTCGATGCGCGCCATCGCCAAGGCCACATGCGGATCCTCGAAATGCTCCGCCAGCGCCTGATTGGGACGCAGCGTAGAACACAACCCCTCCCAAACCGACCACGCCTTTGCCGCCGACATGCGCGCAATCTCGTCATTCCCGACCAACCGCTGATAGTAGGCCGCGATCATATTCTTGCGCTCCGGCTCCGGAATATGCTCCAGATAGGTCTTCCAGTAATCCGGGAATATGCGCCCCGCCCCCTCCTGATAGAACCACTGCAAGTCCTGCGGTCGACACAGGAAGATGCCCCGCAGCACCAAGCCCATAACCCGCTGCGGATGGGTTTGCGCATACACCAGACTGAGCGTAGAGCCCCATGACCCGCCGAACAACACCCAGCGCTCCAGCTTCAGGAACTCTCGGATCTTCTCCATATCCTCCACCAGCGCCCCGGTATGGTTGTCCTCTAGCTCCGCGTGTGGCGTGCTCTGCCCCGCCCCGCGCTGATCGAACACGATGATGCGATAACGTTCCGGGTCAAAGAAGCGTCGGCTCTGCCCGCTAGTGCCGCCCCCGGGCCCTCCGTGCACGAATACCACCGGTATCCCGTCGGGGTTGCCAGACTCCTCAACGTACAGGTCGTGTATATCGCTTACGCGCAGGCGATGCGTGGCATAGGGTTTAATCTCGGGATAGAGGACGTGCATGGAGACTCCTTGTGGTTTGCTGCAGGAAACTAGAGAAAGGCGTTGGGCTAATATTAGGCGAGATTTAGTGTGGTGGCGAATGCTTGGGGTGGTTTTGTGCGGAGGGAGGTTTGGATGCACGGTATAACATACTAGTGCGGCACGAAAACGACATAGGGAAGAGGCAAAGCTTCTAAATTTCAGATGTTTATGCGTGGGGTACTGGAGATAGTGAGAAACGCGGTATCTCGACAATGCGTGCGTGCGCGGTTTGCCGAGATTGTTGTTGCGAGGGTAGGACCTTAAGGCACTGTATTTTCGGGAGGAACCGGCTTAGACTCCCGTCAATTACCAGCGTTATGTGTGCGTGCACACTATATAAATGTTAGTGCTAGGAGGTGGTCTTGAAAAGGGATTGGGAACTCGTTCGCGTCATACTATGCCGGTTAGAGGATATGGACACGACCAATGGTTCGTTGGATGCCAACGATGTCGAGGATTACTCACCAGAATTCGTCTCGTACCATATGAATCTTTTAGACGAGGCGGGTCTGATTGAGGCTAATTGCGCGAAACCACTTAGCGGACCAATGCAATGCTTCGCATTCAGTTTAACGTGGGAGGGACATGAGTTTCTTGATAAGATCCGTACTGAAACTGTTTGGAACAAGACCAAGGACCTCATTCAGAGCAAGGGCATAGATTTGTCTTTCGATGCCATAAAGTACGCAGCCTCGACTGTATTGAAAGGTATGTTGGGATAACCGCACTAACAATTACATCAAGTACACGCCTCTCGGCGCCGGACGCGGCTACGCCACGCCGCTTATGAAAAGGCGTTAGTGGTCGATATGTCCCAGTGTGCACTTTGTAAAATTGACTCGAATTTATGCGATTCGCATATAGTGCCCGAATTCGTCTTCAAGGGTTTGTACGACGAAAACCATAGGTTTATGGGGGTAACTGGGACTGGCAATAAAGGCTGGAAGTACTTGCAAAAAGGCATCAGAGAGAAGTTGCTATGCCAAAATTGTGAGCAATTTATTAACGAAAAGTATGAGATACCTTTTCAAAATGAATGGCTCAATAAACAAACATTTCCGGATAAAGTTAGTGAGTCTTATTTTGCAAAATATGACTACGCAGTACTGAAGCTATTCCATTTAAGTGTTCTTTTTCGAGCGTCGGTTTCAACCTTGCCTACATTTAGGCAAGTTTCCCTCGGAAAGCATCAGGAAATAATTCGGCAGCTACTCTTATCAAGGGATCCTGGGAAGCTGGATCAATATCCCATAGTGGCATTTGCTGTGTTGAATAACATTAAGGAAGTTGAAAAGCGCTTGATAACAATGCCGCTGGCAACGAAGGTAGACGGCCACACAGTTTATGCTCAAGTATTCTGCGGGGTAATGTGGTGGATCTCTGTATCATCTCATACCAATAGGTTCTTCCAGGAAGCAGGATTGCGAGAGTCTGGCGCGATTACTTTTATTTCCATACCATGGAGCGAAATAGGTGTAATGCAGGAGGCTAAGAATGCTCTTAATCGTTCCCACCACTAACAAAGTCTTTCAGTCGGACCAAAGCCTGTCGTCACGCTTGTTGCTTGCGCAACAGTCGCGCCAACAGGCTTTGGCCGCTGAAGGAAGGCGTTAGTTGGCAACGAGAAAGAGATCACTTTGACGACCGCGATAATTGTTTCAGGAGCCCCAGCGTCGGGAAAATCAGTTCTGTCAGGTTGGCTCGCAAAAGAAACTGGACTTCAGCTATTGTCCAAGGACTTCATCAAAGAAGCACTATTTGATGAGTTTGGTTGTGACACAAGAGAAGAATCGAAAGTCCTGGGTAAGGCGAGTTTTGAAATGCTCTTGGATAGGTGCCGACATCTTGCTCTCGCTCGTAGAAACTTCATCGTGGAAAGTGCGTTTAGAAGCAGTGACGGACTAATGCTTTCCGCTGCGTTTCAAGGTTTGAACCTCATCCATGTATGTTGCATGGCACCGGAGGCGGAAATTATCGAAAGATTCGAGCAACGTGCATTGAGTGGCGAGCGCCACACTGGTCACTTGGATTCAGGAAATGTGTTGGAGCTATCCAGCATGCTTAAAGGCGGCACTTTTGACATAGTAATTCCTGGCGCCATAAGGATTGACGTGCACACTACAGACTTTGGTTCCCACATGTACACAGCAGCTAGAGAGAAGATTCTGAGTGCGTATGCCAACTAACCAACGGTTGCAGGTCGTTCCGGCCTGCGGCCTACACTCGACGCGGCGACGCCGCGCGCCTGAACACGGGCGCTAGCTGCCCCGAGGATCAGGCATGAATGGGAACGAGATAGAAAAGCGAATTGAACAATTGGGCGGATATAGTACTGCGCTGATTGCTGCGATTCGTGTTATGGACCAAGGCAGATACATTCTCTTGCCCTTACTGGAGGATGAGGCACTAAAGGATACTCTTGCTGTCAGACTCAAAAATACTCACGGTGCCTACGCTTACAATCACTTGGTTCCAATACTTGCGCATGACCTTATTAGAGATTGCTCTCGTATATTCTTGGATGCCGGCGACAAGGCATGCAGTTTGTGTAATCTGCATAGAAAGGCAGCCAGCAATGATGTCTTAGATGTGTTGCGGAGCAAATTTCGAAATATTCCGGATCAGTTTAGTGAGGTACGAATTTATGACCTGAAACTAACTGAGGATGATCAAAAGAAGTATTTCGCCAACATGAGAGAAGATCAAAAAAATAGATATGAAGAGGACTTTAAGTCGGCGTGGGCTGATCTTTCAGCGTTTGTAAGTGGGCTAGAGAAAAACGAAACAGCTTTGAAAATCAAAACATTTAGAGATAAGTACTTTGCTCACCTAGAGATGCAGCCACTAAACCAAGAGCCTGCTCCTTACAATGTGGAGAATCTTGGTCTCAAATTTAACGATGTATTTGCATTCATGGATGAATGCATAAAATGCTGCGTGAACTTAGTCAGGCTCATTACGGGTACAACTCATGTGGTCGGCAGTTTCGCCGAGGTGCATAAAAAGAGAGGAGCGAGCATGTGGACCGTGTTGATAAATGGTGGGAAGTAGCAGCTAACAAACAGTTCCTGAGCGACCAAAATATGTCGTCATGCCTTTTGCAAAAGGCGCAAAAGCCACGCCAACATACTTTGGCGCCAGAACATGGGCGTTATGAATCCACCACCCGGGAAGATCGAGAATGACCGACGATAAAGAAATCGAAAAAAATCTTGTGGATGTAAATCATGAGATTGAAGTTTTGAGCGAAAAGGTTCAAAGCATTGAGAGGATTGCCAGCACAATTGAATCTCTAGCTGAGTCCGGAGTAGAAGCGTTCACTAAGTACATGGAATCTAAAACAAAGAACAAAGAGAAAGAGCTGAACCTAAAACTACACCAACATGAGAAAGAACTAGAGCTCCAGGACAAAGCACATAAACGAATGGCAATTGTACTAGTCATTGTCCTAGCTTCAATTGTTGGCCTATTGCTTGCGGCGATGCTTACAAACAGAGACGAGCTAGTGGCAATTATCTTGAATTCAAGTTTAGCAATCGGTGCTGGCGCGGGGCTTACGAGCTTGTTTAGAAAGAAGGATTCATAACAATCAAATCAACGAGGATAAACCGCTGCGCGGTTTACCTATTATTACGGGCGTTTTAAGGCATCACAAGTGAAGTGCCACATCCATACGCTTGTGGAGCACTCGAATAATTTCGATTTTTGAAGATGTACCGAAACGATAAAAGATCAGATGGCTTCCTACTTGCTTTTTTATGTAGCCGGCTCTGACATCGTCGCATGGGCTGCCGAGTTCATGGTTATCGGCCAGAGTGTAGAACATCGAATCAAGTTTTTTGAGGTAAAGCCGCCGTTGTTCACGCCCCCAGGTTTTCTCGGTATAACGGGCAATTCCAACCAGGTCGTCCTTGGCCTTCTTGCTTAGCTTAAATGGGGGCATCAAGGCGATTCTTTATCCAGCTCTTCCATAAGGGCATTATAGTCGTAGTCAACAAAACCGCTTCGTTCACCTTCGACAAGCAACTGCCGCAGGTTTTGACGACGGGTTTCGGCTTCCTCCAGCATTCTGAGGCCAGTGCGCACAACCTCGGTGGCAGAGCCGTATCGACCGCTCTGGAGCTGTTGTGCAATGAACTCGTCAAAATGAGCGCCGAGGGACATGCTGGTGTTCTTGGCCATGGCAGCCTCCGTATACCAAATATTGGTATCAGATATTACTGCCTCATAACCATTAGATCAACTTCGCGCCTAAAGGCGCCAGACACGGCCTCTGGCCGCGCCGGTTATTAAAGGCGTTATGTGTAAATGAACATGGAAGAAATATTAGATAAATTAACTGAATACACACTGGCATTGAAAGCAGGCCTTGATACTACAACTCAAGCTAATGAGCGGCCATTAATCACAGGCCGCTTAGCAGCCGCTGCTGAAATGTTTGCTTTACTTCATGACGCAGGTAGTTTGGAGTCTGTGCGAGAGCTCGTAAAGTCGGAGGTTCGTGCACATGGCTGGTCTTTTATATCGGGCAAGGCCGGAGAAAAAACAGCTTTAAAGTGGGTGGCATTTACAAATGCAATTGGTGTACAGCAATAAAACATATAACAAAATGGTCAAGTTCACTCCGGCCCTACAGGCCAGCGCGGGACAAATTAGGCTTCGCTCAATTTGCCCCTTACCACAGGGTTATGTGCTTTGATACGTGCCACAGTTTAAGGCAAATTGACAATGGAGCTACGAATGGGCGTTAAAAACCAATTGGCAGTTTTAGCTATATCATTTTTCCTGAATACTTTCGGAGGCTATGCTGAAGCACAAATATCAGGAACCACGCCGAGTGCAGATCCTTTGTATCAACCTTTTTTCGTAATAGATCCTCGCGAGGAGGACAATTTACAAACAGCACGAGGCAGATTGCCAGAGCAAAGAGGATGTGGAGCTGGATCGATGTCTTGGAGCGAAAATGACTTCCAAGAAGTGCCTGGGATTTATTGGGCTAGCCTAAAAACGTATTGTAGAGATGGTGTTGAGATCACGATTTGGACGGATTTCGAGAGTAGCTTTTTTGGTGGTACAGAACGGGCAAAGTCGAATGGAAGGATGATAGTTGATGGCGACAGTTTTCAGGGAGTGGATGGAAGTAACCGTGTTATTACTGGAAGGCTAGAAGCAACTGCTAAAATTGCTTATAAATTTGAAGTATTTGGCAACGATGAAGGAATCGGGCACATCAATGAATTTGAATTCGATTTGAAGAACGGAGGGCTTTTCCTAATTGCCAGTAACGGGAACGACATAGTGATTAAGCAGGTCCAATACAACACCGCAGGTAGTTCCGCGCAGGATCTTCAGTTTCTGGCAATACAACATGCAGTAATCAGAACGTTTTACGAAAACTATCATCAATAAGTTTGGATTGAGTAAGCCAGCACATAACTAACGAAAGCAGGCAGATGCTTCGCACTGCTGTTTCGAGCGTTATGTTTCCTCCAGCACCGAGACCAAACCAAGATAATCCACAAAAGGAATAAAATCACGTTCAAGGAAGAGCAGCGGCATTTTCCGCTCGATACAAAATGTAGCGATAATGACATCCGTTGTTTTCCGAATGGTGATTCCCTTTTTCCGAAGCGCACGATAATTTTCGGCGCACTTGTCAGGCATGCCTTCACCAAACATTTCAATGCGACCCAGTGTCAGCAAAGTTTGTTTGGTCAAACGGTATTGCCGATCGTCCCGAATTCCCTGGAGGATTTCCAGAAAAATCAGATCACCCATGCCAAAAGAGCCTTCGATTATTCCAGCGTCAAGAGTGTCTGTATGCCTGTTCTGGACGCCATTGAGGTAGTCGATCCAAACACTGGTATCTACCAGTATCATTTGCCGCCCCGCATTTCGTCCAGATCGCCCTCCCATTTTACTCGGCCGCGCAGTTTGCGAATATCCTGTTGCTGGCTGCGCAAGAGAAGCAACTTAAGCCCTTGTTCTACCGCTTCTTTTTTTGTGCTACACCCTGATGCTTTGAGAGCATCGGTCATGAGTTTGTCATCGATAACTATGTTGGTTCTCATAAACCACCTGTGTGTATTGGATTGCAACTTGTACACACTTTATCGCCGACAAAGAAACATAACAATCCGCTGCACAGCGACAATTTCTCCTCTGCCTTGCAGCTCCAAAATTGCGCGTGGGAATCAAGGGGTCAGGTTCTTTGAATTTTATATTGGATCAACGAACCTGACCCCATTAACCTGTGAGTTGGACGTTATATACCAGACAGCACAAAATCGACTGCAGCGATAATGTCTGAGCGATATACGGAAAGATCACACGCTTGAGCACCGAGTTGACTGCGATCCACGCCTGCAATGTCTTGCGTCATTGCAGTGAAACTCTCACCGTCGAGAGAGAAGGCAGGATTTAGCCTTGATAGGCTTATTGCTGCAACAACCTTTGAAGGCGTGAGAGGAATAACGATGGTTGTTCTCAGCCCACTTAATAAATCATTTTGTATATCCAGCAAGTAAGGATATTGGGCGTTTGACGCAGGGTTAGGGTTTCTATATGCAATGAACTGCCCCATCAGAACTTCCTCACGCTGTCGCTGAAAGTGCCGTTGGTTTCGACAAACTGGTTGTATGCTTGAATGGCATCGGCATTCTCGCGCAGCCATTGATCGCTCTGTTCAATACGCAGTTGCTCAGCCAAAGCCCGCTCCAGCGTTGCCGAAAGATTGATATTCAGAGCTCTGGCTTTTTCAAGTAAGTCGCTGTTTATACTGACGTTAGTAGGCTTTTTTGTGGCTTCGGAGTTGTATGTATAATTCATGACGGTTGCTCCATATACATTATGCGCATAGCTTATGCGCATATCGGGTGTCGAGCAAGGCATATAGCAATCCACTGCACGCGACCAGCAAAGTTGGCGCGTGAATGAATCTAGGGGACACTGATAATTTAATAGCTTAAGCGCCTCACTAAGTTATTAAGTTATCAGTGTCCCTGCTCTTTTAAAACCGCAGCACAAAGGACTCAAGACTATGCACTATATACTTTTCTATGAATACGCCCCTGATTATCTAGAGCGGCGAGGTGAGTTTCGGGACCAGCATATGGCTCTAGCGAAAGCCTCAATAGATCGAGGTGAATTATTTCTTGGAGGTGCATTTGCTAACCCCGCAGATGGAGCCGCGATTGTTTTCAAGGGGAATACCCCAAAAATTGCAGAGTCTTTTGCTAAAGCAGATCCTTATGTCATTAATGTTCTAGTCACTTCTTGGAATGTACGTGAATGGACAACAGTGGCAGGAAAAGACGCTGAACAGCCCATTGTGACTTAAGATAAATGGGGTCAGTGTCATTGCCGTCCCAATTATTAGCGGAGCGTTAGGCAGAACATGCAAACCTCGTCTCAACCATTACTTATCGTGGCGATACCGCCGATTCTAGGAAGCCTTGTCGTTCTTTCAATAGCTGATGTTGGGATGAACGTGTGGATAACTCATCTACTAGCGATTTCCTTAGGCTGCTGCCTAGTCTTTGTTGGCAGTTATTTGCGCCGCCTGAGTAACCGCAAAATTACGGCTTTTACGATCATCATCCTGACGCTGCTCGGTTTGACCACGTCAATACTTGGGAGCGACTCATCGGAACCAGAGCGCTGGATTAGTGTTGGACCGGTTAGGCTGTATATCGCACCTATGTTATTGCCCTCGTTTATCGCAGCTTGTTCGGTCATTATTGCCAAGCAGCAAATGCTTAGCTTCACTGCTGTCCTCGCGACCGCGCTCTTGCTGACTTTGCAGCCAGACGCGTCTCAGGTTCTGGGCCTGACGGTCGCTTCGGCTGTTGTCGTTGCACAGCACCGCCTTGGAGTATTTCGTCTGGGTGCTGTCGCTTTTCTGTTGGGCGCCCTCACCCTATGGGCGTTCTCTTTACCCGATCCCCTAGAGCCGGTACCGCATGTAGAGGAGGTCTTTGCTTTGGCACTAAGTCACTCCTTATTTGCAGGGCTTGCCATAATTGCTAGTGCAGGCGCGTTTATCGTCGGGTTGTGGATTCGATCGCGTAATGGCCCTTCTTGGCTCGCCGCAGTAGCGAGTTACTACATGGTTCTATTTGTATGCTCAACTACAGGAATCACGCCAGCTCCTTTGCTTGGATATGGTGCTGGGCCTATCTTGGGTTTTGGTCTCATGACTGTACTACTCGGGTGGCTTGAGCATCAAAACTTGCCCAACAAATCAATACAGCCGATTGCTGACGCGACGGGTGATTAAGGTGTTATGTATTTCAAACTCTGCGATATTGTCGAAAACCTCATCATTTGAGAGATTTATGTATAACTGTCGTGTAAATGCCGTGGGGGTACGCAGTAGCATCTTGTAATCAAATTAGTACGATTACAGGAGTCCGGAGAACAGACATGAAAATTGATGCGAAAAGACTGAAGGCGCTGCGCCAGACACAAGCCTGGACTCAAGAAGATTTGGCTGAGAGGGCTAACGTCCACCCTAGGACGGTTCAGAGAGCCGAAGCCAGCAGTTTCGCTTCAAGACGCACAACGAAGGCATTTGCAGACGCTATGGATGTAGAAATAGGCGAGCTGATAGTTTCCGTTCAAATACCTTTCGGTACCGCGATTGTTCTAAATGCCATTATCTGGGCTGCAGTTATGCTGCTAATAGGTATTACTTTTCATGATCAGCCAGAAAACAATAAACCAATACAGCAAATATTGTCCTTTGCCGCGCCCTCGTCAATGCTTCTACTTTGCTGGCTTTCACGTCGCTACCGTCGACAATCCAGCACCAGATAAACTGGGTCAGTGTACTTCAGCTATCGAATGCCAGAAATAATGTCGTATTTAAGTGAAGAGATTATTTTTCACGTCCAATCCGAGCCCACATTTACAAAGGCAATTTTCAATGTCGAGACTATCAGAATACGAAATCAATATTAAAATAAAGCTTAGCGCGCTATGGGCATCGGCTATGTCTTTGTATATTTATTGTGATTACTTCGAACTATACACTCCAGAGAAACTGGAAGGCATGATAGACGGCACTACTATTTTCGGCTCAGGTGACCAAGGAGTTTTACTCGGCTTATCTTCGATAATGTTCGTCGCCAGTTTAATGATTTGCCTATCCATACTATTGCCAGCGACGATTAATAGAGTTTTAAACATTCTTGTGGGTTCGATCATGACACTAATGCTAGCTTTTCTTACCTATGCCGCTGGCTGGTATTTTTACAAAATGTATGCGGCAGCTGAAGCCATTTTGACTATGCTAGTTGTTTACTTCGCATGGAGCTGGCCAAAAGAGTCAGCTGAATCAAGGGGTCAGGTTCTTTGAATTTTTGATATTTATATTGGATCAACGAACCTGACCCCATTATCCGGTCAACAGCTGAGGCTACTTGATCTAGTAGCCTCAGCACCTATTCCTGCCGTAAACTAGCGAGATCGATTTATAAGCACTAGATACGGACGATTAGACTCGACCAGAGGATATAGATGAGAATTTGTGGAGTAGATTTAGTAGGCAACGAGGCAGTTATTTGCTTACTTGAGCAGGAAGGCCAGCAGTTTACCTTGCCGGATTGCCGAGTACGCAAGCTAACCTTGCCGAAAGAGCATAGTCGAGAGGATCTTCAACAGTTTCAGTTTTCATTTGCCAAACTGATGACGGATTACAAGGTCTCAAGGGTTGCGATACGCGAGCGTCAGACAAAAGGTAAGTTCGCCGGAGGGGCAGTCAGTTTCAAGCTGGAGGCTGCCATTCAGCTTATTTCAACTCTGGATGTACTTGTACTTTCGCCTGTGACAATAAAATCAGCCCTTAAGGACAATCGCTTACCCTTGTCATTTTCTAATACGGGTCTAAAAGTGTTTCAGGAAGGCGCGTTTATCGTGGCGTTCGCCGCGCACAGCATCGCCAGTTAATATTTTTGGAATATAGGTTCGAAAAGACACAATGTTTGAATTTTTTTGGCGGCTTAAACACATTTGTCTGTAGCCGCCCAAATTGCCTACTACCCGTTTGTTCTGTATAAGCAACAATAAAAAGCTTGCAGCGGACACTAGAATCCGCATCGCAGAAAAGGGAGATTCATGCATGTTTGCCAATTATCTCAATATTGCGCTGCAAACAATCCGTAAGCAGCCCGTCTTCGCCGCAATCAAAATTCTTAGCCTTACCCTTGGACTAGCCTGTAGCATATTGGTGCTTTTACATGTGCAGTTTGTACAAAGCACTAATAAATACATCGACAATTGGCAGAATACCTACCGTCTAGTTACGCACATGATGGTCAGAGAAACTCAAACCCCTTATAGAACCAGCGCTACTGCTGACCCTTATATTCGTTCGCTGCGCCAGGACTATGCCGATCAGATAGAGCATATCGCTCTTATCCGCGGTGGCGATGGCTTGTTTAGCCAAGGCAATCAGGCAACTCAGAATAACTTCCATTGGGCCGAGCCCGACACGGTATACCTATTTGACCTAGAGTTCCTTGCGGGTGACCCTGCAAGCGCGCTCACTGCCCCCAATACCATGGTGCTATCCGAGTCCACTGCACGAAGATACTTTGGCAATGAAGACGCTCTAGGGAAGGTACTGCGTTACAACAATCAAGTGGATATCCAAGTGAGCGGTGTGGTGCGTGACGTGCCTGAGAACGCCACGATGCAGTTTGAGATGCTGATCTCGGTGCCTACGGGTAGGCAGTTGTTCGGCGACGCCTTCATGAATGGCACCGGGTGGATAAGCTTTAGTGGCTCTCAAACCTATCTTAGCTTTCGCGATAAGGCCTCTGCGGATCAGTTAGCAGGGGATCTGCTTAATTTCATCGACCGCAATCTGCCCGAGAACTCGGTTAGCTATGCCGCACAAAGCAATTTTGGGCTCTCCATGCAGCCTATCGATGATATATACCTGAACCCTCTAACGAACTTTGGATCACCAGAGGCCTCCGAGACCCAGCCTGTTTTAATCGGATTGATTGTATTTGCGGTGCTAATTCTAGTTTGTTCCTGTATCAACTATTCCAACCTGTCTTTGGCGCAGATTTCGCAACGTAGAAAAGAGATTGGCATACGTAAAACCTTGGGCGCAACCCGTGGTCAAATCGTATCTCAGTTTCTGTTCGAGTCTTTGCTGCTAACGGTCATCGCTTTGCTATTTGCGGCTCCCATTGTGATATTCGCAATTCCCGTATATGCCAACCTCACCAGCATCTCCATTCAACTTAGTGATTTACTCGCCTCGAGTTTTGTAGTTGTACTTGCATTACTAGTGCTGGCCGTTGGCGCTATCTCTGGCATTTTGCCTGCCCTGTCTGTATCCCGCTTACAGGCAGTTACCATCATGAAGCGCACTAGCAACCAAAGCAGGATAGGCAGATTGAGTAAAGCCACGGTCACGGCGCTGCAGTTTTGCTTCTCTAGTGCACTTATCCTTCTGGCAATTGCCATCTATATACAAACAATGTTCTTACAGAACTTGGACGTAGGTTTTAACAGGAACAATTTGTTGATTCTTGATAGCCGCTACAACGGGCAGGAGCCCAATGCTTTTAGTTATACCGGCATGATCAACGACCTAGAACAACATCCTGGTGTTTTGTCTGTGGTGGGCTCACAAGTTAAGCCACCCAGTACTGGCGGCATTAATCCGTGGCGCCTTCCTAGTTATGGCCCAGACGAGTCGATTACTGTGGCGCATGTTGGCGTAAGCGAAGGGTTTATCGAAACCTACCAGATGCAGCTGCTTGCCGGCCGTGCATTCTCTGAGGAGTTCGCAACTGATTTCTTCCCCGACGAACCAGTTGAGGACCAGATATACGGCGTTGTGGTAACGGACGTGCTCGCACGTCGCTTTGGCTTTAACACGCCCGAAGAGGCGCTGAATCAGCGCTTAGATATATTCAACTTTAAGACCTATGTGATCGGTGTTGTTAAACGCTTTCAGTTTAGCAGCGGCATGGAGACCGATGAGCGCTCCATTGGCATACTGCGCTCGACGCGCTCACCTATGCGCTTTGTCAGTATCCGCATCGACCCCCTACAAACCGAATCGGCGCTGAGCCATATTAACCAAGTGTGGGAGCGTCATCGCCCAGGCATCCCTTTGGATCTCACTTTCTTCTCACAAACCTTTGATGACATCATCGAACAACGCACCAATGGTTTAAGCATAGCCGCACTGATGGCCAGCGTGATTACGATATTGATTGCGGGCTTCGGTCTATATGCGCTTGCCTCTTACTCCAGCTTGCGACGAACAAAAGAGATAGGCATCCGCAAAACCCTTGGCGCTAGTTCTGGTGCAATAGTGATGCTATTGAGCTGGGACTTTATCAAGCCGGTCTTAGTCTCATGCTTACTGGCATGGCCACTGGCTTATTTCGCGATAGATCGCTTCTACGGTAGTTTCTCCGCACAAGCCTCATTCTCCATCGCCTATTACATCATCGTGGCAGTTGGGGTTATTGGCGTTGCCTTGCTCACAGTGGCGGCCCAGTGTATTAGAGCCGCCAATGCAGACCCAGTGCGCTCTTTACGATATGAGTAGAATAAATGGGGTCAGTGTACATTAAATCTCACTACCAACTGTTTGATTGTATGTCGACAAACGCGTTGCACTCTTAGGTTGCAAGAAGTGCCCCTGCACAGAACTAAGAATTTAGAAGAACAATAATGGCAAGCAAGTGGAGATAGAAATGACAGAATATGAAGCTGCAGATTTAACTTTTAGCCTCGTAGGTTACGGTATGACTGCAATGGCTTTGTATTTTACAGTTGTAAGCGGTTACTTGATTGGTGCCTACATGGTGGGATCGAACCTCTCAAAATCACAAGTATGGATCATCACCTCTTTGTTCGTGGTTTTCGCATTAGGCCTCGTGTTCGGCTCCTATAGCTTTTTTGCAGCGGCAATTAATTTTGGTGGAAGTTCGAGTAACTCTATCGAGTACTGGCTTGGCCCTGTGATCGCTCTGGCTGAGCTTGTGGGTATTTTTGGCGCGCTCAAATTTATGCTCGATATTAGGAAAAGCGAGAGTTCTGTAGAATAAATGAGATCAGGACACATCTGTGCAAGTTGTATCTCTTAGCAAGGACCCAAGTCATCGCTTCTCTAAGCAGCCCTGCGACTCTTTAGTTCTCCTCGAGGGGCTTGGTGTCGAAGGGGATGCCCATTGTGGTGCGACTGTAAAACATCGATCACGCGTTAAGGCCGATCCAACACAGCCGAATCTGCGACAAGTCCATTTGATACAAACCGAACTGCTCTCTGATCTTAGGGCGCAAGGCTTTAGAGTTGAGCCGGGCGCTATGGGAGAGAACATCCTCACAGAAGGAATAGACTTACTTTCTCTTCCTAGAAACACCCTTCTCGAGATCGGCAACGAAGTTGTTCTTAGAATCACTGGACTAAGAAATCCATGCGCTCAACTAGACAACTACCAGCAAGGACTTACTCAGGCCGTGTTAGATCGTGATCCCGATGGTAATCTGTTGCTAAAGGCAGGGGTTATGGCTGTTGTAGAAAGTGGTGGCCCTGTTACCCTAGGAAGCCCGATTTCAATAAACCTGCCCAGCAAACCTTATGAGAAACTGGAACGAGTGTAATGGTGAGAACGTGCTAGTTGAATTGATGAAACTCGAAATAGAATTGCACCAGAGTCCAGTGCGCAAAAACCAGGATCGACTCAATCAATTACTACATGATTCTTTCTTGGAAATTGGTCGCTCGGGCGAGATCTACGACAAGTCTCGAATATTGAGTTCTCTGCAGGCTGAGTCGAAGCAATCGATTTGGTCTCAAGACTATGAATCTCAAACTATCAGCGAGGTCTTAGTTCTTCTTACCTATAGAAGCGCCCATATAGGGCCCGAAGGCGCGCTTTCTCGGTTCTCGCGAAGATCGTCGTTGTGGGAAAAGACAGGCAAAACATGGAAACTAAGATTTCATCAAGGCACACCGACTAATATGTTTAATAGATCAGCAAAGCACTCACAGTGAAGATCATCGGCGTAGCTTTATTGGCTGCTCTTCTATTCTCTTGCAATGGCGAGAATAGGGAGTTGTCAGAAGACTCAATGCGCGAGATAGAGCAGGAAATACGACAGGCATTTTCTAGTCTAGTGCAGGCCTCAAAAGCGTTAGACACCGCACGCTATTTCGAGCATATTGATGCTGAAAAATTCGTGGGTCTTAATGCTGATGGCAGCAATTGGAATTCGTTCTCCGAGCTCAGAGAGCTGATCGAACCTAGTTTTAACTCGGTTGGGAATATTGAGTCTTTAGTATTCACCAATGTCCGAATCTCAGTAATTGACCAACATACTGCGGTACTGGTCAATGAATATGAACAAGAAGTGAGTATGAAAGATGGCGCGCGTTTCAGCGATGCGGGCGGAGGAGCGCAGGTTTGGTCTAAAGCAACAGGCAAATGGTTACTTGTCAGTATTTCCGCAAGCTCAAGACCCTAGAGTTTTTCAGGACACATTTAGTTTTTACAGTTTTTCCCCACTTGCGGATTTGTACAATCTAACGGTTTATACGAAAGATACGGGTTCAAGCCATTGGCTAATCCAAACTCATTCATAGAAGTCTGGAAACCCGATGTGTATCAAGAATTAGCCACGTTACAAATATTCGGAACATTCAGTCACAAGGAGCTAAGAGTGTTATGGTAAGGATAAGCCCCTATTATCCGGGGATAGAAAAAAAGCTCTTCGAGGTCTTTCGAAGCGCTATCACTCAGGTGTGCAGCAAAGATTACTCTGAGGAGCAGATTAAGGCCTGGGCCCCTGTGCAGTATGAGCACGCGAAGTGGAAGAAGAGAATCGACGCTATCAAACCTTTTGTGGCAACAATAGACGGAGAAGTAGTTGGATATGCCGATATTCAGAACGACGGTTACATCGACCACTTCTTTGTTAGTGGAAGTTGCCAAGCAAGAGGTGTTGGCAGGGCTCTAATGAACGAGCTTCTCTCGCAGAAAATAAACGGCGAGAAAGCTTATTCAAACGTAAGCATTACTGCGAAACCGTTCTTCGAGAAACATGGCTTTAAGGTTGTGACGGAGAATGTTGTCCAAATTCGCGATATAGGCTTAGTCAATTTCACGATGGAGAGGAACTTATGAAAAACGTACTCGCACTCATATTATTGGCAGCAAGCATAACGTCCCTTGCCTCCCATGCAGCAGAGGAAAAAACGATACTGGCCGGGGGTTGTTTCTGGTGCATGGAGTCGGATTTCGAGAAGCTCGAGGGAGTTACAGATGTAATCTCGGGGTTCACAGGCGGTACCCATGATAATCCAACCTATAACGGCAGCCATGATGGTCACTACGAGGCTGTAGAGATCACCTACGACCCCGACAAGGTGAGCTACAGGGAGTTATTAGATCACTTCTGGGTCAACATCGACCCATTCGATGGCATCGGGCAGTTCTGCGACAAGGGTCCAAGCTATCTAAGTGCAATCTTCGTGGCGAACGAAGAGGAAAGATCAATCGCGCAGCAAACTAGAAGAGAAGTTGTGGCGCAATTTCCAAACAGAAAAGTCGTGACCCCGATTCTGGACGCGGCAACTTTCTACCCTATCAAGGGCGATGAAAGTTATCATCAGGACTACTATAAGAAGAGCCCACTTCGCTACCAGGCCTATCGCTGGGGCTGCGGTCGCGACAAGCGGCTAGAAGAGATCTGGGGCGACAGAGTAACTCATTGATAAGTCGGGTCAGAAAAAAATGGGGTCAGTGTACATTTTCCTAATTTAGGAAAATGTACACTGACCCCATTTTTAGAGCCAGCTTCAGTAGTATCAGCCGCCTCGAGCCGCGCCACCACGAGCCGCGCGCTTACGCTCGCTCTCGGTAAGAAGCTTCTTTCGCAGACGCAGGTGGTTAGGCGTAATTTCGACCAACTCGTCTTCTTCGATAAACTCCATGGCCTGCTCTAGCGTGTGCTTCACGGCTGGCGTCAGCACGATATTCTCGTCTGTGCCTGATGCACGCACGTTGGTCAGCTGCTTGCCCTTAATTGGGTTCACTACTAGGTCGTTGTCACGGCTGTGTAGGCCAATGACCATGCCTTCGTATACTTCTACGTTCGGGTCGATAAACAAACGACCCCGCTCTTGTAGCATCCACAGAGAGTAAGCCAGCGCCTTGCCCTTGACCATAGAGACTAGAACGCCGTTCTTGCGCGCGCCGATGTTGCCCATTTTCACAGGACCATAATGGTCGAATACGTGGTTCATCATGCCAGAGCCGGAGGTCATGCTCAGGAACATAGAACGGAAACCGATCAGACCACGGGTTGGGACAACGAACTTCAGGCGCACACGGCCCTTGCCATCCATAGTCATGTCTTGCAGGTCTGCTTTGCGCTGGCCTAGCTCTTCCATCACGCTACCCTGGTGCTGCTCGTCGCAGTCGATAACCAGTGCTTCGTGGGGCTCCTGCATAACGCCGTCGATCTCTTGCTGAATTACTTCAGGTCGAGAAATCGCTAGCTCGAAGCCTTCACGACGCATGTTTTCAATTAGTACGGATAGGTGCAATTCGCCGCGGCCGGAGACGCGATATTTGTCTGGTGTCTCGCCCTGCTCTACACGCAGTGCCACGTTATAGATAAGCTCGCGGTCGAGGCGGTCTTTGATATTACGCGTAGTGACGAACTTGCCATCTTGACCAGCGAAGGGCGAGTCGTTCACCTGGAAAGTCATGGAGATAGTCGGCTCGTCAACGATCAACGGCTTCATCGCCACAACATTCTCTGGGTCGCAAAGCGTGTCAGAAATGTTGAGCTTGTCGATACCGGTGATACAGATGATCTCGCCGGCGTGCGCCTCAGCTACATCCACACGCTCCAAGCCTAGGTGGCTCTTAACCTGAAGAATCTTGCCCTTGCGCGTGCCACCATGGCGATCGATGATCACGACCTGCTGGTTCACTTTGGCGATACCGCCAGTGACGCGGCCTATGCCGATAACGCCGACATAGCTGCTGTAGTCCAAGGCGCTGATCTGCATCTGGAAAGGCGCATCCACTGCTACGGGGGGTGGCGGCACGCGGTCTACAACTGTCTGGAACAGAGGTGTCATGTCATCAGCCATCTGGTCTAGCTCTAGGCCAGCAAAGCCGTTAAGAGCCGAGGCGTAGATAACCGGGAAGTCTAGTTGCTCGTCTGTCGCACCAAGGCGGTCGAATAGGTCGAATACTTCGTTCAACACCCAGTCAGGGCGCGCGCCATCGCGGTCGACTTTGTTGATGACGACGATCGGCTTCAGGCCTTGGTCGAAGGCTTTCTGCGTAACGAAGCGAGTCTGTGGCATTGGGCCGTCTACGGCGTCTACTAGAAGGAGTACGGAGTCGACCATCGACATTACGCGCTCTACCTCACCACCGAAGTCGGCGTGCCCTGGAGTATCCACGATGTTGATGTGGTATCCCTCCCACATAATCGCAGTATTCTTTGCAAGAATGGTAATACCACGCTCGCGCTCTTGATCGTTAGAGTCCATTACACGCTCAACCGCTTTGCCGCGATCTTCCAAGGTGCCGGATTGTTGCAGCAATTTGTCGACTAGTGTGGTCTTACCATGGTCAACGTGGGCGATGATGGCGATGTTACGAATTTTCTCGATCACGAGCGGATACCTGTATGGTGTGCAGTGGATGTACGTTAAGAGGTGCCTTAAGAAAAGATGTGTCCGTGTCCGTTCAAATGAGCACGGCAAAAAGGGGCTGGATTATACACTACTCGCCACACAGTGACTACTTATAGCCAATTTTACGTGATGTCAGTGAAAATATGCGGGCTGCAGGGGTTTTTTACCTGCGCCAGAAGGCAGGGCTGAATAGAACGATTATGGTCAAGAACTCGAGCCGGCCCATGATCATACCTAGACAGAGCAGCCATTTTGCCACTTCCGACAGGCTAGAGAAGTTGCCTGCGGGACCAACCACGCTGCCTAGGCCAGGCCCTACATTCATCAGAGCGGTGGCGGAACTAGTAAGGGAGGTCACGAGATCGAGCCCAGTCAACGCCAACAACAGGGTCATGACCACTAGGCTGATCACCATCACGAACAGGAAAGCCACTAACGAGGTGAGGATGTCATCGGAAACGCGCACACCATTATAGGTTCGTGCCATCGTCGCCCTAGGGTGGATGGCGCGGGCAATCTGCTCCCGAATGATCGTGAAACAAAGCTGTACCCGGAATACTTTCACGCCTCCACTAGTGGAACCGGAACAACCACCGATGAACATCGCGAAGAAGAACAGTGCAACTGCAAATCCTCCCCACAGCGAGTAGTCATCAGAGGCGAAGCCGGTAGTCGTAATCACGGAGACTAGGTTGAAGGCGACTTGGGTAGTTATCCGCCAGAAGCCTTCGCCGAGGCGCAGGTAGAGCTCAAGCGCAAGCACGAGGGTCAGCAGCGCCATAATGGCGAGCATGCCGCCGAGTTGCTTATCTTTGAACAGCGCGAGATTGCGATGCTTGATGAGCCGGATATAGAGATAGAAAGGCGAGGCACCGAGGATCATGAACACGATGCAGATCCAGTGCAGCACTGGCGAACCGAATTGTGCAAAGGAGGAGTCCGAGGTCGAGTAGCCGCCGGTAGAGATAGTAGTGAACGCATGGTTGATGGCATTGAACCAGTCCATCCCAAACGCGAAATAGAGGAAGGCACAGGCCGCCGTTAAGCCTAGGTAGATGAACATCATCTGCTTAATGAGCTCTTGGGTGCGCGGCAGCGACTTGTCGGACCAATCAGAAGACTCGGTTCGGAACAGTTTCATACCCCCTACACTAAGGAAGGGCAGGATCGCGATTGCCATGCCAATGATCCCCAAGCCACCAAACCATTGCAGGAGGGAGCGCCACAGCAGTAGATCCTTGGGCATCTCATCGAGATGGCTAAGCACCGTCGACCCAGTAGTGGTCATCCCGGACACAGCCTCGAACACGGCATCGGTGAAGGGTATCGATTGAGTGGAGAGGATAAAGGGCAAGCTGCCGAAGATGGGCAGAGCGATCCAGGCGATCGCCGTAATCAGGAACATCTGCCGCGGCACCATAGTAGGAGTACGGTTCAGGTGGCCAACACTCATGGCCACTAAACCCACGCCACTAGAGATCGCGGCACTGAGGAAAAAGGCGCGCTCATCACCTGTGACCAGCACGATACTCAATATCCCGGGTATGAGTTGAAACAAGGCAGCAATATTCAGAATTGCGCCTAAAACTAGCAAACTCGGGCTGAGAATTTTCATGCACGCAACAATAGCGCCTCGGCCCCAAAGTCTCCATCTAAAATCGCGATATACGGCCTATAAAAGACCTAAAAAGCTCTACTTGCGCAAAGCAAATTTCGCCTTAGCTCGAAATGTATGCAATTTGCAGCATTTTCCCATTTCTAGTGCTCGGATTTAGGTTTTTCTTCGTATAGGGCTATAGAATCGGCGCATTTTGTTGCCCGGCACCTTTTTCTAGCTCAAATGAGGTCTACCCCCTTGAAGAGAGTAATACTACCTATCGCGATACTTGCTTTCGCGATCATCGTTTTCGTTGTCATCATTCGCAATCCAGAGCGGCTAGAGCCTAGCTCTCCAGAACAGTCGCTTGCGACGGTTCGTGTGGCGCAAGTGCAGCCAGAGGCGGTCACTCTCCAAGTTCAATCCCAGGGCAAAGTGCAGGCGGCTAGGCGCGTAAACCTATCTGCGTCCACGTCGGGCCAGGTTTCTTGGGTTTCACCCTCCTTTGTATCCGGCGGCTTCTTTAATGCCGATGAGGTGATTCTGCGCTTGGATAGCAGCGACTTCGAGAACGCCTTGGAGCGCAGCCGCAGCACCATGGAGCAAGCCCAGACAGAAGCGAACTATGCCAGCGGCGAATTGGAACGCTACCGCGAGCTCGCCGAGCGTCGCCTAGTCAGTGAGTCCCAAGTACAAGAGTTACAGCGACAGGCAGACATAAGTGCTGGCCGCCTTCGCGATGCCAAGGCCCAACTTGCGCAAACCCAATTAGACCTGCGCCGCAGCGAAGTGCGAGCGCCCTTTGCCACTATCGTAGAGGACACGGCAATCGAGCTCGGCCAGAACGTTAACCGCGGCCAGTCTCTAGCGAACCTTCTCAGCGCAGACGATGTTGAAGTACGCCTTCCTCTTGCACTCTCGCAGTTGGGCTACCTCGATATCCCGCTAGGCTACCGTGGTGAACTGCCCGATGAGCTTGCACCAGAAGTGACTCTTAGTGGCATGTTTGGTGGACAACTCCACCATTGGCGCGGCAAATTAGTGCGCACCGAAGCGGGCATCGATGCATCTAACAACGCAGTACAGGCGATCGTGCGCGTAGAGCAATCTGCAACACAGAACCCAATTCCTGGCGAGAGTACTCAGTCCATTCCGCTGCCCGTTGGCCTCTATGTGGAAGCGAGCATCCGCGGCAAAACAGTAGACAACCTCTATGCCCTGCCTCGCGAAGTTATTCGCAGTGGCAGCCGCGTTCTCATCGTCGATGCCGAGAATAGACTGCGCTTTAGAGAAGTTGAGATCTTGCGCCTAGAGAACGAGCGCGTGTTGATCGCCGGCGGTTTACGTCCGGGTGAGCGCATCTGTATGTCGCCCATACAAGCGGTAGTCGATGGCATGTTGGTGCAGGTTGCCGAGCTATGAAAACCATCATCAATTGGTTTATCGACAATACAGTTGCCTCTAACCTGCTGATGATGGTGTTCATCGTGGGGGGCATTGTGTCCTTCATGAACACGCGCCAAGAAGAATTCCCCAGCATCGAAACGGGCACCATTCAGGTGAACGTGCCCTACCCAGGCGCCGCGCCTGCGGAAGTAGAACAGGGCATCTGCCTAGCCCTAGAGGAAGCACTAGAGACCGTTGAGAATGTCGAGCGCATGACCTCCACCGCACGTGAAGGTGCCTGCTCGGCAACTGTGGAGGTCGCCTCGGGCGCAGAACTGAACCGCGTCTTGAACGACGTGAAGAGTGCGGTGGATGCCATCGTCACTTTCCCCGCCGATATCGAACAGCCAATCATCGCCTCGTTCTCGCCCTCGAGCACCGTGATGTCTTTGGCACTCGCTGCCGACACCGATGACGCGAGCCTCAAGGAAATTGCAGAGGGCATTCGCCTCGACCTTATCGATCTCGACGGAATCTCCCGGGTGGAGGTCAGCTATATTCGCCCTTTTGAGATATCAATCGAGATCTCCGAGTTCACGCTGCGGCAGTACAACCTCACACTGAACCAAGTGGCGAACGCGATCAATCGTTCCGCAATGGATATGCCAGCGGGCACCCTGCGCACAGAAGGTGGCGAGATACTATTGCGCAGCAAAGGCCGTGTCTTCGAAGGCGCCGAGTACGAGAACATCATCGTGCGCTCCATGCCCGATGGTTCGCAGTTACGTCTCGGCGATATCGCAACAGTGAAGGATGGTTTCGAAGAGGGTTATCTAACGGCACGGGTCAACGGCAAGAACGCCGCCATCGTAGACATCTACCGCGTTGGCAATGAAGACACCGTGGCCTCTTCTGCGAAGGTAAAGGAATATTTCGAGGCCCAGCGCTCACGCATTCCCGCTAGCGTCGACTTTATGATTCTAACCGACGACGCCGAAGGACTTAAAGAGCGCATCGCCACCGTGGCAGGCAATGCCTACTCCGGCTTCTTCATGGTGCTTCTAGTCTTAACACTATTCCTGCGTTTCAAGATCGCCATCTGGGTTGCCGCCGGCATCCCCATCGCCATCTTGGGCGCGCTGAGCCTGTTCCCGTCCCTTGGCCTCACTATTAGCTCGCTCACCATCATGGCCTTCATCCTAGTGCTCGGGATTATCGTCGACGACGCCATCGTCGTAGGTGAGCGTATATTCGTATTCGAGCAAGAGGGTTACTCCCCGCGCGAGGCGGCCTCGATGGGCACGCTCGACGTGTTCATCCCAGTAATCTTCGGCGTGATGACGACTATCGCCGCCTTCCTACCATTGCTAATTCTCGACGGCCCGATGGGTGCGTTCTTCAATGTGATCGGCGGCGTCGTGGTGCTCTGTCTCGTGGCCAGCGTCATCGAGTCTCAGCTAATTCTGCCAGGCCATCTCGCCCATAGGCGCACTACCGGCTATTGGTTAGAGGGCTCCGCACTCGTGAATCGCTGGTTACTATTGCAGAAGCGCATCGCCTACGGGCTCGAGTACTTCGCTACGCATATTTATCAACCTGCACTGCGCAAGTGCTTGAAGTATCGTTACGCCACTTGGTCATTCGCCACCGGCATTATCCTAATTACTATTGCGCTACTACTCAGTGGCCGCGTGATATTCCAGTTCTTCCCTGCTGTAGAAGGGGATCGTATCTATGCCAGCATTCAGATGCCCGAAGGGGTTGCGGTAGACGTCACCGAACGCGCGTTGGCGCAGCTTGAGGCGGCGGCCATAGAGCTGCAGTTCGAACTCGACGAAGAACTCACCGACATGATTGCCTCCGGTGACGCACCGGCAATGCCCGGCAGCGTAGTAGACAAGACTCTCACCACACTGGGCGCGCGGGTGAACCGTGGCGGACCGCCCTCGGGTCGAGGCACTGCCGGAGGCAGCCACATCGCAGAGGTCGTGATGATCCTGCACTCCTACGCGGCCCGGGGCGAGATAAGTGCTAACGATATCCGCGATCGCTGGCGCGAAAAAGTGGGCATCATTCCCGACGCATTGGAACTCAGTTACACTTCCGACTCTTTCTCAGCTGGCCAAGCATTAAGCTTCCGCCTAGAGGGACGCAACGAAGAGAACTTGCAGATCGCCACCACGGAACTGCGCGAGGCCTTAGGCCGCTACCCTGGCGTGCTCGACATCAGCGACTCCTTCCGCGCGGGCAAGCAAGAGGTGCAGATAGAGATCCTGCGTGAGGGCGAAATACTGGGCTTCACGCTCGACGATATTTCACGCCAAGTTCGACAAGCTTTCTATGGTGCCGAGGCGCAAAGAATCCAGCGCGGCGGCGACCAGATCAAGGTCATGGTGCGCTATCCAGAAGAAGAGCGGCAATCACTTGGTAACTTAGAAGACATGATGCTGCGTACGCCCAACGGCGGCGAAGTGCCGCTATCGAACGTTGCGAAACTCTCTCTAGGCAACGGCTACTCGAGCATCAACCGCGAAGACGGTCGTCGAGTGATTACGGTCAACGCGGACATCGATAGATCCGTCAGTGTGCCGGAACAAGTGACTAGCGAGATCTATGCGGAATTCGCGCCTAAGTGGTTAGAGGAGTATCAGATCTCTCTCGCCCTTGGCGGCGAGGCAGAGCAGAGTGCGCGCTCTATGGGCGGGCTGTTCGCGAGCTATCCATTAGCGATGCTGATTATCTATGCCTTGTTGGCAATTCCCTTGAAGTCCTATAGCCAACCACTGATCATCATGAGCGTTATTCCATTTGGGGCAATTGGCGCCATCATGGGTCACTTCATCATGGGCCAGGAGCTGGTGTTCTTCTCATTGATTGGAATCGTGGCGCTTGGCGGGGTGGTCGTAAACTCGAGCCTCGTGCTGGTCGACTACATCAACAAGGAAGTGCATCTTGGCCACTCCTTGCCCGATGCGGTGGCGAGTGCGGGGGTGGCCCGTTTCCGGCCGATCTTCCTAACCTCGATGACGACCTTCATCGGCCTTGTGCCGCTCATGGCGACACCGACTCCAGCAACGTTCTTCATCGTGCCTATGGCGATCTCCCTCGCCTTTGGCGTGTTGTTCGCAACGGTGATCACGCTGTTCCTACTGCCTAGCCTGTATTTGATTCTCTACGACTTCACGACACACCGTGCCCACGTCGAGGACCATAGTACAGAGGCATACGTAGACCCGGCCGCCAATCTGTAGAAACGCGGGCTATTTAGAAAGCCTAAACACGCTGACGTTTGCATGCCCTTCCTCTTGTAGATGAGAGGCATGCAAACGACTCATGACACCGCGCTCGCAGTAAAGAGCGTAGCGCATCGATGTTGGAAGCTCGGCGAAACCCGTACGCAGTTCGTAGAAGGGAATCTTAAGAATCTCTCGCCCTGGCACCTCAATGCCTAAGGGATTTTTCTCCTCTTCCTCTGGATGCCTGATGTCGATAATCGTGACATCATCGCCAGCTTCGCAGTACAGCAGAGGGTCTTTGTTGCGCCTATCGATGCCCTCGATCACGCGATCGATCATCTGAAACTCTGCGTTCGCTATCGCCTTATTGAACAAATCTTCGTCGACCAAAGCCTCCTGCGTCTCTATTCTTCCTAGGCGTGCACGGGTGGTGGGTTTGACAGAGATCACGCTGCAGTATTCGGGCACGTTCTTCACGAAGTCTTCCGTGCCGATTGCGCGCGCAACATCGATGATCTCGCGCTTATCCATGGTAGCAAGCGGCCTGATGACGAGCTTTTCTGTTGCTCGGTCTATGACGGCGAGATTCGCGAGGGTCTGGCTAGACACCTGCGACACGCTCTCGCCGGTCACCAGAGTCTCTATCTTTAAGGTATCCGCGATGGCGGTTGCGGCTCGGTACAATAGGCGCTTGAACACAACGCCCATCTGCGAGTTATCCACCTTGGCAACGATGTCATCGACCACTTCCTCGAAGGGGATGGTAATGAACTTAACGCGATGACTGGCGCCAAACTTGAGCCATAGATACAGCGCCACTTCCTTAACTGCCAACTCGTGTTCGGCGCCGCCCAAACGGAAGAAGCAGTAATGGGTCAACATGCCCCTCTTGATACAAAGATAGCTAGACACTGTCGAGTCGAAGCCGCCGGAGATCAGCGACAACACCGCATCTTGCGTGCCTAGGGGGTAGCCTCCCAAGCCTTTGTGTATGCGCTCGACTATGGAGACCTCGTCGTGGTGGATATCGACCCTCACCGGCACCTGCGGATGATCGAGGTCTACCCGCGTATCGACCACGTCCAGCATGAGTGCGGAGCCAACTTGACGCTCCACATCCATCGAGGTGAAGGAGTGCTCCCCTACCCGCTTGCAGCGCACACAGAAGCTCTTGCCCCTGATAAGCGGCGCGTTGTGGGCCACGCACAGTGCTATCACTCCCTCGAGGTCCACCAGCGGATACTTGCGTACCTCTAGCACCTGATCGATGCCAGGCGTGCGCGTGAGTAGGTTTACGATGCGCGCCTGCATATCCTGAGAACAGCCTTCGACGTCGATATTAAGACTATCCCACCCCCCCGAGATCGTTGCGGGGCTATTAAGTATCTTCAATTGCGTGCGCAGGCTACGGCGCAGCACGGCGATATAGCGCTGCCTTACCTCGCGGCTTTTGATGATAATTTCGGGGAAAAAGCGAACTACGTAAATCATGACGAAGCCTAAGGGGTAATTTTGTGCAATGGACGAACAAACGCACCATATTGGTGCCTTGTTACTTTTAAAGCACCATATTGGTGCGCATAAATGGGGCGTAGTGATAGCGAAGAAATGACAGGGCCTATATTTAAAGGGCTAGAGCTCATCTTTCGACTGGCATATTTATTGCTCCTACCCCTGCACACAAGGCCCAATTGCGCGCTATTATAGCGCTCAGAGAGCTACTTGTTGAGCAGCAGCTGTTATATGCTTGGCAGCCATTAATTAAAGCAAGCAAGGTTTTACAAAGGAATATCGAATTTCTCGATGTTTCAAGCCACTAACCCGTGACCTAAGCCGTCACATTCTCGATCGCACGGAGGATCAAGAATGTCCGAAAAGACTCTTAAACTTATAAAAGACAACGATGTAAAGTGGGTTGACCTCCGTTTTACAGATACGAAAGGCAAAGAACAACACGTTACATTCCCAGCGAGTGTCGTGAACGACTCTTTCATGGAGGGCGTTATGTTCGACGGCTCTTCCGTAGCTGGCTGGAAAGGCATCAACGAATCAGACATGATTTTGCGCCCAGACGACTCTACCGCCGTACTCGACCCTTTCGTTGATGAGCCACAAGTAAACCTTACTTGCGACATTATCGAACCTAAGACTATGCAAGGCTACAACCGTGATCCGCGCTCTGTTGCGCGCCGCGCTGAGGCTTACCTCAAGTCTACTGGTATCGGCGACGAGGCCTTCTTCGGCCCAGAGCCAGAGTTCTTCGTATTCGACCAAGTGAAGTGGAAGACGGAAATGAACCGCTCTTTCTTCGAGATTGACTCCGACGAAGCGGCCTGGTCTTCAGACAAGGCTATCGAAGGCGGCAACAAGGGCCACCGTCCTAAGGTTAAAGGCGGCTACTTCCCAGTTGCACCAGTTGACTCCCTACACGACCTGCGTTGCGCAATGTGCGACACAATGACTGAGATGGGCCTGGTTATCGAGTTGCACCACCACGAAGTGGGCAACGCGGGCCAGCTCGAGATCGGCGCTAAGTTCAACTCACTAGTGAAGAAGGCTGACGAAGTTCAGATCCTGAAGTACTGTGTACTGAACACTGCCGATGCCTATGGCAAGACTGCGACCTTCATGCCTAAGCCCCTAGTTGGCGACAACGGCAGCGGCATGCACGTCCACATGTCTATCTCTAAGGAAGGCAAGAACGTGTTCGCTGGCGACCAGTATGCTGGCCTGTCTGAAGAAGCCCTGTACTACATCGGCGGCATCATCAAGCACGCGAAAGCACTGAACGCATTCGGCAACGCTTCTACTAACTCCTATAAGCGTCTGGTTAAGGGCTTCGAGGCACCAACTCTGTTGGCATACTCCTCGCGCAACCGTTCTGCTGCGATCCGTATTCCTTACGTACTTGGCGGCAACCCACGCGCCATCCGTGTTGAAGTGCGTTTCGGTGACCCCACGGCGAACCCTTACCTGTTCTTCGCCGCCATGCTGATGGCAGGCCTTGACGGCATCAAGAACAAGATCCACCCTGGCGACCCAGCCACTAAAGATCTTTACGACCTTGAGCCAGAAGAAGAAGCCTTAATCCCACGCGTGTGCTACTCCCTAGACGAAGCTCTGGAAGCACTAGACAAGGATCGCGACTTCCTCAAGGAAGGCGGCGTATTCTGCGACGACCTGATCGATGCCTACATCGAACTGAAAGAAGCAGACTGCACACGCTTGAACAGCTCTACTCACCCTGTAGAGTTCGATATGTATTACAGCTGTTAATGTTGCAATATTGAACATTGAAAAAACCCGACCTCGCGTCGGGTTTTTTTTGCGCCAAATTCGCGCAATGCGAATTAGCCCAGCCCTATTGTGTGACAACTCACAATTGCGCGACGCACCATTTTAGTGCATTGTTGGCGCAAGCCCCCGTGTTTACTAGCCCAGCAGCCTTATATCAATGACGCTATCGGTTGGTTTACTTATTGCATGTCCCCCTTTAACTAAGCAGAAACCTTCCCGTTTCCGCACTCGAATAGAGCAGTCCTGTGAGCATAAGCAATTTACATAAACGACTACTGGATAATCTGAGCACTAGCGTCCTAGTTTTTGACCAGGACCTTAAGCTTATCTACATCAACCTAGCGGCCGAGAGCCTCCTAGCGATTAGTGGTCGACAACTACAACATGCGTGGATAGGCGACATCTTCTTCGACGCCGAGCAAGACGTGACAGAGATTAGTAACGCGAAGAGCACTCATAGCAGCTTCACGAAGCGCAGGACCGAGCTACACCTCTCTCAGGGCCGCACAATAGTAGTGGACTACACGATCACGCCTCTACTCGACCTCGAGGATGCCCATATCTTGATGGAGCTACAGGCGCTTAATTATGCCGAGCGTATCAGCAAGGAGGAGGCCCTTATCTCGACTCACGAAACCACGCGTGAGTTGGTGCGCGGGCTAGCACACGAGATCAAGAATCCTCTCGGCGGTATTCGCGGTGCGGCACAGCTACTGGCACGGGAACTACCCGATAACGAGCTAAGCGATTACACCAACGTCATCATCGAAGAGGCCGACAGGCTGCACAAATTAGTAGACCGATTAGTGGGTTCGAAGAAGCTCCCCGAGTTTAAGTCGATCAATATCCATGAAGTACTCGAACGAGTTCGCAATCTGATCGAAGCAGAGATCCTCGATAAAGATATTCACATTGAGCGCAACTACGACCCAAGCATCCCGAATGTTTTTGCGGACTCCGAGCAGCTCATTCAAGCGGTGCTCAATATCGTGCGCAATGCCTTACAGGCACTAGAGAGCCCGAATGTGCGCCATAGTAGCGGCACCATAAAGCTGACTACTCGGGTGCTGCGCAACGTCACCATTGGCGCTGCCTTTCATCGCTTAGCGGCACGCGTTGAGATTGTCGACGATGGCCCAGGCATACCGGAAGAACTCATCGGCAGCATTTTCTATCCTATGATTAGTGGCCGGGCCGATGGCACAGGACTAGGACTTTCGATCGCGCATTCCATAATTAATATGCACAAGGGCATGATCAAGTGCAGCAGTAAACCGGGACAAACACGCTTCTCCATTTATATTCCGGTTGAGTGTAAAGAAGATACTAAGAAGTTAGCAATGCCATAGGATATTCGGGTCCTAAAATTCATGCCCGAGTATATTTTTCACACATAGGATCATAGGCTATGAGTAAGCATAATTCAGTCTGGGTGCTCGACGACGACAAATCGATCCGTTGGGTATTAGAGAAGTCACTGTCACGCTCGGGGCTGTCTACTCAGTGTTTCGAAAATGGTGAGGATCTTCTACACCGTTTAGAGAAAGAGAGACCAGACGCCATAATCAGCGATATTCGTATGCCGGGTATCAACGGTTTGGATTTGTTGTCGACAGTGCACGATCAATACCCTTTGCTGCCTGTCATCATTATGACGGCGCACTCGGATTTGGATAGCGCCGTGTCCTCCTATAGCCGTGGCGCCTTCGAGTATCTACCCAAGCCCTTCGATATCGACGAGGCCGTAGCAATGACGGTAAGGGCTCTGGAGCACGCCCGCGAGAAGAACGTCGAACTCCCTTCCCCCATATTGGAGAGCCCGAAAGATATAATCGGCGAAGCCCCCGCGATGCAAGAGGTGTTTCGCGCCATCGGCCGGCTCTCTCAGTCCAACATCACCGTACTCATTAACGGCGAGTCGGGCACCGGTAAAGAACTAGTGGCCCATGCCCTGCACCGCCACAGCCCACGCAAGAAGAATCAGTTTATCGCACTAAACGTAGCCGCGATTCCGAAAGATCTTATCGAATCCGAACTCTTCGGCCATGAAAAAGGCGCCTTTACTGGAGCAACGGCTCAACGCACCGGGCGCTTCGAACAGGCTAATGGCGGCACGCTTTTCCTCGACGAGATCGGGGACATGCCGGCAGACACACAGACTCGTTTACTGCGCGTACTCAGCGACGGCGAGTTCTACAGAGTTGGCGGACACACGCCCATCAAGGTCGATGTGCGCATCATCGCCGCGACCCACCAAAACTTAGAGCTATTGGTGAGCAAACATTTGTTCAGGGAAGACTTGTTTCACCGCCTCAACGTCATCCGTATACACATTCCACGATTACGGGATCGTCGTGAAGACATTCCACGCCTAGCACAACACTTCTTAGCGAAGGCCGCGGAAGAGTTAGAGACAGAGCCAAAGGTCTTTCGACCCGAGACAGAGAAATACCTAACAGGCCTAAGCTGGCCTGGCAACGTGCGGCAGCTGGAGAACTTCTGTCGCTGGATTACCGTCATGGCCTCGAGCCGTGAGGTCCATATCGACGATCTTCCGCCCGAGCTACTAGAGGCGCAGGCGCAGGTCAGCAGCGCTGGCAGCTGGTCACAGTTGCTCTACAATTGGGCCGATCAGGAGTTGAATCTAGGACACCGAGAGATCCTCAATCAGGCAACGCCGGTATTCGAGCGCACGATGATCGAGGTCGCGCTCAAGCACACCGCCGGGCGTCGCCGAGACGCGGCGATGCTACTAGGCTGGGGGCGTAATACGCTTACTAGGAAGATTAAAGAACTAGAGATCGAGAGCGACGACGAGGCCTGAGACTAGGTAGATACTCTGTCGCCAGTCAAGCTTGTTTCATATGAATATCACTGAACAGGCGACTGGCATCGAATG
>OJDV01000116.1_pt1 | contig 38547 bp, 71 predicted proteins | sample 1592911 | NCBI WGS metagenome assembly OJDV01 (sample SAMN05416860, study PRJEB24817) | seawater metagenome | isolation source: Sea water | place: Canada:Atlantic | collected 2013-11 | reverse complement strand
TAGAAACAATCAGAATTTTACTTTAAAAGCAAAAAGTTAGTATTAATGCTAACGGTTTGGCTATGTTGTCGGATTTTGTTTTTCACAAAATATGCAATATAGGTAGTGTTATACCCTGTTTTTTGAGCGGTTGGAAAATAATTTACAGAAAAGTGTATTTTTATTTGGTGAGTAATACAGAAGGCTGTATATTTGTAGTATAATAATTAAAACAAAAGAAATTATGACAACTCACAACGAATTATTCAAAGCAGGGAAAAAGGTAGATGCTTACTTAATGTTTAAAAAAGAATCAAATACAATTTGGTCTTTTGAAACTTACGTTAATAAAATGAAATACCACAATGCCTAAAGACCTAATAAAATGGAGTGAACTGAGCCGTAAATTAAGCGGTTCAGACAACTCTATAAGACCAAATAAAGTACCTAAGAAATACGAACGAAAAGTAAATCGTTTGCTATGGGTTCTCGATTTGTGGGAGCGTTGGGCAAATAGGGTATAACGTATGGTTGTATGAGTAGTTGTGTAGAATTACATATAAAACTAAATAAATAAAAAATGGATATTGAAATAATTAAAGATGAGTTATACCAACTTAAACAGGAATTGCAAGTAACTGAAACAGCTTATAAAAGTTTAACAGGGTTATTAGATATGTTAGATAAACAATTACTTATACAACGTGTTAGCAATAGCGAAGCGTAGTTTTAATTATTGCTAACGTCAACTGTGTATAGCGTAGTGAGGCGTGCCTCACGAAGAGCTATAAAGCACGCCTGATTCGCTATACACTTTGTTATATGCTGTGGACTTAGCGTTAGAACTTAATAAAATAGATAGTCTATTACTAACTAAAGGCGTGATTTACAGTTGACGTTATAGGCAATCGAGCAGACAAAGGAATTTAATTTAATAACTGATTATGAAAGAAAGTATAAAACATTTGGATTGTAAAATTTGCAAGTCTAAAGAATCTGTGAAATACTCTATAAAAATGAAAGAAACTTATGTAGAGGTTAAAATTGGTAAATGTGAAAATTGCAAATATCAGCACGGAATCAAAGAACTTTGTTGAAATTAAATGGTTGGATGCGTCCGCTAGGCGATTGCCTATAACGTTCTACAGCTATGTGTAGTGCGATTAAAAATAAAATAACTTTAAAATAAAAACAATGAAAAATTTAGATGATTTAGTATACGAAATAGAAAAGAATAAAGCATTACATATAGGTGGTGTTAGCAAATTTGATATGCAGAAATTTAAGGAGTATGTACAGACTTATGATGCAAAGAAAAATGGTTTAGATAATGACGATACTATCGTTAAAGATATGCTTTATGGTATTGGCTTGTGCTTAAACAAAAAAGAGTTTGAGTTTGCGGATGGCTTCAAAAAGTTTAAGACGTTTATAAAAGCATTTCTTTAATGTTTGCTAACGTTAAATGTAAATTTTGAAGCGATGAAAAAGCAGATAGAGAATATAATAGGAATGCTAAATATGGGAGTAATAACAGAAGCACAAGCAACAAATAAGCTTTTGAATTTACATCTTGTTAGCCAACGAAGTGAACTGTTAAAAGTTTTTATTGAATGGTATAACGAAGAATTTAGTAATTACGATGAGTTACCCGAACATATAATAGATATGTTTATAAAACAAACTTTTAATTGTGGCTAACGCTTACGGCTATGTTGTCGTTGCGATGAATTAATAATTAAAACTTAATAAATAATGAATGATTTTATAAACAAATTGATTGATGACATTCACAATATCAATCCAGAACTTGCCTTAGAAAGACAAACTGAATATAACAGAAACTTTGCAAATAAAATACTAAACGAGCAATGCAATATAGCCGATGTTGTATTGCAAAGCGAACAGTTGCAAAGTTTTGTTAGCGGTTTTTACCAATGGCATAGAAAACAAAACTACGTATCGGTTAAGCGAACAGATTGGGATGAATATATAAAAACTTTGTAATTGAATACAACGCTTACGGCTATGAATTGTTGCCGATATAAATACAATTTGAATTAAACACCGACTATAATTAGCAATGATTTATAGCCGATGTTATTAACTTTTAATTATGACACCAAGCACAGACGATAATAAATATTACTTAACTAAAAAGGGTAATTTTTACAGAACTAAAGAAGATACACAAGCCTTTAAATGCTTAAAAGGAAACCATTACTATTGGATGAAAGGAGAAACTTACGGAGAGTACCTAAAACGAATAATTAATTGTTTATAACGGTTTGTGTATGATTTGAAATAAAACGGATTAATAACTAAAATAAATTACAAAGATGAAAATTAGAACTAAAAGACAGAGTGAGGAAAAAGAAGATGTAAAAATGCTAATGGTTTACATAGGTGATGATAGGTACAGAATTAGCGAGAGTATTGACGGAAGATTATGTATAAACAAAACATCTGATGGTGAGACAGACTTAATTAGATTGCACCCACGTAGCGGAAATGAAGTAGAACTAAGTTAGTTTTATTTTTAATTATACACTTTGTTACCATTAACGCAGTGGCGTTTTAATGAATGGTAACGTATGGTAATATGGTTAGTGCGAAAAGTATACATATACGTTTACAAAAAACTAAAAAAGTATACATATATGTTTACTTTTCACTATTAAGATATGTAAAGCATTAATTATATTACGTGTTAGGCATCTTTTTTAATTGTGCCTAACGTTGTGGCTATGATTTGGAATTTTGAGGAACGAAAAAATTATAAAATATAGGTGGTGTTACCCACTTTTAAAAACAAAGATTAAGATGGACATACAAAAAATATTTGATAAGGTTGCTAATAGAGAATTGGCTTATACATACCTAATTAAAAAAGTAGCAGAAACGCCACTAAAAAAAGACAGAATAAAAATAGCAACCGACTTGATAAGCCACTTACAAAAGGAACAAGACGAACTTGAAAGTATTAAGATATACAACACAACTTGCAAATGTGGAGACCCTATCGATGATGAGACAGGGCTTTGTTGTAATTGTGGGTAACTTGGTTGTGTATGATTAGTAGCGTGAAATTAACAATAAACTTAATTAAAATGGACGGAAAAATAAAAGAGATTATAGAAAATGAAATGGACTGTTTAATTACAGACGTTGATTTTGTAATAAAAAAAGAAGGTAGTTTACAAGCCTTAGTAAATATGCTTGAAGCAGCTATTAATTATACACGTTGTTGTACACAGTTATTGTGTGTAGATATAGACAATAGTATAAATATGGACATAACCATTGGGAAGGAATACGAATTATTAAAAGAAGATAGGGGTAATTACATAATTAAAAATGATAAAGGAAAGACAACTTGGTATCGTAAAAAATTCTTTAAACAAATATTTAAACAATAATTGTTTACAACGGTTATCGTGTAAGCGTATTTGATACGGATTAAGAACAGAATTAAATAAATAAACAATGAGTATTAAACAAAAATTTATACAGGAACTAATTAACGAGGATGTACATTTATCATTAACAAACGAACAAAGAGAAAGCATTGCAGAACTTCACGAATATCAATTACGTTTACACGTTGTTAGCGTTTCGTTTAATAAATTAGTAGAGCAGTTTGAGAAAGAAACAGAAATGACTTGGTTTAGAAGCCCTAATGCGTTTAAGAAATGGGTAAATGAACGCTAACAAGTGTATATAGATAATTATATTTCACGCAACTAATTGATTATGAATAAATACGATGTAACTTTAACACTTTCTACTTATTGGCAGTTTAAGAAATACCCTTATTTGAAAGTCACTAAATGTAAGAAAGTTGTAAATTGTAAAACAGGTAAGATTTTAAAGTATCATACAAGAGGGTTCTATATTAAAGACGAATATATAAAAAGAGATCAACTAAATAAACACTTAGAACTAATCCCTAAATCTATTAAATTACCTTTTTGAGTTTTTATAATTAAAAAGCACGTTAGATAAATAACTTCTAACGTGCTTTACTGCTATTATTCAATAGGGATATTACTTTTCATTTCTAAGAATGTTCTCCATGCACTATTTGAAGTTTCATAAACATTCCCGCAAGGCGTACATTCTAATTGTCTTTTAATAGTTCCTAGTGCTGTGAATGTATTCTTTAACAATCCAACATCTTCAGAGCCACAATTAGGACAACTGGCTTTTAATTTGCCGTTATGCGCTCCTACATGAGTATTATTGATAACATAGTTTTGCATCACTAAGAAAACATCTTCTAACACTACTACATCCATTTCGCAATACATTATCATATCTTTCAATGCTTGCTTATCACCTTGCATACATTTAACCCACATCTTAAAACCTTCATGTTTTAACTTAGCACCAACACCTAAATATTGTGCAATATAATCAAGTCTATTACTATTGAATACAAACCCGCTTTTTGCTTTTTTAAGAGTGTCTAACGAACGATATTTTGGAAACATTGGTATTCTATGGTATATGCATTTTGTACGAATCTTTTTGATGTCAAAACGATCACCATTATGCGCAACCATTTCATCTGCTTGATTTGCAATTTTAATGAAGTCGATTAATAGTTGTTTATCACATTGGTTTTTATCCCAACTTAAAGTATGAACTTTATCTTCACCCTCCCATTTATAAGAAATACAAATAACTTTCCAATCTTCTATGATGTTATCAGTACCTATGTTTAATTTCCAACCTACACGCCAACTATAAACTATCATAGGTGATGTTTCAATGTCAAAAAATAACCTTTTGATTTTTTCTTGATCGTAACCGAATAATTGAGCCTCTTGTTTATCGTTTAAACTATAACGATTGCTTTTGTTAGGCTCTACTCCTAATCTATTAGCGGTTTCAGGTGGTAGTCTGTACCTGTGGTTTCTATTCGGTGTTAATTCGTCATGTTGATTTTCTCTACTCATATATTGGTTTTAGTTAATATTTGTAAACCTAACTGTTTACTTTTTTTATGTTTTGTAAACTTATATGTTTACTTTAGTTAAATAAACTTATTTGTAATCTTATTTACTATCATTAGAAATGCTAAACCTATGAAGATGTATAAAAAGAATACAGGCTTTAATATACTTTCTTTTTCTTTAGTTTGTAAGTTCTCTTTTTTTATTTCGTTTTCTGAAATACTTCTAATGGTTTCTTTTAATTCGTTTATTTCATCGCTTATGCAATCGATAGTTTGCTTTCCTGATGAGTCATAAGCTATTCTAAGTGCGTTTCCTCCCACTTTCCTAGTGTCTTTAACATAGATAACCGTATCTTTAAGAATAGGGTTTAAAACAGTATAAGAAAGCGTGTCGCCTTTACGTGTGGATTTAATAGTTTCTTTTTCGTTTATATCTCTAAGCGTGTTTGTGTCGGTTTGTTTACGTGTCTTAGTCTTAGATGTTGAACAGCTAAATATAAGTAAACCGATTGCTAAATAAATTATTCTAGTTTTCATCTTCTAAAGATTTACAATATTCACATTGTTGTTTGCATTGAGGACAAAAATTAGTTTGTCTTTCACAATAAAAAGGTTCTCTAGTTTTCATTTACTTTTAGTTTATTCATTAATGTATGAGATTTAACAACTGAGTAATGTTGACCGTATGATAATAGATTAATAATTGTGTCGTCATCTGGATCAGGATAAAAACCATGTATTGCATTAAAGTCTATATAAAAATCCAAAACGTTTCGGCTTCTAAATCATTGTAAACTATTAATTTTAAATACATCATTTCTTTTGAAATCTAGCGTATAAACAAACTATTACGCTCAATATTAATAATACTTTCATTTAGTTGTTTTATTAAAGCCTACTAACTAACACACCAACCAATCAAAATGTGTAAGGTTTCGGCTTTAACTATTTTTTAGACCATTGTTTAACGTCTAACGGCTTGTATAATGTTTTACGTTTAGCCTTGTGGAATTTACTTTCAGTAGGTAAGTGCGTTTCATTAGCAAAGTTAGCTACGTCTTGAGCGTTAAACGACATGTAACTATCATAAGCGTACTTTAATATAGTTAATACTAATAAAGATGTACCGCTAAGTTTAAAGTCGTTAGATTGGAGTATAATACCTATTGCACCGAATAGGATATTAAGTGCTGTTGAAAGATTAATTTTTCTCATTTTATTGGTTTTAGTTAGCTAATATACGAAATATTTATTATTTAATACGTTCTATAAAAGTTTTTAATATAACAGCCATGTTTTGAGGGCTTTCTATCTTTTTGCAATCTTCTGTATTACTGCCAAAAAAAGGCTCGATTAGTATTGTTGGTGCTTTAGTATAGTAAACACTTGCAAAGCCTCTGTCATTTCTATTTGTAAGGGCTTTTAAACCACCGTTACGAACTTTAATACCAGTAAACTCATTTACTATGTTAGAGAATTTTAAAGCGTAGTCCTTTGATGTATTGGAACGATAATAATAAAGAGTTTCGCAACCGTTAGCAGACTTATGAACAGCACTATTAAAATGTAATTCTATTATTAAATCAAAAGGGAACTTATTAATTTTCTTTGCGGTGTTTTTAATTCTGGAAGTATAACCGCTTATGTTTTCATCATGGTAAAATACATTAACCTCGCCCATGCACTCCACAACCTTTTTGTAGAAATCCCACTCACGCAAGTTAAAGTGTTTTGCTAACGCTCCTTTAGATTTTTCGTGGTGTCCTATTACAAGTGCGACTTTCATAGTTTATGGTTTAAATATTACTTTTAGTATAGTGTCTTTTAATGCAACTGGTTTATGAATTTGCCCTTTTTCATAGTGCATAACATCGTGTTGTTTATAGGTCACATTATCTTCTAAGTCTAATACAACACCCTCTATAATTTCGCAACTCTCTATAACGTCCATGTGAAAATGTTCACCAAACTCACCACCCGCTTTTATCTCAGTATCAAAATTAATGTAGTTGCCGAATAACATATTACGTCTTCTTATCCTAACTTTATCGTTTAGAACTTGCCAAACCAATAAAGGGAACTCTATTAAATCATTGTAGTTTATAGGCTCGTTATTAACACCATTAAAATTATCTAATATGTTCATCATGTTATCGTGTTGCAATTGCATACCTAACATTATTTCATCACGCTCAGAACGGTTGTGATTGCTAATAACTAAAACGCTATGTGATTTATTTAAACACATTATCTTTTATTGAGTATATCGTTTAACCTATTAAAGACTTGAGTAGTAAAAACATGGTAATTCTCACTAACCTTTTTCATTTCTACATTAGTAGCCTTAAATTCTTCGTCTAGTTTATCTTGTGCTAATCTAATTTCACTGCGTAAGTATTCTTTTTCCTTTTCGTGCTTTTCCTCGTTCTTCTTACCTATCCAAATTATATAGAATATAAAACCCAAAAGTAAACCAATAACGGAAACCGATTCAATACTTAGAATTTCTATGGCGTCTTGTACTTGTAATACTATCATATATATTTTTTTAAAAGCAATACTACACTAATTATAATAGTTAAATAAATATCATAAATTAAACCATCAATATTTACAGCGTAATACATTATATTAAATAAATTTAACACAACTAACCCTAAAACACATATTTTAGTTGCAGTACAGTATTTTTTATTCATGTACACTGAATACATGAAAGCATTAGTAAACAACGAAAACCCTAAAGATTGAGATAAATAAGGATAAAGTGGTTCGTATAGTGCATCAAAATAAGAGAGTACAGCAAACAAAAAACTATAACCTAACATTATAAATGGTGCGTACTCTCTTATAATTCTTTTCATCTATTAGTTAAATTTTGGAGGTCGTGGTGGCTTAATACCTCCACCGCCAATAGCTTCATAGATTTCATCAACTTCTTTTGATTTGTCGTTAGCATCCATAATAGAGACTAACATCGCTTCAATTCTTTTAATACTGTCTTTTTCTTCTTTGCTCATAATATTTAATCTAAAGTTTCTAATTGTAATTCTAATAATGTAGGGTTGTAACTTCTATCATCCCAATAATAAAAACACCATTTAATAAAAGTGTTTTTGTATTTCATTTCATTAGCGCAATTTAAAAAGGATTCAATTTCACGTTCGCTTGGTGTCGCCTTTGAATTGTTGCACTTGCCAATAAATTCTAGTAATAAGTTAATCATAGCATTCGTTTTATAAATATGTTACGTCAATATTTTCGCCTATTGTAATACTGTCAAAATCACCAACACAACCTATAAAAACTATCATAGGGTTTTCATCACCTTGAAAGCGGTCTATTCCGTTAATCGTTGGCGCTGTTGCTAAACCACCTCTACTGATAAAACCCGAACCCTCTACTCTATAAATCTTTATAGTTGAACTGTCACGCATTAATAACGTTGCACCGCAATCTTCAAAACTAACAGTTTCATATAAATGATGTGTCCTAGTTTCGATGATGTCTTGACCTTGACAAGTTACAACAAGATTTTGACAAACTAATGAATTTGCAAACAAAAATATTAATATTGTGAATAGTCTTTTCATGCTTTAATTCTTAACGTTATTATAAAAGCCATTAGTAAACCAATTACTAAAGCACCGATACCCATAATTGCAGCATCGTAATGATTAAGCACTTTCTTTAGAACATACTTTTGAAACAACTCTATAAGATAACCAATACCCCAAATAACGACCATTGTAATTATTACAGAAAACCACTTGTTTAAGTCATACATATCTATAAGTAAACCAAAGCAAATCGGTGCTAAGACAATTGAACCCGCAAGATGTAACTGCTTATCGTTTGCTAAGTATCTCTCTTGAATCCATAAGAAACCATTATTAGTATCTTTTGGATGACCTCGAAAACCTTTAATTAATTCTTTAAATGTCATATTATCTATTAATAAAATCTTGTGTTATAATTCCTGTTCCACTTACAGAAGGACCATTAACACAATTTCTTGTAAACTGTGTTGTATAAATAAGATAATCGGCTGTTAATTGAAACCCTCTATCTCCACAATTTACAGCTATATTACCATTTATTATAATACCCTCGACATTACTATTACTAATAAATAAGCCATCTCCAGACATACCATCAAAATAGTTGCCTATAAATTGCATTGAACTCTCACCACCAACATTTATATCTGAGTTACTAAAGAACCCTCTAAAACCTCCATATAGTTTATTATTAGTCATGCTAAACTGAATGTCATCTGCTGTTTCAATTTGGACGCAATTAGAAACCGTTTCTTTGATTGTGTTATTAGTTAATGTTATTTCACCACGCACTTTAATAGTTGAGTTTCTTCCTAACTTAATACCCATGTTAGCGCCGCCACTCATTATATTATTAATGATTTTCAAATTAGAACCATCCCTTGAGCGTATGTGTGCTTCTGTTGCAGAACTACTAATGATATTACCATCTAAAATAACATTTGTTATTCTTGTAGTATCATTACCAGCAGCAGTAAAAGAACTTGTAACTTCTATATCAGATAAAATAGAGTCTTTAATAAAGTTATTACAAACGACAACACCAATAGGTGATTTACTTGTAGCATCGTTAAGCCTATCAGCTATAAGTATTCCTATGTAAGCATTGTAAACTTGATTATTAGATATAATACAATTTTCTGGTTGGTAGCCTATTGTTCCATGACCGCCTTTGTATTCAAATTCAATCCCTGCTTCACCTGTAACCGCAATATCATAAACAAAATTATTTGTTATAACTGCTCTACCTGCTGTTGATACTGCTATTGGAGAATGACCACCGCCATAAACATAATTACCTAAAATATTAACATCTTCAGAATCACCATATATAGCTAATGTGTTATATGCTTCGTCTGGTGCTGCTGTATTTGCTGTCAATTCTAAATGGTTGTTCAATATAGATACGCCTTTTCCTGCTGTTTTAAAATGTACACCATAAATAGAATTACCATAAAGTTTAATATCACAATCCCTAACAGTTATATTTGTTGCAGTACTATTAAAATCAGCATCGTTTCTAGTAAAAGTAATACCATGATTACCTAAAGCAGAATCAAGTCTAACTTCAGAATGAATTTTAACATTTTCAATAATAATATTAGATATAGCGCAACTGTTTACTTGCTCTTGACATATAACACCATGAGTATAGCCAACATCAGTAACTGCTAAAGCAGAAACTAAAATATCTATATCGTACATCTTAAAATTATCTGTACCATTAGCTAACCTAATTAAAACACCACGACTATTAGTTGCTCCGCCCGCTAGTTCTTCAATAAAGACCTTACCACCACCTGTAATAGTTATATTTGAAAAGTCCGCTAATGAATTAGTAACTCCAGTAGTAATATAGAATCTGTCTGCACCTCTATTTGGGATAACTAAATTACCACCTCCCAAAGCAACTAAAGCATCCCTAGCTGATATAAACGCTGCTGTACAATTTGTAGTTCCATTGTCTGCAATCGCTCCGTAATCTTCTATGTTTGCTATGTATGTAGGTGCTGTATAACCTCCAGTAGATGCTACTATTGGATTTGCGGGATCGGTTGCGTCTACTGTTACATTTGCACCCGCTACAATTGTTTCTACAACTCCAGAACCACCACCACTAGGGGTAGTCCATGCAACATTACCAGCCGTATCAACCGCTGCTAATACTTGACCGATTGTAGGCGTTGTGCCATCATCAAAAGTTAAGCCATCTGAATCTAAAAGAATACCAGTACCACCCGCTGTTAATGCAATTTGGTTAGTATTTTGTATTGTCATACTTGTACCATCCGCTACAACTATAAAAGATTCAAAAGGCACAGTAGTATTAAACTCTAATATATTAGATGCAATATTACCTACTTTTATATTACCTTCAAAAGTTGGTTTTATTGTTGCGACTGCGCCTTCAGTCAAAACACTGTCTATGTCTTGTAATGAACCAACGAAATAAGGTAAACTATTCCAAGCGGTTACACCATCACCAAATTTTAGTTTGTTTGTGTCAGTTTCTAAACCCGCTTCTGCGAGTCCTAATATTGGATCAACAGAAGTCCAATTTGCTGCTGTATCTCTTCTAAGTTGTATTAATTGTTGTCTAGGCATTATATATTTTTTTTATTAAGCTGTACCACCATCTACATCACAATCGCAATCACCACCGCCAGTATTAACTATTGATGTAACTGTTGTTGTATTGTCTTGGTCGATTATTGTTATCTCAACAATGTTTGCATTCTCTATGATGTCTATTGTTGTCATTTAGTATATTGTTCTATAATTGTGTACTTAACATTAAAATAAGTCGTTACATTAACAGGATCAAAAGCATCTACAACATACTCTTCAACTTGAAAATCACCAGTAAAACAACCTATTGGTAAATCATTTTGTACAATTTCGTCTATTTCAATAGTGTTAGAATCAATTACCGTTATCCCTGAGCCTTCAGATATATCTATAATTTTTTTAGAACCGTTATATATTTGCATTTTAGGCTTCCAAAGTGCCGATAAAAGAAAATCACCCGCCCAATCACCACCGAAAATTAATGTTTTCTTAGGTATTGTGTCACCTTGTTTAATATATCCTACTGTTGGAAAATTAACTGTTTCTATACTCATGCTGTTCCACCGTCTATATCTAAATTAGCTAGATAATTAACTAAATCCGTTTGGTCTGGTATTGCTCCAGTACCCTCACCCCAAATAAAACCACCGCTTGTAGCTGCATCCCTTGAAAATAAGACAGGTAATAGAGCAGATTGAGCCAAAGCAACACTTCCATAGATAGTACCGTTAACATTAAACTGCGTGTAATCTTGTGAGTTTGTTAAATCTATCTTAGAATCATAAACATTAGCAACCGCAATAGTATTACCACGTACTACTGGCATAAAGTTTTTGTAATACTCTATACCATCTACTGAGAATTTGTTTGTTGATACTGTATTTATTATAATCATCCTATTTTACTAAGTTTAAAGCTGTTATTTGTACTTGTATTACACTCATTAAAAAGTGTGTATGTGCTAGGGTTTCGCATTAGAAAATCCCTTACGTTTAACCAATAGTTATAAGCTAAATCTCTATTCATTTGATATAAAGACTTCTTAATACTTGCACTAACTGGTACACTTTCATTAACATTCATTTTCATAGTCTGACCAAAGCTATTATCTATAACATCACCAAACATAGTATAACGTGCATAGATGTAATTTGCTAAAACACATCTTAAACCGTAGTTAGTATAGGTGATATTATTATATGTGTATGTACTACCATCTAACAAATCATCATAAGCACCAGTGCTATTGCTTTCTTCGTTTAATATATCATTAAAGAACCTTTCACCTAATAAAGGGCGTAAGTCTTGAAATTGTGTTTCAAGGATTATCTGATCTAGTTTATCATTGTAAACCGATTTAGATAATTGCTTATAAATTTGTATCTGCTGTCTGCTTATTATCTTTGTTGATACTGACATCTATTAAAGGTATTACGGTTACTTCTGTTTCTAAGCCAATATAGCCTAAAACATCATTTATAATTGTTGTAAACTTGCTACGGTCATTTTCTGTATTTTCCCAATACAATTTTTTAGCCTCTCTCATAGCTTCTCCACTATTTCCTAGCATTGCACTATCTGGACTTTTAACTAATGATATTGGTAAATTCTCAAAAGCCATAAGTATGTTTTTACTAACGCTTTCTTCAGTATAACTAAACATTTTATCATCTAGTTTACTTTCTATCTGTTGTATTTTAATCGCTTCATCGAAAGACTCACCCGCCCAATCCATCTCCATTAACATAGCGCCACCCGCGTTCTCAGCACCTAAGAAACTTTCAATAGTTTTCTTTGTTCTGTCAGCTTCATCCATCATAGTTCTGTATTCTCTATTTGGAATCCTGTTACCATCGTTATCGTTAATGTATTCAGGTGTATCGTTATCGGTTAAAGGTCTAGTAACTACTAAAGTTTTACCAAAGAATCCTTTTCGTAGTAATTGGTTCTTATAAATAGATGCTTGCGCTTCTGAATCACAATCGTTAATAACAGAATCGATTCTACTTAATGGATAGTAGTAATTCTTATCATAGTTGATATATAAAACCTGACCTTTGTACTTTTCAATACCGCCCGCTTTTTCTATTTGATATTTAACAACCGTTTCATTATCATTAAAGACATCTATAATACTTATGTTATCAACTTTAGGTTCGTTCCATTCGTCACTAATTAAAACCTTGCCATTGTATTTCTTAGAGTCTTTTTTACCTAACCTAACGCTTTCAAATGGTATTATCTTTGGGTTAATAGGCTTGAAGTTTAAATTGTAATCGAAATGAATAGCAACGCCTCTAAATTCTGCAACACTGTCAGCAATATCTTCACCAAAATCGTATAACTTTTGGTCTGTTTTGTTGTTAATTACAATGTCATCACTAACACCGAAACCCTTACCAATGATGTACTGTGTTAGTACTGATAAAGACATCTTAGCAGTTACGCTATTATTAATTAATCTATCTACACGCTCAGGATATGCATTATCAAATCCATTGGTGTAAATTTCTAGTTTTTTATCCCAATTTACTGCACGTTTTACAATGTCCAGTATTTGAGTTCTTACACCTTCTAACATGGCTTATGATTTAGATTTACGCTTCTTTCTTGGCTTGCTTACTTTTTGTGGTTCTTTAACCTCAATCTCTTTTACTGGAGTAGGTTCTTTAATTGGCTCAACTGGAAACGTAGAAAATAAATCAGCAAGTTTAAATTCTGCTTTTAACGATTGGTAACGCTCAATTAATTGTTTAGCGTACGCGTCAGTAATATTTCTATTTGTAACTCTTATGTTTGATCCAAACGCTAAAGGTAATCCTTCACGTTTTTTATGTAGTCTGTATTTGCAATCGTTTTCCATATCTGAAAGTTGATTTATGTAGTTATTGTAGTATTTTGCTATGCACTTGTTGCATCCCGCGTTTACAACTCCACCGAATAAAGTAACATAGTCTTTTAAAAATAATTGTAGGTATCTAACACCCTCACTATTAGTTTTAGTGAGGATGCTGTCAATACCAATCTTATTCCAGTTATGCTTCAGCAAACTTAGCGTCGAACGCTGCTTTTGTTGTTGCGTAATCTGTTTCTAATAATGTATTAGGAAGTCTAGGCTCTTCATAATTCTCAGTAGATTCTAAAGAGAATTGCAAAACACCATCGTTTTCGTTAGAGTTCCAAACCGCAGTAAGTAATTCTAAACCTGACTCTAAACCTAAGATTAAAAAAGCGTCTGCATTACTTGCGCCTTTCCACTTTCTGTCTATAATAGCCACGTATTTAGCACCTTCAGCCATTACGTTTACTTGTTGCTTATTTGCAGCAGAAACGTTCAACACAACACCGTTAAAAACGTGCTTATGTTTATCTGAACTAAATTCTTTCTTCACTAATTCACTAGACGCAGAATTGATCTGCTTAACTCCTTGTAAAAGGAATCCTGTTTTACCACTTAACAACTGAAAGTTAGTAACAATGTCACTATTCCCTGCGTCAAATGTAATAGCATCAATATCTAAATCAGCTACGTTAAACAAAAGTACATCAGCCTCTAAGCCTCCTACTGGTGAGTTATCGCAATCGTATAATATATCTGCTGTAATTAATCCATCACATGCCATATTTATCTGTTTTTTTTAAAGTTATAAGTAACAGATTAATAAGCTGCTACTGTTAAATAAGTTTCTAAGTGCTTTGCATCGATTGTGTAAATACCATCGATAACATTCACTTTATTATATCTGTCATAGAAAGCATCTACTGTTCCAAAATCTCCATCTGCTAAAGTTCCTACTGGAATATTAGAAGGGATTGTAAGTACTGCTCTATTTGGTAAGTTATAAACAACTCCACTATTCTCGTAAGCTGTAATAATTCTATCCCAAATGTTCATGTTAACAACCTCAACACCTCTATAAGTTAAAGACACTTTACCATCTTCGTTAATCATTGTGTTACCTGCACCTGAATTTTGAACAGACTCTAAATCATTTAAGTAACCATCCCAAATAGTTCTAGTTACATAAAATTTCTTGTCGTCTCTTGTAAGTAAACGAGAATCAGCAGCGTTATACATTGCTTTTAAATAAGCGATTGAATCTCCTGCTCCTAATGCTTGAGCTGCATAAGATACACCCGCGTTTTCTGTAATTTCAACATAGTTAGAATCTCCTGTTGTAACTTCTGCAAAGATTTGCTTAAACAAACCATCGAAAGTATTAAAGTAATCCTCATCAGTTCCGTTAGTTAAAACTCCACCTCCTGCAATATCAGCAGCAGCAGTATCACTGAACCAAATCTTACGTAATAAGTTTTCAACAAAACCATCGATTACCTTTGCAACTAAGAAAGAACCGATTGTGCTTTGTGATCCTTCAATTACATTGTAAAAGTCAGGATTCATTCTAGCCATTTGGCGTAAAAGTTTATCTTGTGCGTTAACATCAGCAGAACAATGTTCTAATCTGAAATCCTCATCTACTGGAGTCCAAAACTTTTCAGTTAAAGTTACACCTCCAATAGCGTTAGGTGTGCAACCTGTAACTGCTTTACCCATTAATCCCATTCGACCAGCGAAAACGATTTGCTCATTGTATTTGATACCAACTTCTACGTCGTGTATCGCTAGTAACGCTTCATCACCGAATGTTAATTCGTCGATAACCGCTGACCAGTCTTTTAATTCTTCCGGGTTAAATGAAAACCCGCTTGTAATTCCTGAAGCCATATTTATTGTTTATTTTTTAATCTGTTTAATGCTTTTTTAGCAGGTGATAATTCTTTATCATCATCTTTAATTTCTTTTTTAGAATCTAATTCAAATCTTGATGTGATTTGTTTTTTAAATTCTTTAACCTCTTTTGTAAGGTTTACAACTAATTCTGTTTGCGTTGCTAATTCTGTTTCAGAATCTAACTTAGCAGTTTTTAATTGTTCGTTCTCTAATTTCAATGCATCTAATTGTGCTTGCATATCTTCGTCTGGAGTATCTTCGCCTTCTTCTGTTGCTTCATCAACTATTTCTGTCAACTCACCACCAACGAAAACAAACGTCTTGCCATCTGTCATTACATAGCTACCATCAGCAGGCGCACCATCAACCGTTGCAATCGCTCCGACTGTTATTTCTTCACCTTCTGCAATCTCGGCAAAATCTAAAGTTGCACCCTCAGCATCTTGCACCATTACATTACTAACTTGTTTTTTAAGTAAGTTTGTAATTTTTTCAAAGCCAGATTCTATCCAACTCTTATCCTCTTTTGTCATATTATTTGTATTTAAATTTATGTACGCCTTTGCGACCATTGGCAAGTCTGTTTGATTTGAAAATCCTAAGTCTAATGCTTTGGTATTGTCTAACCATGTTTCCTCCCTTAGTAATGGTCTAATTGCTTCTTTATCTAAGTTCACTTTATCAGCATAGAATTTTACTATACGATCCTCTACAACTTTCACCTCTTTTGCATACTCCTCAATCTCTTGAGCTGTACCATCAACACCACCCATAGGTAAGTGAATCATAAAATCAGTATTAGCACGTAGTACTCTTGTATCACCAGCCATAAAAATAACAGTCGCAATAGATGCAACTAAGCCGCTGCCTATTGTTTTAATAGGTAAGTTTAAAGATTTAAGATAATTGTATATATCAAAGCCAGTATCAACGACACCGCCTTCTGAATTTATGTGAACATTAAAAGAAGTCGCATTTGGTTGCTTTTTAACCTGTGTAATAACGTCGATAAGTTCGACACCTGTTTCCATTGGCATAGCACCAATTAAGCCAGTAATATAAATGTTACCTTCCATAGGGTACAAATATAAAGATAAAGGTTATCGGTTGGTGTTAACCAATATTAACAGAATATTTTGTATATTTGACAAACGATATCTAATTTATTAGATGCATTAAATAAATAAACAATGGAAGATGTAAAAGAGGTGATTTGTTTTCTTGAAACTTTAGAACAGATTGGACAAAAAAAAGTAAATGTAAAGTTAATGGTTAAGATTTTAAAAGAACTTGAGTCTAACCAATTAACTAAACAGAAAAACCCCTACAAACTAATGTAAGGGTTAATCCAACCAAAACTATTAAAAACAAAAAGATTAGGAACTCATAAAACGAATAATGTTTCGTATCTGTCCTTCAGACAAATTATAAAAGTCTGCTAAAAATAAGTAGGTTACCATTTTCTTATGGCGTTTAATTTCTTCTAAGTAGGTTTCGTATATCGTTTTCCATGCTAGAAAATGAACTGGAAGTAAACCTTTATTTATTAATACTAGAAAGTCTTTATCTAGTTTGCAAATTATTTCGTATCTATTCAAGTAGGTTAGTTTTTAGTTTTCGTTCGGTAATGAGTATATACTTAATATAACTTTACAATTAAAATCTTTAATTACAGATATGAATTCAGCAGCATCTTTTACAGAACCTCCAGAACATTTTATGTTTATTAATATTTCCATATCATCCAATAGTATAAGTTACTTTACCATTATTTACAGACTGTACTTTAATATCTTCCTGACCAAACAAAATCAAAGTGCCTTTATCACTATCTCCTTTATAACCTAAATATAATTCAAAGTAATCTGGCTTATTGTCGTAGTGTACTTTCTGAATGTTACCTAAACAGAACTCGATAAAATCCTGTTCATCTTGAAAAGTATATCCTTTACTTTCTAACCTTACTTTAGTTTGTTCTAAAATATGTTTATCGTATCGTATAACAAGATCGTCGTGTATAGACTGCTCAATAATATCGGTTAACTTTTTAGTTTTATCCTTTTCAAAAAGTTCTAACACTTCTTTGGATAACTTCTGTTGAATACTTACCATTTACCTAAATCACATTTTTCGTTAATACTACGAATTTTAGCAGATAAAGGACATTGACATTCATTGCATTTATGACCTTCGACCTCCTTAAAATCGTCTTTTACAAATGTAAGCAAAATAGATTTAATATTACTATCACAACCCAAACAAATTTCAGCACGTTCTTTTGCTAACTTTTCCGTAACCTCAGATTTCGACATGAAGTTTTGCCAGCCGTTTAATATGTTTTCTATCTTAGACATTCGCACCGCTTTCAACTTCTACATAACTAGAATTTTCTCTTTGTATATCCTCAACTGTTACTATCGGTGGTGGCATTGTTTGTATAGCATTTAATAACTCGGCTGTACTTTGGTCACCATCTGGAATACTACGCGTTATAATTCCACCGCCTTCGTAGAATCCTTTACTAGATGTTCCACCGCCTACACTATTATTAAAATCCATAAACGATGCATAAGCACCACGATTTAAAACACCTATACCCTCACCGCCTTCGGCTTCACCTACGTATTGATTACCTGCATAAATTGGAACTCCACCTTGCGCATGTCTTGAGCCATCAATACCAACAATACCACCCTTTTCAAGTTTCGGTTTAGTAGATACAATTTTCTTAACGTTTGCGTAACCACTTGCTAAAACAGCAGCACCCGCAACAGCTCCAAGAGCAATACCAACAGGCCCGGGAATCGCATCAATCATTCCAGTTACAGCAGAAATTCCACCACGTATAGTATCAATAGTAGCTTGAGCAACAGCAACCGCTTTACCCGCTGCGCTTTCTTTACCTAACACAGTTAATAAGTTACCTAATGAATCAGAGGCAATTTGCATTTTGTTTTGTGCTACTGCTAATCTTATTTTTTCCTCTTGCTTTCCGTACTTATCCTCTATTAACGCCTTATCCGCACCAGTAGCATCTGCATTTTCTAACTCCTGTTGCTTCTTTAATTCTAAGTTAGCAAGTTGAAACTCTAAATCAAAATCTGCTTTCTCTTGGTCTAGTATTCTTTTGTTTTCTAAATCAATTATATCTTTTTCTTTCTTTGCCTCTTCTCTTAATATGTCAGCCTCCTCTTTCTTTAGTCTGTTTTCTTCGTCTATTTCATTAATCGCTGCATTGTATTCCGTTGTATTTAAAACACCATCAGCAAGTTGTTGTTCTGCAAATACCTTTTGCTTTTCCGTAATACCATCTAAACGCTCTTGCTCTAGTCTTAAACTTTCATCACTAAAGAATTTATCACTATCTAGTTTGCCTTGATTAGAATTAATATAGGCATCCAGTTCTATTTGTGCGTTCTCAATTGTTAAATCGACTCTTGATTGTGCTAACTCGTTTTGTAGGGTTAGAAGTTCTGCATCGTATTCCGTTTGTGTTATGTTACGGTTTTTAAGACTAGCATCTAGTAACTCTTTTTGTTTATTAAATACTTCTGTTTCAAATGCTAACTGATCTCCTAATTCTTTTTTTCTTATACCTTGAGATTGTATGTATTTATTCAGTTCAGCCTCTTGTTGAGCTATTGCTTTATTACCTAACTCTTGTGCAACCGAAGCCGCATCTCTTTGCAAGGCTACTCTATTAGTTAACTGCTCGCTTTCAATACCGTTTATTCTTTCCTGAATATCTAATAACTCTAATTGAGCAGCAACAACACCATCTTTTGCATCTTTAGTTTCACCATCTGCAACGATTCTTAATTGTGCCGCTTCCAATGCCACTTGCGCAGTTGCTAATTCTAATCTTTGTTGTTCTTTTAAACTTTCTGCTAATGCGTCATTTGCTGCTTGACGTTCTGCAAAACTTAAACTTTCATCATCTCTAATTTGTCTTAAATCTTCTTGGTCAATCATTAACTGTTTAACAGCTAAAGATGTTGAACGTTGCATTTTTTCAAGTGCCTGTTCTGCTGCCTCTAAATCTTTAGCAGCTTTAACGCCTGACTTTATTTCTTCAGTCCATGATGTTACACTAGCAGCCGCTTCATCGAAACCTAATAAAGATAAACCGCTTGAAATAATACCCATAGCTTTTTCAGCAGCTTCAGCAGCGAGATTGAAACCCATTACAATTCCATCGATTAAGAACTCGCCAATAGGTTCTAACGCTTTAAGGACTGTATTAAAAACACCAGTAACAGCACTAAACGCCAACTTTAATTTATTAGTACTTTCTTCGGAACGGTTCATTGCATTTTTAATGAGTGCAAATGCAGCAACTAACGCAGCGATGACAGCACCGATTGGTGTTGCTATAAATGCTAGACTAGCCTTTGTTAAACCGATGAAACCTTTAGCTGCACCTGTTAAAGACTGCTTTAAAAAATTACCTGCCCCACCCGCTTCTTCACTCCTAGAAATCATTCCTGATAAACCACCGTTAAAAATATTAAGCTCATTAAATGCTTCTTTAATACTTTCAGTATAATTACCAACGTTAATCTTTTGCTTTAGATATGCATCTGCATTTTCTTTTATAAATTCGTTATTAGAATCTAACGCATCGTTTAAGGCTTTGAGTTCCTTTTTGCCTTGCTCAGTACTTACGTTAGTTTCATTACGTAACTTGTTTAATAGTTTGTTTTGGTTTCTAGCCTCTTTAATACTATTAACCTCTTCTAATAACGCACCGCTTAATAAAGCCTGTCTAGATATATTATCAGCAGTCGCCTTTGTATTTTCTGCTAACGTTTTAACATTTGCGTTATACGCTTGACCTAATACCTTTAGATCCGCTGCATTTTGTACATACGCTTTACTAGCAGAACCCCCTACTATTTTAGTAAGTTCTTTCTGTTCCTTTTTAAGAACATCAATCTGCTTTTTAATTTCGGACGTGCTTTTAATGAACGCCTCAGCATTTATATCTAGTTCTGCAATTACTACTCTTTCTGCCATATCTTATTTATGTTAATCCGTTGTAATCTCTTTTTATAAATATTTGTCTTTTACCTATTGTTAAAGTTCCCACATCCGTAGAAACAAATAACTGACCGCCATTAGCTATAAATGTAGCCAATGAGAAAATTGGAAAGCCTATCGATAAACTATATGGAGGTGTTTTTGCCACTCCTAAAATTCGCTCTACAACTATTATAGTAGGCGCAGCACCTCCACCAATATCTAAATCAAATTGTATATAACTAGGCGCACCAGTTTTTGAGTCAACTGTTAAATCAATCCTAACATCATAAGCATCACCAACATTTATCGGTGTAATCTTATCGTTAATTGTATCCCACAACTCAGAAACCCCTCTTATCTCTCTTGGTAAGTAGTCGCTATTTGAAGCACTACCACCGCCATCTATTTGGATTTTAGAGGCTGTTGTTGTTATCGTTTGCGTGGCGGGTGTTGTTTCAGCATCTTGATAAACACCCCAACCTGAAACGTTGTATAAATCTGTAAAGTTATCGTTTGTTTTATCAAATGATGTTCTTAATGGATCGCCTGTGCCATCGTTTGCTGTTGTTCCTATGTTTATTTCTTGTCTAGCCATTGTCTGATGTTATTATTGTTGTGTCTGATTTATATATTGTTGTGTCTGCTTTTATAATTTTGTTTTCAACCACTAGTATTAAACTACCTATTAATCTTGTTTTCTTTGTGCCTTTTGCTTTTGGTATATTAGACAATGACACATTAATTCTATTCCATCCTATTATATCGCTTGTTATTTCTATTTGATTATTTGATATTTTATTTATTGTTAAATCAGTATCTAAATCAATTTTAAAAAAATCACTATTAATTAATCCATCAACCCAAAGATCAACAATATCATTTTCATAAGAAACAATTATTTTTTGTTTATTTTCAAAAAAAGGTGTTACTGTTATGTTGTTTATTGTAAGCATACTAATAAGTTAATATTGTTGATTGATAATTTATAACATTAGTTTCTATTGTTATTAAATAAAATATACTACCCGGAGGAAAATTAACATTTATACTGTGTAATATATCCTGTGTTAAAGTTGTTAATGTAGTAATAATTTCATTCCCATAGGCTGTATTTGTTAATACATTCCAAGCCCTCACTTTTAAAATAGCTGTTGTAGGTGTAAAATTATTAAACTTATAAAAAACATTTCTGTCATGTGCAACATATATTTGTTCTCCAAAATTTTGTAACACCACTTCTATTGAGTTTGTAGGGCTTACCACAAAATCCTCAAAAACACTTAGATAAGTTTTATTACTTTCTATTCCTGCAATATCAATTATTTGAATTTCATACCATCCTTCTTGAGTAAGCAAAGGGTCGTTTAATGTTTCAACAAACTGACTTGCGTTAACATCAATAGCATCTGTTATTTCAAAACCAGAATAAACAATTCCTAACGTTGGGTCTTGTGTTAATTGCTTCATGTATATAGTACCAGATATTGGTTGGTACTCAATAAAGATATAATTAGTTTCTATTTGTTTTTCGCCTAAAGCACTTTCTGGTCCAATTGCATAAATTAATATTTGAGCGTTATCAGAAGTTTCAACAAAATCGCTTCCTATATTTAATTGTATTAACTCACAATTATAAACACCTGTTGAGATATAATTAGGAACTTTGTTTAAGATAAAGTTTGCTGCTTCTTGTTTAATATAAAACAAATTACTTAAATCTAAATTAGACACAAACGCATCATCAAGAAATAATTCATAATTTATAATTTTACTGTCATTCAAAATAAGATAAATATCTTGGTAATATCTTTCTATTATTTCATTAAAAGATAATGCATCAAAAGATTCTTTAGCATATCTCGATACAGTTTGATCTAATCCAAATAATTCACTACCTACCGTAAAGGTGAAATTAACAAAATTACTTCTTTGAAAGTAAAACCTGTTTGATAAAGATTTATATTTTATTATTCCATCATCTTTAACTTGTTTATCCCAAAACTTATACACATTAAGTAATCCACTTACTAAAGTTGTTTTTTGTAATTCAGGACTATAAATATTTGATTTTATAATAGTTGTACTATCCTTCAAATTGTAATTTACAATCCTTAAAAAACCATCATTATAATCATCAGCACTATCATTATACTTGTATTTCATTAAGTTTTTTTGAGCATAACGACCAAGTATATATTTTTCGTTTAGCTTTTCACCTACTCTATCACTTAAATCAATTGCTGTGTTATTTTGTAACCATTCAGAATGAGTTAAGAATTTAATATTATTAGTGTACTTATCTTTAAATGGTGTCAGTGATAATCTCCAAAGTATCTCATTTATAAAGTCTTTGCATTCAAAATCAATTAACGCTTCTTCAAAATCAACTGTATTACCTTCTACTATTTCAATAGTTGTATCTACATCACCATTAGCTGTAACATTAGAAAAAAATGTACCACCTATAAAGCTATTACATCTAATTGTAAATGTAGAACCAGCTACTAAGTTTATATAATAAACAGTACTAAATTCAGAGCCATAAGTATAATTTGCAATATCAATAGGCTCACCAAGTAATACAGCACCGCCAACATCATTATACCAAAGCGTTATAACATCATCAACACCCTGAAACCCAACCCTACCAATAGTTCCCGAAATGGTTATTTTATAAAGTCCTGTTTGTAATACGTTAAATATTGAGTTTCTTAAAAATCCTCCAGTAATAGGAAAAGAAACACCTTGTATATAAGCGTTTAATACTTCAGCACATCCATCACAAGCAGTAAATGTTTGATCAAAAGATGTTATTCCTGTTGTACTGCTATATACTATTTGACCACTCCAATTAAAATCTGAAACTAGTGTTGTTACCTGCGTTTCTGCTCCTATCTCTTTAGGATATGTTAACCATAGGTTTTGAAAATCCTGTGTATCAAAAGCATTACCTGTATAAGTAAATCCAAAGTATTCAAAAATTCTATCCCAAATGTAAGATACTAAAGCAGCGGGTATAAGAAAATCGATGTTAAGTTTTGTTTCATCGTATAGCATTTTACCGTTATAATCGGCAACGTTATATCTATATTTTGTTGTTTCATCGCTCCATGTATCAGTAACAGTATCTAAGTTTTTTAAGTGGTTTAAATCTGGTAATCCTACTTGTGCAATAGTTTTATTTTCAATTGCTTTAGTAAAACTTATATAACCATCATAAATAGCAACATCATAATAATCTTTATAAGTTCTAAAAACTTTAGCATAACCATCAAATATCTCACACTCGCCATTACTATTATATAGTTTTACCGTATTCTTTTGATAAGGAATATTTGATGTTGAACCCGTATAACCTAATTGATTAAAGGTGGTTACATTTCTTTTAGTCTTAGGAATCTTTATTTTTTGGGTATAGTTTGTTTGCCTATCATCAAGACTTCCAATATCGTTCACCTGTTTAGTTCTTGCAATTTTAAAATTAGCAGGCAAATCAATTTCTATATCATTTATATATAATCTCAAAGCTTTATATTATAATCGTTAGGTAGTTCAATATTAATTTTCAATTCTCCTTTATCTTCTCTTGGTTGTTTTATAATAGCAGTAGAAGTTTTTACATCAATCTCTAGCCAATCATTAAAATTGTTTTGCGAAAATCTAACACCCGTAAATAAATACACCTTAGGACTTGTTAAAATACCTTTAACAATATTCATATCGTTAGGTTTTAAATCATCACTAAATATGATCCATGTATCAGAACTATCTTTTCCTAATTGTTTTGTTTGACTTAGAGTATCTTCTAAATTAAAGAAGTCATTATTTATAACTCCTAAAGACCTAGTACTTTTATTAACTTGGTAAAATTCATTAAACAACCAATAACTATAGCCCCCATATTGATTAATCCATTTTAAATACACACCACATCCAGCAGGTTCTTTATACAAATCTATAAAGTTATTGTCATCAAATTCAAGTTCGTTATACCCATCTACTAAAGGTAAATATAATTCTAAACTTTGTGTCGTATCCCCATCACTAACAACAACCCTATTAATAGTTTGTAAAAAATTAATATCTGGTGATTCAATAGCATTTGTATTATTTGTTATTGTTTGAGTAGTTGCAGTCACTCCACGCTGTAATGTATATCCAAAATCAAAAGGGTAGCCATCCCAATATTTTAAATACCATTTATTAGTAGTTGATATTTTTAAAGGGCTTAACATTAATCTAGCGTTATTTTCAACAGTCATTCCTTTTTTGTAATTATAAGGTTGCTCAGAACCTAATAAAACAAAAGGAGTTACTTGAGTGTCTTCTTCAAAACCATCAGCAAAAGTTATATTGAAATCAATTTCATCTGTATAATATACTTTATCCCAATTCTTAACAAAAGTATCTATATCTAATGGCGTTACGCTTATATCTAAATCGTCTTGGTAATCTCTTAAAAGACTTGATATGTATGACTTAAAGTTAAACCAAAACGAATTATCTGGCAGTGGATAAATTCTAATAGGGTTTAATCCTGTAATAGTTATATCGCAATAGTTAGCAAGTTCTACATAATCAGAACTAAATTCGACTATTCTGTTGTTCTCACTAAGTAACCATTTATCAATCGGTAATGGTGTTTGAAATGTTATAGCCATTATATTTGTTTAATTAATTTTATTATATCTGTTGTAATCTCAACCGCTTTAACGTCGCCTATCTTATCGATTATATCTTGCATACGTTTATCAGTTACTACTTCGCTTATCAGTTCAACACCTCCATAGCCCTCACGTTTCCAACCCTCCCTTGCAATTTTACGAGCTATTAGAAATGCTAAACTGCTAATACTTATATCAATTGTTGCTATTCCTTTTGACCTTATCCAGTCCTCAATATCGCTTATCGGTGGAAAACGTCCTGCCTTCCTTCCTGTTTCTAATTGTTGGCTGTATTCTAAACCAGTAATAACAGCACTCAACGGACTAACCTCAACCTCTAAACTATCTGCCCACTTACCACTAGCCCGCATCCCTTTAGCATCGTAAGCCTTAATAAGGTCAGTACGTAATAAATCAAATTCTTTATTAAGAACCTCTTCACTATTCATTTATTGCTTTTAAATCTTTAGAATAATTACCACTAAGACAATTTATGCTTCGTCCTTCTTTTATTAATAATGTTTTTAATTCACTATCAATAGCAATTAACTCTTTAACTTTTAAACGCCTTAACTCGACTAAATTGTTATATCTATTCATAAGCCCTGAATTGGAACGTGCAAACTAACCCTGTAAGGTTAGCATCTAACGCATCCGTTATATCTATGTTATCATGTTGAACCAACTCTAAACCCTCGCATGCAATAAACTGTTTTTCTAACGCAGCGTAAACTGGCAACATTGGCTCTATCCTTGTGCTGTATTTACTTTCTGCTTGATCCGTTCCCTTCTCATTAAAGTAATTCTTGTCATAGTTATCGCGCCAAACAAGTAAATACTTACTACTATAAAGCCTACTCTTAATACTTAAGCCTCCAGAACTTATTTCACTCTTACGTCTAACTGGTTCAAGTAATACATGTACTTTATCCTCACAAAATTCGTCAGGATTAGTCAACAGGTTTTGAACCGAACGCGTACCATAACTAAAATAGTAAGCACCTAATCGAGCGTCACCATCTGTAATTGTAGGGATTGTTTTAGGTTCTAATTCGCAATAATCCTCAAAGGTTCTTACTATGTCAGCCATTACATTTATTTGTTTTAGTGTCGGTTGATTCTAATTTATAAACTTCTCTTTGAAATTTACCATATTTTCTTTTAATCTTAAAATCAATAACACCATCTTTAACAGTTACGTCTTTTAAATCCTTTGGATTAAGTAGTAATATTTCCATTATTTTTGATACTTTAATTCATTAAACTTCTTATCTACCCTGCCTAAGACTTGGTTCATCTTTAACAGGTAGATTATTTCTACATACTTCTTGCGTCCTAACTTCATTGGATATACATTATATATCTTTGCTAACTTATCTAACGGTAAAACATCACTAAAATCGTTTAAGGCTTTACCACCTGAAGCATCAAAATACATGCTGTCTTCATCCGACGAAGATAGTAATTTAGATTCATCTAAGCGCATAGATATAAACTTTTCTATTAAAAACTTTTTAGTCTGAAAAAAATTCACTACGGGAATACTAAAGAAATCTTTATCTGTTATCTTATAAGCAGTCGTAAACAATGACTTAACATCGTCTATACTCTTAACGTTAGATAGTATTCTATTGCATTTAATTACATCGTTATACGTTAGGCTGTTAACATCTAGCCCTAAATGGTCTTTAGGATTAAGGCATGAAAGTAATGAGGCGTATTGCTCATAACTCTTACTAACCAAGTATTTCTTTATAGGGATGTTTCTCATACTCTTATGCGTATATTGTTTTTCTTCTTTAACCCGATGCTTTCCATTTCGTGGTATCTCACAGCATCAATAGCATGGTTAAAATTATCAATAGGTTTGTTTAATCGTTGGTTTGTTTTCTTGTCCTTATCCCATGCGTATTTACGTAGTTCATTTATAAGGTTAATTGAATGTGATGTTACAACGTACTCCTGCTCCTGCATTACCTGAATACCAAAAGTTATACTATCAGCTCCTTTTGTAACACCTTGCGCAGTTATTCCATATCTCTTTAGTTCGGCAATTGATTTAGGTTCTGCACTATCACAATAAACAACGTGCTTAGTTTTAATAAACTTACCTATTTGCGCATTGCTTAATCCTTTAGCATAACAAATTTCATTAAGTAATCGCTTACCGTTCCAATTGTAAACCTCTATAATTGCCGTTGGATCGTTTGTATAACCAAAATCACAACCGTAACCGATTAATCTTGCATCATGTGGCACGTTATCAACTTGACTCCAGTTGTTAAAGATAACACCTTCTAAACTTCCAATCTCGCCTTTAACATATACCTTACACCAGTTAGCCCAATAACCAGACTTAATATTATTAGAGTCATCCCAATCACCTAAGCGATTATAGAAAGACTTATCCATTTTAATTTCTAAATCCTCTATTGTTTCTTTAGGGCAACCCTCATTATCCATGTAGGTTAATAGTAAAAACTCGCTGTTAGGTTCTGGCAATACTTCATCATGCGCCCAAAACTTATTATCTGGGTTAAAATCAATGGTTGTTATCTTAGACCGTATCATTAACGCATCAGCAATAGCAAAAGGAATATGGTTAGCCTCGTTTAAAAACAACCTATCTCGTTTACCCGCTGCTTTAGCCTTACCAATCGTATCAAATGATTTAAACTCTATAATAGATCCGTTACTAAATTTGTATTGCATTGGGTTACCTAACCAGTTACGCTCATTCCAACGACCAGTTTCAAACATTATATCTTTAAATATCTTAACACAACCAGATTTAACAGCAGGAATAGATTCAGCAACGAACGTAGTTAAACACCTATCGTTCTTAATTGCATGGTCAATCTCAATAGGTATAATACCGTAAGTTTTACCCGCTGAAGTACCTCCTTGAATAACACGCTTACGTGCTTTCATAGATAGTATTTTATTTATCGCTGTCGTTCTCTGAAACATCTGGAAATAATGGTTGTTCTGTTACTTCAACTGAAGATCGTTCAACTAAACTATTTAATCGTTGTGTAATACTTGGATTATAGAAGCCTAGAAGCCCTCCTATTATTTGATTCTCTCTTATTTCCTTACGTATGCGCGAACAGATAGTCCCAAAGTCAGAATAATATCCTTGTTTGTTATCAAAATAATGATGAACAGAGCCATAGTTATTATAACAAAACCTTTCAAATCCTTCCATAGTCATAGGAACTTTTTGTGGTTCTGCTGTCCGTTCACCGCTTGAGATATATTGAACCTTTAGCCACTCATTAGCCTGTTCTTTAAGGTCATCTTTGTATTCGTTGTACGCTTGTTCTAAATCCTCAGGAGTTTTAAATATCCTAGTAGGATGTATGTTACCGTTCTTACCCATGTATCATATAAATAACGGTCATTATACAAAATATAAACGACATACGCAAGACAATTCGTAATTATTATTTTTTTGATAAAATAGTTGTATATCTTAAATATTAGTTTAACTTTGTACCGAACCATAAAACTAACATGAAAACAATAACACATCTATACAACCGAAGGCAAACGTTAATTGCGCTTAATAAAAAGAACTGTTATAGTTTTATATACGCTCCAGAAGAAAAGCAAGCACAATATTATAGATGTTTGTTAGCTCTTAGAGTAGCAGAAAAGAAGTTAAGAGATAACTTTAGAAACGATCAAAACAAAAAACATGCAGAAAGACTACAACTACATCAATATAAACAAGTGTAACAAGGTTAACGTATTAGTGATAACATCTAAAGCTGATTTATTTCGTGATCGTGTTGTTTACAGCGTAGACGAATATGCTATAACTTTTAAGCGTGCTATTATCTCAGATAGTGTGAGAGTTCTTAAACCTAGCCCTATGTATAATGATAAGGTATCTACTGGATGGTTAAGTTTTAACATACCTGTTAGTATGGAACTAGATATTGATGCAATAGATGAAGGCAAGTATTACTTTGATGAAGATAGTGACGAGGACACAGCAATAATAATATATAATTAAAACCAAATAGATATGAGAGAAGTTAAACTAAACACAGGAGTAATAGTAACCTTTAATAATAAGGATGAGATAGTCAGCTTATTTAGTCCTCATTGGGATGAAGTAGAGAAAGACTTTGAGTTAACAGATAGTCAAATGCTTAAATTAAAAATAGGATTCTTTGTAATACTATGGGTGTTTAATTTAGTCTTTGCATTAACATTATTAAACAATTAAGATTATGTATATATTTAATTTAAACGTTCCAGAAGAAAACGAGGGTGAAAAGTTTCCTAAACTAGATGCTTGGTTTGATATGATGAACAATCAATTTAAAAAGATTGAAGATACTCACCAAACGAATAAGATTAACAACGTGTTAATTGATAACGACATAAAACCCTTAGATGATGAAAGATAAAGATTTTCAATATAGAGCGTGTTTATATTCTTTTATAGGGATTGTAACACTAATAGTATATTTAGCATTTACAAATTAGATTAATAGCAATTATCTAAACCCAATCTACCATGAAACCTACAACATTAGAAAACCAGATAGCGGATCAGCTATTTAAAATAACAAAATCAGATGACAATTTTAGAGATTATATGCTTGATTGCAGTAATGATAATAGTAATATCGTATTACAAAGAAATATTAAAGATAATAATTAGGTATATATGCGGATTATTCCTTATATTGCATAAGTATTATAAACTTTTAAAAAACCGATAACAATGAGTGTGTACAAAAAATTATTTGAAGCGAAAAAAGAGATAGGTAAAATATCTAAGGATAGTAAAAACCCTTTCTTTAAGTCTAACTATCTTTCACTAAACGGATTGATTGAGGCTGTTGAAACTGTATTAGAAAAACATGATTTACTTTTATTACAACCAATAATGGATAACAAAGTGCGTTCTATTATAGTTGACACTAATAACGATGATGGTAAATTAGATAATGTGTTTTCAGAAATGGCACTACCAAACATAACAGACCCACAAAAGCTAGGTTCTGCTATTACATACTTTAGAAGATATACATTAGAATCTTTACTTGGGTTAACTGCTGAAGATGATGATGGTAATAAAGCGGTTGCACCTACTAAAGTAAACATAACACAAAAGCAAGTGCAACAGGCTATTGATAAAGGGATTGATACTATTAACAAGACTCTTGCATACTACGATGGTAAAACAGTTAGAGAAGGTAATAAAATATACTGTATGTCAGAAGGGTTTAAGGAATCTTTAAAAGCTGCTTTAACTGTATAGTATGAAATACGACCTATCACATATAGTAGAGTTAACAGACGCAAAGTTTAAGTTTAGACAGCTTACTCAACAAGGTAAAACTATTGAGTTAAAAGGGTTGAGTGATGTTGATGAATTTAACACAGTGTATTCTAAAACCACTGATATAATTGAAACTTATCAATCTGGAGCGTGGGTTTCTAGTGACAATCTAAGAGCAATGTTAAGAGAATTATCCGCAAATCATTATCATATAACAAAGATAAATATACAAGCGTATGCGGATCATAATGCTGTTAGGTTTAAACATGAAGGAAGTGTTGCAAGTGGTGGTATAATAGCAGACGAAGAAGTGCCAGAACTTAGAATGACTAGAAAACTATTAACAACAATAGACCATAATCTTTGGTCAATGCGTTCTGAATTAAGTATAATAAAAAGCGAAAGTTAATTAATAATCAAAATCAATAACAATTAAAACAAAAAAATATGATAATTACACTGTGCGACAAAATATTAAATGGTGATATACCAGAATACAATATTAAAGTAAAAAAAGAAGCTGAAGATTTAATATATCATTGGCTTGAAAATAAAAACTATAACAAAAATGTTTATGTATGTTTTTTAAGTTTTATAAATGAGGGTTTTAGAGATCAACAATCTACTTTTATTTTATCCCATAGTCAAGACGATATTGAAATGTGGGTTGGCGATCAATTAGATTATGGTAATTGGAATGATTTAAACTTAAATATTTTTGAATTTGAAAATTACCAAGAAGCAATAATTTACTTAAAGGACGTAAAAGAATCATTTTAATAATCAATAACAATTAAATAAATAAACAATGGAATTAAACAACGTAGAAATTAAACGTATTGGAGAGATACAAGAATTTGGAGCAAATGGCTTTAAGGTAGTTAAGTTTGTAGTTATAGAAGACTCAAACGCTGAATACCCGCAAACCTTAGAATTACAATGTACTCAAGATAAAGCAGAAAAACTTATTGAGTATAACAAAGTAGGTGATCGTGTTGACATATCCTACAATTTGCGGGGTCGTGAATATACTAATCCAGAAACTAAAAAAGTAAGTGTATTCAATACGATTGAAGCATGGAAAGTTTTTAAAACAGAAACTGCACCAACTGTAAATGTTGCACCCGTAGAAGCATTTGATCCTATTAGTGAAGAAGATTCTATGGATTTACCCTTCTAAAATATGAAAAAACACACTAAAATATATATGGCTGCTCTTGGTTATTCCGATACGGATTTTATGCCAAGCGAATTATCTGGAGCGGTTGGTGTGGATTTACACCACATAGTCGATAGAGATAACAGAATCGAAAACCTTATGCTTTTAACAAGACAAGAGCATTTAGATTGTGGTGAAATTAAAAGTAAAATGGTGTTTTTATTAATGAAGCACATGAGTTTCTTAGAGTGCAACGGTGTTAAGTTTTCTTATACATGGTTTAACAAACAAATTGAAAAGTATAGTATTTATGAAATTTAAACTAAACCTAAAACCGTTGTCAGTTAATAAAGCATGGCAAGGTAAAAGATTCAAAACTAAAGACTACAAACAATTTGAAAGGGATATGCTTTTAATGTTGCCTAATGTTAAAATAGATTTTAAAGGTAGTTTAAGAGTTGATCTTCATTATGGATTTAGTTCTAAGTTATCTGATATAGATAATCCTACTAAGATGGTTTTAGATATATTATGTAAGAAGTATGGTTTTGATGATAGACAAATATTTGAATTAAACCAAACTAAAGAGATTATTAAAAAAGGAGAAGATTTTATTCAAGCCAGTATTAACCAATTAAACCAATAACATGACACTACAAGAAATAATTGACTGCGTTAACCATCTATCTAAAGAAGATATAAGGATTAAAAGCAGAGAGCGAAACATCGTAATACTTAGAAATATCTATTTTAAAATTGCTAGAGAGCAAACAAAAATAGCTTTTAGTAAAATTGCAAAGGCTGTTGGTAAGGATCATGCAACCGTAATGCATAGTATTAAAAGAATAGAAATACAATTAACTTGGGATAACTGGAATGAGTTCTACAAGTTATGCTTAGATACTTTAGAGAACAATGTTACAATAGAAGATTCTAAAGCCAGTGTAGTTATAAAATACATTGACAGGATTGTAGAAATCCCTGCTAAAGAAGTTAATCTGCCTAAATACATTTTAAATCACTTAGACTCATATACAGATGATGACTTGTTAGAAGTGTTTAAAACACGCTTAGAGCCGTTTAAAAAGATGTTAGACCTACGAGTAAAGCAAAAAGAAATCAAACAAATTAAAGGAAGTAAACTAATACGATAAACTATGAACACAACTTGGAAGATTAAAAACGTAAAGAAAACCACAAACGACGACGAGTACACCGTTATAACCTTTAAAGATTATAGAGGCGAACACATTATTAAACTAGATAATCCTAGACACTTTCTGGAGGATTTAGATAAATTCGCAAATTATACGCAAAAAGTTGACGTGGTTTAATATATTTGTTTATATTTGCATACGTTGCGGTCGAATACATAGGCAACTTAAAAATTAACATATACCCGTTAATGATAAGAGCTTCGACCCTCTTTGATTTAACGGGTTATTTGTTTAAAAAATATTAATTATGAAAGACTATTTAAACTTTATTAAAACCAAAAAACATTCAATAGGTAACTTTGGATTTGAAGCTAATTTTATTCCAGATTGTGCTTTTGATTTTCAAAAACACGTAATAGAAAAAGCAGTTAGGAAAGGTCGTACAGCGGTGTTTTTAGATACTGGACTAGGTAAAACATTAGTACAACTGTCAATAGCTAAAAACATTGTTAACCACACTAATAAAAAAGTATTAATATTAACACCTTTAGCGGTTAGCTTTCAGTTTATAAAAGAGGCTGAAGATAGGAATATTACAGACGATATAGAAATTTCTAAAGATGGAAAACACACAAAAAAGATAGTTATTTGTAATTATGAAAGGTTACACTATTTCGATTCTAAAGATTTTGAATGTGTTATATTAGATGAAAGCTCTATACTTAAAAATTTTGATGGCAAAATTAAAAATAGCATAACCTCTTTTATTAAAAAAATCCCTTATAGATTTTTAAGTACAGCAACACCAAGCCCTAATGATTTTATAGAACTAGGTACAAGTTCTGAAGCTTTAGGATATATGGGTTATATGGATATGTTAGGAAAGTTTTTTAAAGCCAATAACAACGCTGTAGATAGTTCAAATAGAAATATAGGTGAAAAGTTTTATTTAAAACCACATGCCGAAGATAGTTTTTTTGCATGGGTTAACCAATGGTCTATTATGGCTAAGATGCCTAGCGACTTAGGATTTAGTGATGATAAGTATATCTTACCTGAATTACTTATTAATAAGCATGTTATAGAAAATGATAGTTTATTAGTTATAGATGATCAAATACAAATGTTTAATAGACCTGCTAAAAACTTTAATGAAATTAGATCAGAAGTTAAACAAACAATAGGTAAAAGATGTGATAAAGCCTTAGAACTCGCTAAAGGTAAAACATCTGTATATTGGGTTAATAGAAATGAAGAAAGTAAAATATTAAGACTAAACGATTCTGAAGCGGTTGAAATAATAGGTAGTCAATCAATAGATAAAAAAGAAGAAATCTTAAAAGCGTTTGCAGATGGTGAAATCAAAAGGATAATAACTAAAGCTAAGATGACTGGTATGGGTTTAAATTGGCAACATTGCAATCATTCCGTATTCTTTCCTACTTATTCATATGAACAATACTACCAAGCTATTAGACGTTTTTGGAGGTTTGGACAAAAGAATAAAGTTACTATTGATATGGTTATATCAGATGGACAAACAAGAGTATTAGAAGCACTAGAACAAAAAACACAAAAAGCAATACAATTACATAAAAATCTAACAGATAATGTTAATAGTAGTTTTGTAAACAATATTAAAGAATTTGATAAAGAATTAATTAAACCAAAATTTATATAATATGGAAAGTAAAGTAAAAGATCAAGAGGTTACAGATCGTTATGCAATTTATGAAAGCGACTGTATGTTAGTAATGCCAACACTAGAAGATTCTAGTATAGATTTAAGTGTGTATAGTCCTCCATTTGCAGGGTTGTATAACTACTCAAGTAGTGAGCATGATATGTCTAATTGTGAAAGTAAAGAACAGTTTTTAGAACAGTACGAGTATTTAGTAGAACAAATTGCTAGAGTTACAAAAGATGGTCGTATTACTGCTGTTCATTGTACCGATGTGTTTAGTAATACTTGTCATCTTTGGGACTTCCCACATGAAATAATAAAAATACATGAGAAATACGGGTTTGAATATCGTAACCGTATTACTATTTGGAAAGAGCCTTTAAAAGTTCGTATGCGTACAATGGTGCAATCTTTAATGCATAAGTTTATAGTTGAAGATAGTACTAAATGTTTTACAGCTATGCCTGACTATGTATTAATATTTACAAAAAAAGGAGAAAATTTAGTTCCTGTTACTCATGAATTTGGTATTAATCATTATGCTGGAGAAATTCCTATTTTACCAAATATTTTAAGAGCATGGAATAACGCAAACAAATCAAACTTAAATAAAGATGAACTTTGGGAACTTCTTAATAATAGAAATGAAAATGATAAAATTACAAAGTTAAACCATTACATATGGCAAAGATACGCATCTAGTGTTTGGGATGATATTAGAATCGATAACGTTTTACCGTTTAGAGATAGTAGAGAAGATGACGACGAAAAACATGTACACCCTTTACAATTAGATGTTATTGATAGAATAGTAGAGTTGTATTCAAATCCTGACGAAGTTGTATTAACTCCTTTTATGGGTGTTGGTAGTGAGGTTTTTAGCCCTGTATCTATGGGTCGTAAAGCAATAGGTATCGAGTTAAAAAGCAGCTATTTTAAACAAGCTAAACTAAATTTAAAAGAAGCAACTAAGAGATTTAAAGCAACGGTAAAGCAAGAAAAGCTATTCTAATGCAAACAAAAAGACAGTCAGTTATAGAAAGCCTTACTAATATTATAGTAGGGCTTATAACAAGTTTTTTAATACAATTAATAATATATCCAGTTTTAAACATTCCTGTATCAATAAGCCAAAATATAATAATTACAATAGTATTTTTTATAGTTTCGTTTATTAGAGGTTATTTAATACGTAGGTTATTTAATAAAATTAATCATGCAAAAAAAATTATCTAAGATATTTGTGTTAACAGATTTATTAATTCAAGAAATTGATAGTCCAGTATTAACACCTACAAAAGAAACAAAATTAATACAAAGTAAATCTAGGGAACTTCAAGAGTTATTAGAACCTGTTATAGATAGGTTTTATAAAAGTAAAGAAGTTAGTAAAACTACATTTTTTTTAACCATGCAAACTAAGTTTAATTACATGTTTAATAAAGAATATAGATAATGGCAGAAGGTAAAAAATCATTTGTTCTATATGCTGACCTTATAAAAAATATAGATCATCTTACTAACGAAGAAAAGGGAATATTATTTAACCACCTTTTGGAATACGTTAACGACATGAATCCAGTTTTAGAAGATAGAGTAGTTCTGTCTGCATGGAAGTTTATACAGAGCCAGTTAAAAAGAGATTTAGTAAAGTTTGAAGAGATTAAGTCTAAACGAAGTGATGCAGGTAAAGAGTCTGCAAGATTAAGAGCGTTAAAAAAGAAAGAACAAAAAGCAACAAATCCAACAAGTGTTAAAAGTGTTCAACAAAGCTCAACAAATCCAACTGTAAATGATAATGTAAATGATAATGTAAATGATATTATTAATATATATCCAGAAAATGATTTTTTAGAAAACTGGTGTAAGTGTAGAAATCACTATTTAGAAAAGCCTACAAATATAAAAAGATTACATGTTCAAGAAAAATTAGATTTAAATACTGCCTTAAAAGACTTTTCGAGAGAAGAAATAAACAGCGGAATGCATGGGCTTTTTAAACAGAAAAACAAAAATATAACTTCAATGTATTTGAAACCTAAACACTTTTTAGAAAACGTTGATAAATATATTAATGCTGAATTAAGCAAAGACTACGAACTATACGGAAAAGAAACTAATAATATAAAAGGCGGTTTATAATGGAAAAATTAGATATAAATGATTTTAAAAATGATGAAATTGAAGAAACGCCTTTTAATTACCAAGATATGTTTAACGATTGTTTTGTTGATCTTGATGTAGTTTTAGAACGTCCTCCATGTGCAATTAGTATAGGAACTTATGAGTACAATGGCAGAGAATACGACATTGACGCACATACCTATGGAGAATTTAGCGCAACCGTAGCACCATCGAAAACAAAGAAATCGTTTTATAAGTCTGCATTGATAGCAAGTTACATAGGCGGCACTTCTAAAAAATATTTTCAGAACATCAAAACGCATAGGACTGAAGATTTTTACATAGTCGACATAGATACAGAGCAAGGTAGTTTTTACGCTCAACACGTTTTTAGGAGGGTTGAAACGATGACAGGGATTAAATATAAAAACTATTTACCTTTTGCTATGAGAAGTAAAACGCCTGAAGAAAGAGTTATGTTTGTAGATGCTTTATTAGAAGATCCAAAATATAAAGGTAAAATAAAATTTGTTAGTATTGATGGAATTGCTGACCTTATAGAAAATACAAACGATATTATCATGTCTGCTAAGATTGCTCAAAAGGTTTTAAAATGGACAGATGTTTACGGTGTTCACTTACATACTATTATACATAAATTAATTGGTGTAAATAAACCAACTGGACATTTAGGAAGTTATATTTTAAAGAAGGCTGAAACGGTTGTATTTTTGGAAAAAGTAGATGAAGAAGATAAAGACAGTAATATTATAGTTAAACACAAATACAGTCGTGGAAGGTCTTTTAATGATTTTGAATTTAATATTAACGAACATGGTTTGCCTTATCTTTGCGTAGGTGCTGGAGGTGAGAGTTCAACAGATTTTTTAACATAATGAATATAGCTAAAGCACTATCACATTTAGAATGGAAATTCAAAAACCATTGGAAACCAACTGCAAAAGATTTAGAAGCCTACAACTCTATCCTAGAATGGAAAGAGTTAACAGAATCTAAAAACTTATCACAAAATGAAAGCCTTGCTAAATTATGGATTCATCAGTTTTTATTATTAGCGTGGTCACAGAGATTAGATTCAAACAACGCTATAAAGGAAATAGATAGTATTTTAAAGCGTTCTGTTTATGATTGGGTTTTAGTGTTGAAGAAAGATATACCGTTGCTGAAAGTGCATTTAAAAGAGCTTAACGAGTCTAGTCATAACCAAATGTTAAAAGACTTCTTAGAGTTGCCAAATGAACAAAATTTAATTAAGTTTGTAGGAGATCAAATAACTAGGGTTATAAATGTTTATGAAAAATAACGTTGCTGTATATGACACGTTGAGCGATTATACAGCAAATATTAAATGTCTTTAGAATTAAAACAACAATAACTTAAAAAAGACTAACAATGTGTTATATACTTTGTTAGCATTAGTACGATTATGAAACACATAAATACTAAAGAAGAAATTGCTTGGTGGAAAACACTAGATATGAATTGTGATTGGTTATGTAAATTATGGTCTGGAATGTATGGAAGTACTGAGCAAAGAATATCACAACTTTATATAATTAGAAACAATCAGAATTTTACTTTAAAAGCAAAAAGTTAGTATTAATGCTAACGG
>OJDV01000115.1_pt1 | contig 41831 bp, 45 predicted proteins | sample 1592911 | NCBI WGS metagenome assembly OJDV01 (sample SAMN05416860, study PRJEB24817) | seawater metagenome | isolation source: Sea water | place: Canada:Atlantic | collected 2013-11 | reverse complement strand
GATCTACACAGAGTAGATCGTCGGCAGCGTCAGATGTGTATAAGAGACAGGGAGTGGGGGGTGAGTGGAAGAAGGATTGTGATCCTCAATAGTCATCCCGTATCTCCGTCTGTTGCTGGAATCAGTATTACCTTTTGCTGGTTAACAGGACGTGAATCATTCTGGCTCGATTTATCGCACCGTTCCGCCTTTCTCAGTGTTGGCTATTCAAGCCTGCGCACCGCCAATCGTTAGCCCGCCGATCATCAGCGTCGGCTGGCCCACGCCCACAGGCACCCATTGGCCCTGTTTGCCGCAGTTGCCCATTCCGGGGTCGAGCGAAGGATCATTGCCGATGGCGCGGATGTGTTTCAGCGCGGTAGCCCCGTCACCGATAAGGGTCGCTCCTTTTACCGGTGCGCCAACAACGCCGTTCTGGACGCGGTAAGCTTCGGTGCAGGAAAAGACAAACTTGCCGTTTGTGATGTCCACCTGACCGCCGCCGAAGCCTACGGCATAGATGCCGTCCTTGAGACCCGCCACGATATCGCCGGGGGCCGTGTCGCCGCCTAGCATGTAAGTGTTGGTCATGCGCGGCATGGGGATATGGGCAAAGCTCTGACGGCGGCCGTTGCCTGTGGACTTCACCCCCATCAGGCGGGCGTTCTGGCGGTCTTGCATGTAGCCGACCAGCTTGCCGTCTTCGATCAGGACATTCTTGGCGCTGGGCGTGCCTTCGTCATCAACCGAGATGCTGCCACGGCGGTCGGGGATAGTACCATCGTCGAGCACTGTCACGCCTTTGGCTGCGATCTGTTGGCCCATCAAGCCTGCGAAGGCGGAGGTGCCCTTGCGGTTGAAATCCCCCTCCAGCCCGTGGCCGATTGCCTCATGTAGTAGGATGCCGGGCCAGCCCGGGCCAAGTACGACGTCCATCATGCCAGCAGGGGCCGGCACGGCTTCGAGGTTTACAAGAGCGATGCGCAAGGCCTCGCGCGCTTTGCCTTGCCAGTCCTCTGCGGCCAGCAAACCATCCAGACCTATACGTCCACCGCCACCCGCCGTTCCTGTCTCGCGGCGGCCTTCGTGTTCTACTATAATAGAGACGTTCACACGGGTCATGGGGCGGATATCACGCACGGATGTGCCTTCGGGGCGTAGAATTTCGACCTCCTGGATCGACGCGGCGATGGAAGCGCTGACCTGAACCACGCGGGGATCGAGGCTGCGGCAGAAGTCGTCCATCTCGCGGAGTGTTTCAACCTTTACCGCAAATGTCGCACCCGCGATGGGATCCTGATCTGTGTAAAGCTTCTGATTGGTGCCGTCGGGCGCGTCAGCCCATGTTCCGCCGCCATCGCCCACAGCAAGGCGTGCGGTCTGCGCGGCGCGGCGTAGGGCGGCTTCGGATATCTCGGTGGAATGGGCGTAGCCTGCCACTTCACCACGCACAGCGCGCAGCCCGAAACCTCTTGCGGCATCGTAACTTGCAGTCTTGAGACGGCCGTCGTCGAACATCAGCGCCTCCGAGCGTCGGCGCTCCAGAAACAGCTCGCCATCGTCCGCGCCTGCGACTGCATCGCGCAGCACAGCAAGGGCGGTATCGCGGTCCAGCGTATCGTCAAATGGCGAGAAAGGCGTGTCAGACATATGGGGTACTCCGGAGCGGCAAAGGGGAAGGGGGTTTGCGACAATTAGCGTCTATCTGACGCAAGCATAGGACTTTCATTTGTTCCTAAGATATGATTGTAAGGCGCGAGAATACAACGGCGGGTCAGCCAACCTGCGCGTTTTAAATAATAGGGTCAAAACAATCAGGACGATCATGATGACAAAGCATCTTACACTTGCCGGCCTTATGGCTGGCGTCTCAAGCCTGCCTGCGTGGGCGCAAAGCGTTGATCCACAAGGACTTGAGGTCATCGGTAAGCCCACGGAGCGCGAGATGGGCTTCCAGCCTGCCGTGACCGAGCTCGCGCGCGATTTGCAGTGGCTGGACGGGATGATTCTGGTCATCATCACCGCAATCACCCTGTTCGTAACCGCATTGGTTCTCTGGGTTGCGATCCGCTACAATAAAAAGCGTAACCCGACGCCTGCTGCCTTTACCCACCACACCCCTGTAGAGATTGCATGGACTGTTGTGCCGATCCTGATCCTTGTGGGCATCGGCGCGTGGTCACTGCCGATCCTCTTCCGCCAGCAGGAAATCCCTGTGGCAGACGTTACGATCAAGGCAACGGGTCATCAGTGGTATTGGAACCATGAGTACGTGGACGAGGGCTTCGGCTTTGACAGCTACATGATTGGTGCACCAGCACTTGGCGGCGAGAACATGAAGACGCCCGAAGTTATTGCGCAGCTTGAAGAAGCGGGCTACAGTGAAGGCGAATTCCTGCTGGCCACAGACACTGCTGTTGTCGTGCCGGTCGGCAAAACGATCGTTGTGCAGGTGACAGGTGCGGACGTAATACACGCATGGACCATCCCCGCCTTTGGCGTGAAGCAGGACGCCGTACCAGGCCGTCTGGCTGAGCTGTGGTTTGAAGCCGAGAAAGAAGGCGTATACTTCGGCCAGTGCTCCGAGCTGTGCGGTCAGGCGCATGCCTATATGCCGATCACTGTCAAAGTCGTATCCGTCGAAGAGTATGAAGCATGGTTGGGTCGTGCACGTGAGGAATACGCAGGTATTCCCCAGACACGTACCTTCGCTTCTGTCGACTAAACTTCGGCAGGTGTGACCTGCCAAAATATATGGCCAGCGCATGACCCTGCGCTGGCCATATCGCAAATAAGTATTTCAAGGGACGCCGTGCAATGACCGACGCCACCAACACACAGAGTTTCGAAGCCGAGCCGCAGCTGGGCGATTATTACGCGCTGATGAAACCGCGCGTGATGCAGCTTGTCGTGTTTACGGCTGTTGTTGGTATGCTGGCTGCTCCTGTGGGCGTGAACCCTGTCGTAGCCTTTGCTTCGATCCTGTTTTTGGCGATCGGTGCCGGTGCCTCTGGCGCGCTCAACATGTGGTGGGATGCCGATATTGATGCAGTGATGAAGCGCACCAAGGGCCGCCCGATCCCTGCGGGCAAGGTTGCTCCACAGTCAGCTATGTATCTCGGCGTGGCCCTGTCAGGCCTTTCGGTAATGATGTTGGCGCTAAGCGCCAACTTGCTGGCAGGGGCCATGCTGGCATTCACCATTTTCTTTTATGTCGTGCCCTATTCCATGTGGCTCAAACGCTCGACCCCGCAGAACATCGTGATCGGTGGTGCAGCAGGGGCGTTCCCGCCCGTGATCGGCTGGATCATCGCCACGGGGCAGATTGCGGTGCTGGAGCCGTGGTTGATGTTCGCGCTGATCTTCATGTGGACGCCGCCGCACTTCTGGGCGCTGGCTCTGTTCATGCGCAATGACTATGACGACGCAAAGGTGCCGATGCTCACCGTGACCCATGGTCGCCGCGCGACGCGCAACCATATTCTGGGCTATACAGTTTTGCTTGTGATCCTCGCAGTTGGTACGGCCTTTACGGCGATTGGCGGCTGGATTTATCTGGCCACGGCGCTGGTCTTGAATGCCCTGTTCCTCAAGGGGGCATATGACATTTGGCAGCGCGACGAAGACATGTCGGAGGCGGATAACTTCGCCACTGAGCGCAAGTTCTTCCGTCTGTCGCTGTGGTATCTTTTCGCACATTTCGGCGCGATCCTTCTTGAGGCGGCGCTGAAACCCATCGGATTTGGAGGCTGGTAATGGCGATCAAAGCTGAACACGAAATACACACACGGCGTAAAAGCCTTAATGTTGGTGTTGGTCTGATGCTGGGCGGTTTCGTCCTGCTGGTCATGGTGCTGACGTTTACAAAGATCACATCGACCGATTTCCAGATACCTGCGTCCGCTGCAAAAGGTGTCGGCGCGCAAATCGGGACGGAGGCCACAGACTGATGGCATTGAGCGGACCTCAGAAAACTGTCGCCCAAACCGTTGGGCTTGTGGTTGTGATGGGTGGCCTTGCTTGGGCTTCGGTCCCTTTTTACGACTGGTTCTGCCGCGTCACAGGCTTTGGCGGCACAGTAGGTTATGCCGCTGTCGCGCCCGAAGACGTGTTGGACGAGACGATCACCGTACGCTTTGACGGATCGCTTAACGATAATATGGCGTGGGAGTTCTCGCCCGTGCAGCGCGAGATGGAGATCCGCATCGGAGAGACGGGCTTGGCCTTCTACGAGGCGTATAACCCCACAGATCGCCCTGTTGCGGGGATGGCCTCCTACAACGTGACGCCGTACCAAGCGGGTGGTTTCTTCGAGAAGATTGATTGTTTCTGCTTCGAAGAGCAGGTTCTCGCCCCTGGCGAGCGCGTGCAAATGCCGGTCAGCTTTTTTGTTGACCCCGAAATCGTAGGCGACCGTGAAGGTCAGTATATACATACCATCACGCTTTCTTATACATTCTACGAAATTGACCTTCCCGAGGGATACGCTTCTCTCGAGACGGATCAGACCACTGAACTAAACTAGCCACACAGGGACGCCCATCATGGCCCATGCAAAGAACCACGACTACCACATTCTAAACCCCTCGATCTGGCCGCTGCTCAGCTCTCTTTTCGCTTTCGTCATGTTGACGGGCGGGGTGCTCTGGATGCACGCCGTCACACCTTTCGTATTCCTTATCGGATTTGCGGGCACGCTTTACTGCATGTTCGCATGGTGGTCCGAGGTTGTAGAGGAAAGCAAGATTGGCGATCACACACCAGTGGTGCAGATTGGCCTGCGCTATGGCTTTATCCTGTTCATCATGTCTGAGGTCATGTTCTTCGTTGCTTGGTTCTGGAGCTTCTTCAAGCAGGCCATGTATCCGATGAACGAATATGTCGGTTCGACTTATATTCCGCCGGAAATCTATCAGGTTGATGCCTTCCACCTGCCGCTGATCAACACGCTGATCCTGCTGCTGTCGGGTTGTGCCGTCACATGGGCGCACCACGCGCTGGTGCATGGCAATGTGCGCTCTGATCTTAAGAACGGTCTGCTGATTGCAGTGTTCCTCGGCATCCTGTTCACAGGTCTTCAGGCCTATGAGTATAACTACCTGCTCTACAAAGGCTGGGAATTCGGCGGGGACAAGTTCTTCTCCAACTTCTTCATGGCCACAGGCTTCCACGGTGTGCACGTTATCATCGGGACGATCTTCTTGTTCGTCTGCTACATGCGCGCACGTGCAGGGCACTTCACGCCCGAGCGTCACGTAGGCTTTGAGGCCGCCGCATGGTACTGGCACTTTGTTGACGTTGTATGGCTCTTCCTCTTCTTTGCCGTCTACGTCTTTGGCATTCCAGGCTAAGGCGCGCTTGCACCTCTAGCGAGACACGTTAGAACACGCGCGGGGCAGACAGCCCCGCGCGTTTTTCGTTTCATCCCATCCACAGGAGCCTTCATGCGGCGTGCGGTCTTTTTCATCTTTATCGGCGTGGGCGGGGCGGCGATTCTGCTGTGGCTCGGCTTTTGGCAGATGCAGCGGCTGGACTGGAAGCTAGGCGTCATCGCGGATATCGATGCGCGCATTGACGCAGCACCTATTCCTCTGCCCGATGTGCTGAACGTGGAGGCGGATGCCTATCTGCCCGTGGAAGTGCGCGGCACGCTGGGGGCAGAGTTTCTCCGGGTACTGGTCAGCCAGAAAGAGGTCGGGGCGGGCTACCGCATCATCTCCGCTCTTGATATGGGCAATCGCCGCGTGCTGTTGGACCGTGGCTTTGTGCCGGTGGATCAATCTGAGATTCCCACCCACGATGGCTCCGAGACGATACGCGGAAATCTGCAATGGCCACAGGAGACGGATGGCTTTACGCCCGAGCCTGATTTGGCGAACAACATCTGGTTTGCCCGCGACGTAGCCGCGATGGCCGCCGCATTAAAGACTGAAGAGACGCTGGTCGTGGCCAAGCAAACCTCCTTCGACGACACGCCAATCTACCCGCTGCCTGTTGACACGGGCGCTATTCCGAACGACCACCTGCAATATGCAATCACGTGGTTCTCGCTTGCTGCGATCTGGATTGCCATGACCCTGACCTTTACCCTGCGTGCCCGCCGTACGCCCAAGAAAACGAGCTGACCGATGCGCTATATCTCTACCCGTGGCACAGCCCCCGCGCTGACATTTGAAGAGGCGATGCTGACAGGGCTGGCCCGTGATGGTGGGCTTTACGTGCCAGAGACGATCCCGCAGCTGAGCCATGATGATATCGCCGCGATGGCGGGGCAAAGCTATGAAGAGGTGGCGTTCACTGTGATGCGCCCCTTCATTGGTGACACGTTCACCGACGCTGAATTCCGCGATCTGATTGCCAAAGCCTATGTCAATTTTGGTCACACCAGCCGCGCACCTTTGAAAGAGCTCGCACCAAACCATTTTCTGCTGGAGCTGTTCCACGGCCCGACACTGGCGTTCAAGGATTTCGCCATGCAGCTCATCGGTCGGATGTTCCAGCTTGCGCTAGGCCGCAAGGGCGAGCGGGTGACGATTGTAGGCGCGACCTCTGGCGACACAGGCTCGGCCGCGATTGAAGCCTTCCGCGGTCTGGATAACGTGGATGTGGTTATTCTCTACCCCCATGGCCGTGTCTCCGAAGTGCAGCGCCGGCAGATGACCACGCCTGCGGAAAGCAACGTGCATGCGCTGGCCGTGGATGGTGATTTCGACGATTGCCAAGCGCGCCTTAAAGATATGTTCAACGATTTCGAGTTCCGTGATGGCGTAAAGCTGGCTGGTGTAAACTCGATCAACTGGGGCCGCGTGCTGGCCCAAGTGGTCTATTACTTCTCCTCGGCCGTCTCGCTGGGCGCGCCCGAGCGCAAGGTGAGTTTTACCGTGCCGACAGGCAATTTCGGCGACATCTTTGCGGGCTACATCGCCAAAAAGATGGGCCTGCCGATTGACCAGTTGGTGGTGGCAACCAACCAGAACGACATCTTGCACCGCTGCCTCTCGGGCCATGGCTATCACAAAGATACCGTGCATCCGTCAATCAGCCCCTCGATGGATATTCAGGTTAGCTCGAATTTCGAGCGCGCGCTGTTTGATGCCTATGACCGCGATGGCAGCGCTGTGGCGCAGCTTATGGCCGAGCTGGGTGAGGGCGGGTTCGACGTCAGCCAAGGGGCGGCACAGGTTTTGTCAGAACACTATGTCTCTGGCCGCGCCTCTGAGGAAGAGACGAGCGCAACCATTGCCGAGACGCTAGCTAACTCTGCCGAGCTGCTGTGCCCCCATTCCGCCATTGGTGTGAAGGTGGCCGAAGAGCTGCGCGACCCAAAGACGCCCATGGTGACATTGGCCACAGCACACCCCGCCAAATTCCCTGATGCAGTTGAAGCTGCTACGGGCATCCGCCCGCCGCTGCCTGCGCGCATGGCGGACCTCTTTGAACGGCCCGAGCGTTTGACCCGCGTGCCCAATGACCTCGATGCGCTCAAAGCGCAGATTAAAGGATTGATTGCCTCGTGAGCTTGCAAACCCACCGCCTGTCCAATGGCTTTCGCATCGTAACTGAACATATGCCGGGTCTGGCCTCTGCCTCTATTGGCGTCTGGGTCGGTGCAGGCGGGCGCAACGAGACGCCCGCGCAGAACGGCATTGCGCATTTTCTGGAGCATATGGCGTTTAAAGGCACCAAGACGCGGAGCGCGCTGCAGATTGCCGAAGCCATCGAGGATGTGGGCGGTTATATCAACGCCTATACCTCACGCGAGGTGACCGCCTATTATGTGCGTGTGCTGGAGAATGACGTGCCGCTGGGCCTTGAGGTCATAGCCGACATTCTGCGCAATCCTGTGATGGACGATGCCGAGATCGAGGTGGAGCGCGGCGTGATCCTGCAAGAGATCGGCCAAGCGCTCGATACGCCCGACGATGTGATTTTCGACTGGTTGCAAGAACAGGCTTATCCCGACCAGCCTATGGGCCGCACGATCCTTGGTCCGCAAGAACGGGTATCGAGCTTTTCGCGGAGCGACCTTACGGGCTTTATCGACCAGCACTATGGCCCCGAACAGATGATCCTATCTGCTGCTGGTGCGGTAGATCACGACGCACTTGTTGCGATGGCGGAAAAGCTTTTTGGCGATATGGCGCCAAAGCCGTTGGCGCTTGCGATGCCGGGTGTGTTTGCCGGCGGCGAGCACCGTCAGGTCAAGGAACTAGAGCAGGCGCATTTCGCACTTGGCTTTGAATCTCCTGGTTACCGCGCAGATGATATTTATGTCGCGCAAATCTACGCCAGCGCGCTGGGGGGCGGCATGTCGAGCCGTCTGTTCCAAGAGGTCCGCGAGAACCGTGGCCTATGCTATACCATCTTTGCCCAAGCAGGCGCGTACGCCGACACGGGCATGATGACAATCTATGCAGGCACCTCGGGCGAGCAGTTGCCAGAGCTGGCCCATATCACCATCGACGAGATGAAGCGGGCGGCCTCTGACATGTCGCCTGCCGAGGTGGCCCGTGCGCGTGCACAGATGAAAGCGGGCCTGCTGATGGGGCTGGAAAGCCCCAGCAACCGTGCAGAGCGTCTGGCGCGTCTGATCCAGATTTGGGACCGTATTCCGCCGCTGGAAGAAACCATCGCCCAGATCGACGCCGTCACCACAGGTGATGTGCGCGACTTTGCCGAGAAGATGGCGGCCTCCGCGCCTGCCGCACTCGCGCTTTACGGTCCCGTGGATACAGCGCCTTCACTTGCGGCACTTGAGGCAAGGCGCGTGGCCTGATGTTATCCCTCAGGCGCAAACTCAGGATCGAGACGGAGCGGATGACATTACGTCCGCCCGTGCATCAGGATTTCCGCCCATGGGTCGCATTGCGCAGTGCCAGCCGCGAATTTCTCACCCCGTGGGAGCCTGCATGGTCGGGCGATCACCTGTCACGCAAGGCATTCTCGAACCGCGTCTATTGGGCCAACCGCTCGGTCAACTCTGGTACGGCCATGCCGCTGTTCCTCATTCGCCGTGAGGACGACATGCTGCTGGGCGCCATCACGCTGGACAACATCCGACGCGGTCCTGCGCTGGCAGGGACTTTGGGCTATTGGACGGGGGCGGCGTTCGCGCGCCAAGGCTACATGCGCGAGGCGATCGAGACAGTGGTGCATTATGCGTTCACCCAGCTTGAGCTGAGCCGCATCGAGGCGGCCTGCCTGCCCGAAAACACCGCCTCTCGCGGGTTGCTGGAGCGCACAGGCTTTAAATATGAGGGCGTTGCGCAAAGCTATTTACAGATCGACGGGCGCTGGCGGACCCATGTGCTTTATGCTTGCTTGCGCGGCGACCGTCGGGGGAAATCTACCGCCGTTTGAGCGGGGTTTTGTGATTTTAAAAAGTGGTGCTAGGCTTGGGGTATGTTGATCCGCCTGACCCTCGCGCTCTTGCTGGTGGCAAGCCCGGCCAGTGCCCAAGCGACCCGCACCCCCAGCCATTGTCACGCGCTGGCCGATGCCACGCAAGGCATGGCATATATCCAGCCCGCCGCTTTGCGTGATGTACCAGTCGAAACGGTGGATATACATTATGTGGGTCACGCGAGCTTTTTGATCCGCTCGGCGGGCGGGCTCAATATGGTGACGGATTTCACAGGTTTCGTGGGCTCGACCCGCATGATCCCCGACGTGGTCACCATGAACCATGCGCATGACACCCATTGGACGTCGTTCCCTGATCCTGCCATCCCCCACGTGCTGCGCGGTTGGGGGGAAGTATTTGGCGAAGGCATCGAGCACCGCCTTGATCTGGGCGAAGTGCTGGTGCGCAACGTGTCTACGGATATTCGCTCGCAGTTCTCGGGCAGCGAAGAGAAGGGAAATTCCATCTTCGTGTTCGAAATGGCGGGCCTGTGCATCGGGCATCTTGGCCATCTGCACCACGCCCCCAACGAGGAACAATACGCTGCCATTGGCAGGCTTGATGTGGTGATGGCGCCTGTGGACGGGGGCTATACCCTTGATCATCCGACGATGATTGCGGTGCTCAAGCGATTGCGCTCGCGGATTGTGATCCCGATGCATTGGTTCTCGCTCTTCGCACTTGAAGATTTTCTCGACGGGATGCTCGATGAATTCACGGTAATTGATGTGGATGGGCCGTATCTGAACGTGCGGCGCGATGCACTGCCGAGCCAGCCCACGATCATGGTGCTGCGACCTACCTATATCGCGGACGACTAGCCCTTGCATCCTGTGCGCCTGCGTTAGATCAATAGCTATGACACATACATTGAACTCCGCCGGCACAGCCTTTGCCGAGACCCTGCGCGCTGCTTTGCCCGATGGCACGCTGGAAGAACCTTCTGCCCGTTATCTGGAAGAGCCGCGTGGGCGCTATGCTGGGCGCACGGGCATTTTGGCCAAGCCCCGCAATGTTGAGGAAGTGGCGACACTGATCCGCTTGGCAGGAGAGGCGCGGGTCGGTGTTATCCCCTATGGCGGAGGCACTGGCCTTGTCGGGGGGCAAGTGGGCACGGGTGAGGTTGCACCGCTCATTCTCTCGTTGGAGCGGATGAACAAGGTGCGCGCGACTTATGCGGAGGAGAATGTGCTCATCGCTGAAGCGGGTGTGATCTTGTCGGATGTGCAAAAAGCCGCGGAGGATATTGATCGCTTGTTTCCTTTGAGCCTTGCCGCACAAGGGACAGCGCGGATTGGTGGCAATCTGGCGACCAACGCGGGCGGCACAGGCGTGCTGCGCTACGGCAATGCGCGCGATCTGTGTCTGGGGCTGGAGGCGGTTCTGCCTGACGGCCAGATCTGGCACGGGCTGACGCGACTGCGCAAGAACAACGCTGGATACGATCTGCGTCATTTGCTCATTGGCGCCGAGGGAACGCTGGGGGTGATCACAGCCGCGGCGCTCAAGCTTTTTGCGCGGCCTGCGCAGACGGGGACTGCCCTTCTGGCAGTGGAGAGCCCTGCAGCGGCTCTGAGCCTGCTGAGCATGGCGCGAGGGCTGTTTGGCGAGATGGTCAGCGCGTTTGAGTTGATCCACCGTCAGGGATTCGATTTCCTGTCCGAGACAATGCCAGACGTGCGCCATCCCTTTGCGGAGCCGCCCGAATGGTGCGTGCTTATCGAGTTGGGGCTGGCCGAGGGGATGGACCCTGCGGGTGCGCTCGAGACCTTGTTTGAGCAGGCCCATGAGGCGGGATTGGTGCCTGACGGGCTTATCGCGCAATCACAGGGACAGGCGGATGACTTTTGGACCATCCGCGAAAGCATTCCAGAGGCGAACCGACGGGTTGGATCTGTCTCGAGCCACGATATCTCGGTGCCATTAAGTGCGCTGCCCGAGTTTATCGTGAAAGGGGGAGAGCGGTTGGCCAAGATCGGAAATTTCCGGATCAACTGTTTTGGCCATGTGGGCGACGGCAACCTCCATTATAACGTCTTTCCGCAAAAGGGGCGCAGCCGTGCGGATCATGAGAACCAGCGCGATGCTATCAAAGCATGTGTGCATGATCTGACCCATGAATTGGGCGGCTCCATTTCGGCCGAGCATGGGGTGGGGCGCACCAAGGTTGCTGATTTGCAGACCTATGGCGATCCCGCGAAATTGTCAGCGATGCGGGCGATCAAGGCCGGGTTGGATCCGCTGGGGATTATGAACCCCGGGGCTGTCTTGGCTTAGGCGCTGCAGCGGGGGCCAGCCCCCACACCCCCGGGATACTTTGGACCAAAAGAAGTTCGTGTTAGTGGCCTTCGAATTCGCACAGGACTTGGACGTCGATTCCCATGGCCTCGAGCCTTTTGCGGCCGCCTAGATCGGGGAGGTCGATGATGAAGCTGGCCGAGACGATCTGGGCGCCCAACCGTTCGAGTAGTTTGATGCCCGCTTCTGCGGTCCCACCTGTTGCCAACAGGTCGTCGACGACGAGGACTTTTTCACCGGGTTGAATGGCGTCGTCGTGGATTTCCATTGTGGCTTGACCATACTCGAGAGTGTAGTCTTCGCTAAGGGTTTTACCCGGTAGTTTACCCTTTTTGCGGATCGGGACGAATCCCACGCTTAGTTGGTGGGCGATGGCGCCGCCCATGATGAAACCGCGAGCCTCGAGACCCACGACCTTGTCGATCTGCATGCCGGCATAGGGGTGCAGCATCTGATCGATGGCCATGCGAAAGCCGCGCGGGTCGGCAAAAAGCGTGGTCACATCGCGGAACATGATCCCTTCGTGCGGGAAGTCGGGGATGGTGCGAATGTAGTCGGTGACATTTTTCATGTAGTGCTCCGGCGGAGGGTGGCGGTAAGGATGCCCATCGTGATCAGGGCGGTCCCACCTGCGCGGGTAATCCACGCGATGATATGGGGACGTTTGAGGGCGCTGCGCAAGCGATCTGCGAGCAGCGCATAGACGAGGGCGTTTAGCCCCGCCATGGTAACGAAGGTGACGATTAGGATCGTGAACTGGGGCATCAGGGGCGCATCGGCCTTGATGAACTGTGGCACGAAGGCGATGAAGAAGGCGATGGATTTCGGGTTGAGCGCGGTTACCGCTGCAGCGTGGCGAAAGACCCGTGACGCAGTGATATCAGTGGCTTGTGGCATCTCGGGGCTGGCGTTGCGTGCAGAGCGGAAAAGCTTGATCCCGATGTAGACCAGATAGACGGCCCCCACCCACTTAAGCGTTGTAAACGCTGTGGCCGAGGCAAGCACCAGCGCGCCCAAGCCTGCCAGTGACGCAGTCATGGCCACCAGATCGCCAAAGGCAACACCCGCTGCGGAGGCCACTGCAACGGAACGCCCTTTGCTAAGTGCATAGCTCAGCACCAGCATCACGGTTGGTCCGGGGATGAGCAGCAGAGCGGTCGTGGCGGCCACAAAAGTGAGCCAGAGGTCTAAGGGCATGCGCGCGCTTTCAATTGGGTGGGTAATGGCGGATCAGGGCCATCCTGTCCTGTTTGCCCAAGATTTTCAAGCTGTTGTCGGCGTTTTGCGACAGGATTGAACGGCTTCGGTAATACGGGTTCTGAATGTCCGTGATAAGACCCAGCGCTTGGGTGATTTCTTCAAGCATTACAGACTCGTACTGACGGATGGTCATGCTGTTCGAGAAGCCGATGATGGCGCCCCTGATGGTTGTGCCCTCTACATCCAGCGCCGTGATGGCATTGGCCATGGTGCGCCCATTGAGGAGAGGAAGGCTGCTCTCGGTGATCTCTTGCCCGCGTGTAATATCGAGGAGGTGGATCGTGATGTCGGGATCGACCTCGTCAAGGCGCAGAGTGATGCCCATGCCTGTCGCGTTAAGGCGTTGGATCGCGCGCACTACCGAAGCTTCGGCGCGCTTGAGCTTGCCGCCAAGGAAGGCGGGTGCACGCTGAACAATACCGACTGTAATGTCAGTTTTATCCCATTTATAGAAGGGCTTGGCGCAGTTCCCCTCTGGTGGGGCAGCACAAGCGACGAGGCGGTAGAACGCGGTATCCTCCAAGGGACCTTGGCTATCTACAAAGTCCTGCGCTTGGGCGGGTAGCGCAAGACACACACAGAGGGCGGCCAGCCTCAGAGCACGCGCCCTGCGACGGCGTCGAGTTTGGCCACCAAAGCGGGGTCCCGGGCGTCTGGCTGGGTCATTACCGCATATTCCAGAGCGCGGTCACAACCATGAGGGCAGGGCGCGCGGTCGGCTCCGAGAAGGGCGGGGAGCTGGGCCACAAGGTTGCGCGCATTGGCTGCATTGCCTTGTAATATTTTGATAATTTCGGTCACATCGACCTCGCCATGGTCTGGGTGCCAGCTGTCGTAATCGGTGATCATCGCAACGGAGGCGTAGCACAGCTCTGCCTCGCGGGCGAGTTTGGCCTCGGGCATGTTGGTCATGCCAATTACATCCGCGCCCCATGAGTTGCGGTACATTTTGCTCTCCGCCAATGTCGAGAATTGCGGGCCTTCCATTGCGAGGTATGTGCCACCGCGGTGGATGTTCACGCCGACCGATCTGGCCGCAGCCTCGCAGGCGTCCGAGAGGCGCGGGCAGGTGGGGTGTGCGACGCTCACATGGGCGACGCAGCCTGTACCGAAGAAGGATTTGTCGCGCGCGAAGGTGCGATCAATGAATTGATCTACAACGACAAAATCACCCGGTGCCATTTCTTCACGGAAGGAGCCGCAGGCGGAGACGGAGATCACATCAGTGCAACCGAGACGTTTGAGCGCGTCGATGTTGGCACGATACGGAACGGTGCTTGGAGAGTGCACATGCCCGCGTCCATGGCGGGGCAGGAAGGCCATCTCGACCCCGTCCAAACTACCTGTGAGGATAGCATCCGAGGGCGCGCCCCAAGGGGTCTCGACCGTTGTCCATTGCGCGCCCTCAAGCCCGTCGATCTCGTAAATGCCGGAGCCGCCGATGATGGCGATTTTGGTTTGGGTCATGGTCTCTCCTTGGGGTCAATCTGACGCTCGGCGCAGGTTAACAAAGCGGGCTAGAATGGGCAAATACTCACGGTGCCCTGCGTACACCCCCTGTACGCCGCGCGGTGTACGAGGGCGGAGAGAGAATGTCAGGCCTAAATCACTTTAAAAGCGCGACTGAAATTGTGACCTTTAACTAGATTGTAGTGATCAGCGGCTTTGAGCCTAATGCAGAAGTCTCTACTTATCGGCGCACAATGCAGTCCTTGAAATGACGCGCGGGGTGGTCGGTTGTCGTTTAGTGGTCCGCCGCGCTCGCATGCCATAGCCACCGCCCGAGCAGAAAGATGCCGAGCAAGGGCAACGATAAGGCCGCTGATATTTCCGAGCATGCCGGCCAATGTCGTGATCTGGTCCGAGAAGCTGTAGCCAAGGCCCACGTAAATCCCGACCCAGAACACCTCTCCTAGCGCCCCCCAGAGCGCGAACCTTGCCCAGTTAAAGCGGGTCATTCCGCTAACGAGATTGGCGTAAGGGCCAAGTGGCGCAACGAGCCAGCAAGACAGAAAGATGCTTATCGGGCCTTTTTGATCCATGTAGGATTTTGCGCTGTCGCGTAACCTTGCGCGCTTCGGGTTTGCGTCAATCCAGCCGGTGATCCGCGTGCCAAAATTTCGGGCAAGCAAATAGCCGGTATTGTCGCCTGCAACTGCGCCGGTGTAGGCGGCTGCGACTGTGGCGGTGGTGTTCAAATCACCTGTGGCAGCAAAACTGCCGCCCGCCAGCATCATCAATGACGATGGGATCGGGACGCAAAGGCAGGACAGGAATGTGACAACGAAAAGGATGGCCACCCCATAGTCCGTCATCAGGTCAAGGATCGTTTCAGTCATCACGACTGGTCCGAAAGGCGATCGTCGCTTCGGTGATACGTTGTTGTAACGTATCCAGCGTCACCCCGTTGGCGTCAGCAATGTCATCGAGCCTGAGCCTTCTCGGCGGGTCGGAAGGGTCAAAGAACAGCGCAGGGCCAAGTATTTCCGGTGGAATTTTATAGGATTGCGCGACATAGCGCGGGGTCATCCAATCAGCGAGTGGCTGATCCTGATGACGCGGATCACTCCAGTAAATCGCAGCCGCACTCGCAGAGAACGCAAAGTAGCAAGCAACGCAAAGCAATGTGAGAAAGGCCAGGAAAGCCATGCGATGGTGCGTCCAGAGCGTTTTGATGCGGTTCAGCATTCAGACCAAATATCCCATGTTTCCATTTCTGCATGACCACCGGCGCATAAGACCGGCCAGTCTAGGTTTTTGGCTATGCGTCACGCCATACGTTTCAAAACAGTGTCACGCTTAATGAGCCGATGCCAGATAAGGGCGGCACCGATATGCCCGAGCACGAGAGCTGCGAGAATCCAACCAAGTGTGCCATGCCATTCCGAGATTGTCTTGGTCCAAGCAATAGCGGCATCACGGGCAGGGAATATCTGCCAGCCGAGATAGCTGAAGCCGCGCGTCCCGCCCGCAGCCCCGATGATCTTGAGAACGGGGACAACTAACATCAGCCCATATAGCGCGGCATGTCCGGCCTTTGCCGCATAGCCTATTGGACCAGCCTCGGTTGGTCGATTGCCCAGATTCTACAGCCCCCACGCACCGCGCAGCAGGACCAGAAGGAGTAGCGTCACACCCAAATCCGTGTGGTAGGCCCAAAGCGTTTTGCGCAAGGCGTTCTCACGCGGCAGTGCCCAATGCACTGCAGCAGAAGCAAACTGCGCCGCAAATAGGGCGGCCATGCCCCAGTGGAAAAGGCGGGTTACAAGCCCATAGCGGTCCGGGCGGTCGATCATCTGGGTCATAGTTATTCCTCGTCTGCTTAAGGTGACTTTCTAGAGGTTAGTGCAGGTCATTTCATTCGGTCACTTTTACACGAGCCACTGCTTGGAACTCGCAGATACGCGCGGCGTTGACGATTTGATCCTTGCGGCCAAGGTGAGACACGCAGCGCCTGGTTTCGGAGTCAGCGGCGACCAGCAGGGCGATCTTTTCTGAATGTTTCACCGTCTCTCAATTCCTTGACTTGCATCTCTCATATTTGCTCGGTATGCAAAAATTGCAGACTATGCAAGGTTTAGATTGATGACACTTTCGTTACGCGAAAAACGACGGCAGGAGACGGGGCTTCAAATTCAGAAAGCGACTCTGGAATTGGCTATGAAAAGCGGTCTTGATAATGTGACAACCGATGAGATCGCGGCGAAGTCGGGCGTTAGCACGCGAACGTTCTTCAACTATTACCCCAACAAGGAAGCTGCGGCGATCGGACACCCTCCGAGATTTACACAAGCGCAGATGGACGCATTGCGCGTCGGGTCGGGGCCTTTGGCTGCCGATCTTAAACAATTTCTCGACATCCACATCGCGGCCTTGTCGGAACGAGAGGATATCGTCCGCATGGTCGGAAACGTTCTACGATCAAACGACAAAGCACGCGGGATTCTTGAGGGGTTGTTAAGTGCAGAGCGTGGCGTTCTCGCTGAAGCGTTGTGTGCGCGCGTGAATGATCGTCAAACCGCGACATCCCTTGCGAACAATGTCACCAGCGCAATAAGGGCGGCGATCCTCCTGTGGCGACAAGAAGAAGGCATGACCCTTGGCTCGGCCTTGGATGTTGTCTGGAGCGGTCTGCTCGATGCGGCGCTGCTTTTGTCTTCGACACAAAATAACGAGGCCAAATCATGAAGAAAATCCTCTATGTCGTGGCGTCTCTCGCCATTATTGCCGGTGCTTATGTCTGGTCCTTCGGTGTTCCGGTTGCTGTGTCGCCCGGCGCGGACGGTGTAGCCGCCACGGAACAGGTTCAAGGTGGTCCCCCGCGAGCGGGCGGGCCGAGGGGCGGAGGAGGGACGGCTGTCGTGTTGACGGCTTTGGACATGCAGCCCTTTGAGGACACGTTTCGCGCTATCGGGAGTTCCGAAGCGGTGCAAAGCGCAATAGTGACCGCCGATGTGTCGGGCAGGATCGTCGAGACCAACCTGACGCCGAACGCACAGGTCACACAAGGGGATGTGCTGGTTCAGCTTGACGCCCGCGCGGCCACTCTTTCCCTTGAAGCCGCGCAGAGCGAGCTGGAACAAGCGACGGCAACGGTGGAACGCTACAAGAGCTTACAGCAATCGGGCAGTCTGACCGTCACGAATGTAACTCTTTCAGACGCGCAGTTGGCGCAGCGCCTTGCAGAAGCCGCCGTTGGGCAGGCGGAACTGGCCTTGGAAGATCTCACGATCCGTGCGCCTATCTCCGGCATAATCGGGCTAAGCGATGTGAACGTCGGAGACTACCTCACCGCAAACACGCCGATTGCCACGATCGACAATTCCAGCGCCTTGCTGGTGGAATTCGAACTTCCCGAGCGCTCCGTCAGCTTCTTGTCGCTCGGGCGGGAAGTCGCACTTGGAACGCCGTCGCTCACAGGTCGCATCTTCAAGGGCGAGATTACATCCTTCGACAGCCGCATTGACGAGGTCACACGCAGCGTGACCGTGCGGGCGCGTGTTGAAAATCCTGACGAAGTCCTTTGGCCAGGTATGACCTTCACCGCGCGGCTCAGTAATCTCAGCGACCCGCTTGCCGTGGTCCCTGCGACGGCCATCACATGGTCGCGTGAAGGCGCCAGCGTCTGGTTCGAAGAGGAGGGCAAGGCGCAGAGCATCGCAGTGACTATCCTGCACCGCCGCGATGAAAGTGTCTGGTTGGACGCTGATCTGCCAGCTGGCACGATGGTTATCACCGAGGGCGCACACAAGCTGCGTGCGGGTGCGGCCATTACCGATGCGAACGCCACGCCGCAGCAGTCAGGTCAGGAGCCGACATGAGCACGCCCACCATCCAGCGCGCGGCCTCCGGATTTGCCGATCTGTTTGTTGCACGGCCCATCTTCGGGTTTGTCGTAAATCTTCTAATTCTGATTGCAGGGTTGGCAACGCTGAACTCCGTCGACGTGCGGGAAATGCCCGATGTCGACCAGCCGGTATTGTCAATTCGCACCGAATACGAAGGAGCGACGCCAGCAACAGTCGATCAGGAAATTACCCAAGTGCTGGAAGATGCGCTGAGCGCGCTCGAAGGTTTGTCTTACATCGAATCCAGTTCCTCTACGGGGAGCAGCCGCATCACCATTGATCTGTCAGATGGCACCGCCATTGACGTGGCCGCAAACGAGGCGCGTGAAATCGTGTCGGCGACCGCACGGCAGCTTCCCGATGATCTGGATGATGATCCATCGGTTTCGAAGTCCGACAGCAACGCCAGTGCGATCATTCGGTTGGCGGTGCTGGGCGATGCCACGCTGGATGAATTAACGACCCTCGCGGAAGGGCCGATCTATGACCGGCTGACCCTGATTGATGGCATTGCCGAGGTTACAACGCGCGGCGACCGCTCAAACGAATTTCGGATCACACTGGACGACCGCCTGCTGCTCAGTCGGGGCTTGACCGTCTTTGACGTGACCGCAGCACTCGCCGATCTGCGCGATGACACCCCATTGGGTGAGCTGGAAACAAACGCGCAAACGATTGCGTTGCAGGTTGGAAATGCTGACGTCACCGTCGACAGCATTGGTCAGATCCTGATCGACACGACCACACGGGTCGCAGATGTGGCGCTTGTCCAGATTTTGCCCGAAGACACGGACGTGGCGACCCGCGTTAACGGTCAGACCGCGATCGGTTTGGACATCACCCGCCAATCCGAGGGCAATACGCTCGAAATTTCACGCGCCGTACAAGACGCCGTAGAGGAGCTGCGCGACATCCTGCCCGAGGGCGTGGAGTTAGTCGTCTCAAGCGATGACGGCATCTTCATTCAAGGCGCATTGAGCGAGGTGATCAAATCCATTGGCATGGCGACAGGGATTGTGATCCTCGTGATCTTTGCTTTCCTGCGCTCACCACGCGCAACGCTTATTCCGGCCCTTACGATTCCGGTCGCACTGGTTGGCACCGTTGCCGCGATCTGGCTGACGGGGTTCTCGATTAACACAATCAGCCTTCTGGCACTGGTTCTGGCGACTGGTATGGTCGTCGATGACGCCATCGTTGTGGTCGAGAATATCGTGCGTAAACGCAAGGAGGGCATGGGGGCCTTCGCCGCTGCGGCCGCTGGCACGAACGAGGTCTTTTTCGCCGTTATTTCGACCACTGCAACGCTGGCAGCCGTGTTCATTCCGATCTCGTTCCTGCCCGGACAAGCGGGGGGCGTGTTCAGCGAATTCGGCTTTGTGCTGGCCTTTGCAGTGACACTGTCTTCAATCGCGGCGCTGACCTTGGCACCGGTTTTGGCAGCACTTCTGGACCCTGGAAAACAGATCGAGACTACGCAGCAGGCCCCTCAAACACAGGGAAGGCTTGCGCGCGGGTTTGACTGGCTGACAGACCGTGCCATCCGCGCGCCTCTGCTCGTGTTGGCCATAGCCTTCGGGTTTGCCCTTATCGCTGCGGGCGCGGCAGGCACACTCACATCGACAATCACGCCGACAGAGGATCGCGGATTCTTCTTGGTACAAGCCCGCGGTGCCTCGGACACGACAGCAGAATACCTCGACTCTCAAGTCACCCAGATCGAAGAAATCCTCGCGCCTTATCAGGAAAGCGGGCAAATTACGTCGGTCCAAAGCATCGTCGGGATCGGCGGTGGGACAAACGCGTTTATCATAGCGCGCCTGCCTGATTGGGCCGATAGGGATTGGTCGCAGCAAGAGTTGATGGGACCGATCAATAGCAAGCTTTCAAGAGTGCCCGGTGTGCAGGTTTTCGCGATCTCGCCAAACAGTCTCAACATTCGGGGCGGTGGAAACGGGCTGACCTTTGCGGTCACCGGAACCAACGTTGACGAGATGACCGAAGCCGCTGACGCACTGGTGTCCGTCATGGTGCAGGATGACGCTTTCTCGAACCCGCAGGTTTCAGGCGACAGCGTGCAGGCACAGTATGAAATTACCGTTGATCAAGAAATGGCGGGGGTTTTTGGCCTGAGCGAGGCGGATATTACACGAACGATCAGTGCGCTGACCCAAGGCACCGTCGCCGTCAGCGTGTTCGTCGATGATACCGAAACCGATGTGCGTGTTGTCCCGGGGGGGCCGCCCATCGACGATCCGAATGATCTTGAGGACATTCAACTCCGTCTGCCAAGCGGCGAATATGTGCCGCTATCCGCAACCGCGAGCCTGACACCCGTGGTCAGCCAATCTTCCATTGAACGTCAGGGCGGCACCTTGGCGGTTTCTATTCAGGCCAACCTTCCGGACGGTGTTGATCTGGGCACCGCAGTCGCCCGTGTTGAAGAGCTTGCGGCCGAGACACTGCCCGAGGGCATGGGGATCGTCTACACGGGCGAGGCTGCATCGCTGGGCGACAGCCAGTCGGGCATGTATATGGTCTTCGGCGTGGCAGCGATTGTGGTGTTCCTTGTTCTGGCCGCGCAATTTGAGAGTATCGCGAGCGCCGTTGTTATCATGCTCACGGTGCCCTTCGGCCTTGCCGCCGCTTTGCTGGCGATTTCGATCACCGGCGGGTCGCTGAACTACTACAGCCAGATCGGATTGGTTTTGCTGATCGGTGTTATGGCAAAGAACGGCATTTTGCTGGTGGAATTCGCCAACCAGTTGCGCGAGGCTGGTCAAGACATCGACAGCGCCATTCGCGAGGCGCTGCGCCTGCGCATACGTCCCGTGATGATGACAATGGTGTCCACCGTCTTCGGAGGATTGCCTCTTGTCCTGTCCTCAGGGGCGGGCGCCGAGGCGCGGATCGCGGTCGGCTGGGTCATCGTCGGAGGACTTGGCTTTGCCACGGTCTTCACCCTGTTCCTGACGCCGGTGTTCTACCGCTGGATCGCCGTCTGGGGATCGCAACCCGGCGCATCGTCCCGCCGTTTGCAGCAGGAAAAAGATGCACTGATCGCTGCGGAATAGGAGCGCAGGGCTACCGATGTATGTAGTCGGCTCAGCCGACATGAAAGGATGAGGGGGCAGGGCTGGTTCGGGTCAGTTAAGAGCCGCATCTACAAGAGAGGTGAGAGTCGCTTGCTGAAATGCCCCCTGCGACAGGGGATGTGTCCCGCAGGAAATGGCATACTCGCGGCCTCTGTAGGCTTCAGCGGCATAACTTCATTTACGCCCCAATAAGCGCCATCATTTGCTAGCCTTTCTTGCCGCTACTAGCGTTACGATAGATCGCCATATGCCCAGCGGCTTTCCTTCTATGCGCGCATGGGCTAGGTGCGGGATCAATATGCCTCTACATCCGCAGGAGACCTCGCCGTGCGCACGACATTTCGCAGTTTTACCAAAGCTCTGACGCCCAATGACATGACCGATCTGCGGTGGATGGGGGACGACGGATTCTCTGTCTCGCGCATGCGGATTGAATTGTTGTCGGGGCTGACCGTGGCGCTGGCCTTGGTGCCCGAAGCGGTGGCCTTTGCCTTTGTGGCGGGTGTGCACCCGCTGGTCGGCTTGTACGCGGCGTTCCTTGTGGGGTTGATCACGGCGCTGATTGGCGGCCGGCCGGGCATGATCTCCGGGGCGACGGGGGCACTGGCCGTTGTGATGGTCGCACTCGTGGCGCAGCACGGGGTGGAGTATTTGTTTGCCACGGTCGTGCTGATGGGCCTGTTGCAGATATTCGCGGGCGTGATGCAGTGGGGCAAGTTCATTCGTCTGGTGCCGCATCCTGTGATGCTTGGCTTTGTGAATGGCCTCGCGATTGTGATTTTCCTCGCCCAGATGGGACAGTTCAAAGTGCCGGGGACCATGGTGGACACGGGCCACGGCATGGGCGGTGGTGAGTGGCTGTCGGGCATGCCGCTCTATCTGATGCTTGCGCTGGTGGCGGCGACGATGGCGATTATCTGGGTTATGCCGCGGATTACCAAGCTGGTGCCAGCGCCCTTGGCGGGCATCGGGATTGTCGCGGCTGTGGTGATTTTCACGGGCATGGAAGTGCCGCGTGTTGGCGATCTGGCGTCCATTCAGGGCGGCTTGCCGAGCTTTCATAACCCGTTCGGCACGGGTGAGGGGATCTATGGCACCGCACTGGCGCCGCTGAACCTCGAGACCCTTTATATCATCCTGCCATACGCTGTGATCTTGGCCGCGATCGGTCTGATCGAGAGTTTGCTGACGCTGAACCTCGTGGGCGATATGACGAACAAGCGCGGTGGCGCCAGTCAGGAATGCGTGGCGCAGGGTCTAGCCAATACCGTGACCGGTTTCTTTGGCGGCATGGGCGGCTGTGCGATGATCGGCCAGTCGATGATCAACGTGAAATCTGGCGGCCGCACGCGGGTGGCGGGGATTGCGGCGGCTGTCTTCTTGCTGCTGTTTATTGTGGTCGCCGCCCCGCTGATCGAGCTTATCCCGCTGGCCGCATTGGTCGGTGTGATGTTCATGGTGGTGATCGGTACGTTCGCGTGGAACAGCCTGACCATCCTGCGCAAAGTGCCGCTGATGGATGCGTTTGTAATTCTGCTGGTGACGGTCGTCACCGTGCTTGAGGATCTGGCGGTGGCTGTGGTCGTCGGTGTGATTGTAAGCGCGCTGGCCTATGCGTGGAACAATGCGCGACGCATTCACGCCAAGACATATGTGACGCCCGAGGGCGCCAAGGTCTATCAGGTGCAGGGGCCGCTGTTCTTCGGGTCTGCCGCAGGGTTTATCGAGCTGTTTGATATTCATAACGACCCGCAGGTGGTCGTCGTGGACTTCAACGACAGCCGCGTGGTGGACCAGTCCGCGTTGCAGGCGATCGAGGCTATTGCAGGCAAATACGAGGACGCGGGCAAGCGGATCGAGCTGCGGCATCTCACGCGCGATTGCCATGCGCTGCTTACCAAGGCAGGCCACTTGATGGTCGATAGCGATGATGACCCCGAGTACCAGATTGCCGTGGACTACCGCGTGCGCACGGGCGTGCTGGGCGGGCACTGAGGCGTGATTTCCTACGTCACAGTGGGCGCCGATGATCTGGCGGTGGCGGAGCGGTTTTATAGCGCATTCCTGCCTGCGCTGGGCTACGGATTAGAGGTCGGGCCCGAGGGCCTGAGCTTTGCCTTGCCAGTGGCGGAGGGCGAAAAGCCCGTGCTGCCCGATTTCTACGTAAAGCCTACGTTTGATGGGCGCGCTGCGAGCGCGGGGAATGGGGCGATGGTGGCGTTTGAGGCGTCTTCCCAGCGCGAGGTGCGTTCGCTTCACGCGGCCGCTGTTGCAGCAGGCGGAACGGATGAGGGCGCGCCGGGGTTTCGGGCGAAATACGGTGCGGATTTCTACGTCAGCTATCTGCGCGATCCGCAGGGCAACAAGATTGCTCTGTTCTCCAGCAATCCTGACGATCCCCGCCGCGACGACTAGACCAGCGCGTTCGCGAGGGTTTGCCAGATTGCCTCATTGCGCTGGGAATGGGGCGCGCGCAGGCGGACCATAGAGATGTCTAGCGCTTGAGCAGGCAGTGCCGCATCGAGGCGCAGCAGGTCGCCGTTCTCCAAGGCCGCATGTGCCAGCGACGCGGGCAACCACGCCATTCCGATCCCGCTTATCGCCAGTTGCAGCATCGCCAGCGTCAGCGCGGTTTCCGCTACAGGGCTGGCGATGGTGCCCAGTGGCAGGGCGGGCGCGATCCTGTTGGCAAAGACCTGTCCCAGAAAGACATCCGCAGGGTAGCTTATGAGGGGCAGCGCGTTGGCCGCGCCTTGCCAGAGGGCGGGGGCGCAGACGGGGATGAGGCTGTCTGTGCCAAGGCTGTGCGTCTCGAAAGCCGTGCTGACCTCCGACTGCGGCGCGTCGGGCAGGGCGTACATGATCGCGAGGTCTGCATCTTTGGACAAAAGCTGCATCAGGCAAACGTCTTGATTGCCCGAGTGTACGCGCACCGACAGGCCGCTATGGGTGGCGGCAGCGCGCACGATGCGCGGCGACATGGTTGTGGTGAGCGCGTGCTGGCAGACAAAAGTCAGCGGCGCGCCGCTGTGGCTGGCCGTGGTTTTGAGCGCTTGGCGCAGGCCGTGCAGACGGGTGCTGAGCGCACGCAATTCAGGCTCAAGCGTTTGCACGCCTGCCATGAGCGTCACAGGTTTGCGGCGGCGGTCAAAGAGGGTGGTGCCGATGGCCTCCTCTATCGTGCGCGCGCGGCGGGTGAATGCGGATTGTGTCAGGCCGCGCTTTTCCGCTGCTTGGGCAAGGGAGCCGCAATCGAGCACGGCGAGAATGTCGTCGATCCATTCAAGACGCATGGTAGCTCCTAAAATTGCAATATGTGCAAGTTAGGATGCAATATACGCACTAGGTTTGCGGCGTAAAGAGAGGTAAGTTGCGGGAAACACATATAGGAGCCATCTCATGCATCTCGCCCGATTCCCCCGCGTCCATCTTGCCCACCTCAACACCCCGCTGGAGCCGATGCCGCGTCTCTCCAAGGAGCTGGGCGTCGAGCTGTGGATCAAGCGTGACGATTGCACGGGCATGTCCACGGGCGGCAACAAGACGCGCAAGCTGGAGTTCCTGATGGCCGAGGCGGTCGAGCAGGGCGCCGACATGGTGATGACGCAGGGCGCGACACAGACCAACCACGGGCGTCAGACGGCAGCGTTTGCAGCGAAGATGGGCCTCAAGTGCCACATCCTGCTGGAGGATCGCACGGGCTATCAGGACGGTAACTACAACCACAACGGCAACGTGTTGCTGGACCATCTGCACGGCGCCACGACCGAGAAGTTCCCCGCAGGCCATGACATGCCCGGTGAGATGGAAGCGGCCGCTGAGAAGATGCGCGCCAAAGGTCACAAGGTCTATGTCATTCCTGGTGGTGGCTCGAACCCCACTGGCGCATTGGGCTATGTGAATGCGGCGTTCGAGCTGGTGGAGCAGGCCAACAAGATGGGCATGAAGATTGACCGTCTCACGCATGCCACAGGATCGTCTGGCACGCAGGCGGGGCTGGTCACGGGCATGTGCGCGATGAATGCGCAGATCCCCGTGCTGGGCATTGGCACCCGTGCGCCACAGCCCAAGCAGGAGCAGATGGTCTATGATCTGGCCTGCCGCACCGCCGAGAAGCTGGGCTGTGCCGGCGTGGTCAAGCGCGAAGACGTTATGGCCAACACCGATTACGTTGGCGAAGGCTACGGCATCCCGACCGAGAGTGGCATCGAGGCGATCCGCATGTTTGCCGAGCTTGAGGGCATCCTGCTTGATCCGTGCTATTCTGCCAAGGGTGCGGCAGGTCTGATTGATCTGTGCCGCAAGGGAGAGTTCAAGGACGAGCGCGTTGTCTTCCTGCACACTGGCGGCGCGGCGGCTTTGGGCGGCTACGACTTCGCCTTTGATACGTCGTCCAACTGGGTGAACATGTAATGAGCGACGCGCCCCTTCCTGTTGGTATTTTAGGCGGGATGGGGCCTGAGGCGACGATACTGTTGCAGCAGCGCGTGATGGCTGCGGTGCCTGCGAGCGATGACAGCGATCACGTACCGCTGATTATTGATATGAACCCGCAGGTGCCCTCGCGCATCGCGCATCTGATTGAGGGAACGGGCGAAGACCCGTCGCCTGTGCTGGCCGCGATGGCCAAGCGGCTGGAAGCAGCGGGCGCGCAAGCGCTGGCGATGCCCTGCAACACTGCACATCACTATGCCACCGCGGTAACGGGTGCGGTGGATATACCGTTTCTGAGCATGCTTGATCTGGCCGCCGCGCGTGCGCTGCGCGATGTGGGGCGGGGGGGCGGCGTTGGTATGCTGGCCTCGCCTGCGGTGCGGATGACGGGGTTGTTCGAGACGGTGCTGGGCGCGCATGAGATTTCAGTGCTCTGGCCCGAGGACGGCGATGCGATGCTTGCTGCGATCCGAGCGATCAAGGCAGAGGGGCCAGTGCCGTCTGCGCGGGAGACTGTTGCGGCGGCGTCCGCAGAATTGCTGGCAGCAGGGGCGCAGATGCAGTTCATTGCCTGCTCTGAATTCTCTTTGATTGCGGATAGTGTGGCAGTAGACGCACGGGCGGTGGACACGGTTGACCTGCTGGCGCGCGCAATTGTCGAGTTCTCTGCCGGACCTTAAACCGTTCAGAGTTTTGCCCAGACAGCACGGGCCACGGGATCAAAGCTGTTTGGATCGGCAAGGGCCGCAATGGTCAGCGGAGTGGTCCATTGCGCATCGCCGATTTGCACCAAGCGCCCGTCTCCGAGTTCCTGAGCGATGGAGGACTGCGGCAACCACGCAAAACCGCTGCCTTTGAGAACACGTCGTTTTATCGTCTCGACCAGCCCGTCGATGTAGATTGTCTCGGCGTTGAGGGTCTTTCCCTCCAGCAAGCTATCGGTGACGAGGCCAAGGAAAGTCGACGGTTCATAGGCGAGATAGGGGATTGGCGCGGCGGCCGTATCGAGGTGCCAGCCACGGGCGATCGCTGGCGCGGAGGCTGCAACAGGGAGGAGCCAGTCGGTTGCCATATCCTTGCGTGTAAAGGCCGTCTCGTCAATTTGGGGGGCGACGGATTGGTGGTAATAGCACAGCATCATGTCCACAGCCCCCTCCACCAGAAGCTCGCAACATGTGCTGAGCGAATCCGACATGACGCGTGTGTGCAGGTCTGGAATTTCTTCCTGCAAAAAATCTATGCGCCCTGCCAGAAAATTGGTCGAAATCGTATGCAGCGCCGAAAAGCGCAGAAATCGCCGCCCGCCGCGGTCGGTATCGCGGATGATCTGGCGCTGCTCGGTCAGTTGCGTAACTGCAGCGAGAGCAGTGGGCAAAAACTGCGCGCCAGCGGGGGTGAGTTGCACGGGATACTGCGCGCGGTTGATGAGCGGCGCACCGACCCAGCTTTCTAAGGCTTTGATCCGTCTGCTGAAAGCGGATTGAGTGATGTTACGCTCATTGGCAGCGCGGGTGAAATTTAACGTGCGCGCAAGGCATTCAAAATCGCGTAGCCAGTTGATGTCCATGCTGCACGCTCCCCCTTGGTTTGGCCCTGCAAGTGCATTTTAGCCCAGACTATGCAAATTCAGAATAGTTTAATGATATGTTCGAATTGGCGCTTTTCATTTTTCCTTTGCAGGCTTGAGGCACAGGCGCTGGCAGTGCTCGCGCCGCGAAGAACGGATCACTTTGATGACTGCATGACGCCTAAGCGCTGGCGCAAACCAACTGGGGAATATGATATGAAAACCAAGATGAACACATTGGCCATCGCGGCCACCGTCAGCTTTTTCGCGCTGCCTGCATGGGCGGCTGAAGAAGTGAAGATCGGTCTGCCCTCATGGACGGGCGCGCAGGCCATTGGTCATGTGCTGGGCGAGATTGTGACCTCGCGCATTGGCGGCACAGTTGAATACGTGCCAGGAAACAACGCCACGATTTTTCAGGCGATGGATCAGGGTAAGGGCGATATCGACGTGCATCCCGATGTCTGGCTGCCCAACCAGCAAAGCTTTACCGATAAATACGTCGAGGACGCAGGCACAGTGACGCTGTCCGAGAATGCTTATGAAGGCAATCAGGGCTTTTGTGTTTCCAAGGATTTTGCCGCCGCCAATGACATTACGGATATCGCCGATCTCGGCCGCCCTGATGTGGCCGCTCTGATGGACAGCGACGGCAACGGCAAGGGCGAGATGTGGATCGGCGCACCCGGTTGGGCCTCTGCCAACGTCAATGAGGTGAAGGTGCGCGACTACGGTCTGCTTGATTTCATCGAGCCTATTCGTGCCGAGGAAGCGGTGAAGACCGCGCGCATCAAAGATAGCATCGCCAAGGGTGAAGGCTATGCTTTCTATTGCTACAAGCCGCATGCTGTCTGGTTCATGTTTGATGTTGAAATGCTGACCGAGCCCACATTTGACGAGGCCAAGTACACGATGATTCAGCCGTCTGACGATGCGGACTGGTATGAGAAGTCCTCTGTGGCGACCAAAGATGCGTTGAAAGATGTGCAGATCGCATGGTCCAACTCATTGGCTGACCGCTCTCCCGCGATCGCGGATTTCTTTGCCAATTTTTCCCTGACGGCGGACGATGTGTCTGGCCTTGCCTTCGAGATCAGCGCCAACGGTAAAGAGCCTGCGGATGCGGCCAAGGAGTGGATTGCAGCTAACTCCGACCGCGTTGATGCGATGCTGGGTCTGTAATAGCCTTATCTGCGGCACTGGCGCGTGTCGGTGCCGCAGCTTCAACTCTTTCCCAAAAAGCGAGACCTGTCATGCCAAACGATACCGTCGTTGAAATCTCCAATGTCTGGAAGATTTTCGGGGCCCGCGCGGATGCGGCGCTGGAGGCGGTGAAGACGCGCGGTCTGAGCAAGGCCGAGGTGCTGGCCGAGTTCAACGCCGTGGTGGGCGTGGCGGATGTCAGCCTCAAGGTTAACCGTGGCGAGATTTTTTGCATCATGGGGCTGTCAGGCTCGGGCAAGTCCACATTGGTGCGCCATTTCAATCGCTTGCTGGAGCCGACCGCAGGCAAGATCGAGATTGAAGGCACGGATGTGATGGCGCTGGGCACGGCCGCACTCCAGAAATTTCGCAACGAGAAGATCGGGATGGTGTTCCAGAATTTCGCGCTGATGCCGCACCGCTCGGTGCTGGATAATGTGGCGATGCCCTTGGAAATTCGCAAAGTGCCCAAGAACGAGCGGATGCGTCAGGCGGCAGCCATTCTCGATATTGTCGAGTTGGGCGCGTGGGGGGCCAAGTTCGCCCATGAACTGTCGGGCGGGATGCAGCAGCGTGTTGGATTGGCGCGTGCGCTGGCCGCGAACCCTGATGTTTTGCTCATGGACGAGCCTTTCTCGGCGCTTGATCCTCTGATCAGGCGTCAGTTGCAGGACGAGTTTATTCGCCTCAGCAAGATCCTCAAAAAGACGACGATTTTCATTACCCATGATCTGGATGAGGCCGTGCGCATTGGCGACCGCATCGCGATCATGCGCGACGGCAAAATGGTGCAGATGGGCACCGCCGAGCAGATCGTGATGGAGCCTGCCGATGAGTATGTAGCGGAATTTGTGGCGGGGATTTCAAGGCTCAAGGTCGTGCATGCCCACGCGGTGATGCAGCCTCTGGCGGAATACATCGCCAAGACGGGCGGAGTTTCAGCGGATGCGCCGCGTGTGGATGCAGGTGAAAACCTCAGCACGCTGATCACGTTGGCGATTGATGACGAGAACCCGATCGTGGTGCAGGAAGACGGCAAGGATGCAGGCGCAATCACCCGCGCGGACCTGCTGAGATGCGTGATTGAAGGGACGGAAATGTCATGAGCGATGCTGTCAACGATTTGGGTGTGAACCCGCTGGAAGATACCACAAGTGAGGCGGCACAGGCCTATGCCTCCGAGCGGCGCGAGAATATCCGCACTTTCGTGCGCACCAGCCCCGACTATTACATCGCGCAGTTTGACAAGATCGGCGCGACCTCGGCGTTCACGCCCACTATCAACCTTATGGCGGGGCTATTCGGTCCTGTGTGGTTCGGGGCGCGCGGCCTGTGGAATTGGGCGCTGCCATTCCTGATCCTCGAGACGCTGGCGTTTGTGCAGATCGCGCGTGGCCTGTTCGGTGATCTGGCGGCAGATGCCATGGCGCGGATTGCTTCCATCGAGGGCACGCTAGACTTGCGGCGGCAACAGTTGGCAGCGGCAATCGAGAGCGGATCGGACCGTGTGGATGCGTTTCAACGCACGGTGGACGGTTTGGAGGCCAATATAGGTGGTATCCGTGCCGAGGCGGATGCGCTGGCCGCGACGGGGCCGACTGTGGCGATGACGGGGGTGGTTATACTGGTGCTGGCCAAGGTTGCGCAGGCGTTGATGGCCAATACCGCACTTGAGGCGCGGTTCTCGGACTGGCTGAGCGATCGCACGGTGCGCGCGGGCCTGCCTGTGGGGCAGATCGTGTTTTCGGCAGTGTTCATGGCGCTGATCGTGCTCGCCGCGATGCTGCATTATTCGTTTCCGGGACGCTTCACGCTGTTGTCGGATTTCCCGACTGATCCTGACATTCGCCTGTTCAGCATCGACCGTGTAGAGGGGTTTTTTAACTGGGCCGTGCTCAATGGCGAGGCGCTATTTGACGGCATCACCTATGTCATCCGTCTTGTGTTGGACGCGCTCGAGATCGTCTTTGTCAGTACGCCGTGGATCGTGATTGCGGCCCTGATCGTGCTGCTGACGTGGCTGACGGCGGGGGTGCGCATGGCGATCTATTCGAGTGCTTTTCTAGCCTATATGGGCCTGCTGGGATTCTGGGAGAAGGCGATGACCACGCTGGCATTGCTTGGCACGGCGGCCTGTCTTTCGATCCTGATTGGCATCCCGCTGGGCATGTTTGCCGCGCGGCGGCCACGGTTTTACAAGGCGATCCAGCCTGTGATGGATTTCATGCAGACGATGCCCGCCTTTGTGTTCATGATCCCCGTGATCGCGTTTTTTGGGACGGGCAAACCAGCGGCTGTGGTGACTACGATGATCTTTGGCGGCACGCCTGTGGTGCGTCTGACGGTGCTCGGGCTGCGCGGGGTGCCTGAATCTGTGCGCGAGGCGGCGATCAGCTTTGGCGCGACCAAGTGGTATTTGCTGACCAAGGTGGACCTGCCGTTGGCGGGACCAAGCATTCGTGCGGGCATCAACCAGACGATTATGCTGTCGCTGGCGATGGTTGTCGTTGCCTCGCTTATCGGGGCCAAGGGGCTGGGTGAGGATGTGCTGGAGGCGCTGCAATATGCCAATGTGGGGCAGGGGATTCTGGCGGGCTTTGCCATCCTGTTCTGCGCGATGATCCTTGACCGTATCGTGCAGGGCCAGCGCAAGTGACCCCGCTGGTTCTGATCCACGGCCTGATGGGCGGGAGCCGCCAGTGGCAGGGCCAGATCGAGGCGCTGTCGGGGGTGGCGTGCATCGCCCTTGATTTGCCCGGCTTTGGCGAGAATGCGGACGTGGCGCCGCTGAGCGATATTGATGGCTTCGCGCGCTGGGCGCTTGCGACGCTGAGCGAACGGGGTGTGACGCAGTTTCACCTTTTGGGCCACTCCATGGGCGGCATGGTTGCGCAACAGATGGTCGCGGTTGCGCCCGAGCGGGTGAAGTCTTTGGTTCTCTATGGCACTGGCGCGCAGGGTGTCCTGCCCGGTCGGTTCGAGACAATCGAGACGTCAAAGGCGCGCGCGCAGGCGGATGGCGCCCAGTCCACGGCAAGGCGTATTGCGGCCACGTGGTTTCTGGAGCGCGAGGAAGCGCCCGCCTACGCCTCTTGTGCGCAGATCGCACAGGCCAGCAGCATCGGCGCGATCCTTGGTGGTCTTGATGCCATGAACGGGTGGAGCGGGACCGCGCATCTGGGCCGCATCACAGCGCCCACACTGGTGGTGTGCGGTGATCACGACCGCACCTATTCTTGGGAGCAGACTCAAGCGCTGTGGCGCGGAATTGCGGGGGCCGATCTGGCCGTGCTGCCGCATTGTTCGCATGCCGCGCATCTGGAGAAGCCCGCATTGTTCAATGCGGTTCTCCAGGGCTTTCTGAGTGATCAATCGTCGGGACGGATGATCTCGAACACTTCGCGCACCGCCGTGTAGTCACGGTATCCCAAGCGGCTGAGCGGGACATATTTTGTCACGTCAAAGCGCCCGTCCACCACGCAATCATCGCGCAGATGCACGCCGATAACCTCACCGAAGCAGACAAAGTTGCTCTCTCCTTCGATCTTCACGATCTGGGTCATGCGGCATTCGAGGGCGGCAGGGGCATTTGCCACGCGGGGCGCGTTGATGGCCTCGCACTCGGCCTTCTCAATCCCTGCATGGGCGAATTCATCTGCACCGTGGGGCAGGGTGGCGGATGATTTGTTCATCGCGTCGCGGGCAGCATATTCCACGATGTTGACGCAAAACACGCCTGTATCCTGAATATTGGCCATGGAATCCTTGGTCCCGTCCACGTCGTCCTTCACCCCTGTGGAGGCGAACATGACCTGCGGTGGCACGTAAGCTACGCCGTTGAAGAAGGAGTAGGGTGCGATGTTATCGCGGCCTTGGGCGTCGCGGGTGCTGATCCAGCCGATGGGGCGGGGCGTGACAATCGCGTTGAACGGGTTGTGAGGCAGGCCGTGGCCGTCTGCGGGGCGGTAGAACATGGGAAGCGCCTTTGTGGTTGTGATTGAAAACACAGCTAGCGCCGTGATAGGCCGCTGACCAGACACAAATGCCTCGAAGGACCGCCCGCCCGTGTACGATCTTGCTGCCGAGACAGATCAGGACCTTTGGGAGGTCGAGGCGCTGTTTGACACCTGTTTTGCGCCGGGGCGCACGGCGCTGTCGTCCTACCGCCTGCGCGAGGGGGTCGCCCCTGTGGCGGAGCTGAGCCTTGTGGCGCGCGATGATCTGGGTATTCTGGCCGGTGCAATCCGTTTCTGGCCTGTGCTGGTGGACGGGCATAAGACGCTGTTGTTGGGACCTGTGGCCGCACACCCCACGCGGCAGGGAGAAGGCTTGGGCGCGCTTTTGATCCAGAGTTCGCTTGAGCTGGCAGGGCCGCTGGGCTGGGACCGTGTGATGCTGGTGGGCGATGCGCCATACTACGGGCGCTACGGATTCAAGCGTCTCGACGGTGTGATCATGCCACCGCCCACCAACCCCGAGCGGGTATTGGGCCGCGCGTTGCGTGAGGGTGCATGGGACGGGATTAGCGGTGAGGTCACGCGCGCCCGTTGAATATCTCTGCCTGTGAGGCCATTTATAGGGGCAGGGAGATACATATGACCGAAAAAACCTTACCCGCCGAGATAGATGTCGACGCAGAGTTGGAGCGCCTTGCGCGCATCTACCGCGAGGCGGGAGGTGTCGGAATCAACGTTCTCAACCTAATTGGCGGACAGGCCGAGAGCCTGCTGGACCGTTTGCCCAATTCGGTGCGCCAGCAATTGGAGAGCGTTACAATCCGCGCGCTGGATCATGCGATGACTGCCGCACATAAAAGCCGCGATGCGGTGCCGGATCAGGCGGCGTGGTTGAACTCTGCCGTTTCGATGGGCCTTGGCGCTGCGGGGGGTGCGGGCGGTTTGCCAACTGCACTGGCGGAATTGCCTGTGACCACCACGCTCTTGCTGCGGGTAATTGAAGGCGTGGCTGTGGAACACGGGTTCGACCCCGATCTGGAATCTGTGCGCTTTGACTGTGTGCAGGTCTTCTCGGCAGCGGGGCCGCTGGCCGAGGATGATGGCAGTGATCTGGCGTTTCTAACCGCAAGGCTGGCCCTGTCTGGCAAGGCAGTGCAGGCGATCATCCACAAAGTGGCTCCGCGCTTGGCAGTGGTGATGGGTCAAAAGTTGGCGGCGCAAACCGTGCCTGTGTTGGGGGCAGTGGCAGGGGCCGCGACGAATTACGCCTACACCAGCTATTACAACGACATGGCGCGGGTGCATTTCGGGCTGCGCAAGCTTGCGATTGAGGCGGATGTCGCACCCGAAGAGCTGAACCAGCGTCTCGCCGTGAAGATGCAAAAGCGGGTATCTGCCTGAGGCGCGCTGCCTTGTCACAAAGCGCATTTTAAACCAAGATTGATCGAAAAAGGGGGCCGAGATGATAAGAACTGCTGTTTTTGTGATAATATTGGCGGGGTTTGCCCTGCCTGCGGCTGCCGAAGTGCGCTTTGGCAAGAATGTGCGGATCGGCGGGCATGATGTCTCGAACCAGACTTTTACCAAGCAAAAGCGCGGGAAGTTCATTATTCACGAGACGCAGCCCAAGAACGCGGGCTGTGTGCTGCGCCGCAATGGTGACGGGTCGACGACCAAAGTGTGCAACCTCAAGCGCAAGAAGACCAAAGAAACGCGTTAGCCGATCAACGCCCGATACTGGTCGGCGCGATAGTCGTGGATTTCAGCACAGCGAAACAGGCGCAACCCACTGTGAGGTTCAGCTCAATCAAGGCGCGTCGCGTGATGCGCGCCAGCAGCGTCTGACCACCGATATCCAGTGTCACGGCCACACCAGGGCCTGTGCCTTCATGGATGCCTGTGATCTGGGCCGCGAGAATGTTGAGCGCGCTGAGCCCTTCGGGAAGCGGACGGGCGATCATCACATCCTGAGCCATGATCCGCAGGCGCACCCGCGCGCCCACAGCGGCCTGCACGGTGGGCAGGATCAGCGTACCAGCGGGCAGCTTAAGTGTGCTCAAACCATCATCATCATGGCTTTGAACTGTCGCTTCGATCACAGAGCCTGCCTCGCGCACGCCAATCAGCGGCAGGGCTGCGGGGTCTGACATGACATCGCGCAGCGGCCCTTGGGCCGCGATGCGCCCTTCTTTGAGCAATACCAGCGTGTCGGCAAGCCGTGTGATTTCGTCTACCGCGTGGCTGACATAGAGGATGGGCAGCTGGAGCGGGCCGTCGCGCAGTGCCTCCAGATAGGGGAGGATTTCATGCTTGCGGGTGGCGTCGAGGCTGGCCAGCGGCTCATCCATCAGGAGCATACGGGGTGCACAGAGAAGTGCACGGCCAAGGGCCACGCGCTGTTTCTCGCCGCCAGACAGGGTGTTGGGCGCGCGCTCTAGCAGGGCGCGCAGGCCCAGCAGGTCAATGATGTCATCGCGGGGGATATTACTCCCCTTCGGCGCATAGCGTGTGCCAAAGTCGAGGTTTTGCGCGACGCTGAGATGCGGGAACAGCCGCGCATCCTGAAACACAGTGCCAAAGCGACGTTTGTGCGGGGGCGCGTAAATGTTTCGGGCGGTGTCCATCAGGGTCTCGCCGTCAATCTCCAGATGCCCCTCGTCAGGGCGCAACAGGCCTGCAACGGCGTTTATGATGGTGCTCTTACCCGCGCCCGAACGCCCGAAGAGCGCCGTGATGCCGCTGCGTGCTTCCAGATCGAGATCGAGGGTGAACCCGTCAAAGCGGTGTTTCAGCGAGAGCTTCATGGCGCACCTGAGATGCGTTGTGCTACGCGGCGCGCAAGCCATTCTGACAAAAACACCGCCCCCAACGCTACGGCACAGGCCAGCAACGCCATAGCGGCGGCTTTGCCCTCACCGCCGGGGATTTGCAGGGCGGTCCAGATCGCGATGGGGAGGGTCTGTGTCTGGCCTGGAATGTTGGCGACGAAAGTGATGGTGGCGCCGAATTCGCCCATGGCTTTGGCAAAGCCCATTACAGCCCCTGCGAGGATACCTGGCGCGATGAGGGGCAAGGTGACGCGGGTGAAGACGGATGCGCGCGATGCGCCGAGGGTGGCGGCGGCTTCCTCGATCTTGGGGTCCACCGCCTCAATCGCCAGTCGCATGGCGCGCACCATCAGCGGGAAGCCCATGACGATGGCGGCCAGTACAGCACCCGTCCATTTGAACGCCAGCGTCAGGCCGATGGTGGCCAGCGCAGCGCCCGCAGGCGCATTGGGTGAGAAGATAACCAACAGGATGTAGCCTGTGACCACGGGGGGCAGGACCAGCGGCAGATGCACCAACGCGTTCACCAGCGATTTGCCCCAGAACGCCTTGCGCGCGAGCACCCATGCAACCCAAAGCGCCAGCGGCACCGCGATTACGGTGGCCCAGACCGCCACCCAGAGCGACAGACGCAGCGCCTCCCATGCAACGGCGTCGAGGGCGAGGCCGTCACTCATGGAGCAAAGCCGTGTTTGGCAAAGATGGCTGCGGCGCTCTCATCGGCAAGGAGGGCAAGGAAGGCGCGGCCTGCCTCTGTGACAGCTGCTGCGGGGTAGCGGATGGGTGAATGGGCAGTGGCAGGTACGGTGTAGAGGACGCGCACACGCGGCTCGGACACAGCATCGGAGGCATAGACAATGCCCAGCGGCGCTGCCCCTTGCGCCACAAGGGCGAGGGCGGCGCGCACATTGTCTGTCTCGGCCAGTGACGGCAGGAGCGGGCCCCAAAGCCCCGTGCTTTGCAGCCATTCACGCGCGTAGTTGCCTGCGGGGACGCCGTCCCGCTGGCCCATGGCGAGGCGGCCACCGCGCAACGCCTCGAATAATTCCTTGTTGTCGGGATCGTCCGAGAAAGGGCGCGCATCTGGTGCGCCGACCACGACCAAGCTACCGCCTGCCACGTCGCGCCGCGTGTCCTCAAGGATCAGGCTGCGGTCCTCCATCCAGTCTGCCCAGTCTGCGTGGGCGAGGATGACCACGTCCGCAGGCGCACCCGCTGCAATCTGGCGCGCCAGCGTGCCAGAGCCTGCAAAGGAAGTGGTAACCTTATGGGGGTAGGACAGGGCAATCTCCTCCACCGCTTCGCGCAAGGAGGCAGCGGCAAATACGGTGACGGGTTGTGCGTGCAAAGGCACGGCAAAGATCACAAGCAGAAGAAAAATGAGGGCGCGCATAACGTCGCGACTATCCGCCAAGCGCGGGGGCGCTGCAAGGGGGTCAGAAGCATGCTTGGCCAGCATATGGTATTTCTCACTGAATGCTCTATGCTAGGTAGTCGAGCAGTCATCAAAGGACGGGTTTCGCGATATGGCAAATCAATTGCCGATCTCGTTACATGGCGGAAAGAAGGGGAGCGTGCGCACACAATTTGCCGCGCTCTGCTGGCGCATGCGCAAAGGAAAGATTCAGGTCCTGCTCATCACCTCGCGGCGTCGCAAACGCTGGATCGTACCCAAGGGCTGGCCGATGGACGGTAAGACACCCGCGCAATGTGCGGCCATCGAAGCATGGGAAGAGGCGGGTGTAGAGGGCGAGGCAAGTGATGATTGTATCGGCGTTTACTCCTACGCGCGCTTGCGTGAGGACGACGAGACTTTGCAATGTCTGGCGATGCTGTACCCCGTTAAGGTCAAGAGACTGAAGGATAAATATCCTGAGCGCAAACAGAGGCGGCGCAAGTGGGTATCGCGCAAAAAGGCGGCTAAAATGGTTGGTGAGCGGGAACTTTCCAAGCTGATCCGCAGCTTTAAACCATCCAAATCTGCTATGAAAGCTGCGTCAGAACTCGCTGAGGCGTCTTGAACTCTGGCAACTGTGCGACATTATATTCTGGACGAATAACAGACAGGAAAATGATCTGATGATCCGCTATGCGCTGAGATGTCGGGAGGGGCATTCGTTTGAAAGCTGGTTCCAGTCGGCGCAGGCATATGATGCCTTGGCCAAGGCGGGGCACTTGAGCTGTACGACATGCGGTAGCACAGAGGTGTCCAAAGCGCTGATGGCGCCCAAAGTAGTGGCGGCTGCCGATGCTGTTGCCGCGACAGAGGCCAAGCCAGACACCGCAGCAGAAGCGGCCATTGCGCAGATCCGCAAGCAGGTAGAGGAAAACGCGACCTATGTGGGTGGCAAATTCGCGCAGACCGCACGCGAGATGCACGAAGGCACTTCGGCCGAAACCTCCATTTATGGCGAGGCAAGTCTGCCCGAGGCAAAAGCACTGATCGAGGACGGCGTGCCCGTTCTTCCGCTGCCGTTCAAACCGAAACAAAAACTGCAATAATTCGAGGGCCAGACCATGACGATTGTGATTACAGGGGCGAGCCGTGGCATTGGGGCGGGATTGGCCGATCATTACCGCGCCCAAGGGATGAACGTAATGGGGACCAGCCGTTCGGCCATGGGGGATATCACGCTGGATGTGACCCTGCCGAGCAGCCATACGGAAATGGCCGCGGCGCTGGGCGACAAGCCTGTCGAATTGCTGGTATGCAATGCTGGCGTATTTCTGGACCGTGGTGACGATCTTGAGACAGGGTTCGGGGCGAACCTCTGGGCGCAAAGCTTTGCCACCAATGTGACGGGGGTGTTTCTGAGCATTCAGGCGCTGCTGCCGCATCTGCGGCGTGCGGGAAGCCCGCGCATCGCCATCATTTCATCGCAAATGGGGTCGAGCGAGCGGGCAAAAGGATCGAGCTATATCTATCGCGCCTCCAAGGCAGCCGTGCTCAATCTGGGGCGCAATCTGGCGCTTGATCTGAAGGACGAGGGGATTGCTGTGGGCATCTATCATCCAGGCTGGGTGCAGACTGACATGGGCGGAGAGGCAGCAGCGATCACGGTAGACCAGTCGGTTTCGGGGCTAGTGGAGCGGTTTGCCTCCCTCAACCTTGAGACAACGGGCCGATTTGAGAGCTATGATGGCAGTGTGATGCCCTACTGATCCTTGCGCCTTAGCGCCCCCTCGCGTAAACGCTGCGCGAAGTGTTTGGGACGAGGATAAGATGCCAGTACTCGTGATGAAATTCGGCGGCACATCTGTCGCCACATTGGACCGTATACGCCGCGCCGCCAAACGTGTGGGCGTGGAAGTGGCGAAAGGCTATGACGTGATTGTCATCGTCTCGGCCATGTCGGGCAAAACCAATGAGTTGGTGGGCTGGGTGAACGAAACCTCCGCCATGTATGACGCGCGTGAATATGATGCGGTTGTCTCCTCGGGCGAGAATGTGACGGCAGGGCTGATGGCGCTGACGTTGCAGGAGATGGAGGTGCCTGCGCGCAGCTGGCAGGGCTGGCAAGTGCCTGTGCAGACCACCTCGACTCACGCGAGCGCGCGTATCGAGGATATCCCGCCTGCGAACATCATGGCAAAATTCGCCGATGGCATGAAAGTCGCCGTGGTTGCAGGCTTTCAGGGGGTCAGCCCCGAGGGACGGATCACCACATTGGGGCGCGGCGGCTCTGACACGACTGCGGTGGCTTTTGCTGCGGCCTTCGGGGCCGAGCGTTGCGATATCTACACGGATGTAGACGGTGTTTATACCACCGACCCAAGGGTCGAGAGCAAGGCGCGCAAGCTGGACAAGATCAGCTTTGAAGAGATGCTGGAGCTGGCCTCACTGGGGGCGAAAGTGCTGCAGACGCGGTCCGTTGAATTGGCGATGCGCTATAAGGTCAAGCTGCGCGTGCTGAGCAGTTTTGAAGAACAAAGCGACGATGCTGGTACGCTCGTCTGCGATGAGGAGGAAATCATGGAAAGCAATGTAGTAGCGGGCGTGGCGTTCAGCCGTGACGAGGCGAAGATGACGCTGGTATCGGTTGCGGACCGTCCCGGGATTGCCGCCAGCATTTTTGGTGCGCTGAGCGAAGGTGGCGTCAACGTCGACATGATCGTGCAGAACATCGCCGAAGAGGGCCGCACAGACATGACGTGGTCATGCCCCGTGGATCAGGTCAAACGCGCGGATGCGGCCATGCAAAAAGCAGCCAAGGATGGCGTGATCAACTATGACGAGCTGATTGCCGATGAGGGTGTTGCCAAGGTCTCTGTTGTGGGGATCGGCATGCGCAGCCACACAGGCGTGGCCGCGAAGATGTTCAAGGTACTTTCGGATGAAGGCGTGAACATCAAGGTGATCACCACCTCCGAGATCAAGATCAGCGTGCTGATTGATCGCAAGTATATGGAATTGGCTGTGCAGGCGTTGCATGATGCATTTGAGCTGGATAAAGCATCATAATTATTCTACATCAATGCTTTATGGTGCTTTGTTAAAGTGATTGTTTAAGAGTTTTTCTGGTTTCTAGGGGTGTATTTCCTGCTCCCCATTTGGCGGTGCAGGACGTATACTTGGGCCAAGCAATGACCGGGGATACCATGCCAGAACGCAATGAGAGTGACAGCCGCAAGCTGCTGGGTCGGTTGCGTGATGCCATGGCAGGCGATGACGAAGGTCAGGAGCGGCTTGATAAGATCACGCATTTGATCGCCACCTCCATGGGGTGCGAGGTCTGCTCGATCTACCTTTTCCGCGATGAAGAAACGCTGGAGCTGTGCGCGACCGAAGGCCTGAACAAGGATGCGGTGCACGAAACGCGCATGCGCATGGGTGAGGGATTGGTAGGCCGTGTGGCCAAGCGCAAGCGCGTCATCAACACGCCCGATGCGCCGCAAGCCACAGGGTTTCGCTATATGCCAGAGACGGGCGAGGAGCTGTTTTCCAGCTTCCTCGGTGTTCCGATCCAGCGTTTGGGCGATATGCTCGGCGTGCTGGTCGTGCAATCCAAGACCGCGCGTGAGTTTAACCCTGACGAAGTCTATGCCCTTGAAGTGGTTGCCATGGTGCTGGCCGAGATGACAGAGCTGGGCGCGTTTGTGGGCGAAGGCGCTGCGATGTCGGCACGCCACAGCCAGCCTGTGATGCTGCGCGGGACCATCGCGCAGGACGGCGTGGCCGAAGGCCATGTCTGGCTGCACGAACCACGGGTGGTGGTCTCTAACCCTATTGCGGACGACCCCGAGGTCGAGGCAGAGCGGCTCATCGAGGCGGTAGATACGCTGCGCCTGAGCGTGGATCAGATGATGACCATGTCGCAGGGCGACAAGGACCAGCAGGAAGTGATCCAGACGTACCGCATGTTCGCCAACTCCAAAAGCTGGATGAGCCGTATGCAGGCGGATATCGTGCAGGGCCTGTCGGCAGAGGCGGCGGTGGAGAAAGAGCAATCGCTGGCGCGCGCGCGCATCGGGCAGTCCTCGGATAGCTACATGCGCGAGCGGCTTAGCGATCTGGACGATCTGTCCAACCGTTTGCTGCGCATTCTGACCGGTCAGGGATCGGATACAGGGGCCGAGATGCCTACCGATCCTATCCTGATTGCACGCAACATCGGGCCTGCGGAACTGCTGGAGTACGGGCGCAACCTGCGGGGTATCGTCCTCGAGCAGGGATCCGTTGGCAGCCATGCTGCAATCGTCGCAAGGGCGCTGGCGATCCCGCTGCTTGTGAACACGGGCCGGATCACCAATGAGGCACTGAATGGCGATCATGTGATGATCGACGGGGAGCAGGGCATCGTACATTTGCGGCCCGAAGATACAGTCGCCACCGCGTTCCGCGACAAGATCGCGATGCAGGCCGCCGCGCAAGAGCGCTATGCCTCGTTTCGGGACAAGCCAGGGCAGACGAAATGCGGGGCGGTGGTCGCTTTGCATATGAACGCTGGCCTGATGGCGGACCTTCCATCACTGGAAAGCTCTGGAGCAGAGGGAGTCGGGCTATTTCGCACAGAATTACAATTTTTGGTGCGAAACAAGATGCCAAGACGCTCCGATTTGTCAGTTTTGTACAAGCGGGTGTTGGATGCGGCGCAGGGGAAACGGGTCGTTTTCCGCACGCTCGACATCGGATCGGACAAGGTGCTGCCCTATATGAAGCCCAACGACGAGCCGAACCCCGCCTTGGGTTGGCGCGCGATCAGGGTAGGACTCGACAAGCCGGGTATCATGCGGATGCAATTGCAGGCGCTGTGCCGTGCCGCGGACGGAGGGCCGCTCACGGTGATGTTCCCCTTTGTCGCGCAGTTTGAAGAATACCGCGCAGCGCGTGCTGAAGTGGATAAAGCTGTCGCGCGCGAAGTTCGGTTGGGACACACGCTGCCCTCAAGGATCGAAGTGGGCGCGATGCTGGAGCTGTCTCTTATACACATCTGACGCTGCCGACGATCTACTCTGTGTA
>OJDV01000114.1_pt1 | contig 42123 bp, 37 predicted proteins | sample 1592911 | NCBI WGS metagenome assembly OJDV01 (sample SAMN05416860, study PRJEB24817) | seawater metagenome | isolation source: Sea water | place: Canada:Atlantic | collected 2013-11 | reverse complement strand
GCATACGAGATTTCTGCCTGTCTCGTGGGCTTGGAGATGTGTATAAGAGACAGATTAATAATGAAATTAATTAGAAAAGCTGCGTACATTACGTGGCTTTTTTTTTACTAAAAATAGGTAAATCTAATGACCGAAAGAAGAGTCGTAGTGACAGGGATGGGAATCGTTTCACCTGTCGGAAACTCAATAAAAACAGCTTGGGGAAATATCACTGAAGGAAACAGTGGTATTGATCAATTAACCCATTTTGATACAACAGATTTTGCCTGCACAATTGCGGGCGAAGTACGAGATTTAGATGTAGACAAATACATCAAGAAAAAAGATGCGCGTAAAATGGATCCATTTATGCATTATGGGATTGCAGCTGGCGTTGATGCCATTAATGATTCTGGTCTAGAAATAACAGAACAAAATGCAGAAAGAGTCGGTGTTTATGTGGCAGCAGGTATAGGTGGTATTTATGGTATTCAAAAAACCACTGAAACTTGGCTGGAAAAAGGCGCGCGAAGAATTTCACCATTTTTCGTTCCCAGTACAATTATTAATATGGCCGCAGGTCACTTGTCTATTATGTATGGCATAAAAGGACCAAGTTTGTCTGCAGTTTCAGCATGCTCAACGGCCACACATAATATTGGTCTGGGCATGCGCAGCATTGCTTATGGTGATGCTGATGTTATGATTTGTGGAGGTTGTGAATATGCAACCACACCTTTGGCCATTGGTGGATTTGCTTCAGCTAAAGCCTTATCAACAAGAAACGATGACCCTAAAGCTGCCTCACGTCCATGGGACAGAGACAGAGATGGTTTTGTATTGGGTGATGGTGCAGGAGTATTGGTATTAGAAGAATACGAACATGCAAAAGCCCGTGGTGCTAAAATTTATGCAGAGGTATCAGGTTTTGGCATGAGTTCAGATGCTTACCACATGACATCTCCATCGCCTGGCGGCGAAGGTGCAGCACGTTGCATGGTTAATGCCATGAATGATGCAGAAATAAACCCAAATCAAATTGATTATATTAATGCACATGGTACATCAACACCGTTAGGCGATAAAGGTGAAACTGATGCAGTTAAAATTGCTTTGGGTGAATATGCTTATACCACAGCTGTTGGATCTACAAAGTCCATGACTGGACATTTATTGGGGGCTGCAGGTGGAGTAGAGGCTATCTTTAGTTTGCTTGCTATTAGAGATCAAATATTGCCAGGTACAATTAACTTAGATAATCCTGGAGAAGGTTGTGATTTGGACTATATTGCCAATGAGTCTAGAAATTCAGTCATTGATACCAGTATGTCAAACTCATTTGGATTTGGTGGAACCAATGCCACTGTTATCTTCAAAAAGATTTAAGACGTTATCTAATTATGTTTCGAGTTGAGCTGAAATCAAAACCAGATTTAATTGGTTTAACTCGAAGCTATCCTGACAAGTTTCCTGCTCTATTAGCGAGTAATACCAAAAATAAGAAAACAGGACGATACAGTCTGTTATTTGCAAAATCTAAAAAAGTCAAAGCCGCATTCAATAGAAAACAACTCAAAAAACTGTTAAAAAAATTCAATAAACCAGTCATAAATTATAAGGGTGATGATTTGCCGTTTTATTCTGGATGGTTTGTCTATCTGAGTTATGCCAGTGTGCTTGAATGGGAAGAAGTTCTATCTGATGTACAGCATGATAATGAACAACCATTGGCAATTGCAATCAGGTGTAAATCAGCGATTATTATTGATCACATAAAAGATCAATATTGGTTGGTTGGACAATCAAAAAAGCACGTTAAAAAGCTTCAGAAGTTAATAAAAAATCAAAATTGCAGCACCATTAATTTTACCAATCATTTAGAATTACAAAGTGACGATGTAGAAGCCTACGTTAGAAATGTAGACAAAGCCAAGTCCTATATAAAACAAGGAGATGTCTACCAAGTTAATCTTGCCCGAAATTGGCAGGTGAAATCAGATTGCAAAATTGACGCTTTAGAACTTTACACAACCTTGTCTGTACATAATCCTTCACCCTTTGCTGGGATTTTACAAACCCAAGATTTCTCAATCATCAGTTCATCTCCTGAAAGGCTGGTCAAAGTTGAAAATCACATCATAGAATCAAGACCAATTGCAGGTACTCGCCCAAGACATAAAGATAAACACAAAGATCAAGAGTTGCTTGAAGAATTGATCAATCACCCAAAAGAACAAGCCGAACACATCATGTTAATTGATTTAGAACGCAATGATTTGGGCCGAGTCAGTAAAATCGGCACTGTAAAAGTTGATGAATTTATGGAGGTTGAATCCTATGCAAAAGTCCATCACATCGTATCCAATGTTGTGGGTGAATTAATAGATAATACGACATTTTACGATATTATGAAGGCCACATTCCCTGGTGGTACAATTACTGGGTGCCCTAAAATTCGTTGTATGCAAATTATTGATGAATTAGAAACCCATCCAAGGGGCGCCTATACAGGGTCAATGGGATACATTACAGATGATGGCAGGATGGATTTAAATATTCTTATTCGCACATTCACACTTTCAAATAATAAACTATCGTTCCAAGCAGGAGCAGGAATTGTTTATGATTCAATTGCAGAAAATGAAGCCATAGAGTCTATGCACAAAGCCGAAGCGTTGATAAACAGTTTGTAAAATTTCTAAAGCCCTTTGCTTTAACAGTAAATATTAGAGTTCGCCATTTTATTCTTTCAATTTAAAATGCTAAAATATGGTTTTCAAATAAATAAAAATCGTGATTGACTTATATACATATGCCACCATTAACGGCCAAAATATTGTTATTGCATTAGAAGAAATGCAGTTAGAATACAATCTTCATAAAGTAAATTTAATGAAAGGAGAGCAACAAAAACCTGAGTTTTTAAAACTAAATCCATCAGGTCGCATTCCTATTATCGTCGATCAAGACAATGGATTGGTTTTGTCTCAGTCATCAGCCATATTAATTTACTTGGCTGAAAAATCAGGAAAACTGATGCCATCAGATACCAGTAAAAAAGCAAAAACACAAGAATGGATGATGTTTCATGCCAGTGATTTGGCTCCCAACTTATTTAATAATTTTTACCTTAAGGCGTTGATCAAGGAACCACAACTGGTCGCGGCCCAATTTATCAAGGACCGTTATTTGAATTTATACCAATATTTTGATAAACAGTTATCAGAACATGAGTTTTTAAATGGTTTTGATTACTCGATAGCAGACATTGCAGCTTACCCTGCCATTGATAGGTTGTGTGACAGTTTTGTTGAGTTAGGATATGATAATATTGTTCGTTGGCATCAACAATTAAGCAAACGGTCAGCTGTTATAAAAGGCATGAACGTCTGATACATATGAAACGTTTTTTAATAATGGCATTTGGAATGACTTTTGCCATCACTGTTTTGGCCCAAAACAAAAGGGTGTTACTTGTAGGCGATAGCTGGGCACAGTTCCAATTTATTGATGGAGCCCATGAAGATGTGTTCGCAGACAATGGTTTTGCCAATATTGAAGTACTGGGTTTATTAACAACCCAATTAGGGACCCGAGCTTCTGATTGGGTTCAACCTGACCAATTGCTCATTATTACTAATGAGTTAATGAATAATCCTTCCATAGATACGGTTCAATTGACACTTGGCGGTAATGATTTTCTAGGTAATTGGATCTCAGGAATGCCTGAAATGCAAATATTGTCCTTGCAACAAACCATTGTCAATGACCTCAATACAATAATTGATGCCATTTTATTGCTTGATACAGACATTGAAATAATCTTAAGCTTTTATGACTATCCTAATTTTGTTGATACGATTGGAATTTTTACAGGAGATCTGTGTAGAGAAAAATGGGAAGGTCTTGGAGAGCCAAGTGCTTTAGAGCTCAATACCAGTTCAACTGCTTTTGAACTGGTTTATCAACAATTGGCGAACAATAACTCAAAAGTATTTCACGTCGATCATGCTGGTCTTATGCAATCTTATTATGGTTTTCCAGATGATGGAATACTTCCTGGGCAATTGTTACCTCCCGGTGATTTAAATCGTCCAAGTCCTGTAGAGTCGATGCGTGACACGCTTGGGATTGGTGTTCCAGATTGTTTTCATCTGAGTCCTCAAAGTCACGAGTACCTTGTTCAAAACCTATTTGATGGTTATTTTCATCAGCGTTTTGATACAATTTTCAAATCAAGTTTTGATTGAATAGATTTATTCAATCCTCACTAATCATGTATATAATCTGGTTTATTGATAGGTGACAATATATGGTATTAATCTATCATTAATTTTGTAATATATATCATTGATGTATTTCGCATTAGTAAATGTTATCAATCGCATTAAATATTATAAAATCAGTTTACATTTTTAATAAAAAAATGTAATATTCTTTTGGGCTGTTAGTGAATATTTTATCAAATTTATTCTTTAATAAACCCCATAAAAAAAATAATAATAGAGAGCTTTGTATAAAGTTCCAAAGCAACGGAAATAATGAATGGCGTTCATGTAATATGAACATCAATAATTAAACTGCATAAGTTTTCATTCCACTTGTTAGTTGTTGTTATTTTTTATCGACCTTATCTACATTTGTGTGTGAATCTTGCGGTTTATCATATAAAAAAAGAGAGAGAGGTTTAAAATGTTCAAAAAAGAATTTGTAAAGTTATTAGTTACTTATTTGGTCTTAGTTTTAAATGTTAATGTTGTCTATTCGCAAGCTGATCCAGGTTATTACTCATCTGTAGATGCTTCAACCCCTTCTGCATTGAAATCTTCATTGCACAATATTATTAAAGATCATACAAGAATTCCCTATACTTCATCATCCACAGATACCTGGGATATATTGGAATTGGCTGGTGAAGATGTGGATGATTCTAACCGCGTCATTGCATTATACAAAAACAGTGATTACGCAAAAGTCACTGGTGGCAATAACAATTATAACCGAGAACATTCTTGGCCTAAGTCTTATGGTTTTCCAAATGATGGCAGTAGTAACTATCCATATACGGATATGCACCATTTATTTATTGCAAATAGTTCTTACAATTCTTCACGCTCCAATAAACCATTTGACATTTGTACCAGTGGCTGTACTGAAAAGCCAACAGATGTCAATAATGGTCGAGGTGGAACTGGTCAATCCAACTTTACAAAAACTGGCATATGGGATGTATGGGAGGCTCGCCAAGGCGATGTAGCGCGTGCCATGTTTTATATGGCCGTCCGTTATGAAGGTGGAACGCATGGGATTACCAACCATTCAGAGCCTGATTTAGAATTAACAGATGATTTGGCATTGATTAATGCTTCACAAACTGGCTCCAATGAATCACAAGCTTATATGGGCTTGTTATCAGTATTAATTACGTGGCACAACAGTGATCCAGTTGATATTTATGAACACCAACATAACGAAGCTGTTGCCAATGGTCAAGGCAATCGCAATCCATTTATCGATCATCCAGAATGGGTTGAATGTGTGTTTGAACTGGTATGTAATGGAGGAGGTACGGATACTACGGCTCCGAATGCTCCCAATAATTTAACTGGAGAAGCACCTTCTATTGGCACGATTACCTTGGATTGGTTTAATAATACTGAATCAGATTTAGCTGGTTATAATGTTTACCGTTCAACCACCAGTGGTTCTGGTTTTTCTAAACTAAATAATACATTAGTGAATGTTTCAGATTACACAGACAATACTGTAGCTTTAGACACCCAATATTATTACCGTGTAACAGCCTTAGATAACAGTAACAATGAGTCTTCAAATAGTTCACAACTATCGGTGACTTCACTGGATAATACTCAGACTGACAATGTGTTGGCTAATGGTGTGGCCAAAACTGGTTTATCTGGAAATCAAGGAAATGAACAGAACTACACCTTATCTGTTCCAACTGGCGCAACAAATTTAAGTTTTAATATTAGTGGAGGTTCAGGAGATGCCGACTTATATGTTAGATTTGGCTCAGCTCCAACACAGTCAAATTACGATTGTCGTCCTTATATTGGTGGTAATGTTGAATCATGTGATATATCCAATGCTCAAGCAGGCACTTATCATGTCATGATTCGGGCTTATTCAACATATGCTGGAGTAAGTTTGGAGGGGAGTTACACGAATCCTTCATCAAATAATGCACCTGTTGCTTCATTTAGTTCAAATTGTATTGATTTAACCTGTAGTTTCGATGCTTCAAACAGTACTGATGGAGATGGCAGTATAGTCAGTTATTCATGGTCATTTGGCGGATCGGGTATTGCGTCAAATAATACTTTTTCTGGTGCTGGTACTTATACGGTTTCGTTGACTGTGACTGATAATGAAGGTGCCAGTAATTCAAGTTCACAATCTGTTACTGTCACAGCACCACCAGTCAATGTGTCACCTACGGCTTCATTTACAGTGAATTGTACAGATTTAGTTTGTGGATTTGATGCAACAACCAGTTCAGATAACGATGGCAGTATAGTCAATTATTCATGGTCATTCGGTGCATCTGGTATATCAGCATCTAACACTTATGCCAGTGCTGGTACCTATAATGTAACGTTGACTGTTACTGATAATGATGCAGCAACTGATACATCATCTCAATCTGTTTCAGTTACTGCTCCACCAGTAGGTAATGTGTTAAGTAATGGGGTGACAATTACAGGATTATCTGCTAGCCAAAACAACAGCATTGAATACAGTATGGAAGTGCCAGCTGGTGCAAGTCAACTGAGTTTTGTTATCAATGGTGGATCAGGTGATGCAGATTTATATGTGAGATATGGCAGTGCGCCAACGACTTCAAATTATGATTGTCGTCCATATATTGGTGGAAACAATGAAGTTTGTGATGTTTCAGTGGCACAAGCAGGGACATATTATGTGATGGTTCGTGCATATAGTTCATTTAGCGGCGTGAGTTTAACTGGTAATTATTCAACTGGATCAAATTCTGGTGAGGTATTTTCAACTACTACCAATGCAAATATACCTGACAATAACTCAACTGGAGTCACAAGTAATATCAGTGTTAGTAGAACTGGTGTCAGTAACAATGTAAAAATCACATATAGCATTGTACATACATATATAGGTGACTTAACTGTCCAATTGGTTGATCCGACGGGTTCAATCACCACATTAAGAAGCCCTGCTGGTGGAAGTGCCAATGATATTAATGAATCTAAGTCATTAGATCTCGGTAATACTGGTGCTACTGGGACTTGGGGCCTAAAAGTTATTGACAGTGCTGGTGCTGATACTGGCTATATTGATACTTGGAGTATAGAATTTTTGTAAAACTATATTAGTGTTCAAGTTTATCAAAGTTAGTTTTTAATCAAAAAAAGGGCAATCATTCACGATTGCCCTTTTTGGTTTTATTATTTTTAGATTAAGCTGTTAATCAAAATAGAATGATATGCCAAAGTCTCCGTCACCAAATGTCCATCCACTTTGATAAGGATAGTTTGAGTAATAATCATAATAATATGAATCTGGGTGTTCTACAGCACACCAATAGTTATCATGCCAGTGTCCATATCCATACCCAGTTCGGTAATAAAAATGTCCTAATCCTCTAATTGGACGGTATTGATATCTGGTTTCATAGTAAGGCTTATAATTGCTATAATAATTATGGTAATAACTGTAATTTTGGCCACGATATCTAGGGTTATACCAACTTCTATATCCGTCTCTGTATCCTCCTCTATAACTGTATCTGTGTCCATTTCTGTTGCCTCTTCTGCTATCATAACGATTGCCATGCTTATTTCTATGCCCGCTTCTATTGGAGTGGCGGTTACCATGGTTGTTTCTATGGTTGCTTCTGTTTTCATAACCATTTCGACGGTCATTTCTGCTACCATGGCGGTTGCCACGAGAGTTTCTATTGCCATTTCTATTTGAGTGGCGGTTGCCATGGTCGTTTCTATTTGAACGTCTGTGGCTACTTGCGGTATTGTTTGAAAAAGGCATGCTCTTATTACTGCGACTTTTGCTTTGTTTGTTTCTGTCACTATTACCACGATTGCGTTGCCCACTAGAGTTACTCCGATTGACTTGCTTATTTGTGGTATGGCCATTTTCATTAAGATTGACATTATTCCTGGCTTCAGCAAATGTGCCAAATCCAAGGATTATTGTTAATACTAAATATGTGTTTTTGAAATTCATGGTAATTCTCCAATTTAAGTTACGGTTCCCAGTTTAATGAGAATTCCTGAATTATTCCTGAATGGTAAAAATGTGTTCAGAAAGCGTTCAGAATATGAATCAAGCCTGTATAATAGAATGATTATTAGATATTAGATTGAAGATGGATAAAACAGGAAACAGTAACGATCCTTTGCATGGTGTCACATTAAAAGCCATAGTCACTGAGTTATATGAAAAATATGGTTGGGAAAAATTAAGCCAGTTAGTTAAAATCAATTGTTTTAAAAATGATCCAAGTATTAATTCAAGTCTTAAGTTTTTAAGAAAAGTAGATTGGGCAAGATCAGAAGTTGAGCAATTATATATCAGCAGTAAAAAACCGTCCATTGACTTTAATTGGACCAAAAAAAGATGATTTCTGATATCAATTAAGTTAATTAATCAAAAATTAATGAATTATGTATTCTCAATCACATTATCGGATAAAATAAACAACTTTTATTCAACACTATATTAGGGGACAAAAAATGCGAATAGGCATACCTAAAGAAACAAAAACCTTAGAAGGCCGTGTGGCACTTGTACCAGCTGCTGCAGCCGATTTAGTTAAAGCCGGTCATGATGTTTATATTGAAGCAAATGCAGGCATAAAAAGTGGATTCAGCGATGAAGATTACACCAAAGTAGGTGTTAATATTTCTAAAGATGCTGAAGAACTTTATGCGACAGGTGAAATGATTGTTAAAGTCAAAGAACCCATTGCTGGTGATTTAAAATATTTACGCAAAGAACATTTGTTATTTTGTTATTTACATTTAGCAGCTGAACCAGAATTAACTCAGTCATTATTAGATATAGGTTTGACTGGCGTTGCATTTGAAACAGTTGAAGAAGCAGATGGATCATTACCATTATTGGCGCCAATGAGTATTATTGCAGGCATGATTGCCACACAAGTTGGCACACACTTGTTACACCAACCATCTGGTGGTAAAGGTGTTTTATTGGGTGGATTGCCATCTACTGAAAGAGGAAAAGTTGTGGTTTTGGGTGCTGGCGCTGCCGGTGGAAACTCAGCCGCATTGGCTGCAAAAGGTGGTGCTAATGTTGTTGTGTTTGACAAACGTCAAGACCGTTTGGCAGAAATGATGGCACTGGGTGCCAACGTGACAGCTTTGTATCCTTATGAAGAATCTGTGGCCAAAGAAATTTCTGATGCTGACTTAGTGGTTGGAGCTGTACTGGTCACAGGTGCAAAAGCGCCACATGTTATTACTGAAGAAATGGTTAAAGGCATGCAACCGGGTTCAGTTATTGCAGATATTTCCGTTGATCAAGGCGGATGTGTGGCAACTACCAGGCCAACAACATGGGAAAACCCAACATTTGTTGAACATGGTGTGACGCATTTTTCAGTAACAAATATGCCAGGATCTGTTCCAAGAACATCAACTCAGGCTATATCAGCTGCCATCCTGCCATATGTGCAAAGATTGGCTCTTGATGGTTGGAGAGATGTCGATTCATTGGCAAAAGGAATCAATGTCGATGCTGGAAAAATTGTTCATCCTGCTCTATAATTAATTTATGCCAAAAAACAAAGTATCAGGACATATTCGCAACCGTTTAAGAGAGAGTTTATTCTTTCTCATTATCCCGTTGGCGATTTATGTTCTGATTTCTTTGCTCAGTTATCACCCCCAAGATTCAGGACCATTTTCGGCATCAGATAATGATGTGATTCATAATTTTGGTGGATCAAGTGGTGCTTTTATTGCTGATGTATTTTTTAATACCATCGGTTATTTGTCCTATTTAATCCCAATTGGTTTGGTTTTTGTTGGATGGCGTGTATATAGAAAACATGACATAGATGATAACACCAGTTGGCATGATACTTTGATAAAAGCAGGTGGATTTATCTCTGTGTTATTGTCAGGATGTGCTTTGGCACACCATTATATCAATACCCATGACGCTATTTTTTCAGGCGGTGGGATTGTAGGTGAGGTTGTTGGTAACTCATTATTTAGTAGCCTCGGAATTGTCGGTGCGACACTGATATTATCTGCCATCTTTTTAGCGGGCACTACATTATTTACAGGGATGTCGTGGATACAGTCAACTGATTTAATTGGCAAGTGGACATTACAACTGATCGCATGGTTTAAGCTTAAATTCGAACATTTTAAAGACTGGCGCATTGGTAAAAAAGCCAAACACGACCGCGAAGAAGTCAGAAAAATCGATGCAGTGGTTCAATCCAAAAGAGAACCCGTTGTTATCGAACCATCATTCGAACCCAAGTACTCAGAAAGCAAGCGAGCGGTTAAAGAACGCCAAGGCCAACTGTTTGATACATTGCCAGCCAGTAAATTCCCCCCTTTGACATTATTAGATAACCCCACGACACAAGTCATTGGGTATTCAAAAGAAGAGTTGGATGTACTGTCACGACAAGTAGAATTAAAATTGGCTGACTTTAGGGTTAAAGTGAAAGTAGTAGGGGTTTTTCCAGGACCAGTTGTGACCCGATTTGAATTAGAACCAGCAGCCGGTGTAAAAGTCAGCCAGGTGGTTAATTTAGCCAAAGATGTGGCTCGTGGTTTATCAGTCATCAGTGTTCGAATAGTTGATGTCATACCAGGAAAACCTTATATTGGCTTAGAAATTCCCAACACCAATCGAGAAATCGTTTATTTAAGTGAAGTACTTAAGTCAGTAGAATTTGATAAATCATCTTCGCCTTTAACACTGGGATTAGGAAAAAGTATATCTGGCAGGCCTGTGGTTGTTGATATTGCAAAAATGCCACATGTATTGGTTGCAGGCACAACCGGATCAGGTAAATCTGTGGCAGTTAATGCCATGATAATCAGTCTGCTATATAAAGCCACTCCTGAACAAGTAAAAATGATTATGGTTGATCCAAAAATGTTGGAGTTATCAGTCTACGAAGGCATTCCGCACTTATTGGCACCTGTGGTCACAGACATGAAAGAAGCATCAAATGCGCTACGTTGGTGTGTGGCAGAAATGGAAAGACGTTACAAGATGATGGCAGCAGTGGGTGTCAGAAACCTCGCTGGCTATAACCGCAAAGTTAAAAAAGCCAGAGAAGAGGGTGAGCCTCTACTCGATCCATTGTTTAGGCCAGATGCCTTAATTCCTGGTCAAAAAGCACCTGAACTAGAAACCATGCCTTATATTGTTATTGTCATAGATGAGTTTGCTGATATGATGATGATTGTGGGCAAAAAAGTTGAAGAACTGATTGCCAGATTGGCACAAAAAGCACGTGCAGCTGGAGTGCATTTGATATTGGCCACACAACGTCCATCTGTAGATGTGATTACTGGATTAATTAAAGCCAATATTCCTACCAGAATTGCATTCCAAGTATCATCTAAAATTGATTCAAGAACAATTTTAGATCAAGGCGGAGCTGAACAATTGCTTGGACATGGTGACATGCTGTATTTACCACCGGGAAAGGCCATACCAGAACGTATTCATGGTGCATTTGTTGATGACCATGAAGTACATGGCATCGTGAATTACCTCACTAAACATTATGAAGCCGATTACCAAAAAGGCATATTAGACGAAGTGCAATTGATGGATGATGGCCAAGAACTCAGCGCCACCGGCATACCGCAAAAACCAGAAAGCGATGTAGATGAATTGTACGATAAAGCTGTATTTGTCGTCACAGAAAGTCGCAAAGCATCAATATCCTATGTACAAAGGCGTTTACGTGTTGGTTACAATCGTGCAGCAACCATTGTCGAGCAATTAGAAGAAAATGGTGTCGTCAGCGCTGCAGCTCACAATGGTGCCAGAGAAGTATTGGCGCCAGCGCCTGTCTCAATGGATGATGACCCCTTGTAAATACAATGTACAATTAATAATTAGTAATTAACAATTGAAGATCAAGATCAAAAGACTAAAGAGCTCTTGATCTTAATTAATAATTACTAATTGTTAATTACTAATTATTCCTGAACATTCTGATTTATTAAATGTCTCTGTTATAATGATTAAAAATTTGAGAATCCTATGAAAATTAAAATACTAACTTGTTTTTCACTATTACTTTTGTCATTTATTTCAATTGCAGATGACCAAAGCCCAAAAACTGCACAGGACATATTGGATAATGTCCGTAAGGACTTATCATCATTGTCAGCTGAATTTGTACAATACGAAATTGATGCCAATGAGAACATATCTGAAAAAATTGGTGGTCAGGTTTGGTTAGATACACCGAATAAATTTAAATGGGAATACGCAGAACCTGCTCCACAATTAATAGTGGCCAATGGTAAAGAGGTGTGGATATTTGATGAAGATTTAGATCAGGTTACCATTAAAAAACAAGAAAGCACAAAAAATCCAATCTATGTATTGCTGAATAAACAGGAAACCGAAGAAAACTTTGAATTGTCCTTGCTTGCAGAGATATCTATGAATGATGAGAAGGATGAAAAATCACAGTATAATTGGATTGAAATGAACCCGAAAAACCCTGGTGATGATGTTAAAAAAGTGTGGTTAGGAATAGAGAATGATAAATTAAAAGTGATAAAGTTAAAAAATCAATTTGATAACATGGTCGTATTTGAATTCGATAATATTCTCAGAAACCCAGAATTAGAATTGGGATTCTTTAATTTTGAAGTGCCAAAAGGAGTTGATGTAATTAGAGAAGCAGGATTCTCAGCCGAGTTTTAAACGATCATGCAACCACTCGCCGATAAACTGAGACCTCAAGTTTTAGACGATGTTGTTGGTCAACAACACCTCACAGCTGACAATCGGCCATTTGCAAAAGTCATTGAAAACAACCATTTGCATTCAATGGTATTGTGGGGACCACCTGGCACAGGTAAAACCACATTGGCCCGTATACTGTGTGAAAAAACCAATGTTCAACAAATTAATTTATCAGCTATCCTGTCAGGAGTGGCTGATATCCGTAAAGCCATCAAACAAGCCGAAGAAAATCGCGACAACAATTTAAACACGGTTTTGTTTGTTGATGAAATACACCGTTTCAATAAATCGCAACAAGATGCTTTTCTTCCGCACATGGAGAACGGGCTAATTACATTAATTGGTGCCACCACAGAAAATCCATCATTTGCTCTGAATAATGCGTTATTATCAAGATCGCGTGTCTATATTCTTAAAAATATTGAGGCCGATGATTTGCGGATTTTATTAGAGAAAGGCGTTAAAGAAACAGGTTTAGACTTATCTGAAGCACAACAAAATCAGTTGATTCAATCGGCAGATGGCGATGCCAGAAGACTACTAACCCTTCTAGAAATATTATCTGATTACTCTCATGATGGTGATGTGAATGATGAAGAGGTTTCACTAATTGTCTCTGGACAAGCCAGAAGATTTGATAACAAAGGTGATGTCTTTTACGAACAAATATCTGCATTACACAAATGTGTGCGCAGCTCTAATCCTGATGCCGCTCTTTATTGGATGAATCGCATGTTAGATGCAGGATGTGATCCTCAATACATTGCGCGAAGGTTATTAAGAATGGCCAGTGAAGAAGTGGGCAATGCCGACCCAAGGGCGCTGACACTGTGTTTGGATGCTTGGGAAACATGGCGAAGATTGGGTTCGCCAGAAGGAGATTTGGCCTTAGCACAAGCTGCGGTGTATGTAGCCAGTTGTCCAAAAAGTAATGCTGTTTATACAGCTCACAATGAATCCAGAGCTGATGCTAAAAATTTGGGATCACTGGATGTGCCCATGCATTTGCGCAATGCTCCGACTGATTTAATGAAAAAACAAGGATTTGGCAGCGGTTATCAATATGATCATGACAGTGAACATTCTGTGGCCTATTCACAAAAAGGATTTCCTGATAAGATGGGTGAAAAAGTCTATTACCATCCCAAACAAGCCGGCTTAGAAATTAAAATAGCACAAAAACTAGAAATAATAAGAAGCAATAGAAATGATTAAGCAAATCTTAGTGGTGGCAGCAGGTGGTGCATTGGGTGCTGTTATACGATTCTTTAACTCAAAAGCCATTACGCATTATTTTGGAGCTTCAACCCCATGGGCAACTTTGCTAGTTAATGTTGTAGGTTGTTTTTTAATGGGAATAGCCTATGTGTATTTAATAGACAAGTACCAAGCCTCTGAAAATGTGAAGTTGTTCATAATGATGGGTTTTCTAGGGGCATTAACCACTTGGTCAACCTTTTCAATGGAAACTGTATTAATGATGTCCTATGGGGAATACTTAAAAGGCTTTACCTATTTGATATCAACATTTGTATTGTGCTTTTTGGCTTTTTTTGTTGGTATGAAAATAAGTACTTAAATGTTAAAATGGATATTCACAAGGATTAAGCCGTACATTAATTTTGAATGATTCTTTGTATTCAAAAGTCGGGACTTCAGTCCCGCCCAATTTCGCTTGCGAAATTAATAGTAACAAAATCCACTTAAGAAAAATACATAAAAAGGGTGGCTAAAGCCAACTATCCAATGACTATTTATTCATTTGTAGTTAAATAATTACTTTGTAAATCAATTTCTTGTATGAGAAGGGCAACCACATGGATACTGTTAAATCGCTCGGTGTAGGGTGCGGAACTGTGTGTCCGCCCTATTTTGGAAGTATTTCATTGTAAATCTATCATTACTCTTCACATATAGTGAGAAAACCCAAGAGAAGGAGCACACACAGGTGCTCCACTACATTAAAAAGAGTTATTTCACACTTTCAAAGGTTGCGCCATACATATTTATTGAATTTGCCGTACGGTGTGCCCTTCGTGGGTACCTTATTATCCACTCGTCAAAACCGAGCATAGAAATGAAAACAAACTATTATTATTCAGCATAACAATCTATTAAAAATGCACATTAATCACGATTATTACTGATAATAGTTCTTTAGTGCAAATTAATCACGATTATAGCGTATAAAACCACCTCTATTATTCGATAAAATGATGTGATAGAATCAAAATTCACCAAAAAAAGACCAAAAATGACTGTCTTACATAAATTAATGTGCAAAAATGCACTACTATCAAGTTGTTAGACAAACTCGGAACCTAATCATTGAGGCGTAAATAAGTATGGGGAATTCTTCTAAACATATTGGAATAGTTGGATGTTCTGCCGAAGGGGCGGCACTTTGTTACAAAACGATATGTACTGAAAGCCCAAAAACATTAGGTGAGCATGTTCACCCTGAAATTTCTATGCATACTCATTCTCTCGCCGATTATGTGGATTGCTTGAACTCTAATGATATAAATGGCATTGGTGAATTAATGCTTTCTTCTGCTAACAAATTGAAGGCGCTGGGCGCAGACTTTCTAATTTGCCCTGACAATACAATCCATCAGGCTTTCAAATACGTTGAAAAACGCGCTCCCTTACCTTGGCTTCATATAGCAGAGGTTGTCGTAGAAAACTCAAAATATAAGGGTTTTAGGAAACTTGGAATTTTGGGAACTAAGTGGTTGGTTGAAAGCAGTGTTTATCCAGAAAAAATAGAATGTTTAGGACTTACTTGGGAACGGCCATCGAATGAAGAAATTAATGAAGTTGGGCGCATAATTATGGAGGAATTGGTTTATGGTATTTTTAAGCCAGAATCAGTAATCTATTTTCAGGAGGTGATCAGTAGTTTAAAAGACAAAGGCTGTGACGCAATTATTCTTGGATGCACAGAGATACCATTAATTATTGATGACTCAAATTCAGTGCTGCCAACATTAAACTCAAATCGTCTGTTGGCTGAGGCTGCAGTTAGGGAGGCAACAGAGCATACAAATTGTGTCTAACATGTAGCTGCATCAGATAAACTGATGAGCAAGGCGTTAAAAGTCCTTAAGTTGTTTTATGAAATCAATTAGTGATTTATAGAAGAAAAGTACTGGAAAGAATCTTGTTACTTTAAAATGAGCATACGACTTAAGAAGGGACAATAAGTTATGAAGTTTGTGCAAGTTCTGTAACAATGGATCGTACATCTGGTCAGGCATCAAAAGAGTGATCAAAGCTTGAATCGGTTAATAAAATATTTTATTAATTTTGCAAAACATATCTAACAATAAGGTGATAGAATAGAATTTTTACATGGTCAGATTACATTGCACGCCAAGCCTACCGCAACTGGCTGAGGTAAAAAACACTCTTATGATTAAACCATTTCATTTATCACTAGTTGTGCCATCTTTAGATGAAGCAAAAGAATTTTATATTAATTTAATCGGTTGTAAGAAGGGCCGAGATACTGGTAATTGGATTGATATCATTTTCTTTGGCCATCAGATCACATTACATCAAGAGCGTGAGGGAATGGTAGCCATGCCAATTGATCATTTTGGTGCTATCTTAGATAAACAGGAGTGGAACAATATTTCAGGTTTATTTAGTTCACATGGTGTTAAATTCGAAATGAGTCCTAGTATTAAACAAGAAGGAACTGGCACTGAGTCTGGCAAATTCATTGTGAAAGATCCAGCAGACAACGTGTTAGAGTTTAAATATTATGTTGATTTTAATACAACGTTTAATTGTTAAAATGACCAATCCTATATCATTCATTGTTTTTATGATTAATAGTGTAAAAATTAACACATTGATGGCGTTTTTAGTTTTTATTGTAATATCAGGGTGTACTGTCAAAACCGTCCCGCAAATAATGGATCGACCTTCACAAAATAAATGGGCAGAAGTCTGTTCCACCTGGGATGACTGGGACAAACCTGGTCCTCCATTCCGTATTTATGGAAATAGCTATTATGTCGGAACTTGTGGTATTTCAGCTATTTTGATTACCAGTAATGATGGTCATGTATTAATAGATGGTGGTACTGAGGCTGGTGCTGACATTATTGCTGAAAATATTAAATCTCTAGGTTTTTCGATGAATGATGTGAGGTTCCTGCTGCACAGCCACGAACATTTTGATCATGTGGCTGGACTGGCAAAATTACAAGAACTCAGTTCTGCAAAGTTATTCGCTTCTCCAGAAGCTGCGCCAGTATTACAATCAGGAATTGCTTCTAAACACGACCCACAAGCTGGCATGCATGAGGAATTTCCAACTTCAAAGGTAGATGAAATTATTAATGTTGGTCAGTCATTAACACTTGGAAATCTTACTTTTTTACCAATTGCAACACCTGGGCATACGCTGGGTGCATTAAGTTGGCAGTGGCAGTCCTGTGAAAACACAGAGTGTGTTATTATCGTCTATGCAGATAGTTTGTCGCCAATTAGTCATGACAGTTATCTTTTTAGTGAACACCCTCAATATGTCGATGATTACAAGAAAGGAATACGAAATTTGAGTTTATTGGAGTGTGAAATTTTACTCACGCCACACCCATCAGCAAGCAAGATGCGCAAAAACCTGCTAAGCCCTGAAGGTTTGTTTGACAAAAACAGTTGTAAAAATTACGCTGAAAGCATTACTAAAAGACTCCAAAAACGTTTAATTCAAGAAAAAACCAATGATCAAATTCATTAAAGATTTTATAACAGTTCTTAAAAGTCCTCATTATCCAAACTGGTACATTGAGAAGGCAGCTAAGCCAAGCAAAACACATCCGCTAGGTGGATTTTGGAAACAGAACCAAAAGCACGATTTTGGCCTTGCTATTGGAAAAGCTCCTGGTGGCTTGTACTATATTTCTTTTTGCGGCCCAGGAGGTTGTTTTGCAAAGGGCGAATACCGACCAAACAGTAAAATAATTGATGACCCTGAATACATTGTGATTGATCATGATAACATTGAGGTCAAAGGCAAATTTGGTTTTAGCAAATATACCCGTTCAAAAAATAGAGAAAATAATAAATAATATGAAATATAGACAAGCCGTCATAACTGACATTGAGCAGCTATTTGCACTGGAACAAAAAGTAGTTGAAGCAGAGCGTCCGTATAATGCCGATATAAAAAAAAATAAGCCGATATATTATGACATGAAGCATCTGATAACAAAGGATGATTCCTATCTGTTAGTCGCAGAAGACAAGGGTGAAATTGTGGGTACGGGTTATTCACAGATTCAGATGTCAAAACAATCACTTGAACATAAAAAACATGCTTATCTAGGGTTTATGTATGTATCTCCGCAATATCGAGGCAAAGGCTTAAACAAAACAATCATGCAAAAACTTATTTCATGGAGTAAAAACCAAGGAGTTAACAATCATTATTTAGAAGTGTATTCAGGCAATACATCGGCTATTAGAGCCTATGAAAAAACTGGTTTCAAGCCATGCCTGATAGAAATGAAACTTAATACTGAATAAACAATAATGATATAAGAGGAGTTAGTATTATCCAAAAGTTACAGTCTAAACTAAGACATGACTTTTGGCGGTTAGCATAGATTGATCATCATTGTATAATAATAGTTTTAAAGGAATAAATATTATGGTTCTTGAAGTGATTTTAGAAGTGGTTTTCCCTGTGATTGGACGTATTTTAGGTTTATATTTTTAGAAGTATTAACCCATGCTGTTTTTTATACTGTTGGTTTCGTATTTTTGAGAATCATCACATTAGGAAAATATCCTGATGAATTTATTTCACCTAAAAGTGATTTGCAACAACAGACATATGTCTATTTAATGGGTTGGGTAATCTTTTTAGCACTAATTACCATTTGGTTAGTATAAGATACCTTTGCACAACCACTGGAAAGTGTAAAAAAGTTGTTATAAACTCCACTCATCGTTAAAAAACTCGCAAATAGCGGGCTATTTGACTTATTTTTTGCCTTGATTGGAGCTTTTGTCATTCTTTTTTTCATCGTCCCAGAGTTATGCATAGGTCTCTATAATTAAATACAATTATTTTGAGGTAAAATTTAATGGAACTGCATGCAACACTTTATGTAAATTTATTTGAGAAAAATAATCATAATTCATTGTTTGAATTGATTGAACAAGGAGAACTATATCCTTCAAATCTTAATGATATCATCGGTGATAATAAAAACTATTTAGTAGACAAACTATTTAATAAATCAGAAATTGATGCCTTTTTCTTTGATGATGTTTATCAAGAAGAAGGTTATATTGTTGCTACTCTAGCAGGAGGAAATGGTTCAGAGGATTCATTGATGCAATTGGCAGGTTTTTTTCAAGATGTATTCCTAGATTCAGATGTTAGAATTAAAGGGAAAGGAGAAGAATTTTATTTGATTTTTATTCGAAATCTGAATAATGAAATTCAATTGAAAAGTTGGGAAGAAGGAGACCCAGAAGATTTAATTGGATACCAAGATTGGTTTAATGAAGGCCTTCCAGATAGTCTACAAGACAATGGATTTGATTATTATTAATTCAGTCAATAATGTGCTAAAATTATGTTATATTAATTATGGTAAATATTATGGAATATGTAGATTTAGTTGCAATTATAGCGGTACTTCAGTTTTTGTTCTTTGGAGCATTGACAGGCAAAGCCCGAGAAAAAACTGGCTTAAAAGGCCCTGCAGTGACAGGAAATCATGAATTTGAGTGCATGTACAGGGTGCAAATGAATACCTTGGAATTATTGGTGATCTTTCTACCGGCTCTATATATCGCCAGTAAATACTGGTCTTCATTGATAATAGCAGGTATTGGAATAGTTTATGTCATTGGCCGTGTTTTATACTGGCGTGCTTATGTGACTGAACCTTCAAAACGTGGTCCTGGTTTTATGTTGTCAATCATTCCTGCAGCTGTGCTTGCAGTCATGGCATTAATTGGAATAATTATGTCAATGTTGGGTATGTGACTCAGATATTTAATAACAATCATTTAATCCAGGCATAAAATAACATGCCAGTAATAATCAATTTAGGAGAAAGTAAATGTTCAAATATATTTTAATAACGGTACTATCAGTTTGTCTGGTCACTCAAGCCCAAGCCAATAAGGAGGGCAATGCATTCAAAGCCGTTGATAAATTCTTTTTGGCCATATCAGAAGTCAATCATAAGGACATGAAATCTCTAGTAACCAAAAAATTTGTGCTATTGGAACATGGTGAAGTTTGGTCCATTAAAGATTTGATTAAAGTGGTCAACGAAAACGATTATGTTAGGGATAACTATTTCAGCATTATTAACATGAAGGACCATGGTAGCATTGTAACGGTCAACTATTGGAATAAAGCAACTTTTAGTAATGACAATTATAATGAATCAGTTATTTGGTTGGAAAGTGTTATCGTTGAGAAGAAAAAAGGCAAATGGCGTCTATCGCAAATGCACTCTACTAGATTGCCTCCAGGAAAAGTTCCCAAAGATGTGGTCTTTACCAAGCAGGAAAAATAGATTAATTAGGGCTGGCTTAACAATTTTTTCCAAACCTTTGTATCGGATTTAATTTGAAATTTGTTTTTGACCCGCATTTCCTTTGATGTGTCATTTGTTATTTCACTGACCTGAAAAACTTGTGCAAGTTTTAAATCTTCTTCAGTATATTGGTTCTTCTCTATAATTTCCTTAAATTTGTTAGCGACATAGTCTTTGGCTTCTGCTTCATCATCAAATACGGCAAAATAGAGATTATCAGATACATCTTCATTTGTTTGAGATTTAATCTTAACAGCAATGGCCTTTAAGTCATCTGGCGATATTTGAAAATGTTTTTTGAATGCCCGTGAGAAGGTCTCGTAATCCTGATATCCCAAGTTTTCGGAAAGTTCCTGCACTTGAATGTCTTGTTTTAACATGTGATCATAGGCGGATTGCATTTTTATTTTCTCAATAAATTTAAAAGGCGTTGCATTGGTTTCTTTTTTGAAAACACGGTGAAATTGTGAAGCAGACATACAGGCGATACCAGCCAAGTCACCTAACGAAAATGATCTCGATAAATTTGATTCAATGGTATCTAATACTTTCTCAATTCTTTTATCCATGAATTAAATATAACACATAAGACTGGAACGATGAATGACGAATCTTACTGTTAGCGTTTTTTATCAGATGAGATTTTATGGCATTGAATACAAATTGAAAGCCATATAACAATCATTTAATATGACTTAATAATGAATTTATTTATTTTTATTCATGAGCTTTTCTAAATGATTTTCATAGGCAATGTCTTTAAAATAGCCTTTGGCTTTAAATGGCAATTCAATTTCCGTTACATTTTTAGATGAATAAAACTCATTGCATTTCACCAATTCGAACTCAAATTCACCACTGAATGTATTGTTTTCAATGGCTGTTATTTTGATTTCGCCCAAGGGATCTTGATCTGGTTTACAAGAAACTCTGGTACGTTTGCCATTAATGTCTTTATAAAATGACACAAATGTATTGTTATATATCATCCTTGTTGAGCTGCTTGGAGATGTTTCATCTAATTGGCTGGCGCTAAATCTAGTGTGCCAACCAAATGATTCAAATTCGAAATAATCACTTGTAGCATTTTTAATTTTAAACTTTTTTGACTTATGGGTAAAACCCTTACCATTAGACAACTCAAGGGTAAACTCACCACTTTGCTTGTTTTCATGGGTTTGTGCCTGTCCTTTCTCTGATGAACAGGATGTGGTAAATATTAAAATAATCATTGATATCAATAATTTCATAATTTTTCTCTATTGTTTGAATATCTCTTAGTACGATTATTTTTCTAATAAGCTGTCAGGTTATTTTTAATAATTGAATATCATCTGAATTATTAAGTATCAATATGATAATTATCCAAAGGACTTTATAATATGATTTGAAACAAATCTTGGTATAATCTATGAAAACAAAAACAATAAATGCCTATGCTGCTCTAGAAGCGGGTGGGAAATTAGAACAATTTACCTATGAAGTAGGTGAGCTTGATGCCAACGAGGTGGAAATAGATGTGCTTTATTGTGGTATTTGTCACAGCGATTTAAGCATGATCGATAATGAGTGGGGGATGTCGCATTTTCCTTTGGTAGCAGGGCATGAAATCGTGGGTAAGATTGCAGCAACTGGAAGTCATGTTAACAACTTAAAACCAGGCATGACAGTTGGATTGGGCTGGCATTCAGGCTATTGTGGTGACTGTAATCCTTGTGAAACTGGTGATCAGAACCTATGTTCAACTGCTCAAGCAACTATAGTGGCAAGACATGGTGGGTTCGCAGATAAAGTTCGTGCAGATCAAGCAAGTGTTGTGGTGATTCCTGAAGGGCTTGATCCAAAAGCAGCGGGTCCTATGTTTTGTGGTGGCATTACAGTGTTCAACCCTCTTGTTCAGTTTGATGTTAAACCAACAGATAAAGTCGCAGTTATTGGTATTGGTGGTCTTGGACATATTGCTTTACAATTTTTAAATAAATGGGGTTGTGAAGTCACAGCATTTACATCCAGTGAGTCTAAACGCACAGAAGCTTTAGAGTTGGGTGCGCACAAAACCTTGAATTCTCGAGATGAAGCCGAGATTGAGTTAGCTGCGAATAGTTTTGATTTTATTGTTTCAACTGTCAACGTAAAACTGAATTGGGATTTATACCTCAGTACACTAAAGCCAAAAGGCCGATTACATTTTGTAGGAGCAACACTTGAACCGCTTGATGTGGGAGTGTTTTCCTTGCTTGGCGGACAAAAATCCATATCAGGTTCACCGGTTGGAAGTCCCACAACAATAGAAACCATGTTAGATTTTGCTAACTTGCACAATATCGCGCCTCAAGTCGAAGTGTATCCGATGACCAATATCAATGAGGCTTTCGAACACCTAAAATCGGGTAAAGCCAAATACAGAATCGTGCTTTCAAATGAATAAAGTTGCCTTAATATCCATTGATTATCAAAAGGGGTTTGATCACCCTGTTTGGGGACAAAGAAACAATCTTGATGCCGAAAATAAAATGGCATTGTTGTTGGCACATTGGCGTAAAAATAAATGGCCAGTGATCCATGTACAGCATTGTTCGGTCGAACCCAATTCACCACTCAGAACTGGTTTTGCAGGCAATGAATTTAAACAAGAAACCAAACCAATAACAGGTGAAGCCGTCTTTAAAAAATCAGTAAACAGCGCTTTTATAGGGACAAATTTAAAGAGTTATCTCGAAGACAATGCTATTCAGTCACTTGTAATAGCCGGTTTAACCACAGACCACTGTGTATCAACCACAACACGCATGGCTGGAAATTATGGGTTTGAAGTGACTTTGGTTTCTGATGCAACTGCCACTTTTGATCGAAAAGGCGAAGATGGTATTCATTATACAGCTGATCAAATACACAACATTCATCTGGCCAGTTTAAATGGTGAGTTTTGTACAGTTAAATCAACTGATGAAGTTCTGAATAATTTTATGTGATAGAATATTGTCCACACTCACACTATTATTGAGAAAAAATCATGGCAAAAAACCCAATAGGTTGGTTTGAAATTTACGTAGATGAAGTCAATAGAGCAAAAAAGTTTTATGAGACCATATTAGATATTAAAGTAGAAGTATTAAGTGATCCCAGTGATACAACCATTGAAATGCTCGCATTTCCCTCAAATATGGAGCAATATGGTGCCAGTGGGGCATTGGTAAAAATGGAAGGCATGAAAGCTGGTGGAAACAGTACATTGGTTTATTTCGCTTGCGAAGATTGCGCCACAGAAGAGGCCAGAATTGTTCCAGCTGGTGGTCAAGTAAATCAGCCAAAAATGTCGATTGGAGAATATGGTTTCGTTACCCTTGCCATGGATTCAGAAGGCAATATGTTTGGTCTACATTCACAGAAATAAAAGGTAAATATCAAATGAAAAAAACAAACAGACGACTTTTTATTAAAACTGGATTATGGGGCAGTGCTTTGGCTTTGTTTTCCGGTTCCACAAATGCAAGTAACCCTACACCAAAAGAAATCAAAGGACCTTTTTATCCCGTAGTAGCACAAAAAGACAAGGACTTTGATTTAACCAAGGTTGATGATAATACAGGTGTGGCTAAAGGACAGGTGGTTTTTATTGAGGGGCAAGTTCTAGATACTGACAACAATCCCATTGAAGATGCCACTGTTGATATTTGGCAAGCCAATGCAGCGGGTAAATATAACCATCCGCTAGATTCATTTGATGCACCCATTGACCCAAATTTTCAAGGTTGGGCGATTGTGCAAAGTGGTAAAAAAGGTGTGTTTAGATTTAAAACAATCATACCAGGTGTCTATCCAGCCACAGAAACTTGGGACAGGCCACCACACATTCATTTCAAAGTCACCAAAAAAGGTTTTGTTGAAATTATAACTCAGATGTATTTCCCAGGGCACGAGCTCAATGCTCCAGATAGGTTATTGAAGAGTAAAAATAAAGAAGAGCAAGCGCAAATGATAGCCTCAAAAGTTGAAGGAAAAGCCGATACACTTGCGTATAATATTGTACTAAAGACTGCTTAATTCAATATTGCAAATGAATCTTTTTGACCCACACTGTCATTCATAGTTGATGTAATTTTATAAATGATAAAAAGCAGCCTTCTATCAAAATATTATCTTGCCACCCCATTATTTGTATTGGTTGAGTTTGTGGCTGGTTCCGATATTCGTATTTCAATCCCTTGGGGAGGCAGTTATTTTTTGTATCTTGGCATTTGTTTTGCCGTGGGTATTATCTTCTTAAAAAATTCTGTAGTCACAAACATTTTTGCCCTTGTAGAAAGTTCTGTGAATTTGATATTGCTTTTTAAAAGTATTTACTTACCTGTATTTCTCATGGCAGGTAGTCCAGAACAAGCCAGTGCAGTTAATTTTGAAAAGAACGATATCATTCATTTCATTATGGTTGGGATTGTTCTGTTGTATGCTTTTTATACCAATCCTCTTATTAAGAAAAAGAGATAATACTAAACTTACATATCTAAAGCATTAATGATAAACACATGTAGTAATGATTCAAAAATTATCTTTAAAAATCAGGTCTAAATCATAACGCTCTAATCCACCAAGATCATACGTACCATGAAGATTTGAAATATTGTTATCTATTGGCTTGGCGAATCCATTGGCAGAATAATTAGAACCTAAGCCCATGAAACTTCCGTTACAAAAATCCACAAATGTTGAAGTATCTTGTAGGCGATAATCACCACCTGCTCGGTCCTCATAGGCAACGATGCTGCCGACTGATCTAGGCTCGGCTACCAAGTCTCCTGTTGAACTAGGTGCATTACGATTACAGTCGCCTATTGGAAGTTGACCTGCTGTAGTCAATTTTGCTGATGGTATTGTATTACTGGAGTGATCAAAAATTGAACCAGAAATGAGGACTTCGTTTCCATCAGCTGAAGTAGTTGGATAGGACATTTCTATTACCTGATTCATATCTTCATTATCAACAAAAGTAGTGAATGCAATTTCTCCTGAAGATTCATCTAAATATATCACTTGTTGGGCACCCCTATTTTTTGCTACAACATTCCCAACCATAGTAAAATTACTGTCAAAATCAAAAGGCATAAATCGTGCTCTAATGGCACTGCCATAACTTGCACTGTTGTTTTCGATATAGGTTCCAGTAATTTCTAAAGTGCCGCCAAATGTAGCTATTGCACCACCACCATAAAGGGGATCGGTATTAGTAACAGTATTATTAGAAACGGTTGAACAACGCACTTCATTGTGGCACTGTGCACCTGGACTGGATCGCCTGATAATCACATGACTATCAGCTGAACGAATCCCTCCTCCAGTGAAAATCGCTGTATTGTTATTGATTGTGGCATCAATGGCTTCTAACCTAGAGTCACCAGATACAAAAATGCCACCGCCATTTGCTGCTGTATTTGAAGAAATAAGCGCAGCATCTACGTTATGTCTGTTGCTGTTAATATAGACCAGTGAATCATTCAATGCGGCAATTCCCCCACCTGATTGTACCGCGTCGTTGAAAAATACACCTTGAAACAAGCGGCCACCGTATTGATAATAGTTACAGCTATTATTCATAAAAACTGCACCACCAAAGCCATCAGACTCATTAAAAGCCACTTGCGTATTCCATACTGACACAGAGCCTCCACCGTCACACGCAATTGCACCACCATTTCCATTGGCAGTATTGTTACTTAAAATGCTATTATCAGAAATAAATACCCTGGGAGTCAACACATTCGTGTCATCATTTGGTTCAATGGCTAAAGCGCCGCCATTTTGATTGCTGTGATTGAAACTTAATGTGGTATTGTACAGCGTTAATTCCCAACTTCCAGTAAGACTTAACACACCCCCATCGGCATTCGAATTACCACCACTGATTTCTAAATTCACCATGTTCAGATTCGTTCGTGTAGTGGTGTTACTACTCACACCTGCTACAAAAATAGCACTTGATTGATTACCAACCAGAACTGTATTGCCCGACACTGTGGTGTCATTACATGTGTCATAACCGCCAATCAGTGTGGTATTTCGATCGGCCAATAACTCAAGACCAGGTAAACTGTAGTTTTTTGGAATCCTGATTTCCAACCAATCACTTGCTGGCTCATTAAAACTGGCACCGGTGATGCTGCTGTAGTCACATGAAACATCCAATCCCACCGTCACTATAGCTGTTCCTCCTGCTTTGGTCACAAAAGGTACAATCAATAAAACCATTAGCATTATTAAAAAGTATTTAGTATTCATTCTTTTTTTCCTTAATATATTTTTAGTTCAATTATTAATACGTAATTATTAAAAAAAATCTGACATTAATGTAATTGTTTTTTTATTTCAGCACACGTTACGTCATTATTTAGTAATGGTTCTGTAACAGATAACCACAAAGGCAAAGTTAAGGTGACTAAGAATTATGTTTACTGAGACTCTGTCAGTATAGAAAATATCCTTCCAATAATTATCTGGTTATTGCCAGGTTTATTGCAGTGATGTGGACGAAATAATCATTTTTTTTTGGTTGGTTAGCAGCATCTGTAATATTAACTTTCTTTAAACACAGATACTCACAATAATCACAACCAATACTAGGTCATAAGTCACTTTATTAGCCAATATCTAGTAAACAGTGAACCTTTGAAGAATTGTTGCCTCTATTTAACTATATTAACCAGAGGATTCACTTATGAATGATGTACATTTTGATTATGAAATGGTTTTATTTATTGGCACAATTTTAACCTTATGTGCTTATTTAATGAGCAGAAAAAAAACCTTTAAAAGCAGCGATAACAAATATTTAAAATTTATGGCCACTACGGGTAGTTTCTTTCCTGTCATCTTTTTGGTTATGTCGGTACGTACTTTTGCATTTGAACCTTTTCGAATTCCATCATCATCAATGATGCCTACGTTATTAACCGGTGACTTTATTTTCGTAGATAAAACGGCCTATGGATTAAAAATGCCAGTATTTCACAATACTCTGATAGAAACAGGTCATCCGCAAAGAGGCGATGTTTTTGTTTTTCGGTCTGTTGAAGATCCATCTGTTGATATCATAAAAAGAGTAATAGGCGTCCCAGGTGATCACATAGTTTATAACCAACGCACCAAACAGGTTTTTGTTAATGAAAAAGCCATTGATGTAAAGTTTGATGGAGCTTATAAAGGCTTTTATGATGATGTTAATCCTATTGGGCTCAATCAAAAAGCATCAAATATTAATGGAAAGCAACACACTATACTGCATTCTAATCAAGTGAGACACAATTATGAATATACCGATTTAGTTGTTCCAGAAGGGCATTATTTTGGCATGGGAGATAACCGTGATTTCAGCAAGGACAGCCGAGTCTTTGGCTTGATTCCTGAAAAAAATGTAGTGGGTCAGGCAAAGATGATTTGGATGCATTGGCGTCCAGGTGATTTTATCGAAGGATTGAAACGCGTTGGTCAGGCTCTATAACTAATTAGTATAATGAAAATACATAAAGAGAAAACGGAAAACAATGTTTATGTTATAAATACATTTAGAGATTTATACAATGTACTTCTATATAAACTTAATTTGAGAAAAAGGCCGTTTTGAAAAATACAATCACGAGAAAATTAATTAATGGATTCTACACGATATTTATAATGTGACATTTCAAATAAACATGTATAGTAAATAAGTCTTATTCATCACCAAAACAATATAGGCATGAAAACAATTTTATTTACTATTATGGCTCTTCTTGCATTTGCTGGAAATTCAATTCTGTGCAGGTTGGCCATAGGTGACAACACCATTGATGCGGCCAGTTTTACGTCTATTCGATTGTTTTCAGGTATTGTTGTTTTATTTGTTATACTTAAACTAGCACAAGCAAAGATAGTACAACCAAAGAGCACTGTTACTTCAAAAGGAAGCTGGAGTGCTGCATTTATGTTGTTTCTCTATGCCATTGCCTTTTCCTATGCTTATTTGTCATTAGATACAGGCACAGGGGCATTGATTTTATTTGCATCTGTGCAAATAACCATGATTGCTGTCGGAATTTACCTTGGTAATAAGTTACGTTTAGTTGAATGGCTTGGTGTTATGGTTTCATTTTCAGGATTTATTTATTTGGTGTTTCCAGAATTAACCTCTCCTTCATTACTCGGTTTTATTTTGATGACAGTTGCCGGAATTGCGTGGGGTTTTTACTCTTTGGCAGGAAAACAATCAGAAAACCCACTAAGTGATACAGTCTATAACTTTATGCGTTCGTTACCATTTGTTGTTATCTTAATGGCTTTTACCATTCAAAATATCAGTTTATCTACAGAAGGCATTGCTTTAGCCATTATCTCTGGTGGTATCACTTCTGGCATTGGTTATACCTTGTGGTATTTGGCACTGGGTGGTCTTTCTGCTACACAAGCTGCCGTTGTTCAATTACTGGTGCCAGTGCTAGCAGGATTAGGGGGCGTGGTATTTGCTGATGAAAATTTATCTATAAGATTGGTGGTGTCATCAATAATTATCCTTGGTGGTATATTGATGGTTATTTTAGGAAAATCTTATTTTGAACAAGTTAGAAAACCTTCATGATGAATTGTTTTTCTTTACTCCTTAATAACAAAATACAATAAGAGGATTAAATATGCTCCGATTTAACACACTTACATTGATGGTTTTAATATTTTTGATGTCTTGTTCTGCTTCAAATCATGATAGTAAGCAGTTAAAAAACAATGTCATTTCTGAAAAACAAATCAATAAGAACATTTGGTTCATAAAGACAGGAGCCTCTGGCAATGGTAAAAGTATTTCGAACCCAATAGGATCGTTAGCACTACTGGAAAGTATGAGTAAAAAAGGTGACAGTATTTTCGTACTTGCCAGTGATTTTCCTTTGCAAGGAGGCATTAAATTAAAGGACAACCAACGGTTATTAGGTTTGCACGATCAAAAAAATAAGCCTGTTATAAGCAATACTGATGGATTAAGCAATAATGGGATTGGGGTTGTATTGGCTAACAATAATCAAATTTCAAATATACGAATAGAAAACAGCCATGCAAGTGGAATTTATGGGCGAAACATTTCTTCTGTTCAAATTGATGATGTTGAGGTAGATGGAGCTAATCGTTCAGAATCTTTTTTAAAGGTAACATATCCGACTTTACCAGGTTCACTTCCGCATGCAGGAATGGTGTTTATACATACTGATCAGCCAGGTCAAATAAAGATTACAGGATCTAAAGTAATGAATACAGCAGGTTTTGGCATTTTATCGGTCACCTCAAACTCAGTTGAAAGCTTATTGTCAGTGAATCAAACCCACATTGAAGGAGGCACAAAAATAGGATTCTTCGATGTTGGAATTGCTGTTTTGTCACAGGGTTCATCTGCGAAAGCCTTGCTCGATGTATTCGACTCAGAGGTTCAAGGACGTATGACTCGAAATGGGAGAAATATCATGATGGTTGCAAGTGGAGGAGCAAAAATTGATGCTCACGTTGAGCAATTTTTGAGTGGCCCAACTGGTCAAGATGGAATAGTAGCTGCTGTGATGCAAAGCCCTTCAGAAATTGACCTTTATATTGGTGATTCAATTATTGAAGGTGCGGGCCAAATGAATATTGAAGGAACACTAGTTAATTTAACTCCTGTAGATAATATGCAGGATCATAAGGGCAGGGTGTCTATTGAAATTAATGGAAGTACCATTCGAGATGCAGGAGCTGTGAGTGGATTTGAAGATGTGGCTGCAAACGTCTGGTTAGGAGGCTCTCAATTCTTAGATGACCTTGCACCAGCAAAAGGTAGTTATAGCCTTAAAATCATGAACAGCAGAATTGAAGGCGCAGGACGCACTGGCTTTGAATTTGGAGATTTGGAAATTTTGGCCAGTGGGCAGAATGAGATGAGTTTTTATGACGTTGTGTTGAGAAACAATACAATCATAGATAATGGCCAAGCTGATATAATGCTACATGTCCCAGATGCACACATTGATGCCCGACAAAATTGTTGGGGCAGTTCAGAAGGCAGCTATAAAGGCTTATCTGACCAACGTGTTGTCATCTCAAAACCTGCTAGTATTAATCAGATAGATTTCAATGAGCCACTTAATTGTTCAGATGAGAAGAACTGATATTTTAATATCTAAATTAGTACAAATAATATTTATGATACAATTTTATTAAAACAATAAGGAATACAAAATGCTACGATTGAGCTTAAGATTATTAATGGCACTATTTATTATCTCGTGCACGTCTACAAATCATAAAGACAGAAGCAAACAAGTACAATTTGAGATTGATGTTATTTATGGTCATTCACATGGCATGGCGATGACATTTGATGTGATTCAACCAGCAAAACCAAACGGAGCAGGTGTGATTCTAACTAACAGTGGGGGTTGGAAATCTCCGAATGATACCTATAAATTGTTAGACTCAGGTCATTACCGATTGGCCTCCAATGAAGAGTTATATGCTTTAGAAATGTGGCCCATTCTTAATCCAAAATTATTGGTTGATAATGGCTATACCGTTTTTGAAGTCAGACACGGCAGTGGAACAAAATTTGATATGCCAGAATTGGTCCAGCATGTTCGACGCGCCATACGTTTTATCAAACATCATGCAAAAGACTATGGTGTTGATTCTAATCGCATTGGTCTATGGGGCGGAAGTGCCAGTGGCCATTTGTCATTACTGATTGGCAGCAGTCCAGAAATAGGGCTGAAAGGCGCCAAAGCTGACTGGGAAAAAGCTAATTCATCAGTTACGGCGATTGCCACTTTTGCATCACCCACCGATTTATCTCTGTTTGTAAAGGACAATCCAGAGATGAAAAAGTATTTCCGTGTATTACATCTCACTGAAGAACAATACACAGAGTTCTCTCCCATATCCTATGTGTCATCAGAGGATCCTCCAACATTGATTATGCATGGCAATACAGATGATATTATTCCTATTAAACATGGAGAAATGATATTCGATGCATTACAAGAAGCTGGAGTCGCATCAGAATACATTGAATTTGACAACACCAGCCATATACCAACCTTAGCACAGTCAAAACGCGGTGTTGATGAGGCGCTTAAGTGGTTTGATAAATATCTGAGTGATTGAGTCTAAATTATTTTTGGAAGAGCCATTATTTTTTCAACGTCACTTTCTTTTCAACTCCATTACTCACAAAGGTTATTTCGATTGATTCTTCTTTAAGGCTGTTTGATATTAATGTTAGGGTATCAAGCAGTTCTGATTTATTTAGTTGGGTTAAACCTGTGTCATTAATTTTTAATATTTGGTTATGTAATTGTAATCCTGATCTGGCAGCTGGGGATAGCTCTTTTAAGAAACCAAGATAAACTTTTTGATCCTTAAAATAGGGTCTAAATCCAAATGATTTTTCCTGAGGTAAAGGTTTTTTGTATTGATGGAAATAGGCCGCCTTATTGGCATAATCCAATGTTACTATTTGTGATTCAAATATTTTCGAACCAATCAATGAAGGTGCATGGGGCCGTGTCCACACCTGAGAATCTTTAAAATCCAATTCTCCTATGTTTAATTTTTTTATAGAAGTGAAGTGAAATGTGTTGTCTTTGCCTCTGCCACCACCAGATTCTCCAAAAGTACCATGGGCTATTTGTGCCTGAGAATTGACCAATTTTTGCTTGATTAATTCTTGATATGCCTTGTCAAAAAGGTGCAATAACTCAGTACTGCCAGTGTCAAACAAAGCATTGTCTTTGAATTTCTTATTGATGGTATATTCCATGATGGGCATGAATGGGTAATTGTAAATTTTCAGTTCGGCCTTTTGGGCTTTTTTAATGTAATCCAATTGAGAAGTATCATCGGTTAATATGATGTATTTGTCTTTAAAATTAATTTGCCAATTGGTTAATGGCATTATTTCAGATCCAATAATTCCGCCATCAAACAGTTCTCCAGCAATTTCCAACTTTGATGGATCAAATATAAACACAGGAATATTTTCAATGGTAACATCACCTAATTGCAATTTTTCTAGAATGGACAAATCCATTTTAACCAGGTTTCCATTGGCATCTTGACCTGTATTTTCTCCTTTAATCTCAAGCTTCAATTCATTGGCGACTTTAGTGGTTAATATGGTAGGAGATCCAGTGTCTAATATAAAACGATAAGCTTTGTCATTGACTTTGGCAGTTAGAAATATTTTGTTGTTCCAGATTTCAATTGGGATAACCGTTTTATGATTCTTGTTTATGAGTTTTGGTTTGGTGTTAAAAACCCCATTGGTTTTATCTGTGGATTGAGCTATAACATTACTGTTGACTAAACAAACAATGGTAATAAAAACTAATATTTTTTTTAGAATCATGTGTTGGTCCTGGTCAAGTCAAAATGGAGATAGCACATACTACCATGGTTATATTTTGCTTGTGTTAAATATTTGTAAAACACATTTTTAAAACTTATGTTCTATGCATGGTTTTATCTAATAATCCTTAATAGATTTCTCATTACATTAGCGAGGTCTTGTTGCCGGTAAAGAGAACAGTATTAAATCAGTATCATCAAGTATCCAATCTCCATTTAATGGCGCATTAAATAATATATTGCTGTCCCAAGACTTGTTTTCTGAAAGATCTAATGTCATTGTTCCTGAAGGGTCCATGGTAAATGAAGGATCGCCAGTACAACCAGGGCACAATGTATTGCTATAGACAGAGTTGAGTGAAAAGCTTAAAGGAGTAAGTGTATCAATTGGGTTGCTTATTAACCACCTAGGCTCACCTGATGAATCATAGATATAAGGAATAGCTACTGAAGTTGGGCCAATGGTAGCTACTGAAACTCCCCAACCAGGACCATCTGGGCGGCCCCATAATCCTGTATAGTTTTCGGTCTCAGCTTGGTTGCTCCAAGTCAACCAATCAATGGATTCTGAACCTTGATTGTTATTAATTTGCCAGTTAACCTCGGCATTTCTTTCATCATTAAAGTCAATACTAATGCTGCCAACTATTTCAGTTGAAACAGAGTTATCAGTATTTAAGTGTGTTTTTAAAAATTCGCCTTCATACTGAAACCCGTTCAATTCGCCAGAACTGATGTACCATATTGGTAAGCCTGATTCGTCGAAGGTATACCAAATCACTGACAAACGGTTATTAAAAATCTGTATGTCAAATCCTCTGCCATTTTTGGCTTGGTTAAACCATAGGCCTGCATTTGGTCTGATGACTTTATCATCTTCATTGTGAAACCTATCAACTAATTTAGGAACGACTATCATTTTATAAGGATCGTTTAAGCCTTTATCAGCCACCAATAGTCCTAAAAATTCACCATTAGAAATGTCAAACTTTAAAATACTGTTTTGGTCATTTGCTGCAACTAACAGTATGTTCTCATTTGTAATTGCCATTCCTGTTGGGTTGGTATAACCATAATCACTAATCTTGGCAAAAATGCCTAAATAAGCGCCAGAATTGGCATCAATGGTACCAATATGATTTGTGTTTTGATTGGAAATTAACAATCGGTTGTCCTGGGTCTTTTGCATGGCAAATTGATTGCTCATCCATGAATTGTTTCCACCTAATTTTTGAATATTTGTGTCTGTAATTTGGCCTTTGTATATGCTTGAAGATTGGTCTAGGAAATATATATCAGAATTATCATTAACTATGTCTAATATGTTTTCGTTGTTTTCTAAAATATAACTTCCATTTCTCAGTGTAGGAAAAGAACCTTTGAATCTAATTGGTTGTGTACTTCTTAGTGTTGAGAGAACTATTTCAGATGTCCCTTGAATATTGGTTAAACTTGTTGGAAAACCTGAGTTCAAATAAATTGACAATCGCGGATAAAAATCATCTCTGAAATAAGGAGGAATAGCTAAATCCAATGGGTTTCTGTTACTTAAATCTAATCGTTTGACTGAAGAAGAGCTGGTATAGTACAGCACCTGTTCACCTTCACGGTAGCTTAAATCAGACTGAAAAGTGAGTAATCCATCATCGGCTGTTAATTCAATGCCTTTAGGTTGACCAGTTTGTGCATCAAATCGCAATATTTGATTACTACCAGTATTAATAACCAAAATGTCTTGAGCAATGTTATCAGTATCATCAAAACCATCATTGTCATCATCCAGGTCTTGATTATCACCGATTGAATCATTGTCATTATCAACTTGCTCGAAAATATTATTTGGAAATGCATCCGCATTATCACCCATACCATCGATATCACTGTCACTGACTTCATTTTCATCTAAAGGAAAATAATCGGAATTATCATTAACACCATCTCCATCATCATCGTTATCGGCATTGTTCCCAATACCGTCATTATCAGTATCATATTGTTCAGAAGCATTTGTAGGAAAGGCATCAGAATTATCTCCAACACCATCATCATCGAGGTCTGATGTTTCGTTTTTATCAAAAGGAAATTCATCATCCCAATCACTGAGACCATCCCCATCACTGTCTGGGTTTGATGGGGTTTTAATGTTTGACAACGGCAGGTTTGAAATGCTTGGTTGATAATTGGCCACAAATGGAACCAACTGTGAGGCTACATTAGCATTGTTGGATTGATTGGCAACACCGCAAGGTACACCTGCACATTGTATATTTGGGTTTGAAAAGGCATCAATCTCGAAAAACCTTTCAGGTTGACCTGTGCCAAAGGAACCCATAATTGTGCTAAATTTACCAATTTTGGCATAGCCCCCACCGCCAGGCAAATAATCGTTTGGATCATTGTGATGCGTGGCACCTAAATTGTGTCCAAGTTCATGTATCATCAATTGATCAGTACAAATAGACCAGCTACTCATGCCATCGCTCATCACATGGACACCATATGTGTCATCGAATGAATTGCCATTGTCAGTAGTTACAGGAAAATAGGCAATACCACAATTTCCACGGGTCTGAATATTATGCGGTCTTATTAATACAACCATATCTGCACCCAATTGTTGACGTCTTTGAAGTAAGTTATTTAATCCGTTGACTGGTGCTCCAGCTAAAGCCGCTCTTATATTATTTCTGGCAATTTCATTTGAATTGGAAGAGTTGTAATTGGTTTTTTCAAAGCCAACTAATCTAACCTTCAAATCAATATTACTATTAAACAGTGATTGATTGGCGACATTGAAATATTGATTTAATCGCGTTTCAAGTAATTCTCCAGGGTACCTGTCTTCAATGGCTTGATCATACATCATATAAAAATCAATGACATTTGATGTACCTTCATTGGAATTATTTTTTTGGGTTGAATTATGGGAAACTTTTTGAGATTCTGGTTGTTCATGATTGAGTGGACAACTGTTGTAAATTAATCCATCTTTAGGCAATTCAATTAACCATGAGCCATTGGCATCAGTAGTAATTATGTGGTGCTTATTATTTTCATGCATTTCTCCAAATATGCTATTTTTACCTATCGTTGCATTAATCCATGCATTTGAACCTTCAGATTTTGCTTGTATACTCAAATCTCCATTTTGGTATATACTTTTTTGTTGAATGCTAAAGTCTTGATTGCCATTTTTAAGCCCATAGAATGTAATTTTATCATTATCATTATTAAAATTAGACAATATAAACTTCTGATAATATTGACTGGGAAGCTCTGAATAGGCCATGGGTTTGTCTTCATCCTTGGCTTGTATGGCGATTGAAAAGAGTATTAATAATAAATAATTATGGATTGATCTATGTGGTGTCATCAATATTCTCAATTGCTTAGGATACTATATTATAAATAAAATAGTTTGATTAGTGAAGCATAATTATTCTCAAGATTTTTATCATACAAAAAAGCCTGCATTAAGCAGGCTTTTGTCCGTTCTTCAAAGAATCATTAATCTTCCCAATTGGGCAATCTTCCTGGCGTCCATGGGGCACCCTTGGCTTCAATTGCTTTTTCGAAAGTTTTGAGATCTGTATAAATTGATTTCAATTCTTTAACTAGGCTTGAAGTTTCTGACTCGGCTATGACATACGAATCTTTAAAACCTTGTGGTATATCATATTGGGTTTTAATAATGCTTCCATACAAACTACCAACACGATTAGATACTGACCAAGGTACGGGTTCAGCTCTTGAAGAAATGGTAGAATCACCATTCAATTTAATTCCAAAACTAATGAGTCTTTCTCTGAGGTTATTCAATTCATTTCTCATTGCTTCATCAGTAGTTGTCGTTAGTTCTAAGGCTTTGTAAAGATAAGCGACACTGTTATTTATCTCACCGTATTTGCCATCAACACCTTCGATTACGCGTTGTAAATTAACCAGTTTGGTATGGAAATCTTGGACTGATTGTGGATCTTTGGTGATTTCAGTGCTGTTTCTTAATACTTTTAATTTAAATGGTTGTGAACTGCCCATTTGAGTCAATGTACCAGCTTGTCTTTTGAAAAGAGTCGCGGTATACATGCCAGGAGTAGCTAATGGTCCCATAGGAGGTGATGCCCAATACGGAATCCATGCCGGTTGTTTTAACTTAACTGCATCAGGAGCAGGCAAGCGCATGTTCCATTGGCTTCTGTGGAAACCTTTTTGGGTTTTGGCAGCAACACGACTAACAATTGTGTCATTGCTGTCTTTAATTTCAAAATACAGTTTTGGTGCTTGTTCATTGTCTTCTTTTCTTAACTGTTCCCAAGAAGGATAAGGTGTATCTGCTGAATCTTTCTCAAGCTTTATTTCTTTGGCTCGGCGTTGTTTCTTGAGAGACTTATAATTGTCTTTTAGATAATAAGAAAACGTCACACCAGAGGGTGGGTTTTTTGCAGTGAAATAACCACTGCCTGACGAGCCTTTTTCTCTGTTGTCAATGCGAGAACCTTCTATATAAATCCATGAATCACGTATAGGGAATAGGGTAGCTGCTTCTTTGTTTAAGTCTGAGGCTTTTGTTCTTAAAGGAGAGTAATCATCTAAAATATAAATACCTCGTCCAAAAGATGCAACAACCAAATCGCTCTCTCGGCGTTGAATTTCTAGGTCACGAATGGCAGTGGTTGGTAGGCTGGAAAATTCAGTCCAACTGTCTCCACCATTTTGTGTGAAAAATAATCCAAATTCAGTACCAACAAACAATAGATTTGGATCGATGTGATCTTCTACAATTGTATGAGTAGGACCTCTTTTTGGTAAATTGTTGCTGATTTGTTTCCAGCTTTTGCCTTGATCAGTTGATTTCAAAACATAAGGTTTGAAATCACCACGCTTGTGATTATCAATAGTCGCATATGCCACATTTTTATTATGAGAAGATAATAACACATCTGAAACATAAGACATGTCCGGTACTTTAGGGAATGTTTTGATTGAATTCCAATCTTTACCACCATTATTGGTTGTGCTGATAATACCATCATCCGAACCCACCATGATTAAACCTTCTTGTAGAGGACTTTCAGCAATGCCAATTAAACTGCCATATTTTGAAGTGGATACATTTTTTGCTACAGAATCTACACTCCAAACACGGCCCATTACTTTGAGTTTGTTGCGGTCAATCATTTGGGTTAAATCAGGACTAATCACTTTCCATGAATTGCCACGGTCATCAGATTGAAATAATTTCTCAGCCGCATAAAACAACCGTGTGCTTTTGTGTGGACTAATAATTAATGGAGTATTCCAATTCCACTTGTATGCATTCTCGCCTTTTTTTGGGTGAGGCGTAATGTATAAACGTTCATCGGTTGTGCGATCAACACGGGCCAGACCACCATATTGGTATTGTGCATAGACTACATTTGGGTCGTTTGGATCAATTTGAGATTTGTAACCATCACCACCAAGAATGATGTCCCAATCTGCATTAGTAATGCCGTGAACTTTGTCTGTTCTTGAAGGACCACATAAAGAATTATTGTCTTGGGTGCCACCACAAACATTATAGAAAGGTTCAGCGTTATCTGGTGTTATTCTGTAAAATTGAGCAATCGGTAAATTTTGAACATGTCTCCAAGTTTGGCCTCTGTCATAGGATTCATAGATTCCACCATCTCCACCTATATATAAGTGTTCAGTGTTATCTGGATCAATCCATAAGGCATGGTCATCTACGTGTCGGAATTTATCAGATAACTTTGTCCAAGTTTTACCGGCATCTTCAGAGATGTTTGTGAATGTACTTAATGAATAAACCCGATCTGGATTTTTAGGGTCAACCACTAATTCGTTATAATATTGTGGGCTGCTAGCCATATAGCTTGATTGTTTACTGAATGAAACACCGAAATCATCTGATAAGAACACACCTTGTTCTTTTTTGTTTGATTCAACAATGGCATAAATACGATTTGGCATGGATGGTGCACCTATCAAGCCAATGCGACCCATGTGGTCTTTTGGTAATGATGATTTGACTTCGCTCCAAGTAACTCCTCCGTCAGTTGTTCTGTGAATCCCACTGCCTGGTCCACCATTGATAAGAACCCATACATGTCTACGTCGTTGATAAGAACTGGCAACAATATTATCTGGATTATTCACATCCACAACAAATTCGTTAACACCTGTGTACTTGTCAATTGTCAGTATTTTTTTCCAAGTTTTTCCACCATCAGTGGTTTTATACAAACCACGGTCTCCACCATCACTCCACAAAGGTCCTTGTGCAGCAACTAAAACTGTATCTGAATCTTTTGGATGAACCCATATCTGTGAAATATGTCCAGAATTTTTTAAACCCATGTTTTTCCAAGACTTTCCACCATCTACAGATTTGTAAATTCCATCACCAAATGCCACCGATCTTTGTGCATTGTTTTCACCTGAACCAACCCACAAAGTTAAAGGATTTGATGGGTCCATTTTCATCGAACCTATAGAGTATGAACCTTCGTTGTCAAATATGGGTTCCCAAGTAATGGTATTATTGGTGGTTTTCCACATGTTGCCAGCTGCGGTGGTCACATAAAAAACGTGCTTTTTATCAGGATGAAAAGCAAAATCTGAAATACGTCCAGAAATTAAAGCGGGTCCAATGTTTCTTAATGGCATGCCAGCCAATGGGTTGTCTTTTTTCTTTTCGTCTTTTTTTGCAATGCCTGTTAACGACACCAATAACAGGCAAAGTATCAAGACAAATTTGTGATGGATATTCAACATGTTTAACTCTCATTTAAAATTAATCCATGATTTTAGCAGAAAAATAGCTTGGGTATAAAAATAAAATCAGCTTTAGGTAATTATCTGGAAAGGTTGTTTTAAAAACTTGTTGAGTATAGCTGCTATAAGATTTGAACCTTGTAACAAGGATAAAAGTAATAGGGAGAGAAAAGCACTCTTCCTATTACTTGAATAACAGTTCATAGATTTGGATCATCTTTTATAGCATTGATATTTATTCTACAAAAATATTTGATTCACCAGGAGTAAGTGTTTCTGTGAATCTAAAATCAAAACCATTATTATCAGTGTCATCCCCATTGGGAATTCTTGCAATACTGCCATTTATATTATTAGTGTCTGTGGCAGTAGCGCTGCCCTCAGTAACTTGAACCATAATACCCAAATCTGATAATGTTGCCAATGCGATGGCGCTGCCATAAGACAGTGAGTCGATTACTGAATTGTTGTTTTTATTAAATAAGACCATGCCCTCAGGATCACTGTTTTGTATTTGGCCTTCTGGGTTTTCAAACGTTAACCTCAATGCCCCTTCGGCAACAGAATTTATCATATTTGAAGAACCGACGACAAGATATTGCCCAGCTTGAATTGATACCAGACTATCAAGTTCTATCTGGGAATAGTCTGTATTATTTGACCCGTTGATTAAATAAAGACTGACATTGATCAATGAAATATCTGATAAGGATGGATTATAGATTTCTATGAACTCCATGTCATCGGTCCCAGGAGTGTTGTAATCAAATTCATTGATAACTAATAATTCAGGAGTTGTAACTAAGTTATTATAAGCACCAGGTGTAGCTACTGCTGTGAATGTAAAATCTTGATCATTCAAGTTTCTATCTAAACCATTAGGAACCCTTGCAATACTCCCATCAATTAAACCACTGTCTGCAACACTTCCGCTATTTTCAGTCACGTTGACTACCATATTGATATCAGTCAATGTAGCTGTCGGAATATCTCCACCATAAGAAAGGCTGTCAATGACTGAATTTGTATTATTGTTGAATAAAACCAACCCATCTGGGTTTCCATTTTGTATTTGGTTTTCAGGATTATCAAATTCAAGGGTCAAAGCTCCATTTGCCACGTTATCAATCATATTGGCAGACCCAATGACTAAATATTGACCAGCTAATAAAGTCCCTATTGTTGTTAGATCAATCTGAGCGTAATCTAGATTATTACTGCCGTTTATAAAATATACTGTGACACCATCAAGGGATATAGGACCATTGGAAGGGTTCATTATCTCTACGAATTCATTTTGATCCGTATTTATTTGATTATAATCAACTTCATTAATAACCAAGTTAGTAACGCCATCAGTAGAAAAATACACATCTTGGGAAAATCTCGGTAACAATTTAGACAGACCATTTCTAAAAATTGAAATACCAGTAACAGATGGATAAAAATCATTAACTTCAGGAAATGGCTGCTTTAAATAAAGTATATCATCCACAAGTAATTGATTGTTGACTTCAAAAGTATTACTCGGGCTTGATTCTCCAATACCTGGCGGGGTTTGTACATCTGTAACAGTTAAGTTGTTAACCTTAACTAAGACCCCTTCCAGAGGTCCTGCATTTATACCAGATATACTTGCAACACTTGTATTTACAGGTTGTGGTAGTGTGTTATTAGATGAAAGAATGGTCATTGAATTATGGACCATTTGAACTTGTCCAAAAAAATCATTGGCAAACGCAGGATTTAATGTCACTCTATCACCCACTTTAACATCTGCATTATCACCTGAACAAACGATTCCACTTTTATTAACATAAGAACCAGAATAATCATCACCACTATAATCAGCATCTCCTGCAATGGTTTGTACCCAGTAACCATCTGAATCTTTGCATTCTGTCACAATCAAGTTTTCAATTGAGACAAGTCCAGTCACATTTTCTTGTTTGACATCATAAATTGTATTGATTAATCCACAATACACATCAATATTATCCACATCATCATTTTGAATCACACCATTATTATTTTGGACAGAACACAAATTGTTACCTGGGGACTGAACAACTTCAACTGTATATTCTGAACCGTTTTCAACAGGGTATGGAGTCACATAAGCACCAATACCAAGAATAGTGTAGTCATCATATTGGTTGAGCTTTAGGACAACATTTGATGTGGTGGTAGTCCCACCTACAAAAAACAACGGCTCAAAACTGCTGTTGAAAATCAGGTCATTTGTCCCTGCTATGCTACAAGTAATATAACCAGTATTGAATAAGAAAATTAGTAATAAAAAACGAAGTTTCATAGTTGTTCATTGCGGATTTGAAAGTTTATATTGTACCGAATCTGTCTCTTATACACATCTCCGAGCCCACGAGACAGGCAGAAATCTCGT
>OJDV01000112.1_pt1 | contig 43065 bp, 38 predicted proteins | sample 1592911 | NCBI WGS metagenome assembly OJDV01 (sample SAMN05416860, study PRJEB24817) | seawater metagenome | isolation source: Sea water | place: Canada:Atlantic | collected 2013-11 | reverse complement strand
TCGGCAGCGTCAGATGTGTATAAGAGACAGACCTTCTACTTGGTGAAAAAAGCAATGCGCTCTTGCCGAAATTGCCTCGTTCCGATAAACTCTTCCAGGAGAAATAGTTCTTATTGGAGGAGTAGAATTTTCCATTACACGAACTTGAACAGAACTTGTATGCGTTCTCAACGTAATGTCTGGGTCTTTTTCAACAAAAAAAGTATCCTGCATATCTCTTGCTGGGTGCTCTGGGGGAAAATTTAGTGCAGAAAAATTATGCCAATCATCTTCAATTTCAGGACCTTCAGATACCTGAAAGCCAATTCTGTTGAAAATTTCGATGATCTCGTTTTTAATGATTGAAATTGGATGGCGTGAACCAATTTCATTGAGGTTTGTTGGACGGCTAAAGTCAAAATTGCTGAAGTCTTGAAATGAGGCTGAACTGCTTAATTCAGATTTTAATGCTTCTACTTTTTCTTGAGCCTTCTCTTTTAGTTGGTTCAAAATTGCCCCAAACTCTTTTTTTTCTTCGGCTGCGACATTTCTAAATTCCGCAAAAAGTTTTTTAAGTTCTCCCTTGCTACCCAATAGTTTAATTCTAAAAGCCTCCACCTCTTCAACTGTTTTGGCTTTGAATTCCTTTGTTTCTTCTAATAGTTCTTTTGCTCTACTTAACATTATCGAATTATCTTAATTTTTAAAATGTAGATATCTTTTAGAGGTCTGTTAGCCCCGTTAACCGGACTATTACAAACTCTCTGGATAATATCTAACCCTCTCATCACTTCGCCAAAAACGGTATACAACCCATCTAAATGTGGCGCACCCCCTAGTGTTTCATACGTAATAAGTTCTTTTTCGGAATATTTTTTCCCTCTGCTTTCTTCAAACCTAGGCATATATTTTTTTGGATATTTTCTGCCTGTAACAATGTAAAATTGTGAACCGTTACTTTTTTTCTTTGGGTTGATGTTATCCTCATTTCTTGCTGCTGCTAAAGCGCCTTTTTTGTGAATATGTTGTGGGCTTATTTCTGCTTCAATAGTATAACCAGGACCTCCTGTTCCTAGCTTTTTGTACCGAGATGCATTTTTAGAGTTAGGATCGCCGCCTTGCATCATGAAGTCTTTTATAACTCTATGAAACAATAAACTATCGTAGAACTCTTTTTCTATTAATTTTAAAAAATTTGCCTTGTGTAAAGGGGTATCATCATACAATTTGATAATTATTTCTCCAGCACTTGTTTCCATTGAAATCAACGACTGACTATGGCCAGAAATAGCAAAGGAAAAGTAAAGAAGTAGGCTTAGAATTAGCTTGTTCAAAATTGTATTAAATTTGTGCTAGAAGTTTTCTAGATATTTCAACAAAAGTATGAAAAAATTAAACCCAACTTTCTTTGTTTTACTTGCTGTAGCATTCTCATTTTCATGCAAAAAGGAAATCAGTCCAGACTTAGAAGTAACTGTAGTAGACAACGATAACAACCCTGTAAGGCAAGTTTGGGTAAAGACATCTGCTCCTGGAGCTGTATCTGGCATATTGGATGCTGACGTTATTGACTCAACGGTAACCGATAATTTTGGCAAAGCGTACTTTTCCTATAAAAACACTCGATTGTTGGATTTGGCATTATATGCAGGGCCAAATGACGTCGTAATTATTGACTCTGCTAGTGTCTTATTGGAGATAAAAAGAAAATCTCCGAGAAGCAGCAATACATTCGAGAAAAAATTGGTTTTTAGATAGCCTTTTCCATAAAAGGGGAGTTTTTAAAATATTCCAATATCCCTTCCTTTATAAGCTGTTCTTGTTCATTGTTGTTTAATCTTGGTAGATCTTTTACAGCTTTCCAATGCGGCCAAGCGTCTTTGTCTCTTCCTTCATATTTGTAGAAACCAAAGGGTTCTAAAATGACGCAAACAGCAACATGAATTACCTCTAATTTTTGGTCTTTTGTGAACTTGTCTATTACTTGCCCCAACTCTTGCATGCCGATAACAAACAAAATAGATTCAACATCTAACGCATCGTCAAATCGATTGTTTATTTTTTTTGCAAGCTCATCCCACTTTTTTTGAAACTCAATTTCCATAAAAACCAAAATTAGTAATAACCTGAGCTCGATTATTGTTTAGAGACTTAGATTTTCGGAAGGGATATTATATGAGTCATGCTTTTTCAAATATTTTCCGCCTTGCAAGGGGTAGGGAGGAGTTATATTCTGAAGGGTTAAGCAAAATAGATTTTAGCTTCTTGGAAACAGATTCTTTTTTTAATTTAAGGACATTTGCAATTGTTAAAAATAGAGGATAATATTTTAATACTTTAGCGAAGAGGATTAATAAATTACTATATACTAAGGTTCTGAATTCTAATGAATAATTGATCTAGGTTTTAATTTAGCAGGCAGAAACACATGAGTCAGATAGATATTATATTGATTATACCTCTTCTTTGGGGTGCAGTAATGGGCTTTAAGAAAGGCCTGGTGCTTGAGCTTGCTTCTTTAGTTGGGCTATTTTTAGGTATTTATGGGGCCATTAAATTCTCTGATTTTACAGCAGGGAAACTTGTTCAGTTTGTTGATATTACTCAAGAATGGCTGGGATTAATTAGCTTTTTGGTCACTTTTGTTCTAATTGTTTTTGTGGTTTTTTTAGCAGCACGAATTTTAAACAAAGCTTTGAAATTAGCTGCTCTTGGTTTCGTAAACCGTGTTTTAGGGTTACTTTTTGGAACGCTAAAATTTGCGTTAATAATTAGTATAGGGCTCTACTTTTTCGAAAACTTAAACAAGAAGTTTGAATTTGTTACAATTGATTTCGCAGAAGAATCTGTTTTGTACAAACCAATAAAACTAGCGACCGCTCCATTTAAAGAATTGATGGAAGACTTTGAAATTAGCAAGGTAAAGGAAAAAGCAAATGAGTTTAAAAATACGGTAGAGGAGAAAGCAAAAAGTTTAAAGTGAAAAGCGAAAATTCATATGGGGAAGAAGAGTAATTATCTTGGGGGTTATAAGATTTCAAAACGAAGATTAACTTTTTAGCCTTAATTGTTAAATTGCTTTTCCGGGTATATTTACAGTTAAAGACAAGTAGTTGTGCGCTAGTTTTTACTTTAAATTTCACCCCTTCTGCTTTAAGTTTAATCTCTTATGGCCTTTATTCCCGGCAATTCTTTCCCTTCCATATATTCTAACAAAGCGCCACCTCCTGTTGAAATGTAACTCACTTTGTTTTCGAAGTTGAACTTGTTAATGGCTGCAGCAGAATCGCCTCCACCAATAAGAGTGTACGCTCCATTTGCAGTGGCATCAGCAATTGCTTGAGCCACCGATTTGGTTCCACTTTCAAAATTGCTCATTTCAAAAACACCCATCGGACCATTCCACATAATTGTTTTCGATTTTTTAATGATGTTAGAAAAATCTTCAATTGCTTTTGGTCCAATATCTAATCCCATCCACCCTTGTTCAATAGAAGTGTTGTCGCTTATACTAATTTCGGCATCGTTACTAAATGCTGAAGAAACAACAGAATCTACGGGCAAGCACAAGTTGACGTTTTTTTCTTTTGCCAAAGATAAAATTGTTCTTGCTAAACTTAATTTATCTTCTTCAACCAAAGAAGAGCCAATTTCCCCACCCAAAGCTTTAAAGAAGGTATAGCTCATTCCGCCTCCAATAATTAAATTATCTACTTTGTCTAGTAATTTTTCAATAAGCAAAATCTTGTCTGAAATTTTTGCGCCGCCCATAATTGCCGTGAAGGGTCGCTCATCACTTTCCACTACCTTTTGAGCTGCCTCTAGTTCATTTTCTATAACGTAGCCAAACATTTTATCTTCGAAAAAAGAAGCAATGATGGCAGTCGAAGCATGCGCTCTGTGTGCCGTTCCAAATGCATCATTGATGTATACATCGCCTAAATCAGCAAGTTTTTTAGCAAAGACAACATCGCCTGCCGCTTCTTCGTTGTAAAACCGAAGATTCTCCAAAAGCACAACTTCTCCGTTTTCTAAATTCTCAGCAGCCGTTTCCGCTGGCTCCCCAATGCAATCTTCTACAAATTTCACATGTACACCAAGCTTTTCGCTAATAGTTGCTACAATGTGCTTCAATGAGAACTTATCTTGTTTCTCCCCTTTTGGTCTTCCTAGGTGTGACATTAAGATCACAGAACCACCACCAGCAAGCACTTTTTTGATAGTTGGTACTGCTGCATTAATTCGAGTAGCATCGGTTACTTCAAACTTGCTGTTTAAAGGCACATTGAAATCAACTCTAATGAGTGCTTTTTTGTCTTGAAAATCAAATGTTTCTATATTTTTCATAAGGAGCTTTTAAACAAAAAATTGTGGATGGTAAACTTAATATTTCTTTAGAGAAATGTTTTGTCTAACAAAAGAAGATTTACCTTTGATGCATGCATTTTAAAGACATAGTTGGACAATCTCATTTAAAGAGTCGACTCATTCAAACGGTTAATGCGGGCAGAATTTCTCATGCTCAACTGTTTGTTGGTAAAAGTGGATATGGATCACTTCCACTAGCTATAGCATACGCCCAATTCGTTGCGTGTAAAAACAAACAAAAAGAAGACTCATGCGGAACTTGTTCTTCTTGCATTAAGTTCAATAAACTAGTTCACCCTGATTTGCACTTTTCTTTTCCCGTGAGCACAACAAGCTCTATAAAAGCAAAACCAGTTAGTGATGATTTCATAAAGGATTGGAGAGCGTTAAATATAGAAAACCCTTATTTCGACTTGGAAGAATGGCACAAAACAATTGGCATTGAACAAAAACAAAGTTTAATTAATGTCGCAGAAAGCCAGGCGATTATAAAGAAGCTGAACCTAAAAGCCTTTGAGTCGGAGTTTAAGTTTTTATTGATTTGGAAGCCAGAGAATCTGAACGCTCAAGCATCAAATAAGCTGTTGAAACTTATTGAGGAGCCGGTAGGGAAAACGATTATCATTTTAATTGCTGAAGATGAAGAGATGCTATTGAAAACCATTACTTCAAGAACACAAATGATTCGTGTTCCCCCGATCGAGGCTATAGAAATTGTAAAATATTTGTCAAACAAGAAGCAGGTAGGAGAAGAACGAGCACAGCAAATTGCGGTACTTTCAGAAGGAGACGTTTTACGGGCCGAAGAGAAAGTACACGTATCAGAAGATTCAGAAATGGATTTTGAATTATTTGCAAGTTGGATGCGAGGGTGCTATGAGGCAAATATTGAAAAAATGCATGCCTGGGTGGAGCAGGTTAGTGATAGAAAGTTTGGAAGAGAAAGGCAAAAGCAGTTTCTAGAATATGCGCTAGAAGTAATGCGTGAAGGAATGATTCGAAATTATGCAGGAACGTCCCTACAACGATTTGATGGAGCAGAGGGAAATTTCTTGAAAAAATTTGCTCCTTTTGTTCATGAAAACAACGTTTTTGGCATCATGGAAATCTTAAATGACGCCCATTATCATGTTTCTAGGAATGCATATGCAAAAATATTATTTATGGATATGTCGATGAAATTTGCAAACTTGCTTCGTGTCAAAAAACGTACATTTGTGAGTTAAGGGTTTTTACCCAATTTGTTTAACGATACTAGCGCTCAGGTGCTATTGAATATATAGAAATACTATGGGCTGTGCTACTTGCTCAAACAAGATAGATGGCGTCCCAAATGGCTGTAAATCCAACGGAAGTTGCGGCAATGGCGGATGCTCGAAATTAACTACCTTTAACTGGCTTTCTAACATGGCGCTACCCGCCAATGTAGAGCCCTTCAATTGCGTTGAGGTTCGGTTTAAAAACGGGAGGAAGGAGTTTTTTATAAACACTGAGAAATTTAGCCTATACGAAGGGGATATTGTAAAAGTTGAAGCAACAACTGGCTATGATGTTGGAGTGGTTTGTTTAACTGGAGAACTGGTGAGATTGCAAATGCAAAAAAAGAATATCTTTTTGCAGAAAGCGGATCTCAAAAAAATTCACCGTAAGGCAAATGAAAACGACGTAGACAAATGGCTAGAAGGGAGGGCAAAAGAGTCTGAAGCGATGCTAAACGCAAGAGCCGTGGCCAATGAACTATCGTTAAGGATGAAAATCTCGGATGTTGAATATCAAGGCGACTTGTCGAAAGCAGTATTTTACTATACAGCGGAAGAGAGAGTTGATTTTAGAGATTTGATTAGAAAGCTGGCCGATACTTTTAAAGTTAGAATTGAAATGAAGCAAATTGGAATGCGTCAAGAAGCAGGAAGATTGGGAGGGATTGGTTCTTGTGGAAGGGAGTTATGTTGTTCGACTTGGTTAACCGACTTTAGATCGGTTTCTACTTCAGCTGCTCGTTATCAGCAACTATCATTGAATCCTACGAAGTTGGCGGGCCAGTGTGGAAAATTAAAATGTTGTTTGAACTTTGAGTTGGATACCTACGTTGATGAACTGAAGAAGTTTCCAGATACCAAACTGAAACTGAAGACTAAAAAAGGGAATGCCTTCTTTCAAAAGATGGACATATTTGCTAACAAAATGTGGTATTCATACCAAGATGAACCGTATGAGTTCATTGAAATGAGTTTGGAAAGAGTGAAAGAGGTAATTGCTATCAACAAGAAAGAAGAAAAGGTAGACAACTTGAAAGACTATAGCAATGTTATTGTTGAGGAAAAACCTGCTTATGCAAATGTTGTCGGGGATGACGATTTGACTCGCTTTGACAATCAACTGAAGCAAAAGAAACGCCGACCAAAGAAAAAGTCAAGCAACAAGCCGGCACAAGCACATGTCAAACAAGGTGGAAATAAACCGCAGCCGAGCAATACTAATTCGACACAAAAGAATAGCAATAATAACGCAGGAGAAACAAAGGACGGAGCAACTAAGAAAAGGCCATTCAAAAAAAGAAGACCAAATAATCGCAATAAGCCGAATACCGAATCTAAAAATAAGCCCAGTGAATGATGCAATTTAAATCAATCGCAATTGTGTTTTGTTTGTTTGTTACCTTGGTATCTTGCGATAGTTCTACGGTCTTTGAAGAGAATTTGAGAATTAAGAATGCCTCCTGGGAACGCAATGAAAAAGCTTTTTTTGAGTTTGAAATAAACGGCAGTGCAGCGATTTACGACTTGTATTTGAATTTTAGACATGGAGGAGATTACCCCTATCAGAACATTTACCTATTTATTGAAAGTAAAAGTCCTTCAGGGAAAATTGCGAAAGATACAGCTCAAATGATTTTAGCAAATAATAAAGGACGTTGGATGGGTAAAGGGATTGGGGATATATTTGATTATCAGTTTCGATTTAAACAAGGAAGATTATTTCCTGAAAACGGGAATTATTATTTTGAAATTGAACAAGCAATGCGCGAAGAAACACTTGAAAATGTCGTGGATATTGGGATAGCAGTTAAAAAAGTAAACGATTAAGTTTTGGAAAAAGAAAAACGAGGATATATGAAATTGGCAAGCCTTTTTTGGGTGTGTATAATTATTCCAGTTTTGCTTTTTGTATTGCTAATGTTTTCAGCGGCTAATGCTTGGTTTGGATTTAACGAATTACCAAAGGTTGACGACTTAGTGAACCCGAAAAGTAATTTAGCAACTGAGGTGTATACTGCAGATGGTAAGGTTCTGGGAAGGTATTTTTACCAAAATAGGGTGAATGTTGATTACGATGACATTTCACCATTTCTTGTTGATGCTTTTGTCTCTACAGAAGATGAACGATATTATCAGCATTCAGGAATAGATTTAAAAAGTTTAGCTAGAGCTCTTTTTTATATGGGGAAAAAGGGTGGAGCAAGTACTATCACTCAGCAACTTTCAAAGATGTTATTTTCTGAAAAGTCTCCGAATTTAATTAGTCGGGTTGGGAAAAAGCTTCAAGAGTGGATTATTTCGGCACAATTGGAACAGTTATACACTAAGGATGAGATCATCGCGATGTATTTCAACCGATTTGATTTTTTAAATAATGCGGTAGGTATTAAGTCTGGAGCGCAAGTTTATTTTGGAGTTTCTGCAGATAGTTTAAAAATTGAAGAGGCTGCGACATTGGTAGGCATGTTGAAAAATCCAAACATGTTTAATCCTTTAAGAAAACCGGAGGCTACGCAAAACAGAAGGAATGTGGTTTTGGGGCAAATGCTTAAAAATGATAAAATTACGAGAGAAGAGTTCGATAGTTTGAAACTTTTACCTCTTGAGGTTACATATTCTCGAGTTAACCATAAAGATGGAATTGCACCGTATTTTAGAGAAATATTACGGGCAGAATTAAAGAAGATTTTTAAGGAAAAAGATGGAGAAGGTCTTCCGGTTTTAAGAAAGCCAAATGGAGAGGCGTATGATTTGTACAGCGACGGATTAAAAATATATACAACGCTGAATTACAAAATGCAAGAGTATGCGGAGTATGCTGTAAAAGAACACCTAAGCTATCAGTTGCAGGCAGACTTTTTTCGAGCATTAGCCAAGAAAAAGAACAATCCTTTTAGTTCAGATTTGAAACAATCCGAGATTGATAGAATCATGAAATCGGCAACAAAGCGAAGTGAACGCTATCTGATTATGAGTGGAAAGCAATGCGCAAACTGTGGTAGACGAGGTAAAATTCTTGCCGAAGAAGAGATAGAGGGAGAGTTGATGACCGTTTGTACAGCAGAGGATTGTGGACACCAAACAAAAAGGTATAACGAAGAAGAAATCTTGAAGTCTTTTGAAACCCCTGTTCCCATGAAGGTGTTTTCATGGAATGGAGATATTGATACCGTGCTGAGCCCAAGTGATTCAATAAAGTATTACAAGAGTTTTTTACAAGCTGGCATGATGAGTATGGAGCCTCAATCGGGCTATATACGAACTTGGGTTGGAGGGATAGACTACGACAATTTTGCGTACGACCATGTGCGTCAAGGGAAAAGGCAAGTAGGTTCAACCTTTAAGCCTTTTGTTTACGCAACAGCAATTGAAGCAGGATTTTCACCCTGCTACGAAGTGTCAAATGTTCCCTATGTTTTCAAAAAAGGAACCTTTGGATTGCTAAAAGATTGGATTCCTCAAAACTCTGATGGAGAGTATGGTTACAACGTGACGTTGAAGTACGGTTTGGCCAACTCGATGAATACTGTTACGTCATGGGTAATGAAGCAGTTTGGACCTGAAGCAGCTGTAAAAATGGCAAGGGATTTAGGAATTACTTCAGATTTAGACCCGGTTCCTTCTTTGGCCTTAGGTGTTGCAGATGTGTCTGTTTATGAAATGGTTGGGGCATTCGGAACCTTTGCTAATAAGGGCGTTTATACCAAACCGCAATTCTTAGCGCGAATAGAAAATAAAGAAGGAGAAATTATTGTAGAGTACATTGCCGAATCGCGAGAAGCCTTGAGTGAAGAGAACGCTTACGTTATGTTGGATTTAATGAAAGGGGTGACCTCATATAATTATAATAAAGATTTAAAGAAAACACTTGGAGGAACAGGAATTCGTTTACGAGGGGCGAAGTCAAAAGCAAGGCCATACGTAGGAATTCCCTATCCTATTGCAGGTAAAACAGGAACCACACAAAACAACTCAGACGGCTGGTTTATTGGTATAACACCAGATTTAGTAACCGGTGTTTGGGTAGGTGCAGAAGATCGTTCAGTACGGTTTGATCGAACTTATTATGGTCAAGGAGCCAACATGGCATTACCTATGTGGGGGTATTTTATGAATAAAGTATATGCCGATTCAACCTTGCAAATCTCCAAAGGAGAGTTTGAAAAACCGGAGAATCCACTTTCTATTGAACTGGACTGTGCTAAACATGGAACATCAACAGATTTTGGAACAAGTTCTGGAAGAGAAGTTGATTGGTCACAATAATTAGACAATGAAAAAAGTTGTAAAAGATGTTGAAGAAGCGCTTGAAGGTATTGAAAGCGGAATGACCTTAATGCTAGGAGGTTTTGGCTTATGTGGAATTCCTGAGAAGTGCATAGAAGCATTGTCAAAGAAACCAGAAATTACCAACTTAACCTGTATTTCTAATAATGCAGGAGTCGATGAATTTGGCTTAGGGTTGTTGCTTAAAAATCGTCAAATAAAGAAAATGATTTCATCCTATGTGGGTGAGAATGCAGAGTTTGAACGACAAATGTTAAGTGGAGAACTTGAAGTAGAGTTAACACCACAAGGCACCTTGGCTGAAAAGTGTAGGGCTGGTGGCGCAGGGATTCCTGCATTTTTTACACCAGCAGGTTACGGAACAGAAGTAGCTGAAGGAAAAGAATCTAGAGAATACAACGGGAAAATGTACATTTTGGAAGAAAGCTTGGTTTCTGATTATTCAATAGTGAAAGCCTGGAAAGGAGACACTAAGGGAAATTTAGTGTTTAAAGCAACTGCAAGAAATTTTAACCCCGCAATGGCCATGGCAGGAACGATTACTATTGCTGAAGTAGAGCACTTGGTTGAACCAGGCGAGTTAGATCCAAACGAAATCCATACCCCGGGAATATTTGTACACAGAATATTTGAAGGAAAGGACTACGAGAAACGAATTGAACAGAAAACCATAAGTCAATAGAATTACGAACCTTTTAATTACGAATTACAAATGCTTAAGAAAGAGGATATAGCTAAGAGAATTGCAGAGGAACTGCAAGATGGTTGGTATGTGAATTTAGGAATTGGGATTCCAACTTTGGTGGCCAATTATATTCCTAAAGGAGTAGATGTTACTCTTCAGTCAGAGAACGGCTTATTGGGTATGGGCCCATTTCCAACAGAGGAAAACATAGACGCGGATTTGATAAATGCAGGGAAACAAACGATTACAACGATGCCGGGTTCTGTGTTTTTCGATTCTTCAGATAGCTTTGCTATGATAAGAGCCGGGAAAGTACAGCTAACTGTGTTAGGGGCTATGGAGGTGGATCAAAATGGAGACATTGCCAATTGGAAAATACCAGGAAAAATGGTAAAAGGTATGGGTGGAGCAATGGATTTAGTTGCATCTGCAGAAAACATTATTGTTGCCATGATGCACACTAATAGAGCAGGAGAAAGTAAAATATTAAAGAAGTGTTCGTTGCCGCTAACTGGAGTAAATTGTGTTACTAAAGTAGTTACCAATTTGGCGGTATTAGAAGTTAAGGACGGAGCCTTTCATTTGTTAGAAAGAGCCCCTGGTGTTACGGTTGGAGAAATCCAAAACGCCACCGATGGGGAATTAATAATAGCGGGCGAGGTTCCAGAAATGAAATTATAGATGAAATCAATATTTAAAAACAGCACCAACTCCAAAGTAGTTGCAATTTTTATTTCTCTCCTAGTTTTTGCAGTTCATTTTATATTTAGGAAATATAACTACTTAGACTTTAAGAATGTACTCGGTTGGGATGTTCTGGCTTATTACATTTATTTACCGTTTACCTTTATACATGGAGATCCCGGGATTTCCAATCAAGAAGTAGTGAAGTACATTTTTGACACCTATCAACCGTCAGGTACTTTTTATCAGGCTTATCCATTGCCAAATGGGAATTGGTCACCAATGTACACCATCGGGTTTGCTATATTATATTCTCCATTTTTCTTTATTGGGCATATTTGGGCACTACTTAGTGATTATCCAGCAGATGGGTTTTCGTATCCATATCAATTCATGGTTTCGAATGGTGTAATGGTGTACATTATTGGAGGAGTTTTTATTTTCAGAAAATTTTTACTTGAGTTTTTTACAGATAAGGTGACTTCTTTGGTTTTAATTCTGATGTTGCTAGGAACAACATTTTTTCATGAGTCAGTAGCGGACGAATGCGGCCCACATGCAATGATGTTTGCCGGGTTTTCGTTGATGTTGTATTTAAATCACAAGTGGCATAAAAACCCAACTTACCGAACAGCCTTCTTTTTTGGTATGGTCAGTGGTTTATTCATTTTAGCACGAGGAAGCGGTATTTTTATTGCAATAATGCCTGTGCTTTGGTTTGTGTATGATAGAGAGAGTTTAAATAAAAAGATCATCCTGATTCAAAAAAATTGGAAGCAAATCCTTTTCGGGTTGATAGGGCTGGGTGTTTTTCCACTGATTCAAATAATATATTGGAAGTTTGTTACCGGTAAATTTATTCACAATACATATCAAGTCACACCAGGGTTTGATTGGTTTGACCCTCATTTTCAAAAAGTATTTTTCAGCTATAAAAAGGGCTGGTTATTGTATACACCAATGATAGCTTTTTGTTTTTTAGGACTAATCGTACTTTATAAAAAAAACAGAAGAATAGCCTATTCAGTATTTACATTTATTATTGTTAATGTTTATGTGATTTCATCATGGGGCACTTGGTGGCAAGGCGGAAGCTTTGGATCAAGATATTTTTTAGAATCATATGCCATCCTTGCTCTACCGCTTGGATATTTAATCGTTTATATCAATGAAAAGAAAATCTTGAAATATTTTTTCTATCCGGTTGCCTCTTTTTTCCTTTTTTTAAATCTATTTCAAACATGGCAATTCAATAATTTTATATTTGATGGCTATACAATGACTAAAGAGTATTATTGGAAAACATTCTTAAAAACATCTGTTGCTCCAGAAGATCGCAAATTCAGAGAAGTTGTTAGGGATTTTCTGCCAGTCGATGTACTTTCGAACCCCCATGATTACGAGCAAAGAACACACCAATATTTAAATTTTGAAGACAATTCTGAGAACATTAACACTCTTGTCTACAATAAGGGGAATAGAGACACGTCGTATGTTTTTAAGGGGTCTTATAGTTATAAAATTAACCCGCCAGACTTGTATGGCCCAACTTTTAAGATTCCTTACAACCGTTTAACGAAAAATGAACATGCTTGGATAAAAGTGAGTTTTACATATTTAGCAACACATGATTTAATAGAAAATTCGGCGAACTTAGTGATAGAGATGAATCATAATAATGGACAGTATATCGAAAAAAGAAGAGATTGGAGATTAGCAAGCCAAAACCCAAAATTAGGGGAATGGAATACTTTTTCGGTTGACTATTTAACTCCGTACCCTCTGTCTGAAGAAAATGACGTTTTTCATATTTATGTTTATTGTAGTGGAGAAAAGGCTGTTTATATTGACAATTTCAAAATTGATGTTTTAGAAAGAAAATGGTAAAATGAGAAAGTTATCTATTTTAATTCCGGCCTACAACGAGGAGAAAACAATCCACCTCATTCTAGACAAGGTGAAAGCTGTAGAATTGATTGATAATATTGAGAAAGAAATTATCATTGTTAATGATTGTTCGTCTGACAGCACCGCTGAGGTTATAGAGAAGTATACAGCAACAAACCCTGAAATGAGCATAACTCTTTATAATCAGGATAAAAACAAAGGCAAGGGAGCGGCCATTCATAAGGCAATCGAGTTGGCAAAAGGTGATTGGGTGATTGTTCAAGATGCAGACTTAGAATATGACCCTAGAGAGTATAACAAATTGTTAAAACCAATTATTGAAGGGTTTGCGGATGTTGTATATGGTTCAAGATTCATAGGAGGTAACCCTCATCGAATTATGTTCTTCTGGCATTCTTTAGGGAATCAGTTTTTAACCTTTATGTCTAATCTGTTTACCAACTTAAACTTAACAGACATGGAAACCTGTTATAAGTTAATGGATGCAAAAATTGCAAAAGGGCTAAAACTTCAAGAAAAACGATTTGGTTTTGAACCAGAGTTAACAGCTAAGTTGTCTAAAGTGCCGAACATTAGGATTTACGAGGTAGGTATTTCTTACTATGGAAGAACTTACGAAGAAGGCAAAAAAATTGGCTGGAAGGACGGGGTGAGGGCGATATATTGTATTGTAAAATATAACATCGCAAATAGGTTATAGCGGCGTTCTATTTCTTTTGCCAGCAATTTTAATTGTCTATCATGGTGTATCAGAAAGGCATAAAAATATCGTACTACTTATTCAAGTATTCTGTTTTAATCGGGACGTGCGGTTGACTTTACCCTAAATTCTTTAGGATCAACTATTCTTGATGCTTAAATCGCTCAATGCATCCTGCGAAGCAAAGGGAAGTTGAGGAATAGCTTCCTGTGAGCTTGAACTGATTAATAAACAACCTGTTGAGCAAGAAGGTTTTCATTGAAGAAATATTCGGCTGAATGCTATTTGGATGAAGAACGAAACTTAGAAAAACTAACATCTTGACTTGACAGTAACAACGATTGAAATACTTGATAGAAGATGTTAAGGCGCAAATCACCTATTTTTTCAAACCTTAAAGAGTTATTAAGAAATAGGGGAGCGTTAATAAAAAAGCAGGATAAAGTATATCCTTAATAGCCCTATACAAGCAAGACCTAATTATGGATACGGGATAAGTCACAAATATAAATTAAATTGGCTGGCTGATAAATAATTAGTTTGAGAAACCTAACCATCATTCCTTGTTTTAACGAAGAAAAACGTCTTAAAAAAGAACGCTTTAAAGAGTTTATTGGCGGTAGCGAAGGGATAGATTTTCTATTTGTAAATGACGGTAGCCTTGACAACACCTTAGATGGGTTATTAGAAATAAAAAAAGAACACCCTAACCGAGTAGAGGTGTTAGATTTGAAAAAGAATGGAGGAAAGGGCGAAGCGATCCGGCAAGGAATGCTCAATTCAGTTGATTTAGGATATGATTACATTGGATATTTTGACGCAGATTTGGCTACTCCTTTGGATGAAATTCCAAGGCTTTTAGGATATACAGAAAGAACTCTTCCCCCATTTATCGTAATGGGAAGTAGAATTAAACTGTTAGGTTCTACAAATATACAGCGAAAGTTAAGAAGACATTATATAGGAAGAGTCTTTGCAACCATTGTTAGCAACATGCTTCAACTTCCAATTTATGACACTCAATGCGGAGCAAAGCTAATTCACAATGAAATAATTTCAACCGTGTTTAAAGAACCATTTTCTTCTAAATGGTTGTTTGACGTAGAATTACTCTTTAGGTTGAGAAATAGTTATTTAGACTTTGAAAGCAGAATTGTTGAAGTTCCATTAAAGAACTGGAAAGATGTAGCCGGCTCAAAAATTGGGTTAACGTATTTTTTGAAGGCGCCATTCGATTTATTAAAAATTTATTTTAAGTATAAATGATTGCTCCAAAATCTAAAACTTGGATCTAATAAACAAGCTAAGCCAAAAAATGTTAGACAAGGAAAAATTTATTTTGATTTAAAAAATAACCCATTGATAAGACAGTAGCTCTCTTTTGAAAGTAACTTTGAAATAAAATAAATAATGAAAAAACCATATGCTTTTCTTACCGCATTTCTAATTGCTTTTAGTTCAATGGCACAAACGAGTTTGTCTCCTGGAGATCTTGCGTTTACAAGCTACACTTCAGACAACCCAGATGAGTTCTCGTTTGTTTTGTTGGAGGATGTTGATTCAGCAACAGTAATTAGCTTCACGGATCATGGTTGGTTGTCAACTGGAGCGTTTAGGACGACGGAAGGCGTAATTGTTTGGACTTCGGGTCAAGCAATTTTAAAAGGAAGTATTGTTACTATAAATTCAACAGCGCCAAGCATTGGCACCACAACAGGCTCAATGCCTGCTTTTTCGGGTAGTGGAGATCAAGTTTTTGCCTTTCAAGGAACCGTTGCAGCACCTTCTCTACTTGCAGGATTAAATATGGATGGAGCCTGGGCTGGCACTGCAAGTAACTCTAACAATTCGGCACTACCGGCAGTACTTAGTGGTTTTGCTTTAGCAATTGTTCCCGAAGTTGACAACGCTTATTACGATTGTGCAACAAATGGGTTTTCTGGAAACAAAACAACCCTGCTTAGTTTACTGTTAGACTCTTCGAAGTGGACAACAAGCAATTCTCTTCCCAATACATCCAATTGCACTTCATTTAATGTTACGACAGGATCTTCTAGCGTTGTGGTTAGTATTACAATTGACTCTAACGTTTCGTGTAATGGATTAATGAATGGAGGAGCAACTGCAATAGCTTCCGGAGGAATAACTCCCTACCGTTATACTTGGTCAACAGGAGACACTACGGCAATTGTCACAGGATTATCAGCTGGAACGCACTCTTTGGTTGTATTAGATAGCTTGGGACTTCAAGCAACCCAAACAGTAATCATTACTGAACCGGCTGCATTGGCGGCAACATTTATCGTCACAAATGCAACCACTATTGGAGGAAGCAATGGTTCAATAGCTACTACGGTAAGCGGAGGAACGTCACCTTTCTCATTTGTTTGGAGCAATGGAGACACAACAGCCGTAAACAATAATTTAGCGGGAGGAACATATTCGGTTACTATCATTGATGCTAACGGATGTTCTTTAGTTGATTCTGCAACGGTTTCAGATCCAGCAGCAGTTGTATTAGCAATGAGTTCAAACAACATAAGCTGTTTTGGTGCTGCCGATGGAACTGCTAAAGCCAGCGCTACTGGTGGCATTGGGTCGTACACATATAGGTGGAGCAACATGGCAATAACAGATTCAATTGGGGGATTAGTTGCAGGAACATACGCAGTAACGGTTACAGATAGTCTAGGAACACCAGCTATAGATTCTGTCGTAATTGTTGAGCCTTTTGCATTACAATTGTCATTAATAGTCGCCAACGCTTCTGCTGTTGGAGTACCAGATGGAGCAATTAACTTATCTGTAACAGGCGGAACGCCAGGGTTTGTTTACAACTGGAGTAATTCTGCTACATCAAAAGATATTATTATGCTTGCGGCAGGAACGTATTCGGTTATTGTAACAGATACAAAAGGCTGTCAACTTATTGATTCTGCAACAGTATTGGAACCTGGCGCTTTGGCAAGTTTGGTGATAACTGAGATTAATTACAATGGGCCTGAAGGTGGAACAGATACTTCTGAGTTTATTGAATTTGCAAATGCAGGCAGCACAACTGTTAATCTAAATGGATTTAGTTTTTCGCAAGGAGTGACACATATGTTCGGCGTAAACGATAACGTTGCTTCGGGACAACGGTTTGTAATTGCCTACGATTCATCAGCATTTCGAAACCGATATGGACTTAATGCAGATGCGGTTTGGACTTCAGGCGGATTATCAAACGGAGGAGAGGACATTGCCATTGTAGATAATTTTGGCAGAACGGTTGATTCTGTGGATTTTGATGACAGCAGCCCATGGCCTGCAAATGCTGGCATGACTGGTCCCGATGGAAACGGGTCGTCTATCGAATTGCAAACAGCACTTTCTTCAGATAATAATGTAGCTTCAAACTGGATAGCTTCAGCATTAGCTGTTCCTGGAGTAATAGTTAATGGATTTCAAGTTTTTGGATCGCCAGGAAACCCATATACTACTGGAATAAATACAATGGTTTCTGACAATAATACTATCAAAGTATTCCCAAACCCATCAAAAGGAGTTATAACAATTGAAACAACAACCAGTGTAATTCAAAAAATTCAATTGATTTCTATAGAAGGAAAGTTGTTGAGAGACATTCAAAGCACAAAGAATCAAATGCAACTTGATTTGTCTGCATTAGCGAATGGAGTATACTTTTTAAAAGTTGGAAATAAAACACAGAAAGTAATTCTGAATAGATAGAATCTGTTAAGATTAATTTCTAAGCCCCTGTCAATTAATTGAGAGGGGCTTTTTTTGTTACATTTAAGTTATGAAATATATTAAATTCCCCATTTTCTTAGCAATGCTATTCAACTGCAACATACTTTCTGCGCAAGAGAGTACAATTCAGAAAGAACAAGCTGAATTTATGCAAAGCAGAACAGATTCTGTTGCTGTTGGGAAAGCTATTCCTGATTTTACCATGGTCAATGAAAGGCTTGAAGAAGTTCAATTTAGTAGTTTATTGGGCAAGACGGTGGTAATTGATATTTGGGCAACTTGGTGCAAACCATGCATTGCTTTAAGCCCGGCCTTTGAAAAAGTGAAAGAGGAATTGCAAAATGAAGCGATAGTCTTCTTATCGATATCTGTAGATCAGGATGAAGATAAGTGGATTAATTACACGGAAGAACACCAAGTAAACTATGACAGATACTGGGTTGGGAAAGAGGCTGAAAACCCTATTGTTTGGTTCACTTTTGGAGAATTTGAGCATGAAGAGCAAAAAGTCTGGGCAGAAAGTATTCCCCGCTTTATTGTTGTAAATAAAAGTGGAAAAGTGGAACTTCTCAACTTTGGTCAACCAGGAATGCCTTCTTTTAAGAAAGCAATAAAGAAAGCGCTAAAAAACTAGTTGTTTTTCTTGAACATTTCGTTAAATCGAAAGTATGCACCAACATGTACTCCCCACTTTCGAAGTGTAAAATACTTGTCACTACTGTCGGTAAATGCATATTGAACCTGTCCTAGAAAACCAAATTTTTGTCCTTTATAGTTGTATTGAATCCCAGCTTGGCCAACAGTTTGAGTTACGTCTGATGGGTAATAATTTGAAGTGACGCTCAGAATAGTAGAATATCTAAAATTGCTAAACTCAAGCGCACTTACTTTAGCGATGACACCTATATAATTTTTATCTCCAATGTTAGTAAATCCGCCGCCTTGTAAAAAGAAAGAATTATACTTAGCGCTAACATAAAGTTCATCTAGAAAGATTATATCGTTTTGGATATCTATAATTGCTCCAGTTTGACCAGCAGAGTAGCCTGCAAAAAAATTGTAGTTGAAAGAATTTTCTTCGCTATTGAAATAGCCAATTGCTGCGTCATATTTGAAGTTTTTTGCAATGAATTTTTGCTCTTCTCCAGCAGGAGTTGTTGTTGTTGAAGTAATGTTCCAGTTTGATGTAAAACTTGAAGTTACGGCTAGGTGGTTTGTTATGGCATAAGATGCGGCAACATCTGTTCCGTTTCCTGTAGAAACACCTAAGTTGAGCTCTCCTTTTTCCTCTATAACAGGCGCATGAATCATGGCTGGTTTATAGAAGTTACAAGAACTAAGAGTAACAAGAACAGAAAACAATAAAACTAGATTTTTCATACGCTTATTTTAATCGCGAAGCTACGGTAATTACTTCTTTAAATGCCTCTTTATCACCATTTAAGTTGAAAGTTTCAAACAAAACGATGTAAATTCCTACCCTAGCTTTAGTGTTTTCATCTGTAATACCGTCCCAAAAGAAATTTCCTTCGCGACCTAGCAGTTCGTTGTTAATGAGTTTTTTAATTAACCTTCCATTTCTGTCCAAAATTGAAACATTGGCAACATATCCGGGAGCATTAAATTTGTAATTAATGGAGAGAATATCTTGAAACCCGTCATTGTCTGGCGAGAAGATTTTAGGCTCTATTGAAATAGTCCAGCTAGATTTTGGATTACTAAAGTCTTGTGAATTTTTGTATCCAGGAGTAGCAAAACCCACCTTTTCTGAAGCAGAGTGCCAATTGCTTTCATCCAAACTAGATTTTTCGCTATTAATTCGCTCTAGAGAAACACCATCATCGTCATTTAACAGAGCAAAATGATAATCATCTTTGTATTCCATTTCGTCAATTAGCTCTAAGTTGGAGTTAAAAATATAGACTTTCCCTTCGCTGTCACTATATGTTGGGAGGTCCGCTATTTCTAAAATGTTGTCAGAAACACTAAAGGGGTATTGCTGAATGATATCTGCTTTGTCTTCTGTAAGTACAATATATTCTTTTGGAAAAACAAGAAAAGGAAGCTCGGTAATTACTTTTAAGTTGGCGATGGTGTCGTCAAAGTTGGCTATTAGCCAGTTTTCAAGTGTGATTACTTTTTCAGAACGATTGTACAGTTCTACAAAATCTTTACTATTAGATCGGGAATTAAATAGAACTTCATTTATAACTAGGTCATTTTTACCCGCAATGCTTGGTAAGGCAATTGTTGTTGAGTTTTTAGAAATTACATTTCCCGAACAGTCGTTGACATTGGAAATGCTTACTGTGTAGAAAACGCCTGAATCTAGTTTCGAATCTAATTCGAGAATAGCTACTTCGTAATCTGGGGCAACAGGTTCAACTGACCGAATTGATAGATTAGGAGAGAAGGTGTAAGTTCCACTTCTCAAAGTGATACTGTCCATTAATTCATTGAAACGAACAGAAAGGCTACTATCGCTCAATATTAACACCTCTACTAAGTTTGGCGCTGTCACGTCGGGCAATGTGTCGAATTGAGTGTTTTGTGTTCCAGGCGTTCCTCCTATTGAAGCGTTAGAGCCACTATAATTTACCCTACCAACGCACAAAGTAAAAGGGTTAACCTGCTCTAAAGTAAAGCCTCCTTCTTTTTTTGTATCATCTGCATACCAAGAGTCGTCATAGTTCACGTAGTCAACAATTTGCCCTGAGTTATCTTTCAATGTAATGTTGTCCCCTGAATTATTTAAAATGGGAAAACTTGCTTGACCTAACACCTGTCCATAACTTAAAAAATCGTTTGTTGAAGCTTGAGGACAGACAATCAAAAACTCTCCTGGCCTTAATATGTGGTTACCTAATGTTGAATTGGTTGACCCATCGGAAAGAACCCAATTGTTCAGGTCGAAAACTTTAGAAGAGGCATTGAAAAGTTCAAGAAACTCTGCTTCAGGTAGCCCATTGCTTGGGGTGTAGTCAGCATACAATTCATTAATTACAATGTCGCGATAAACTGCTGGAACAGGAATAAAGTAGGTGAAACTGGTTGAAGAAGGGAGCATTATGTTGCCTGCCGCATCTTCAATATTTTGAATTGAAATAGAATATGAACCTCCATTTGTAAATGGCGTTGCAAAAGTTAGTTCTAACGTGGTGCTATCTACAGAAGTAAAAAGTATTAAACTTGGAGTCCCAATAGTTTGATTTACCAAGTAATTGTTCAGGTTTAAAGCTGAAGTTGAATCTAATTTTTCATTAAATACAATCTCAAGCGTTCGATCAGATAGCAGATTAACTTGACTTATTATTGGTTTTGAAGTGTCTTGAAACGAAGTGCCGCTAACAAGGAAATCATCAAAAAAGAACTTATCTGATCGCGTCGAGGTGTATTTACAAAGAACACCGAAATAATTACTGGTGCCATATTTATGTTCTATCGCCGATCCTTGCAATTGGTATGCGTTTCCAACTCCACTTTGATCTAAGGATAAACTCCATTCGTTGGTCGCACTTTTTGAAACTCTAATTTTTACTGCAGGAGCAATGGCAACTGTACTATTCATTCCATCAATTAGCAAAGTGTCAGAAAGGCCATCTTGTCGGTACAATCGTACATTGTCTACTGTCCCCGACTGTCCTCCAATTCGAACGTAATAGCCATTAAGCGCTGATGTCAAATCTTGATTGTTCGAAACAAGGTAAACTTTAGCAAAATTGGAAGTGGATGGATTAAAATTCAACCGAACATGAAATTCCCAAAAGGCACTATTAATAACAGTTGAAGTAGTGATTAGATAGGATTCGTTTGAGCTTGCAGCGCCTGTATTGTTTAGCTGCAGCACTTTAGCAGCGTTGATTTCAAACTTGCTAGTTTCCCCACTCCAAACTGGGTTAACTGTGAAATTACTGTCGTTAAAATTATCTGAGAAACCAGTTTGTGCCTTAGCCTGAAATGCGAAAACAAACAAAAGAGAGACTGCTAAAAGAGAAAGGACTTTCTTCATAGATCAAAAATAAGCTTCGTAAAGTTAGTAATTTTGAATGTTGAGGAAGTAAATAAATCGTTAAGAATAGAGAGATGAAAGTTGCAGTAGTAGGAGCCACAGGTTTAGTAGGAACAGTGATATTGCGTTTGTTAGAGGAACGGGGATTTCCTGTAACTCAATTATTACCAGTTGCCTCGGAAAAGTCCGTTGGGAAAACCATAGTGTTTAAAAACACCGAAGTAAAAGTGGTTAGCATGCAACAAGCAATTGATGAAAAACCTTCTATTGCTTTGTTTTCGGCAGGGGGAGAAACCTCTTTGGCTTTTGCAGAAAAATTTGCAGCAAACGGCACTGTGGTTATTGATAATTCTTCTGCGTGGAGAATGGATCCAACAAAAAAATTAATTGTACCGGAGGTAAATGGACAAGAGATAACTTCAGCCGATAAAATCATTGCAAATCCGAATTGTTCAACTATTCAATTGGTAATGGCAATGGCTCCACTTCACCAAAAATATGGTATTGAACGAATGATTATTTCGACCTATCAATCCATTACAGGAACAGGAATTAAAGCTGTTCGACAGCTCGAAAATGAGCAACAAGGAATAAAAGGCGAAATGGCATATGATTATCAAATTCATCAAAATGCAATACCTCAATGTGATATTTTTTTAGAAAATGATTACACCAAGGAAGAAATGAAGTTGGTGCACGAAAGCCGTAAAATTTTAGGAGAACCGAATCTAAAAGTGACTGCAACAGCTGTTAGAATTCCAGTAGTAGGAGGACATTCAGAGTCTGTAAATGTGACCTTTAAAAAGAACTTTAAAATAGACGAGATTAAGTCTGTTTTAAACGAAGCAGATGGAGTTGTAGTTCATGACAATCCAGCTAAAAATGAATACCCAATGCCTTTTTATAAAAAGGAACAAGACGAAGTTTTTGTAGGAAGAATAAGGAGAGACGAAAGCGCAGAAAAGAGCCTTAATTTGTGGATTGTTTCTGATAATTTGCGGAAAGGAGCAGCAACAAACGCGATTCAAATTGCTGAATATTTGGTTGCTTCGAAAAAAATCTAGTTCGCAACAGTTTCTTTTTCAGAATTATATCTTATATTGTGATAAGCAAGGCAACGTTTCTACACAATGTTGGGTCATATACCTACAGAGTAGGTATGTAATAGATTTATCAAAACGAAATGACCGAAGAAAAAATCATACAAGGATGCATAAACGAGCAGAAAGCTGCTCAGCAATGTTTGTATGAGACCTACTCTCCAAAAATGTACTATGTCTGCTTGCGCTATGCAAGGCATGCTTCTGAAGCTCAAGATATGTTACAAGATGGCTTTATTAAGGTTTTTGACAATATAGGGTCTTTCAAATTTAACGGCTCTTTTGAGGGTTGGATTAGAAGAATAGTAGTGAACACTGCGCTGAACCATTGTCGTAAATCTAGCTTTAAACAAGAGAAATTAGGTATTGAAGATTACCAAGACAAGGTAGTTGAATCAAAAGCGGTAAGCAATTTAGGAGAAAAAGAATTGTTGGCATTAATTCAAAAATTACCAGACGGATACAGAATGGTATTCAACATGTATGTAATAGAGGGATTCAGCCACAAAGAGATTGGAGAAATGCTAGATATTACAGAAAGCACTTCCCGCTCTCAATTAGCGAAGTCAAGAAAATGGATGCAAAACGAATTAGTAAAATTAAAAATAACAAGTCATGTCTGATCAAATCAACGATTTTGACCAAATCTTCCGAGATAGACTGAGTGACCAAATGGCAACTCCCCCCCCTGCCGTATGGGAAAACATTCAGGCTAAGCGAAATTTTGGTCATGTGGTGGCCAACCGAATTTCGAACAACTGGGGAATTTTTGGAACGTTGCTGATGTTGTTAATGGCTGGCGGCAGTTCTATCGTACTATTTGGTGAGGAGGAGAGTAACCAATATACATACCGGGCAAACGAGATTAATGAATCAACAATAAGTAATAATGCAACAGAAGTAGAGCAACAACGTATCAATAACAATTCAAATACAATTAACTATCAAGCTAAATCAAGGCAAACTGAAAACCAAGTTAAACAGACACCTATAGCACAAAAACAAATAGAAACTGCTTTTGATTACGGTGTTTACTATCCATCAGCCGATGAACTTGCTTCTTTGGCGAAAGCAGGGTTTGTGCGACCAGATTTACCAAACTCTAAACTCTCTATTTACATTAAAAATTTAGATGGTTGGGAAAGCGCGCGACCAAAGGCTTTTTCTAGGTATCATCAAATGGACTTAATGGAGAAACAATTTGTAAATAGAACTCTTGTAAAAGCAGATCCAAAAAGAGTAGAAATCGATTTTGACTATGTGCTACCTAGAGTTGAACGTAAAACGTTTTGGCAAAGAAGTTCTGTATTGTTTGCTGTTACTCCGCATACTATTCATAAGACAATGAAAGCAAAGTATAATTTGTCTTCGTCTTATTTAAGAGATCGAGAAAAGGCTGAGAATACAAGATTGGCTTATTCGGTCAGCGGATTGTTACAATATGAATTGACAAAGCATCGTTTTATAGAAACAGGTATTAATTATACTCAGATTTATGAGGAAATGTATTTTGAAGGAAAAAAGCGTTTTAGCAACCAATATAATTTTGTAGAAATTCCGTTATTGCTAGGATTTCAAGATCGTAATTCAAGATGGGGCTGGCATGTAAAAGGTGGATTAGGGTTGCAGATTATGAACTCGTACAAAGGCTATATCTTAAAAAGAGTAGATGTATTTGGAGGCGAAGAGAAAGAGTCGTTGAGTCGAATAAACAAGAGCACTGTGAAAGGTTATGTTAATCAGGATCACAATTTGTCGAACAAACAATCTGTAAATGAGGTTGCAAATCTTGAAGATGAAGGTGAGAATCCATTTAAAACGAGTGGAGTTATAAATGTTCATTTGGCTGCAGGTCTTACTTACTTTCACACGGAGAAAACGTCATTTTTAATTACTCCAAGTTATAGAAGAAGCGTGAACTCAATTACTAAAGGAGAAGCACGATTTACAGAGAAATTACAATACGTAGGAATTAGTTTTGGAACTAGGTTTAAGTTTTAAGATAACCTATAATATAACAAAAGCCCCAGCAATTATATTGTTGGGGCTTTTTTAATTCTTCCTTAAGAGTCTAATTAGGTTGTATTAATTTTACGCAATCATTTCATCAAACTAGTGCAACCTTTGTTGCAACAACCTGTTCTTTATGGATTAAAACGGGTCGCTGAAAGTTGTTTTGATATTCACGCTCGACTTGCTCTACTCTATATCGGTTGAGTAGAATCTTCTCTTACTTCTTCCGTATCTTCTTTGTTGCTTTCTTCAACAATCTCTTCTTCTTCCTTAAAGAAGTCTCTATGAAAAAGTAATACAGAAGCTACTCCGCAAGTAATAGCGGCATCTGCAATGTTAAATACAGGCCTAAAAAATATAAAATGCTCTCCGGACCAAATCGGGAACCAATCGGGAAAGAATCCTTCCATTAAAGGGAAATACAACATATCGACAACTCTACCATACAAAGGAGCAGCATAGCCTCCCTCTGGAGGAAATAAAGTAGCTACCTGATAGTAACTATCATTAAATATTACTCCATAAAAAGCACTGTCAACAATGTTTCCTAATGCTCCAGCAAAAATTAGAGCTCCGCTCGCCATTAAGCCAGTTGAAACTCCTTTTTTAGGTAAACTAAATAAATACCACCCAATACCTGTAACGGCTACAATTCTGAAAAGACTTAGAAATAATTTACCCCACTCTCCAGCGAACTCCATTCCGAAGGCCATACCATTATTCTCGGTAAAGTGAATGATAAACCAATCGCCAAAAACAGGAATTTCCTCAGAAATTTCCATGTTTAGTTTTACCCAAAACTTGCTTGCTTGGTCTAAAAACAAAACTGCCACTATAATTAGTAGCGGCAGTCCATAAGAAGAAAACTTATTCTTCATGTTTTATTACGCTTGTGCGTTTTTTGCTTCAATTGATAGAGTTGCATGTGGAACTGCCTTCAACCTTTCTTTTTGAATTAGCTTACCTGTAACTCGGCACACACCGTATGTTTTATTAGCTATTCTTGTTAAAGCGTTTTCTAAATGCACAATAAATTTTTCTTGACGGTTTGCCAAGTTGCTCATTTCTTCTCTTGATAGCGTTTCAGAGCCATCTTCCATCATTTTAAACGAAGGGGAAGTGTCTTCTGTTCCGTGGTCATCTTTATGAGATAAAGAGCCTCTTAAGCCCTCATAATCGATTCTTGCTTCGCCTAATTTTCCTTCAATTAAATCTTTGAACTCTTGTAATTCTGCGTCATTGTACTTTTCTTTCTCCATGGTATTTTATTTTTTCGCTTTTGCTAATTAGATAAGGCGTTTAAACCTTTTCTAAACTAACGTAAGTTTTAGTTTCGTTGTCAATTTCTAATAGGTACTTCGTACCAATAATTTCTTTTACAAACGTTAAATCGTTTGCCAATGTTTCAGAACAAATATAATTTTTATTGTTTTCAACTGCACTACTTATTTGAGGAACGGTTTCCAAAGAAATGTTAATCTTATCGATTACATCAAAACCAGCCTCTTTTCTGAAGTTTTGAATTCTATTAACCACCTCTCTTGCAATACCTTCTTCCTTTAATTCTTCACTCATGGTTACATCTAATGCAACAGTATATTTACCTTCTGTGGCAACTAACCAACCGGGAATGTCCTCTGAAGATATTTCAACATCAGAGATATCCAAAGCGATTGTTTTTTCTGGTAAGGCAAGTTCAATTTTTCCAGCAACTTCTAATTCAGCGATTTTTTCTTGAGTGATTTGGCTAATTGCCCCTGCAACTAACTTCATGTCTTTTCCAAATTTTGGGCCTAATTTTTTAAAGTCTGCTTTCACCTTTTTTACCAACACTCCTGCAGTTTCTTCCAAATATTCTAACTCTTTCACATTTACTTCCGATAGAATTAAGGCCTCAACTTCTTGTAACTGTCGTTTGAAGGTTGGATCTAAAATTGGGACCATCATTTTTTGTAATGGTTGACGAACTTTTAGGCTTTCTTTCTTTCTCAAGGCTAAAACCATGGATGATAATTTTTGAGCAATTTCCATTCGTTGCTCTAAATCTACATCTATGTATTGTTCTTTTAGTTTTCCAAAATCAGATAGATGAATTGAATCAACCGTTTCTTTGCCGCTAACCACATTTAAGTCCTTGAATAACCGATCCATAAAAAAAGGAGCAATTGGTGCAGAAAGTTTAGCAACGGTGATTAAGCAATTGTATAGCGTTTGATAAGCAGAAATTTTATCTTCTGAGTAGTCTCCTTTCCAGAATCTTCTTCTGCACAACCGAACGTACCAATTACTCAAGTGGTCTGTTGTAAATTCTTGAATTAAACGGCCAGCTTTGGTTGGCTCGTAATCTTCAAAAGCAGCATCTACCTCTTTTACCAACGAGTTGAGTTTAGAAAGCACCCAGCGGTCAATTTCTGGTTTTTTATCGTAAGGAACATTGTCTTCTTCGTATTTAAAACCATCAATGTTGGCGTACAATGCAAAGAAGTTATAAGTGTTGTAAAGTGTTCCGAAAAATTTTCGTTGAACTTCAGTTATTCCGTCTACATCAAACTTTAAGTTGTCCCAAGGCTGCGCATTAGTAATCATGTACCAACGAGTAGCGTCAGGGCCGTAATTTTTCAACGTCTCAAAAGGATCGGCAGCGTTTCCTAGGCGCTTGCTCATTTTTTGACCATTTTTATCTAACACTAGTCCGTTTGAAACGACATTCTTGTACGCGATGGTATCAAAACACAAGGTTGCTATTGCGTGAAGGGTGAAAAACCACCCTCTAGTTTGGTCGACTCCTTCAGCAATAAAGTCAGCAGGATAGAATCCGTTTTCTTCAATTAATTCTTTGTTTTCGAAAGGATAATGCCATTGGGCATAAGGCATAGAACCTGAATCAAACCACACATCGATTAAATCTGTTTCTCTTTTCATGGCTTTGCCAGAAGCAGAAACTAAAACAATATCGTCTACAAAAGGTCGGTGAAAATCAAACGTTTCATAGTTCTCTTTAGACATATTTTGTGGTTCAAAATCGGCTAATGGGTTTTTGCCCATCATTCCTGCAGCAACTGCCTTTTCACATTCTGCACGCAATTGCTCGGCAGAACCAATGCAAATTTGCTCTTCCTTATCTTCCGTTGTCCATATAGGTATTGGAATTCCCCAATATCTAGAACGACTTAAATTCCAATCTTGCAAATTTTCTAACCAGTTTCCAAAACGCCCTTTTCCGGTGCTTTCTGGTTTCCAGTTAATTTTTTTGTTGTTCGCAATTAATTGTTCCTTAACGGCAGTTGTTTTAATAAACCAAGAATCCAGAGGGAAGTATAAAATTGGCTTATCGGTTCTCCAACAATGTGGGTAACTGTGCTCGTATTTTTGAACGTCAAACGCTCTGTTTTCTTCTTTTAGCTTAATTGATATTCTTACATCAACCGATTTGTAATCAGCAGGTTTGTCTTCGTCGTTTAAGTACTGTTCTTTTACGTATTCGCCTGCATAATCGGTGACCTCAGCTTTAAATTTTCCCTGATTATCAACCAAATGTAAAGCTCCAACTCCGTTAGCTTTTGCAACCATATAATCGTCCGCTCCATAGCTTGGCGCTAGGTGTACTATTCCTGTACCGTCGGAGGTAGTTACAAAATCGCCTAATAAAACTTTAAATGCATCGCCTTCTTCTGGTTGAACATAAGGCATTAATTGCTCGTATCGTAAACCTTCTAACTCGCTTCCTTTACATTCTGCAACAATTTCATAAGGAATATTTTTTCCATCGTTTTTATAATCTGCAAGCGTTAAGTCTTTTGCTTTTTCAGAAAACCATTTTCCCACCAAGTCTTTTGCAAGAATGGCCGTTATTGGTTGATGAGTGTATTTGTTGAATGATTTAACCTTAACGTAGTCAATGTTTTTCCCAACTCCAAGAGCCGTATTCGAAGGTAAAGTCCAAGGAGTTGTAGTCCAAGCTATAAAAAACAACTCACCGTGTACATCGTCGTACAGAAATTTAGAATCTTCGTTCTCTATAACTTTAAACTGAGCGGTTGCTGACGTATCCTTTACATCTTTATACGCGCCAGGTTGGTTCAACTCATGTGAACTTAACCCAGTTCCAGCTGCGGGAGAATAGGGTTGTATGGTATATCCTTTATAGATTAAACCCTTATTGTACAGCTTTTGCAATAAATGCCATACCGTTTCAATGTATTTATTTTCATAGGTAACATATGGATTTTCCATATCGACCCAATAGCCCATTTTTTTAGTCAGGTCATTCCAAACATCAGTATATTTTAGTACCGTCTCGCGACAAGCCTTGTTGTATGCTTCAACTGAAATGGTTTTGCCAATATCTTCCTTGGTAATTCCAAGCTCTTTTTCAACGCCCAATTCAACCGGTAAACCGTGAGTATCCCAACCGGCTTTTCGTTTTACTTGAAAGCCTTTTTGAGTTTTGTAGCGACAAAAAATATCTTTGATGGCACGTCCCATGACGTGGTGAATACCTGGCATTCCATTCGCAGAGGGTGGGCCTTCGTAAAACACAAAAGGTTCATTTCCTTCCCGACTTTCAACACTTTGTCCGAAAATGTCATTTTCTTCCCAGTATTTTAGTACCTCATCTGCCGCAGCAGGAAGGTCTAATTGCTTGTATTCTTTGTATTTACTCATGGCTTTCTTTACTTAAATAAGCATTGACGAAGGTAATAAAACGGGGTTGATTTACACAACTTCTTGAAAGGTAAAACGAAAGCAAATAAAACGCTTACATTGCCGTTTTATCATTATGAAAGCCAAACTACTCTCTGTAGCAAATTTAATTATCACTTTGCTTTTAATTTATTGGAATTACCTTTCCAATACTGGTTTTATTGAAGGCAAGACCATTGGCGATTTAAGCGATAAATATACTAGTATGTTCACTCCTGCAGGTTATGCTTTTTCTATTTGGGGAATTATTTTTTTAGGGTTAATAGTTTTTGGAATTTTTGCAGTGTATTTGGCGTTTTCCAAACCTGATAAGTATCATTATGTTGAGAAAGGAGTTCCATTAATGATAGGAGTCAATCTGCTTAATGGAGCTTGGGTATACTATTGGTTAGCGGAAGACATTTTCTTTTCCGTCTTAATAATGTTCTGGATGTTCAGCTGGTTGTTGAAAACTATCCTTAAACTTAGAATGGAACTTTGGGATGCACCCATGAAAATTATTGCTTTAGTTTGGTGGCCTATAGATTTTTACTTTGGATGGATTATGGTAGCGTTGGTTGCCAATGCTTCATCTTATTTGAATTCAATTGGGTTTTCAATGGGTTTGAAGGAACAAACTTGGGTGATCATTATGATAGGAGTGGTAACGTTGATAAATTTCTTCTTAATTCAAAAACGAAATTTGAGAGAAGTAGCTTTAGTTGCCATTTGGGCTTTGGTTGCCATTGCTGTTCGGCATTGGGAAGTAGAGGCAACAATTTCGTACACGGCGCTTTTTGCAGCAATGTTTCTGCTAGTAACAGTCCAGCTGCATGCATCTAAAAATGGAGGGACTTTGCCTTTTTTGAAGAAAAAATGGGGTGAGGCTATATGATTTTTGGCACTTTACTTCGATTTTACTCAATATAAACTTTTCCGTTCGACGATTTTTTACTACCCTACCAAGCTCGCTTTTAATTCTTCTAAAAACTTAGTAAGAACAGGATACCCAACATGGTCCATAACAATTATTTTCCACCACATTGGTCGACTTTCATAGGTGTCAGCTACTAGTTCAAATTTCATGGCCAAATCTGAGGAAACCTGATCCGCTTTTATGGTAACTATATTGAGATGGGGGTTTCTGAAATATTCGATATTTAAGGCTTTTAGTTTATTACACAAGAAGTCAGTTCGGCAAATAAGCTCATTCATCTTTATGGCCCAACCTTCTGATCCATAATTCATTAATAGCATCCAAATAACAACAGCATTGGCCCCGCTACGACTACCGCAAATCGTATAGTCTAAGCCCGGAACGTATTGCGCATATGTATTGGTTACGTATTGCATATATCCTTTTCTGATTAAGAAAACACCAGTTCCATAAGGTGTTTGTAGCATTTTGTGGCCATCAATAGAGACCGAACTAATTTTCTCGTTTTTGAAATTGTGAATTGAATTTGGGTTGGTGAATGGGTAAATAAAACCACCAAAAGCGGCATCTAAATGGACTTTATAGATAAATTGCTCTTGTTCTAAAAGAGCAGTTATTGGGTCAATATCGTCAACAGAACCAAACATGGTTGTAGAAACGTTCAGAACAACAATAAAATACTTTATGCCCTGCTTCTTAGCTGCTTTTAGTTGTTCTTGAAGGTTATTCGTTTCAATTTGACGAGTGCTTTTATCTACCGATAGCATAAACGGGTTGAGTTGCAATAAGTCACACCCTTTGGTAATGGAGTAGTGAGTATCTTCAGAGAAGAGAACTCCAATTTGTCCCAACTCCGCTTGATATTCCTTTTTTAAGTAGTTGCGATAAATCCACATGGCTTCCAGGTTGGCCTCTGTTCCTCCTGTAGCAACATAACCATCCACTGTATCTTTTTCGGCTGCAAAAACCTCTTCAGCGCAAATGGAAATCAACTCTTTTTCTATTGCTTGCGTTCCTTGAAAAATCGGAGAACCAGGTTTTTTAAGGGTATGGCAACCAATATGGTTGGGGTTTGCAATTAAAGTGCGAAGGAACGGTGCGTCTTTCAAAAACGAAGCATCAGGGTAAAACTCCTTTCGGTCAAGATAGGTTCCTGGAATGCCTATCATATCGTTTTTATGATAATTTGCATTTTTATTTAATGCTTTATCAATTCGTTCGTTTACAGCTTTTCTTTCAATCGACTTCCAATACATGATTAGGGACAATTAATGGGTTGATTTTGAATTTGGGGACTAACGTATGGGATACCCAAGTTCATTCCCCTTAGAATGAATAAAGTGCCAAGTAAAAACAAAAAGACGGGCACAAATCGTTTGACCGGAGGGAGGAATTTCCTTTTTATTTTGTTGCCATAAACAGCGACGCTCAGCATTAAAGGTAAAGTGCCAATTCCAAAACAAGTCATAAATAGCCCCCCTTCAAGTGGGCTAGCCATGGCAACAGCGCCAGCTAGTCCCATATATACTAATCCGCAAGGTAACAGTCCATTAAGCATTCCTATAAAAAACAGATTTGCGAAAGAGGTTCTGCCAAAGCGTTTTGCCATGGCTGTTTTAATACTGTTAATCCATAAAAAATGAATGGGAAAATTCCATTTCTTAAGTTGGAAGAGAGTCCACAGAGCACTTAAAATCATGAAAACACCCACAATAATAGATAGTTTTTGTTGAAAACCTACTAATGCAAACCCACTGCCAATAACACCGAAAAAACATCCAATTAAAAAATAGGTAGACAGGCGGCCAATATTGTACAAACCACTTCCTGTCAGAATATTAAATGAATTACTTCTATCTAATGGCAGAGCGAGTGCAATTGGACCGCACATTCCAACACAGTGTAAACTTCCAAGAAGTCCGATTGATATGGCTGCCCAATACTCCATCAAGGAATAACTATGGTTTGTTCTTGATAAAAATCAACCCCATTGGCAGACCAATCTACTTTGATTAAATACTTGCCTTTAATAAAATTACTTAGAGGTATGGTGTGAGATCCTGTTTCGGTCTTAAATGATTCGATAAAATCTTTTGTTTCGTCAGATGGACGAAAACAATTAATTGACCCAGTCAAAAGTTCTGTTTGTTGAGGAAAAATGATTTTTAGATTTTTCCCTTCTACAACGCTTTGTAACGAACCATCTAATGCTTCGGCTCTGGTTCTGCTGTCAATTTTATCTTGAAATTTTATTTCCTGAGCATAGTAATCTTCTGTTACCAAGTCAAAATCTTCGCCGAAAGCTTTGTATACCATAAATCCTATAAACACAACAAATGTGGTATAAAAAATGGCAATACCTGTTCCCCAATTTAATTTCATAGTCTTATTTTTTTCGTCGAATTGGAGCTAAGAAAGAGGTTTTAACCTCGTCTAGCAATTCTCCATTATCATTATAAACCCCTAACTTAATATCAGATTTTCTTTCACTGAGCTGGCCTTTGTCCATTACTAAAAAGAAGGTGCCTTCTGCCATTGACTCTGAAGGAATAGTTAAGCCTTTATTCCCTATAAACTCTATGTTCCCTTCATGATCAATTAGACGAATCACTCCATCGATTTCTTCGAATGTTTTATTAATGATTTTGTAGTTATATAAATTACTAATTTGCCCGTTCTCTCGTTTTTGATATTCTTGGCCGGTAGCTTTCAAAATAGTAGCATCAACATCTGTTCTATATAAGAGCAAAACACCAATCCCACAGATCAATAAAAAGAGAACGATTGAATAGGCTAACGTTCTCACTGAAAACGTGTTGTGCTTTTTGTTTACAATTCCCTCCTCAGATTCGTAACGAATTAGACCTTTTGGTAAGCCTACGCCTTCCATGATATTGTCGCAAGCGTCGATACAAGCCGTACAGTTAATACACTCTAACTGAGTGCCATTTCGAATGTCAATTCCCGTAGGGCAAACGTCTACACAATGATTACAATCTATACAATCGCCTTTTTTTGCCTCTTCACGGTTTTCGTTCTTTTTGAACTTTCCTCGAATTTCACCTCTAATGTAATCATAGGCAACAATAATCGAATTGCGATCGAGCATTACGCCTTGTAGCCTACCATAAGGGCAGGCAACGATACAGACCTGCTCTCTAAACCACGTAAACACCCAATAAAATACAGCAGTGAAGAGTAAAATAGAGGCTAAACCGCCAATGTGATTCAATGGGTTATCGGAAATAATAGAGAAGAGTTCTTCAATTCCTATAATGTATGCCAGAAAAGTGTTGGCAATAAGAAAAGAAATGACGAAGAAAATACTGTGTTTAAGCGTTTTCTTTCGAATTTTTTCAGCATTCCAAACTTGTTTAGCTAATTTTTTTTGTTGTTTAAAATCTCCTTCAATCCAGTATTCTATTTTTCGAAATACCATTTCCATGAAGATGGTTTGGGGGCAAGCCCAACCGCAAAATAAGCGACCAAAAACTACCGTAAACAATACGACAAATAGCACAAAAGCTAACATCACCAATACAAAAATATAGAAGTCTTGGGGCCAAAAAACCTGGCCTAAAATGATAAATTTTCGCTCAATAACATTGAATAATAAAAGGGGGCGTCCTCCAATTTTAATGAAAGGTCCTGAGAACAAAAGGGCGAGCAACAATAAGCTCACCCATGTTCTTCCGGTGTAATAACTCCCTTTTGGGTTTTTTGGAAAAATCCACTTTCTTTCTCCGTCCTCTTTGATCGTGCCAATGGAGTCGCGAAAACTCTGATCCATATACTTTTCCTTGTCTTCCATGTTTACTTTTTCGTCACAAGCAACTGTAAATCATTTGCGCTAAGTAAATAGATTATTCTGCTATTGTTGCTGCAATAACAACCGTGCTGTCCGCAGGCGTTGCGTCTTCAACAACCTCTTCAACGTATTTTTCACCTTGAGGGGCTTTTCCGTTAGCAGGCTTAGTTCCTTGTAAGCTTAAAACATAACTTGCTACTTTTTGCATTTGGCTAGGACTAAATTGACTTTGCCAAGCAATCATGCCTTTGGCTGGGACGCCATATTTAATCGTCTTAAAGATATTACTAATTCCACCGCCATGAATCCAGAATTCATCCGTCATGTTTGGTCCAGCACCACCTTCGCCCAATTGACCGTGACAAGTTGCACAGTTACCTTGGTAAATGGCTTCTCCTTTTGCTAGGTCGGCTGCAGCAATAAGATACGTTACATTTTCCTCTGTGATTAGATCTGTAGCATTTGCCATCATGGTTTCTTTTTCGGCTGCAGCTGCTTCTACTTCGGTAAGGTATTCAGCAGTTTGTAACTGACCATCGCCAATGTGATAGTGGTAAATGTAAACGAACGCAAATACTATGGTACCATAGAACATGTACTTCCACCATGGCGGTAAGTTGTTATCCAATTCCGTAATTCCATCGTAATTGTGGTCCAACATAATGTCCACTTCTCTTTCAATTGGGATGTTGTCTGTTAAATTCAGCGCAGCAAACAAATCTGTGGTTACTTCTGCTTCTTCAAAACTTTCACCTTTTGCTACTTTAATTAAAGTATTTAGCGATTTGAAAAGCACCCCAATAATAACAGCGAGCAGTAAAATTACTCCTACTAAAATCCAAAAAAGAGAATTGCTCAAAACATAAGCGGAATCTATGGATGCATTAGTTTCAGCAGCTTGAGCAGAGAAACTTAAAGAACTCAGAATAATTAAACTCACAATCTTAGTTGATTGAGAATCATTTTTTTCAACTTTTTTCCCTTCTTTTCCTATGGCTTCAATGCTGCTAACTAGCACCTTTGTAATCACTAAAAGCAAAACAATAAAGCATACCAAAAGTGTTACTAAAATAGCATCTGAAATGCCACTAGCTTTTGCAATACTATTACCTGCGAATGTCATCATTGGAAGACACAAAAATGAGGCTATCAATAAATTATATCGTTTCATGGGTTTCATTTTATAGGTTTGTTGGGGCGTCAATTTTGGTAGTACCGTCATCTAACGGCATAGCAGCTAATTCATCTACTTCTGAACGTTGCATTCTGGCTACCCAAATAAATAGCACACAGAAAAAGATAAAAAAGATGATGAAGGAGATAAGTGGGAAAATCTCAATTCCGATTATCGTTTCCATATTGTGTTTTATAAACTTTAGCATGGCTTTTATTTTTTAACGGTTTGACCTTTTTCAATGTCTACACCCAAACGCTGTAGGTAGGCAATCAAGGCAATAATTTCTTTGTCTGCTTCTACATCAAAGCCATCTTCTTCCAAAACAGCCCTCATGTCTTCCACAATTTCGTTGGCTTGTTTTATAACATCTTCGTTGGCTCTTGCAGCATAGTTGTCGCCATATGGTGCCTCATCGTAAGGAACACCCAAAGTTATCATGGCGTTAATTTTAGCAGCCGTCATCGAGGTGTCGTACGTGTTATCCAACAACCACGGATAAGCTGGCATGATAGATTGCGGAGAAAGCGATCTTGGATCATACATGTGCTTGAAATGCCAAGAGTTTGGTTTTCTCAACTTGCTACTTCCTTCTCTTGCCAAATCTGGTCCTGTGCGTTTAGAACCCCACAAGTGTGGATGATCGTAGACAAACTCTCCTGCTTTAGAGTATTCTCCGTAACGTTCTGTTTCAGAACGGAAAGGGCGAACCATCTGACTATGACAATTATTACAACCTTCAGAGATATAAACATCTCTACCATGTAATTCAAGAGGGGTGTATGGTTTCACACTTTTAATGGTTGGAATGTTAGAATCTACCAAGAAGGTTGGTACCATTTCAATGATTCCTCCTATTGAAATCACCACCAATGACCCGATCAACATTAACGTAGGCTTTCTTTCCAGAAATCTATGCCAGTGCTCATCTTGGTAGTTCTTTCCAATTGGTTTAATTGGAGCCGCTTCGGCTGGTTCATCCGCAACAAATACCCCAGATTTTGCAGTTTTAATAAGGTTAACAATCATTACAAGTACACCTATGTAGTATAATAATCCTCCAACCGCTCTGTATGCATACATCGGGATAATGTTGGTAACCGTTTCTAAGAAGTTTGGATACTTTAAGAAACCTTCATTTGTAAAATCGTTCCACATTTGACTTTGCACGAAACCTGCCCAATACAATGGAATTGCATAAAATAAGATTCCTAAAGTGCCGATCCAGAAATGTATGTTGGCCAATTTTTTCGAGTATAGTTTAGTGTTGAACATTATTGGCCATAAATAGTACAACATACCGAAGGTTAAGAAACCGTTCCAACCCAAAGCTCCAACATGAACGTGAGCCACAATCCAATCTGTAAAGTGAGCAATTGCGTTTACGTTTTTAAGCGATAACATTGGACCTTCAAAAGTTGACATACCATAAGCGGTAATGGCAACAACCATAAATTTCAATACCACGTTGTCACGAACTTTATCCCAAGCACCTCTTAATGTTAATAGTCCGTTAATCATGCCACCCCAAGAAGGAGCAATTAGCATGATACTAAATACAACCCCTAAAGATTGCGCCCAATCAGGCAAGGCGGTATATAATAAATGGTGAGGACCGGCCCAGATGTATAAGAAAATCAAGGCCCAGAAATGAATAATCGATAATCGGTAGGAAAATACAGGTCTGTTCGCTGCTTTTGGGACAAAATAGTACATTAATCCTAAGTACGGAGTGGTTAAGAAAAATGCAACAGCATTGTGTCCGTACCACCATTGAACTAAAGCATCTTGAACGCCAGCATACCAGGAATAACTTTTAGTGAAGCTAATTGGTAATTCAAATGAATTTACCAAATGAAGAACTGCAACCGTTACAAATGTGGCAATGTAAAACCAAACAGCTACATATAAATGTCTTTCCCTTCTTTTAAGAATTGTTGCAAATAAATTCCAACCAAAAACAACCCAAATAATAGTAATGGCAATATCAATTGGCCACTCTAATTCAGCGTATTCTTTTGAAGTTGTAATTCCCAATGGTAAAGTAACAACAGCTGAAACAATAATGGCTTGCCAGCCCCAAAAATTAATTTTGGATAGTAAATCACTGTACATTCTTGTTTTTAGCAAGCGCTGCAGGGAGTAGTATACGCCAGTGAAAATACCGTTGCCAACAAATGCAAAAATCACTGCATTGGTATGCAGCGGTCTAACTCTTCCGAAGGAAACATACTCCATAAAGCTTAGCGAAGGGAATATAAATTGAAAGGCGACTAAAAGTCCCACCAGCATGCCTATTGCTCCCCACAAAATGGTCGCATTCCCAAACATCCGGACGATGTTATTGTCATATTTGAATTTTTCTATTTCCATTTTCTATTTGTTTATTTCTTTTTCTTCCGTTTTTTTAGGAGTTGGCTTGGTGTCGTCAAATAACATTCTCACAGATGGCGTATAATCATCTTCATATTGACCTGACTTAACTGACCAGAAAAAGGCAATTAAGAAACCAAGTGCAACCACTAGGCTTGCGAGAATTAATAAAATGAGGACACTCATGAATTGAAAATTTTTGTAAAGATGTCGGAGTTGAGCGTGTTAAAAAATGATAATTATCAGTTTTCTAAAAACTTTTCAATTTATAAGGTGCTAAAAATTATATTTTAACGTTTAAATACAATAATTGGAGTAAAAAATATTTGCAAGTTGCTGAAAGACATCGCGAAACAACGGCTATTCGCAATCGGGGCTTTTAGAATCTAAGAGTGGTTTAACTTTAATTGTTTCTTGTCGACAAGCCCTAAAAACTTCCCAGTTGGTAACTTTTTCAATCGTTAAATGAAGACTTATCGTATTCCCTTCATTTGTATTGAAAACTTCATGAAATCCCATATTATCATTTAGATAGGTGGACTCCCCAGCTTTTATGCTTAACATTTCTTTTTTATGGCAGCAAAGCTCTTCGCGGTCCATTTCGTAACGCTGGATAGTGAGTTCGCCTTCCAATACTTTGATCCAGCCTTGTTGAAATGAATAATTGTGAACGGGAGATTTATGATTTTTACCCCAGCACATTAGAAGCAATTCGTATTCTTCGCAAGAAGAGATGCAGTTTCTAGTGTACCTGCTATCTTTCCAAGTGCAGTAGTTTCCCCATTCTGTTTTTGGAAGCTCAATGGCTGCAAACAATTCATTATACCCTCCATGGCCTGCGCCCAAATTTAGGTTTCGATTAAGTTGCGGAATAGTTGTAATTTTTGGGAATACCATGGATATTAATGTTAAATTGATTCTTGAATCAAAGTTATGCCGCGAATTGTCGTATTAAAATGATAATTGTCATATGATAATTAGGATAGATGTTCGATATTTGAATAAATATTATTTATATGAAGACTATAATTATACCTACAGATTTTTCTGAGAACTCTTTAAAAGCATTTGAATTCACGAACGATTTTTTTACTGGGGAGAATTTTAAATACATTGTAGCTACTGTTTATGATATACCAAGAGGAGGAACGAGTAGTTTATTTTCTTTGATGGAACAACTGCGTAAGCAGTCATTTGAGGAAATGGAGAAATTTATGTTTGTCTTGAAGGATAAATTTCCAAAAATTCATGCAACTTCAGAAAGTGCAGTTTTACAGGGGGGATTTTCTGATCAAATAACAGGCCTGTCTCACGATAAAAAAGCAGATTTTGTGGTAATGGGAACCAAAGGAGCGTCTGGTATGAAAGAAGTCTTGCTTGGGAGCAATGCATCAAATTTGATAGATGACGCTACTGTCCCTGTTTTTGCAATTCCGCAAGAATATAGATGTAAAAACATCCAAAACATTCTATTAAGTTACGACGGTAAAGGGCTAACAGAGAATACAATTTCTTTTGTTGGTGTGCTATCTCGTGCGTTTAAGTTACCGATTAGTTTATTTCACGTTCGTACAAAAGCGGACCAGCCGATGCAAAATTGGGGGGAAATTGAAGACCGTTTTAACGATCATCACATCTCACTATACGAAGCATTTTCTGATACCTTTGAAGAAGGGCTGAGAAGTGAAATAGCCGACTTGAATTCGCTCTTGGTTTTAGTAAGCCGGAAGAAATCTTTTTGGGATCGTTTAATGAAAAGAAGTGATAGTAAAAAAGCAATTATGCACTTTCATTTACCAATGTTAGTCTTGCCAGAAAAATAGAGGGAATAGGCTAAGTTTTAATTGCGAATGTTTCTTGACTTTAACCAGACTGCCAGACTTACAAAACCTACCACGGTTACTGAGCTAATGGGCATTAATATAGCTGCAAAAACCGGAGAAAGCTGGCCTTGAACGGCGAAACTTAATCCAAAAATATTGTATAGAAAGGAGATGATAAAGCTCACAATCACAATGTTTTTACTGCTTTTTGCAAACGCAACGAAGCGGTTCAAGTGTTGAAATCGGTCTCCTCCAATAATTACATCGCAAGCAGGAGAGAAAGCGGTTACATCTTCAGCTATAGAAACTCCAACAAAGGCTTCTCTTAATGCTCCGGCATCGTTCAAACCATCACCTACCATCATGGTATTAAGGTTTTGATTGTTCAGCGCTTTAATGACCTCTAGTTTGTCTTTTGGGCTTTGATTAAATAATAGTTGGGTCCCTTCAGGGAATAGTTTTTCTAAGTTTGCTCTCTGCCCTTCATTGTCTCCAGAAACTAAACTCATTGAGTAGTTTTTAGCCAGATTCTTTACTAGACTTCCTAAACCGGGCCGGTATTCGTTTTCAAAACTAAACGTACCAAATACAACTCCGTCCATTTCCAACAGGACTTGTGTTTGGTCTTGTCTTTTGGTGTTGTTTAAAATCCAATTAGACGAGCCAAGGCGATACTCAGTTTTGCCTACTTTTCCTTTAATTCCCTTTCCTTCTAACTCTTGAAATTCTTTAGCAGGATGGCTTTTTTGCTCACCCAAATAAACTTTTATCAACCTGCTTAAAGGGTGGGTACTTTGGTGTACTAAACTGTAGAGATGCTCTTTAATATACAATGTTAAAGTAGCTCCATCATAGTATACTTTCCCTTGGTTGTTAACTGTAAGCGTTCCTGTTTTGTCAAAAACGATAGCGTCTATTTTAGCCATTTGTTCAATAACAGCAGCCTCTCGTAAATAGCAGTTTTGCTTTCCCAACCATCTCGTGGCATGCCCAAAGGTGAAAGGGGCCGCCAGCGCTAATGCGCAGGGGCAAGCAACAATAAGCACAGCGCAAATAACTTCAACACTTTTTCCTAGGCCTGAGCTTAAATGAAAGACACCTGCAGCAATAGCAATTAAAAGAATGATAGGGGTGAACCATTGAGAAATTTTATCCGTCATAACAGAAAAAGTTGCAGTACTCTTTTCTTTGTCAGAATATTCATTCCATAATCTGGTAATCTTGCTTTGGTTTAGCGGTTGTATTACTTCTAATTGGACGGCTTCTCCAACTTGTCGTCCACCGGCATAAATTTTATCGCCAAGCTCTTTGTGCACTGGAGCAGACTCACCAGTTGCGAAACTGTTGTCAATCCTTGCTTGACCTTTTATTAAATATGCGTCAACTGGAATCAACTCGCCGTTTCTAATTATAATTTTATCCCCTTTTTTTACATCATTAATAGGAATGTCTGATTCTTTTCCTTCAGTGAGCTTGGTTACAGAAATAGGGAAGTAAGAGCGATAATCTCTTTCAAAGGACAATTGATGGTAAATCTTTTCTTGGAAAATTCGACCCAATAGCAAAAAGAATAAAAGACCGCAAAGAGAATCGAAATAACCCGAGCCTGTTTGAGTAACTACTTCGTAAAAGCTTCTTATATATAACACTAATACGCCTAGAGCAATAGGAATGTCTATGTTAAGGCGTTTTATTCGAATGCTTTTCCAGGCCGACATAAAATAATCTTGACCACTGTAAAAAGCAACTGGAGTTGCTATGGCAAGGTTGATCCAGGTAAACCAGGGTCTAAATTTCTCAAAACTGTCAGCGTCTAGCCCAAAATATTCAGGTAAACTCATCAGCATGATGTTGCCAAAAGCAAAACCCGCTAAACCAACCTGATACATCAGCTTTCTACGAATGGGTTTTCTCTTTTGATCATCAAGCTGATTAAGGGTGATTTTAGGCTCATAACCTAAACTGGCAAGCAACTCAACCAACTCTTTTAAACTTAGTTTTTGATGTTCGAAGGTGATATAAATTTCTTTTTTAAGAAAGTTCACCCTGCTACTATTTATTCCTTCATGTAATTTGTATAGATTTTCAAGTAACCACAAACATGCGCTACAGTGAATTTGAGGAAGATAAAATTGAACGGTATAAATATTTTCGTCTTGAAAGTCAATTAATTTTTCAATTACATCCCCTTGGCTTAAATATTCGAATCGTGCTTGCTTTTTTGATTTCATGCTGATTCCCGGCATGTTTTCTAACTCATAGTAGTTGCACATTTCGTTTTGAGACAAAATTTCAAAAACAGTTTGGCAACCGTTACAGCAGAAGAGTTTTCCTTCCAAAACAATTTGCTCATCAACACACTCATCACCGCAGTGATAACATACTTTTTCTTGTGTGTTTTTTGATTGATTATCTTTCATTATGAATCTTCGAAATTCCTTTTTATATTGAAGACAAAGTATGATATTTGTCAGTATATGAGCCAAAAACTACCAACTCCTTCTTGTGCTACCTGCGGAGCTCGGCACAAGTCTGTTTTTTGCTCGTTAGATTCCAATTAACTAGAAGAGATAAACGATCACAAAGGGTGTGACTTTTTTAGCAAAGGAGAGATTGTTTTTAGCGAAGGAAATTACTCTAGAGGTTTGTATTGCGTTAGTAAAGGTAAAGTAAAAATGAGCAAAATGGGCCCCTCTGGAAAAGAGCAAATTGTTCGTTTTGCCACAGATGGCGATGTAATGGGCTATAATTCTATGTTGAGTAAAAGACCATTGGGCTCTACAGCAGTTGCTCTAGAAGATGCTGCGATTTGTTTTATACCAGCCGAGCAGTTTTTTGAAATGATAAAAGCTGAACCAAAGTTTAGCTTAAAAATGTTGGAGTTAACGGCAAAGAACTGGAATGAAGCCTCTCGTTTAATTACCGATATGGCTCAAAAAACGACAAAAGAAAGATTAGCGGAGATGTTACTGTGGCTCAAAGAAACTTTTGGTTTAGATGACGATGATTGTATTGATGTACAGCTAAGTCGCGAAGAGATTGCAAATATGGTAGGTACAGCAACGGAGGCTGTTATTCGTTTGTTGTCAGAGTTTAAAAAGGAGAAATTAATTGCCTTAGAAGGTAAAAAGATCCGCTTATTAGATGTCCACGGTCTAGTGGTATTGGCAGACCTGATTGATTAGCTATTTTTTTTACTAAAACAATAAACATTTTATAAATCTCGTTGGTATGAAAACGTACCAACATGAAAACCCAAGCCATTTCTGTACTTATAGGATTACTGCTTTTCAATTTGCTTTTTTGGCAAGAAAAATTGGGAATAAACTTACTAATATTCTCTGTTTTTTTAATTGCAATAGCATATTACAATGAGCCTCAAGCAAGGCAAAAGAATGAGTTTTACTATTCTTTTTTCGGTGTAATTCTCACAGGAGTGATGCTATGTTGGCACCACAGTTACTTTAGTATTTTCCTGTCTCTTATACACATCTCCGAGCCCACGAGACAGGCAGAAATCTC
>OJDV01000111.1_pt1 | contig 44195 bp, 41 predicted proteins | sample 1592911 | NCBI WGS metagenome assembly OJDV01 (sample SAMN05416860, study PRJEB24817) | seawater metagenome | isolation source: Sea water | place: Canada:Atlantic | collected 2013-11 | reverse complement strand
CGTTTATAGAGGCTCAGGCCTGCACGTCTAGCGGCACGGTTTCCCCTACCACTGGCGTTCTGGGAAGCTAGGTTTAGCTCGACGTAACAGTGCAGGCGCGCTGGTTTGAAGCAATGAGCGGGAAGTATGTTAAGTTTGATGGTCATATGGAGTTTGTGGCTTGGAGTTTGGGTCGTAGTTCTAAGTAGGGAACACCACTTAGACCTAAAGTCAAATTTTATTATCAGCCTATTTTAGCCCGTTCTCTTCCATCAAGAAATCTGCTCGCCTATAGATAGCGAGGGCTACTGCCATGATATCTAGATAAGGGTTTCGTCGTAGTGGACGATGCAGACTGGCCATCTCTGCAAGGCCACGAGCGGAAAGATACACCGCAGCAGCTCGGGAACGATTTAGGATGAGTGGATTTGAAGGCGAATTATTAGCTTTGCGCTTAAATTTATGAGTTTGAGAATACATATTGATGAGATGATTAATATATAAGCGGTTCGCTTAAGTTTTTAGGGTCGAAATCGTACGGTTTGGTCACTACTTTCTAGTTTTGGTCAGTTCTTCGCGACCGGTGAAGATAAGCTTGTATACGAGCGTATCAAGGCCATTTCAGGAGGAAATGGGCTAGGTCATTGTTAGTTAGTGACCGACGTGTAACTCACTGATGATCATCTCTTTACTTCTCTGTCGGTCACTCTAACAATATATATCTATAAGGTTGTAGTATGTAATGTATATGTATATATGTGTGTGTGTGTGGGTGTGTATATGTATATATATTCTACAGAGAGGGCTTGGAAATAGATGCCCGAACTGACCGGTGACCGACTGCTTGTATACAAGCGTATGCGCGCGATGTCTGATAGCAGAATATTGTAGATATCCTGTTTAATCGGATATCTACCGTGATATCTTTAATACCAAACTTGTCTAGATTTCTAGACGGAGAAACACTGAAAATAGTAGGTGAAAGTTGTTATCAGTCCGGTTGTGACAATTGGGAATGGGGGTGACCGAGAATATACTAGAGAAGACTACGCTCAAAAGGTTACGAGAGGGCCTGATTTGCTAGGGTTTATGGTATAAATGCGGCCATAACTTAAAACAATGTGTGTCATGTAAAGTCGGGCGCTCTCATGGGCGATAGGGTAGAAGGGCGTGCAGGTACGCGTAGTCCTCTATATAGGTGGCACCTTTGGGTATGATTGGAGGTGCACACGACCACACACCCTACCTGCCTGTGCGTATTATACTCTAACAAAAACACCACACTAACAAAGGCGCACCCGCTAAAAAACCTCGCCGCCCCGCCGCTGGGAAGGACGAAGGGGACCCTCAGCGCGAGAATTCCTCTATTTCAGAAATTTTTTTTTCATTTTTTCATAAAAGCCTCTCGCCTTTAAGAATAATTCGTATATCTTCCCACCACCATGAACTACCAATCCCGTAAGGAAGCCAAGAGAAATAAAATCTGTTCCAATACTGATTGCGGAGAACCTGCGATCTCGAAAGGACTATGCCGTCGATGTTATGCAATCGATCGGTCCAAAGGACCAGGTAAGGATAAGTGCACGATCGAAGGCTGCACTAGGAACCATTGGGCAAAGGGAATGTGCTCGATGCACTATCAGCGTATGCGACTCACAGGAACGACGGACGCTCCCATTCCTGGCTTGAAGACGAATGGTTGCAGTCTCCGCCAAAAACTCACGTGGCCCAAAGTGAGAGCCATTCGGATCGACGAACGCAATCAAACCTTCATCGCAGAGGCTTACGGCGTCAGTCAGGCCACAATCTCGCTCATCTTGAACGAAAAAATATGGACTAACGACCCAGAGCTGCATAAGTAATCATGTCGTCTTCAACATCGATTTTACCAGCACCAGCACCAGCTCCCCCGGAGCTACCCGACAAAGGCGAGCAACCAAAAGCGTTTTTGCTTCCACCAGATGACGTACGATATGCAGAGGTTGCTCGCCTACTGGCGGTTGGCGCTTCGCCCATAGAGGCAGTTTGCACGCTCGAGTTCGACTTGCCATCGGGGCAGAAGCTCGACAAGGACTACAAGCTGACTCAGGAGGACCACGAGTTCGCCGAAGCTGTCGCTGCCTTCCCGGCAGTCCAAGAGTTGTTTCGTGCGATCATCTCCACCACTACGGAGAAGTTCGCCATAACCATAGAAGAAAAGAGAGCCTTCCTCCGAGCAGTGATCATGACTCCGCTCTCCGCAATCACCGAAGACTCGATCCTCTGTTCAGAGTTTGAAGAGAGCGAGACTTACTGTAAAGATTTAGGACGGCCCATAATCAAGCGGAAGATCAAGAAGATCGATTCCCTGCGAGCGCTCGACATGGATAATAAATTAGCAGGGTCATACTCAGCTGAGAAGATCGACGTCGGAGCCGAAGGGTTGATTGATGTTGTGCAGCGAATCAGAAATTCAGCAAACAATAATTAAATATGAACATGAACATCGAACAATTCGAAGCAATCTTCAAGGGCGTCGGTTGCGCGATCCTCTTCGTAGGAGTCCTATTCGTGATTGGCATCCTGCGAACGACCAGCGATAAGAAGGGCAGTGGAACTCACCACGAAGGCGGAACAGGAAGTGGATGGGACGATGACGACGGGGATGCCGGTTTCGGCGGATCCGGCTGGGGTGGTGGCGGCGAGTAAACAATTTTGGCCTGAAATTACTTCGCGGTAGGAAGCAGGCTAGATAACCGAGGATTGAGTCCCTCACCCTCTCGGCCAGCGATACGTCGCTGGTCGAGTACCCTTTCAATGCACAGATATGAAACAGAAATTAGATATCCTTGAGTTTGTCGGGCTCGCCCGACTCCATGAGTTATTCAGCTATTATCCCAATTCGGGCTTGTTGATTTGGAAGATCGACGTCAATAGTAGGGCTAAGGCTGGAGATGTTGCCGGTCATCTCATGCCGGTAGGTTATCGGCAGATATCCGTAGGAGGCAAGAGGCTCTACGCGCACCGAATCGCGTGGTATATGTTCCACGGCAGAATTCCCAAAGGTGGCCAGATAGACCACGTCAACGGATCAAAGGCTGACAATCGCATAGAGAACCTACGGGAAGTCACCAACCAAGAGAACGGTAAGAACAAGAAGAAGCCGACGACCAACACGAGCGGAGTTGTTGGCGTGTGTTGGGACAAGAGCTGCGAGAAGTGGATGGCGAAGATTCAGGTAGACGGTAATTATAGGCACCTTGGCAGGTTCGACGATTTCGACGAGGCAGTCAAAGTTCGCGAGGCTGCCGAGAAAGAGCTAGGCTTCCATCCCAACCATGGCAAAAGATAGACGATATGGCTCTCAATCGCGAAGATTTCAAAAACCTCTCAGATCCAGTGTGGCGTCTAAGCCATCTCTACAAGGTCAAAAATGCGAAAGGAGAGATCGTACCCTTCGTCCCATCGACGGAGCAGATGATAATCATCCGGGCAGTCTACGAGAAGAAACTTAGGAAGATCATCATCCTGAAGGCCCGCCAGCTAGGCATGAGCACGGTGATTGATATCATGGCGGCGGACAAAACAATATGGGAGAAAGGGATCCAGGCTGCTATCGTCGATCTCACCCAGTCAGATGCGAGTAAGAAGTTGGAAAACAAGGTCCGTCTGTGTTGGGACAACCTACCGGCAGACATTCGTTCAATGTTTGAGACAGGGAAGGACTCAGATAAACGCTGGCAGATTAAGCTGAGGGAGGACAAAGCTTGGAATGAAGTGCAGGCGGGCATGAATGCTCGCGGAGATACTTTTCAGTTTCTCCATATCAGTGAGTGGGGAGCCATCCAGTTCGAAGATGAACAAAGATCTATTGAGATCTCAACTGGAGCGCTACCGGCAGCGAAGGAAGGCATCGTAATTGTAGAGTCAACCTACAAGGGCGGTAAGTCTGGCCCCTTCTGGGAAATCATCGACCGTGCTCTGAAGGTCCAGAACCATCCTGAGAATCGGACTGAGGCCGACTATACCCTGTTCTTCTTTCCCTGGTATACCGACGCGAGTTACCATCTCGAAGGGAACTTCGATCAGATCGACGAAGAGACTACTCAGTATTTGGATAGCATCGAAGCCGAAACTGGTGTGACGCTTCTCCCCACACAGCGACTTTGGTATTTTAAGCAGGCAATGAGTCTCGGCTTCTTTCGCTTCAGGGAGATGCCTTCTACGTTGGAGGAGTGTTTCAAAGGAAACATTGAAGGAGCCGTCTATCAGCACTTCGTGATGAAGGCCCATGCCGAAGGAAGGATCTCGGACTTCGCCATCTCCGAGTCGAACCTAACCCACACGTGCTGGGATCTGGGATCTCCGTTTAATACTTCGACGTGGTTCTTCCAGTTCGTGGGTAATGAGATTCACTTCGTCGACTTGATCTGCGAGGAAGCCTTGACGCTCGCTGAGCGCGTAGGAGCCATTCTAAGCAAGCCTTACCAGTATGGCATACACCTCTATCCACACGACGCAGTGGCTCAGGAGAAGAGCGGTAAGAACTTCGTAGAGCAAGTCTTCGAGCTTGGACTGAGAAACGGCATCGTGGCTCTCAAGCCTTCAGACATTTGGCCGGGAATTAACATGGCTCACCAGATGTTTAATCGATTCCACTTCCATGCGGAGAACTGCAAGCGCGGTATCGAAGCATTGGAGTGCTATCGGACGAAGAAGGACAAGGTGAACAATTACATCACAGAGCGTCCCGTGCATGATTGGTCGTCCCATATCGCAGACCCTATTAGAGTTCTTGCTGAAAGTGAGGAAGCTGGTATCTTTTCCAGACTAGATCAGACGGCGATCCAAGCGCAAAAGCGCCGGGTCAAACGTCGTTCCAAAGCCAGAACCTTCTAAATTATATATGAGATACTTATTTGCCCTCTCACTCGTTTGTCTCCCTCTCACGTCCTGCAATACCTTCAAGGAGTTTTCTCAGACTCCCGAAGGCACGGCTCTTATTTGGAAAGGTATCATCGAAGCAAGCAATCTGGCTCAAGACCGATACGATAGAGATAAAGAGGGCGGCCACGGCACGAAGTAATCTTTCCCATCCCAGTGAAGGAGCGCTTAGATATGACCAAACGTAGGTTCGAACTTCGCTACAGCCTGCCCTCACTAGACCCACCACCACCACCTACCAACATGCAATTAAGAAATATTCTGACAGGCTACAAGACCTACATCACGGCCATCGCCGCCATCGCCGCAACTCTAGCAGCGGTAGCTGCCGGAGAATTATCGAATGCGGAAGCTGCTCAGGCGGTGTTCACGGCAATCATCGCGATCTTCTTGCGTTCCGGGATGAAAGCTGACCTGGTCTCAAATGACTAATACGCACACCAGCTTTCAGCTTCGAGCGTTCGAAAGCCGTCTCGTTCGAGAGAAAGCCCAGCTCGATGACAAGAGAGATAATCTAATATCTTTCTTCCAGACCAAGACATTCGAAGATCTAAACTCCGTCGATCAAGAACTTCTCCACGATCAGATGGACGCCATGACAACCTATTCCTATATCATGCGAGAGCGGATCTCACGTATCGTCCCTACTCCCGAATGAATCCCTACCGGCTTGCCCAAATAGTCTATGAGACCGAGATCTCCAATACGAGGTCGCTCGACGAAGACGTTTTACTTTGGGCAAGCTCGGAGGAGGGAATCATCCACAAGACTCCCGAGTTCTTCCTCCTTGCTGCCGTATGTGGTGGCATCGACGAGAACGCTCAAGATAGTAGGCTCCACGTCCATCTCATGACTGGAGACGTGAAGGCTGCTATCTCTCATCTCCTCTCTGAAGCTCCAGAACACTACCCAAACGTGTCGCACGTATCTTGGGAACGTTTCGGAAGGCTCAAGGTCTTCCGCGTGGCGAGGGTGCTGAGGCTCTTTAAACTTGCTGACACGCGCCCTAAGAGTTACTGTCAACCATGATCCGCCGATTTCATCACCCCTTCCCTCTGGACGGTAGACTCTTCAAGGGGGGAGCCCCCAAAGATCCACCTCCGATTCCACCTCCGATTCGGGAAAACAACTCGGACGTCCTGCAGGCTGGACGTGAAGAGAGACGCTACCGGCAGGCACGGAACCAGCGAAAAGCTTCCCTCATTGCTGGAGAGACTGGAGGCTTCGCGCCTGCAGGATCCAAGAACTTACTAGGACAATAATATTATGAGCCATATCCCAAAGAGAATTTTTATCGATCCTGGCCACGGTGGTCATGATCCAGGAGCATTAAACGAAGAGACTGGACTCAAAGAGAAGGACGTCACGCTCTCGGTCGCTCATAAGCTAGCGGACTATCTCCGCAAGTTCGACGTCTACACAGCGCTCTCGAGAGCCAACGATCTTTACCTAGGCTTGGCACAAAGAGCTGAGAAATGTAACGAAATGAAAGCCGATGCCTTCATCTCGATCCACTGCAATAGTGCCCAAGCACCTTTGGCTAAAGGCTTCGAAGTCTTCTCGACTCCAGGAGTGACGAACTCGGACCGACTCGCGACGCTTGCCTTCGATGAGTTTACCCAAGAGTTCCCAAACAATGTTCCTCGTCCAGATATGGAGGACGGAGATCCAGACAAGGAAGCCTCCTTCTCTGTCATTCGACGTGCGAACTGTCCTGCCATCCTGTTCGAGCTGGAGTTCATCCACAACCGTTCCGGAGCCGCATTCCTCGTTTCCCAGCAGACTAGGATGGCCCAAGCGCTAGGCAGAGCGCTCGTCAAGTTTCTCTCCTTGAAGCCAAAGGACGGATCCGGAGACCCTATAGATCTGACTCCTACGGAAGATTTACGAAAGAAGTATGAAGACACTCGCAAGGAACTTGAGTCCTTTACTGCGAAATACAAAGCTCTCGTCCGAGATCTGGCAGAGCTTAAAGACGACTACTCTATATAAATGACTGGCCCCGATTACATTAAACGATACCAAGCACTGGAATCGAAAAGAGCTGATTGGGATTCCTTCTGGGAAGATCTTGGGCGATACGTGCAGCCTAGGAAGTCTGAGATAAACACGGTCACTGCCTACGGCCCCGACTCTTCTTCAACCTCCTTCTTATTCGATTCCACGGCAGCTCAGTCCAACATGACGTTGGCCATGGGGCAAATGTCGCTCGTGTCTCCTTCCGATGAAGCGTGGTTCGAGCTGAAACCACCTCGTGCTCTAGAGAACGATAGTGACGCGATCAAATACTTCCGAGAGATCTCTACGGTCCTACGGGAGAAGTTCGCAGAATCGAACTTCTATGAAGAGGTTCATGAGATGTATCTCATGCGTGGCGGTTTCGGAACGGCTTCCATCTTCTCATCCAACGATGAGGACGGTGGTCTCTACTTCCGAAGCCACGATATCGGAACCTATGTGATCTGTGAAGATGCCAAGGGACGCGTCGATACCTTCGGTCGTCGATATCCTCTGACGGCAACTCAAGCCGTGGGAGAGTTCGGGTTCGACCGGCTACCGGAAAAGATCCAGAAGGCAGCGAATGATCCGAAGAAATGTGACGACCCGTATGAGTTCGTTCACTTCGTACAGAAACGTAAGAACATCAACCCAGGAGCCTCCGCAAGTGAGAGGATGCCGTGGGAGTCAGTCCATATTGCCTATGATGACAAGACAATTGTTCGCGAGTCAGGATACGAATCTTTCCCCTATCACGTCACGAGATACCTTCGTTGGTCCGATAAGACCACGGATCCTTATGGCTGGTGTCCTGGTTGGGTTGCACTACCTGATATCCGTCAAGTCAATCTCCTCCAGAAGTGGATGGACGTCTTGGCAGAAGTCTCCGCCTTCCCTAGAACGATTGCACCTGCATCCCTTGAAGGGGAGATCGATCTCCGAGGCGCTGGCGTCACTTACTACGACCCTGTCGTCGACCGTGCCAAGCCTGAAGAGTGGGCTACCGGCGGTCGATACGATGTTGGAAAGGATCGAATCCAAATCCGTCAGGCTGCTATTGAGGAAGCCTACCACGTCGATCTCTTCAAGATGTTCGCCAAGCTCGACAAGCAAGCCCAAATGTCCGTTCGAGAAGTGGTGGAGAGATCCTCCGAGAAATTGATCCAGTTCTCTCCTACCTTCCATCGTATGGTCAGCGAGCTGTTCAACCCTATGATTCGTCGGGTGACCCAGCTCCAGTATGAAGTAGGTGCTTTCCGACACGTCGAAGTTCCCGAATCGATCAAGATCTATACGGAAGACGGCGTAACGATCTTCGATCCGGCCATCGTGTATACGAGCAAGATCGCTCTAGCTCTCAAGAGCTTGGAGAACTCATCCGCTATGCAGACGATGGAAGCAGTCATGCCTCTGTCTCAAGTGGACCCATCTATCCTTGACGCACTCGATCTGCAGAAGATGGTTTCCGGATTCGCGAGAAACACGGGACTGCCGGAAGATTGGCTCCGCACGGAAGGTGAAGTCAAGGCCATCCAAGCTCGTCGCCAAGAACTCGTCGAAGCCCAACAAGAAGCTGAAATCCAACAAGCCCAAGCTCAAGCCCAAGCTCAAGCCCAACCTGAAGGGCCTCCCCAACGTTAGACACTCCTATCCCAATGAGCAGACAGACAGAAACCTCAACAGAGGCATTAGAAGAAGAGAGGCTCGTAAGAGCCCTCTACACAAGGTTCATCTCCACTCCCGATGGACAGAAGTTTCGCAATCATCTTTGCCGACACTTCAACCACAACGCCCCCGTCTTCGGAAGAAATGAATCCTCCCACCAAGCCGCCGTGCAAAGTGGGAAGCAAGACGTCTTAAATTTTATCCTACACATGAGCACCCCTACCAAATGAGTCAGCTAAAGATTGAATTCAACTACCTCACCCTCGATGGGAAACCAGTCGGACTGGTGGACGGTAAAGATATTTTGTTCGAGAACGATCTCGAAGCCGAGCTAGAGGACGAAGTCCGTAACCAGTTTCCCGGTTACACTATTCTCGTAGACGACGCGACCATTATTCCTATGAACGCGCCTAAGAAGAAGCCTAAGAAGAAGGCTATTAAGAAGAGGGTCGCCAAGGTCGAAGTCGAAGTCGAAGAAGAGCCTCCTTCCATCGACGAGATCGAAGCCGCCAAAGAAATCCTCTCACGAGCTGAAGGTCGATTCATCGAACCTCCAGATCCTAACGCCTTGTGGGGAGATAAAGATCCTTACACGGTCAAGTATCTCCATGAGAACGATTGGGAACTCTTCTACAAAACCTACCGTCTACGAGATGGCCAGGAGAAGCAGGATCTCGACGACGTCCCTCACAACCCCTACCGAGCTGGTAGGCAGACCATCCTAACCGTCATTGGCTAAATAAATATGTCTCTTATTCCAGAAGATGCTACAGATGCTACGGAACCCGTAGCGGGAATCCCGTCAGAATCTCCCGTCGCACCGTCCTTTAACTTCTCCGAGCTACACGAAGGCGGAGTCTACAAGGAAGGTCTCGATTGGCAGAAAGCCTTGACTCCGTTGGGGCTACAAGACCAACACGGTCTATTCTCCAAATACAAGAACGTGGGAGAAACGCTCAAGGGTATGGGAGGACTCTCTAAGCTCGCTGGAGGAAAGGCCGAAGGACTCAAGTTCCCAACGGATCCAGAAGATGCTGCTGCCGTGGCGGCGTGGCGTGCAGGCGTTGGTGCTCCCGAGACTGTAGAAGGTTACAATCTCGAAGCTCCTGGTGAACTCCCCGAAGGGATGGAGTGGGATTCCGAGGTTGCAAATCAGTATGCCTCCGTGCTGCACAAGCACCATGCTTCCCCTGCCCTCGTCTCAGAGCTACTCGCGATGAACGCGAGCATGGCTTCGGAGCAGTTCAACCTGCAGAACGTAGATTCGGCCAACGCGGCAGCTGCTGCTTTGGAAGAACAGTCCCAGCTTCTCACGGCAGAATTCGGAGCTTCACTCCCCAGCGTCATGAAGAAGGCAGCGAGAGCAGCCATCGCGGCGGATCTGGATCCTGCTAGCTCTCTGTTCAACACTGCCGCAAATGTGAAAGCTTTTGCGAAATATGCAGATTTAATTGGCGAAGATAACCTTCCTATGAATACTGCAGACGTGCATCAATCCGCGCAACACGAAGCGGACGCAATCATGAGAGATAAGAACCATCCAGACAACGCGGCTTACTACGCTGGAGACAAAGCAGTCTTCGCCAAGGTGACCACATTGCTTGAAAGGGCCTCACGAGCCTAGTCCTTTTTTCTGCCCCATAGTGCCCTCCAGGACGCGTCACACCTACTGTGCAAGGTGTGGCGCGTTTCTCTTGACAGGGGTAGCCAACATGAACTAAGTTGGCCGTGACAGATACCTCAAGATTAAGAGCCTCCCTTAGAAGAGATACCTCTGCAAGATCAGGAGCCTGACGTTTAACCCGTTCACTCTAACCCTTCAGACCTTTATCTAAATGAGCACTGCTCTAGACATTCCTCAATTTCTCCCGACTCAATTCGGGACAGCATGGCAGCACCTAAACCAACAGAAGCTGACGCGTATGCGTGGCACTGTTGACGTCGATTCCGACATCGTAGGCGAAAGAAAGTCCTACAATCAATTCGGTATCGTAGACGACGAAGAAATCACCACGAGGTTCGGAGACACGGTCGATATGGGCCGTCAAGACTTCAAACGGTGGATCAGTCTCAAACCATACCACCGCACTGACTGGTATGAAGAGTGGGACGAACAACTTCTCGGCAACATCGCTCTTCCTAAGTCGGAGACTCTAGAGAGTCACCGTATGGCTTTCGGTCGTCGCGTCGATAAGGTGGTGATCGCAGCTCTCACGGACGACGCCACTACCGGCGAAGACGGAACTGAGACCACTGCTCTTCCTGCCTCCCAGATCGTGGCTGTGAACTACACAGGCGGAACTCCTGCCAACACGAATCTCACGCTGGAGAAGCTCATCAAAGCCAAGTCGATCTTAGGCAAGAATGAAGTGACTGGCTTCGATTCCGAAGATCAGAAAGAGATCATCTTCGTCTACACTCAAGACCAACTCGACAACCTCTTAGAGAACGTCGACGAGATCAAGAACTCGGACTATACACAGGTGAAAGCTCTCATCGCTGGTGAAGTCAGCAACTTCTTGGGGATGAGGTTCGTCCGCACGGAACTGCTCGACGTGGCTTCCGACATTCGCTCGTGCTTCGCTTATGTGAAGTCCGCGATCAAGCTCGGTGTTGGTCAAGAGATGACTACCCGCATGAGCATCCGGAACGATAAGAGCGACGCTCTCCAAATTCGGAGCAAGTGGCGTCTCGGAGCAACCCGTATGCTCGAAACTGAAGTGGTTAAAGTCCTCTGCGACGAAACCGCCTAACCCTAGCCAACCCACAACTACCATTTAACTACTAAATATCATGGCTAATTTTTATACAGCAGAGGCAACCCTGCAAGCAAGTAACGTAGATCGCACTCGAATCAGCGCCGAAGACGTTGGCGGTCGCCAGCGTGTCGCAATCGTGAAATACACGAGCGTAGGAACGGAGGTGAATGGAGATACTCTCCAGCTCCTCAAGGTCACCCAACCGATTATCGTCGATCCGACTCAAAGCTCCGTCTGGTGTGAAGGCATCTTCGCTGGAACGTCCGCTACGATTGACATCGGAGATGATCCTCTTTGGACTGATGTAACTCCAGACATTGACCGTTTCGCCGATGGCGTCTCGATCTTCTCGGCAGGTCTTCGTCTCTTCACGTCAGGCACCTTGCCTGCATCTACGAGCGTTCCCTTCACGACGACTGAGGCAGGTTACCTTACTTCCACCCTTAACCTAGGCGCGACTGCTACGGCGGGAATCGATCTCACCTTCCGCATCGTCTACACCGTTAAGTAAGACTCTTCTCACTGGGATATGAGACAAGTGATAGGGGGCAGAGTACGTACTCTGCCCCCTATCTTCTTTTAAACAAATGGCTAACGCAGACCAGATCGTAAACTTCGCCCTCGCTCGGCTAGGTGCTGAGAGAATTTTCAGTCTCGATGACACGGACTCGGAGAATGCTCGTCTCTCCAAGATCCACTACGATCAGACGGTCAAACAGGTTCTTCGCAGTCACCCCTGGAACTGCTGCACGGAAAGGGCCACTCTCGCTCGTGAGACGGACGCTCCGCCCTTTGGATACCTTTACTCGTTCCAGCTACCAGGAGACTTCCTCCGAGCGCTATATGTCAATGACGCGAATGCTTACGGGCCAAGAGACTCCTGGAAGATCGAGAAGAACAAACTCCTATCGGACGATGCCACCATCCAGCTGGTATACATCTACTGGGAAACGAATGCCGAGCAGTATGACGAACTGCTCGTAGAAGCAATCACCGTGCTACTGGCTTCGAAGCTGGCAGCACCCATTACCGGCAGAGCTGGAGATGGAGTAGGGCTTCTGCAGGAATACAATCAGATGGCTTTCCCGAAAGCTCGGGTAGTCGATGCTCAAGAAGACAGTTCCAACGAAAACCACCCACTACAAAAGTTAGTTTCACAGTCTCAGCTCGTCAGGGAGCGCCATACCTGGAGTTACTAAAATGACCGTTAGCGTAAACCAAGAAGAATTTTCTGGAAGATGGGTGCTGGCACTCAAGGCGGTAGCGACATTATTGCTACTTGTAATGCCACTGATTGTATCATTACAGTCATGGTTGGTGGTCGAGAGTTTCGGCACCAAAGCAGAACTCGCAGTAGTGAATGAGAAATTGAACGTGGCAGCCTCCTATGGGCCAAAACACACTCAGGTTCAATCAGACCTCGCAGACATGAAACAGACGCAGGAGATCATGACCAGCGTGAAAGAACTCGTCCAACCCCTACTGTTCTCCATCCACGAACTCGACAAGAGAGTCGATAACCTACAGTAATGCCTAGTGCTCCTCAACATAGCTTTGCAGGTGGGGAATGGTCTCCCTATGTATCGGAGCGCGTAGATCTCTCGAAGTATTCAGTATCCTGTGAGACGTTGGAGAACGCAATCCTGTCTGTCTACGGGTCTGTTCGTTCCCGTCCAGGAACTGAGTTCATCGCTGCAGCCAAGTATCCAGACAAGGAATGCAGGCTGCTCAAGTTCCAGTTTAGCGAGACCACCACCTTCATCCTAGAGGTTGGAGATCTCTACATGAGGTTCTTCTCTAATGGTCTGGCAGTAGAGTCTGGCGGAGTTCCCTACGAGGTTGTCTCCCCCTATACTGCTGCTCAACTCCGAGACATCCAATACGCTCAAGTCAATGACGAGATGCGTCTCGTCCATCCTGACCATCCTCCCTACATTCTCCGCCGTCTGAGCGACACCTCGTGGACGTTGGCGGAGATCACTTACACGGAGCCTGCCCTCCGAGATGAGAATCTCGATGAGACCAAGACCATCACTCCGAGTGCCATCTCCGGATCCGGCATCACTTTGACGGCAACGGGGCACACCTTCGACGAAGCAGTTGTTGGAAGCTACTACCGGATTGGCCACACCCGCACGACCGGATCTGTAAAGACTCCTATTAGGACCGGCTACTCGTCTTCAGTCCTGCGCGTCCGTGGGGATTGGGAAGTATTTACCAGTGGAACGTGGGATGCATCCCTCGTTCTCGAACGTCGCAAGAGTGGAGGAGATTGGAGGACTATCCGTAGCTGGGATGGAGAGGATGATCGCAACGTCACGGCTACCGGGACGGAGCTGGAAGACGACGTCGAGATGCGAGTCCGAGTGACCAGATTCGCAGCGTCGGTAGGCGTCATACAAGGGAGTGCCCGCATCCTCCTAGAAGTCGTCAGTGCAGAGATGTATGGGATGGTCAAAGTGACTGCTGTAGCTTCTGGCGGAGCAACCGCCACGGCAGATGTAGTCACCTCGTTCGAATCTACTGACGCCACCTTCTTATGGTCTGAAGGGGCTTGGAACCCGGTTCGTGGCTACCCTAGGGCGATCACCCTACACGAGTCTCGAATGGTATTTGGAGGCAACCTCTCCCAAGCTCAAACCCTTTGGCTATCCGACATAGATGGCTACGACCGTTTCTCCGAAGCCGACCTAGAGGATTCCGATTCCTTCCGAGTGACATTGGGGGGCACCGAGTTCAACATGATTCAATGGCTCTCCACGAGCCCGAAGAACCTCCTCATTGGGACCGTGGCTGGAGAGTGGAGCCTCTCTAGCGGAGATGAACAGAACCTCCTCACGGGATCTTCTGCCCGTGCAAGTGAGGAATCCTCCACCGGTTCAGAACACATCCAAGCCGTCTCGGCAAATGACGTCGTCCTCTTCGTCAATAAAGGAGGTCGAGACCTGACCGAGATCGTCTACTCGTTTGAGCAGGACGGCTTTATCAACGCCAATCTGTCAGAGCTGGGAGAGCACGTGACGAAGGGCGGCATCAAGGAGATAGCCTTCCAGAAGAATCGCGACTCCGTCCTATGGTGTATTACCGGATCTGGCACCTTGGCTGGACTCACCTACGTGCGTAAGCAGGAGGTGGTGGGATGGCACCGTCACATCACTGAAGGATCTTTCGAGTCGGTAGCCGTCATATCATCCAGCCTTGAAGAAGAGGAAGTATGGTTCTCTGTCAATAGGACGATCAATGGAGCCACTACGCGCTACATCGAGAGATTCTACCCGGATATGTGGAGGCTCCAAGAGGAGACAACTGGTGCCCCTGTAGACCTAGTCTACGTGGATGCGGCATCCATAGTTACCGGGGCAGATCTCACGACGGTCACGGTGGACCACCTGGAGAACGAACTCGTCCACGTTTTGGAGGACGGGGCTACCACTCCTCCCCAGACTGCAGCAGCTACCGTCGTCACTACGGTGGAACCTTCAGCCAAGGTGATCGTAGGGCTCCCATTCACCTGCAAGGTCCGCCCTCTACCTATCGAGACGAAGCTGGAAGATGGCACGAGCCAAGGGCGCGAGAAGAGGATCCACGAAGTCATCGTGAGCGTGTTCAAGACCAGCACCTTCAAGATGGGACCGACTGAGGACCGTCTCGATACTATCTTCGCACGGAGCACGGAGCATCCCATGGACGTGGCTCCTGCCCTAGTGACTGCGAAGATCTCCAAGCCGCACCCATCTTTGTGGCAGACGAACGCATCTCCGCTCATTGTCCAAGACAAACCACTCCCTCTCACCATCTTAGGGATCGTGAGAAACTTCACCATCAAAGGAGATGCCTGAACTTAAGCTCACTACTTCAGCCAACCGCCGGACGGTAGTCTCCAACTCCGCGAATACGGTGAACTCTCGTCCAGGAGTGGGAGATGCCTCCGCTTCAAAACTCCAGGTTGCCGGGTTCGCTGGAAACGCCTACAATATCAACACAGGCCCGATAGCCCTAACCGGGACTGCCGATAGCGCCCTGCTCTACTTCAAGAACGATGAAGCCCAAGACTACCTAGTCACGAATCTTGAGGTCGGTATCGGAACTCTCTCGGCTACCATCACGGACTCCGCTCTAGTCACCGTCATTCGCAACCCGACTGGAGGAGATCTAATCACAGATGCTACAGCTGCACCCATGGTAGCGAACTCCAACTTCGGATCTGCCAACACGTTTTCAGCCACGACGTTGGTCTATAAGGGTAAGGACGGGGGAACCATTACGGGAGGAGATGACTATGCTCAGTTCTACGTGAACGGCAATTCTCGTCTGTTCGCTGATTTGAACATCGACATTCCAACATCTTCCTCCATCGCGATCAAGATCGACTTGAACACGTCTGGCGGCGGCAATGTCTATGTAGATCTCGTCGGTCACCTCAGATAACCATAGAGGATGAAGATAGAACTCTACGAACACGACAAGCATTACGAGGCCATCAAAGCCTGGAAGATTGAGATGCCTCCTGTCCAAGCCCTCCCAGCCGTGGGGGCCGTGTGCGTCCATGCGAAGCAGACTTACCAAGGTGGGGGCACTCCAATCGCTTGTGTGTGGGCAGTTCTATCAAACTCCAACGGGGCCGCCTACCTCGAACACCTTTCTTCAGATCCAGATGCGGGTAGCCTTCGCATCCGAGCATGCCAGCTCGTAGTGGATTTCGTGGAAGCTCACGTTAAAGGATTGGGCTACACTTACTTGTGTATGTCTGCCAAACATTCGGCCATAGTCAAAAGAGCCAAAGCAATGGGGTTCATGGTTGTAGGAGAGAACATCACCAACTTAGCAAAAATTATCTAATGGCCTTCTTCGCTGCAGCCCCCTTACTCTACTCCGCCCTCGCCCTCACTGCAGTGAGCACCGGGGTTTCCGTCTATTCATCAGTCCAGCAAGGGAAGGCAGCAGAAGAAGCTGGAGAGTTCAATGCTCGGATAGCGGAGCAAGAGGCAGCAAGCAATCAGCAGAGGACTCACGAGAACATCCGAAGGACTCGGACGCGTAACCGGCGCTACCTTAGCCGCCAGCGTGCTCTCATCGCCGGTCGTGGAATCTCCCTTGAAGGGTCTGCACTTCAGATCCTTGGCAAGTCAGCTTCAAACCTGGAGTTGGAAGCAATGGATCAGCTAGGGGCGTCCGACCTATCCGTGAATAAATCAATGTCTCAAGCTTCAATGTCTCGCTTCAATGGCCAACAAGCTAAGGGAGCCTCGAATTTCCAGGCCGGGGCGAGCCTCCTATCCGGTTTCTCCAAGGGAGTCGGTCAGGTCCAGCAAGGATTCGAGGCTGGCACACTAGGCGGCGGAGGGGAGGAGATATAACACTATGCCTATCAAAATTCCCGAAGTTCAAAATATCAATACCGACGTAGGGGCTTCCTCCCTCCGTCTCTCATTAGGCGTAGCTCAGCAGCAAGCCAACGCTCTCGGAGGACTTGCCGCCCCCATCGGAGCGGCGGGGGATATGCTCTTCTCTATGGCTCAGAAGATCCAGGAGGCTGACAACCTCAAGAACATCTCGGAGGCTGAACTCTCTTTTGACGAGCAGTCGGCTAAGTATATTGCCGGACTGCAAGGAGACTACAACGAAGACACTTGGGTTCCCGGCGCTACGGAGATGACCAAGAACATGCGCAAGGTCTTCGACGAACAGAACCTTTCCCCCTCTGCGAAACAGAGGCTTGGCGCTAAGCTGGATCGTAAAGAGTCTGCCCTACTCCTACGTGTTGGAAGCTTGGCAGCTCAGCAAATCACAGAGAGAGCTAACGAGGCATCTCTCCTAGGCATGGAGGTTGCCGCCGAAGCTGGAGATCAGTTTAGCTACGATGAAATTGTCGACGGTCGAGTCACGGCAGGAATCTCTTCTCCAGAAGAAGCAGACACTTTGAAGCGTGAAGGCGGCAAGAAGATCCGGACGGCGGAACTCATGGGACTCGCGGGGAACGCCCCTCACGAGGATCTGAAGCAAGAGATCAAAGCCGGTGACTGGGACGACGTCTCTGAGAGCGCTCGCAGTCAGGCACTATATAAATCCAAAGTCGCAGACAACGAACTCAAGCGAGAGTTCTATGACGACCTCAACTTTGCCATGACTCAGAACCCTCCCGAGGTTCCTTCGCATGATCAGGTTATGACTTGGATTGACTCGGGCCAAATGTCGAAGCGCGATGCGACTGGACTCCTAAAGCGTATCAATGCTACGAGCCCCATCGAATTCAACGCGCCAGAATTTCAGGCTATCGTATCCGAAATCGGAGACTATGTTCCAGGATCCGATGACGAAGCAAAGGAGCACCTGACGACATTGAGCAAGAGAATCGCCCTCTCGGAATTTTCTTCGGAAAAGAAGTCGAGACTCATAACCAAATTGATATCGGCCATGGAGGGCGGAAACCAGAAAGCCAGTGGTAGAGTCCAGACTGCAGCGAGAGATCGCATTGAACACTACAGTGACCAAGGTGATTATGGTTTGGAATGGGACGACGAAGGGAACCTCACTCCAGAATCGATCATAAAAGATGGGAACGCCAAGGCAATTCTCTACGATCAACTCGATGCGTGGTTCGAAGAAAATCCGGAAGCAGGATTCGAAGATGGTGTGAAAGCAGCAGACCAGATTGTAACTGGAACGGCAGAACTTGCCGGGGCTAAATCTCTTTCCGTGTCACAGTTCCACGAGGTAGCGAAGGAGGACGGTGGTGATGGCGACGGCCTGCCTCAGTTCGAACTAGGAAAAGGAGCGCTCAACTCGCCCCTTCTTGGGCTCCCCATTTGGCACGATCTCAATACCGAATAAGTATGAATCCCGAAGCAATCCAAGCAGTAGAAGACCAACGCACTAAGCTGAGAGACGCCTTCCGTGGTTTGGAAGTCCCTAACCAAGATCTAGATAGGGCGACTAAATACTCGGTAGACAAAGAGACCACTAAGGCTCGCATCGCGGGACAAGCTTGGGTGCATGCCAACTCCCGTCCAGGAGATGAGATTCCCGCAAGTCACCTGTCTCAAGCCTACATAGGAGGAGCACCGACTTCGACGGCTACGATCCAGCAGCCTCTCGAATCGGTCGTCAAGGACTGGGATGCCATCCGAGACCACCAATCTAAAGTAAGGTTCGGGACGGAAGGTCCAGTCACAGATAAGGACTTCTACACTAGCGTCGCAGCTCAATACAACCGTGAAGACGGAGTCAGGGAGGATGCCATCAAGACCAACCGAGCGGCAGCGAATGCGGCCATCATGGCTGATTTCACGGAAGACGAATCGGGCGACATCAAGTATGCTTCTTGGGCCACTAAGTATGAAGCCTTTGAGGAAGAGCGCCCATGGGTCGTGTCCTATCCAGGTAAAGAGACCGATAAGGTCTTGCGACAAGTATGGAAGAATTCTTTTGAATCGCATTCAGTCACTTCCCTGGAGGCGAAGAAGGTCGGACTAGCGCTCCTCTCTAATCTCGAAGTGCAGGAAGGTCTGGATCCTACTGACCCTACTACGCAGACAGATGCTAGCGCGGACACCGAGATCTTCGATAAGCTCCGCCTAATGCCGAAGGAAGAACGTCAGAAGGTTTACACGTTCCTCCAGGCAAACGTAGACGCTGGGAAGATCAAGAAAGATTTCTCCACTGGCATGGGCAAAGCTTTGTGGGGAACTCTCGGAGATATGGCTCAAGACTTCGGCATTAGCGATGTTCGTAGCAAGATCACGCAAATCGACTGGCATCAAAAAGCTATGGGTAAAGGTCACCTAAGCTTGACGGCTCCTCTCGAATACGATGACTCCCCCATCGACATTCTGAGGAAAGTCTATTCGCCGGGACAAGGACGCGGGTTCCCCATGCCTCTTGAGCCACTGCCTCCCGAAGACCTCAAGAGGATTGAGGAAGCTCAGAAGGAAGCCAAGACCGTTACCGACATTGAACTAGAGCTTCGCAAGCTACGTCGTGGAACGGTCAATCCAATCAAGACGGACAACGTTTTCCTAGAGAAGGCGTGGTATCCTGCAGTCCAGCAAGTGGGCATCCTTGCCCTCTCAGCTACTGCCGTTGGTCAGATACCTCTGTTCGTTTACATGCGCGAGACTCGGCACCAGCAGATGCTCGAACGGGGAATGACTGAAGAGCAGGCATCCAAAGCGTCGCTCATATCTTCCCTTATCGAAGCTCCACTGGAGCGCCTTCAGTTTAAGACGCTGGTCGGAGGCAAGTATGGTCTGGCTCTCAATGCTGCTCAAGGGAGCATGAAGGCCAAGCTCGGAGTGTATGGAGGCAACTTGGCTTCACAGATAGTCCTTCAGAGTGTGCAAGAGGGCCTCCAAGATATGACTCCGCTCTTGGTCCAGGAGTATCTCGGGACTGCTTTGGGTGAGCAATTCCCCGAATTACAGTGGCTAAATAAAGACAACCCGGACGGGACTACCAGCCAAGGCGAGCTAAGCAAATGGGGCTTCGGACGTATTGACACTCTTTGGGCACTAGCCCCTATGATCGTGCTAGGTGCAGGAGTTGGATCTGCCAAAGATTTCGCCGGAGCTTCCAAATACCTCGCGTCTAAAGAGAGCCTGGAAGCTTTCGGACTAGACTCGGAAGCCGCTAGCGAGATTGCCATCCTCGCTCAAACAGATGTGGAGGCCGCATCTAAAGCCTTCCAGGAAGCAGAAAAAGGTAAGCCCGACGTAAAGGCTTTCGAAGAACAAAGCGCTCGTGCCGAAGCGCTAGCGAATTCGCCCGACCGTCTAACGTCGACTCAGCTAGATGACGGCAGGATCGAGATAACTTTGGGAGAGGGTCTGACCACCATAGTCAACTCGGAGGTGGAGGGAGAGCAACTCAAACAGAAGGTCGTTAACGGTCGTGCCAAGGCTGCACGAGAAGGTGTGGGGGCCTTGATTAAATCGTTCGAAGATAAGGGCACCGCCAGATTCATCATCGAAGATCACGCCAGGACTCTCTTGCGAGGAATTGAAGAAGGAACTCTGACAGTAGAGCAAGCTCGCCAGCGCATCCGAGACTATAACGCCGAGTCGGGCGAAATGTGGGATGAGAATGCCTTCAGTCGATTCACCATCTCTGCTCAGAACGAAGCCGAATTCCGGGACGGAGTATTCCACAACGTCGTCCGAGCTTACAAGGGAGATAACCCTCTCGCAATTGTTGAGGACGTTAGTGAAGGTCTCTTCAAGAAGCGGATAGCTTTGGAGCCAGGAGCCCGCCTCAAGCATGAGGGTTGGCTAGATCAATACCAGAACGCGACGGGAGATATTCTAGTTCCCGATATCAAGGCTGCTACGAATGAGTCTCTAGGCGAAGCCTTCTCTAGCCTAGCCACTTCCTACTTTGCCGGCAAGGTCCAAGAGTCCTCCCTTCCAGCTCCTGTAAAGTCCTTGTTCCGTCAGCTAGCTGCTTACTTCCAACACGTCTTCACTCGGGCCGCTAAGCTATCCAAGGCTTTCAAGGACAACAAGCTAGATCCAGCCTTCGAAGTCGAACTGGCTGAGTCAGTTGGTCTAAGCATTGAAGGCCGGGAACGCATGGCCATCGAGCAAGAGATGACAAAGGTCTTGAAGACAGAGATGGCTGATCTTCGTAAGCAGTTTGCCGAAGCCTCTAAGATGCAAACGCTGGAAGATAAACAGACGACATTCTCAATATCTCCTATCACCGCTACTAACCAGCTCTTCATCAAGGACTACACGGGAGACTCCTACTACGAGACCAACAAGTTCCTCAGACTCGGTAAGCTAGACAAAAATAGCACTATGTCCGCTTCTGCTAGGGAAACAAGGGCCGCCGTAAGGTCCGAGATGATGGAGCAAGAGTTGGATAAACTTCCGGACGTGCCGGGAACCTACCATCGGTATGTGGATAAGGGCGAATTCGAGTTCCTATCTAGCTTCCAAGAAGGCAACCACGTAACCATACCCAACTTCTTCTCGACGACTTCGAAGGAAGATGCGTTCAGTGGTGATAACAAGATCCTGGTTGAAGGTCTGACTGCCAAGTCCGTCTCTGAATATTCTCAGCAACAGACTTATGGAGTGGATTCGGAGTTCGAGTTCATCTTCCAACCCAATACCACGTTCGTCATCTCTAAGGGTGAACAAGGCATCACGCTCACGGAGTTGAGTCCTCTCGCCTATGACCGAGTGCCTTTAGCATTCCTAGGCAACACTCCTCCAGTCGAGTTCTTGGAACCCGTCGCGGCACTGGGAGGAACCTTCGATCCTCACTTAATGGTCGATGGTAAGGGAGATAAGTGGGTCGTGAAGAAGAGTTCTTCCGTGGAACATACAGTCTCCGAAGCTCGTGCCAACAAGCTCTACGCACAAGCTGGAGTGCCAGTTCCCAATATGACGATGCAGGCTCTCGATAATGAGATCGTGCTCGTGTCTGAATACATCGAAGGACCGACTCTAGGAGAGTGGAAGAAGACGGCCACTCCAGAAGAGATCCAAGAAGTCCGGGACAAGATAAGCTTCGACGCTCCCATAGATGCTGTCCTTGGAAATCAGGACGTGATTGGAAAGGACGAAGCCAACATCATCATCGCTAAAGGCAACGTCCCGTACCGGGTAGACGTTGGGGGCGCTCTCGCCTTTACCTCAGACGGATCGAAGAAGTCGAAAAATGATTGGAGTGAAGATGCGACGAAAGACGTCCTAGCCCTACCGGAGAAGAACTCCGAATGGATATCTCCTATAGACTCCGAAGATCTTATGGAAGCCAACGGGAGATTTGGAAGTCTTCCGGATCCGATGCTCAGAGTTCGTTTCCGCAACGCGTTGTACGAAGCCGATCAAAGGGAGATCTGGAATGACACCACCACCTTCTCCATCACTCCCGACACTCTTGAGGACTCTCTGTCTCAATTCTTCCGCCCTCCTGACGTGCGTATGGAAGTCGTCGAGAGCATGTTCGAACGTCTGACCAAGGTCCAAGATAGATTCCGGAAGCTCAAGAGGAATGCCGGGACCAACAAAACTCTCGTCACTAGGGTTGAAACTCAAGAAGTTCTGGCTCAACTTGAAGCCATAGTAGCAGCTCTGCCCCTTCCGATAAGAGGAAAGATCACAGGCTTTGCCACATTAGCATCGAAATCCACGGACGTGGGCAGACTGACCTACTTGGAAGGAAGGATCGAACGTTCGATGGAAGTGCTGGATAAGCATCTAGCAGACGAGAGCCGAAAGAAATTCGATAAGCTTCTGAAGCGGTCACTGCCCAAAGCAGTCAACGGGAAGCTCAAGAGCTACCTGACTGCCGAAGTAGCCGAAGACTTAGCAGAGATTAAGAGAGTCTCTGAAATGACTACCGAGAACCTAGATGCTTGGTCTACCGGCATGCAGGAGCGCGTGATGGATGAAGGGTCATCGCATAAGTTGTGGCTCGCTGATAGGTTTGGTGCCGTGAAAGCCATGGACGCTTTCCAAGCGGACGAAGCTCTCACCAATCTTCGCGAACTGGTAGCCGAAGGACGGAACCTCCATAGGATCACAGAAGAAGCTTTCAAGAATGATATAGCTAACAAGATCTCCCAAGCGGTTGACGATAGTGTCAAAGATCTCTCTGCAGATCCAGATCCTGAAGACGTCGACCGTGCCAAGAAGGCAGAGAAGGAGGGAGTCGAAAGAGTTGTGCGTGGGATTAAAGGCTTCTTGGTAGATCACCTATCCTTCCGCCAATCTTTGATCACCGTCTTCGGCTACAGCAAGACGACGGATCGTATGGAGAAGCTCGCCAACGATGCCAAGAATGAATACACCGATGCCACCTTGGGTCGTAGGGAAGCCATGGATAAGTGGATGGAGTCGGATCTCCTCTTAGATACTCGGAAGGAACGTTTCCAGTGGCTCGTCGATCTCAAAGAGCAGAAGGAGACGGGCATCGAGAACGCCAACAAGAAGGCGATGCAGCTGTCTCAAGATGAGGCCGTCTACTATACGATGCTATGGGACCAGCCACACTACCGTAGCAACCTGGAGAAGCACGATGGCATAGACCGTCCTACGATTGACAAGATCGAAGCATGGCTGACTCCAGAATCTAAGCAGTATCGAGCATGGCTACAGGAAGGATACGACAAAGAGTATGATCGAATCAATGCTGTATATCGTGTCATCAACGGAGTGGATCTTCCTCGCGTTCTCGATTACTCCCCCGCTTCTGTCAAATTGCCGGGGGCGAAAGACCTCCAGCTCGATCCGCTCGGGCAAGACCATCTTACTTCAGGACTGGCGGCTGGATTCACTAAGCTGAGGACGGCTCACGAGCTACCCATGAGACGCGTGGGGGCTTCGACGGTCTATTGGGCGCATGCCCAAGCGGCAGACTACTACGTCAGTCACGCGTTAGCAGCTCGCGAGATTCGTCTAGTCCTCTCCAATCCTAAGATGGTCGATGCTATCGTCGAGAAGCACGGAGTGAATCGGGCCACTACCATACAAGGATGGGTCACTGCCCTACACAATAACGGCTTGAGGCAAGCAGCTCTAGTATTGTCTGCCGAGCGATGGACCAACCGTCTCGTAAAGACAACAGCCCTCGTAGGCTTGTCCATGAATATTATGACGCTTGCGAAGCAGTCGTCTGCAGGCATGGCAATGCTTGCTGAAGTCACCGTCCCAGAATTCTTGAGGGGAATGACCAGGTACTTCACGGAACCAGCATACTACTCGCATATCTTTAAATCGAAGACGATCCAACGGCGCATCGCCAACGGATTCTCTCCCGAGATGCAGGCAGCTATGCAGGCAGTGGACTTTCGTCCAGATGCGCTATCGGCTATGATGGAAAAGGGAGTCGCTACTATTGGCCTAGTAGATGCTTTGTGGACTACGTTCTCGGCAGGCATCGCATTCGATGCTGCTCAAAGGAGTGCGAAGGAAGCGGGTCTGACCGATGCTCAAGCGGAGGATTTCGCTCTTAAAAGGATGGACATCCTAGTAGCTCGGACTGCCCAACCGGCATCTATGGTCGATCGTTCTCTCATGGAAGTCAACATGGATGCCAACATCCTTGGCAGGCTACTGATTCTCTTTAAGAGTGAGATGCGTCAGAAGTCAGCTATCACGATGATGGGAGTGAGAGACGTCATCCGGAATGACGGGCGGAGGACGGCAGGGGCGAGGGCAGCACTGGCCATGTGGGTTGGGATGCCCATCGTCACCGCGATCTTCGAAGACATTTACAAGACAATCGCCCGAGACGATGAGGACGAGGATCTCTTCACTCCCAAACGTTTGGGTCAAGTTATGACGGCGGGTCAGTCTGCTGGCATCTTCTTCTTCGGAGAGGCTCTTGAAGCCGCGAACACTAAGGCTTGGGGAGGAGACTATTGGGACAAGGATGGCAATACTGCCGTTCGTTCTGTCATCCAAGCCTTTAAGTCTCTAGAGCAGACGAAGGATGGGTCCTTCGGAGATGATCTCGTAGAGAATACAAATAAGGTTGCCCGCGCCGTGTCAATGATCTTAGGAGGCAGAGCTGCTGCCCTAGGTGTTGGCGCACGAGTGGTCAACGAAGCCGTCCGAACTGCCGAGAATATATCCAACGGTATCGAATTCTTCCCAGAACCTACTCGCTCCCAGACTGCCGTCACCGATCTGGTGAAAGAGCAAGAAGAGCAGGACAAGATGAAAGACGAGGCGGAGGAAATCCTAGAAGAAGCCAAGCCTCAGAGCCTGAAAGATGCAGATGCTGCTATTGAGAAGACTCGGGAGAAATACAAAGATCTCCTGAAGCTACGCGTAGGCACTCTGAAAAAGCCTGGATCTCGCGCCAAAGGCGTCAAGGCCGTGCTCGATGCAGCCCCCGACAATGAGAGGGAAAGCTTGCGTCAAGCTCTAAAGGATGCGAAGATTGTATCGAAGACCGTCGAGAAACACCTGAAAAAATTACAATAAATGTTCTATCAAAACTTTACTGCAGACGAGACTACTTCCGCGTCGGTCAAACATCCCTCTAGGGTCGCCTTCGCAATCGGAGATGCTGACCATCTCGACTTCGGAGGTGGCACCGTCACCCTAGAAGGTAGGATCCGTGGAGGCAACGGCTCCTGGTTCCCTATCACGGGCGCTTCATGGACTGCGATCACTACCGGAATCATGGATACGTCTCCTAGGTGGGATATTCGGGTCAAGCTTGCAGGATCCACGTCCCCTGACCTAACGATTTCCATCGAACAGACCGTCGCCTAACATGATTTCAACTACAGGAAGAGCTATATCTTACACGGGAAACGGAACTCAAACCGTCTTCGAATTTCCGTACGCCCTCATCGATGCAGTCGATCTTGTAGTCACGGTAGATGACACGGTTGTGTCTACGTACGCGGTCGTCCTATATCCAGACAGAGATACAGGAGCTACGGTCACGTTCAACGTAGCTCCTGTCGCCGCAACCACTGTCGTCATCAAGCGCGTCACCCCTCTGACACAGCTTGTTGACTACACTCCAGGTGATAGGTTCAACGCCGAGACGCACGAGAACGCTCTCGACAAGCTGACTCTCATCCACCAGGAGATTGACGACGACCATGCCCGATCCTTCAAGGCACCGGACGGGACCTCCACAGTCACGAAGGCAACGACTTCCATGTATGGGAAGTATCTCGCTCTCGATAGTTCAGGCAACCTCGTCGGTCTAGCGGAGACAGTCGGCAGCGGCACTGGCTCCTCCAACTTTGACATGGATGATGCGTCCGACGTGGACCTCATCACTGTGAACGCTGCCGGGACGACGTTTATCACCATCCCAAACACGAGCACTCCTGTGTTCGGTGCCCAAGTCACGGTGGATGCTGGCGCTGGCACCTACGCCCACTCTATCAAGTTCCCAGCACCTGGCACTTCGGGGCAGCGGGCATTCCTCCGAATCCGATGGTCGACTGCCCACGACGCAACGATCACAATCAAAGATCAGAACGACGCCACACTCGTGATTCTGAGTGGTACGAGCAAACAATATGCCACGGACGTGCGGTTGGTCTCGGCGGGAGGCACCTGGGGAGTCGACAACCTCCAACGCGGTGAATTCTGCGTGGACCGATTCCACGGAGTCACCTATATCATCCCCGCAGACGCCGCCACTGATGGCACCTGGCCCGAGCTATTCGCAGCAGTCGCTGACGTAAACCCAGCAGTCATCTATCTGAATGACGTGCTGGCTTTGAGTTTCCTCCCAATCACCATCCCGGAACGCCACACACTCGTGGTGGCTGCCGGGGCAGGATTTGATTGCGGGACATATTTCGGGATAGGGGGGAGCGGCCTCATCTTGGACTGTGAAGTGATCACAGCTCTAGACGACCAAGCCATCTTCTTCAACGCTGACATCGGAAGCGTCCGGGGTAAATTTGGTGGGCTGCCCGTCAACGCTGCCTGGTTCAGCGGTCTTACCGGCGCTAATCTCACCGCATATCCAGACGACTGGCACCCTCTCCAGAATGCCGTCCTAGCTGCCGATTGGCAGGCTGCCGAGGATGAGACGACCACCACCATCACGAACTGGAATGACACGACCAATGTCATCACGGTGGGGGACACGAACAACTTTGCCGAGGGGGACGCCGTCACCTTGCAGGGAACTCTGGGCGACACGATTGAAATAGACCGGCTACTCTGGGTCGTGTCATCTACGAGCGGAGCAGGGACCACCCTCTCCACCTTCAAGCTCGCACTGTCTCCTGGCGGTGCGCCTATCGGGTTCGGCGTAGGCGGCAGTCTGGCTGCCACAGTTACGAAGATGGTATGTAAGCGCCCTCACAAGGTGCTCCTGAATAGCGCTACCTACACCATTGACAGGCCAATCGTGTGGGCAGGTTCGGGTGCCGACCTCGTAGGAACCGACTCCAAGATCACTGCCATTGCAGGCGAGTGGGCTACTCGCCTCATCGACGTTGATACATTTGCCGGAGATCACTCTCCTATGCTCGTCATAGGGCAGAACGACCCTGCCCCGTGGGACAACCAACCATGCGGCGTGCATGACATCACGTTGGACGGTGGGAACATCGCGAACGTGTCGGGTATCGGTGCTCAAGGACATATCCCTAAGCGCTCACGCATAAGCGGGGTGGTCATGGAGAATATTTCCAATCACTACCTAGGATGGGCTAAGCAGTGGACTGCACGTCCAGGATATGCTGTCACTCCTGACACGAGCTACCTGACGGCAGAGCGTCTGGATCTCCGCTCCATGAACCCCTTCGGGGCAGTGGTTCCCATCCCTCTCCACTGCCCGGGCAATCGGTTCTCACTGACGGGGGCCTACATTTCAGGCCATGCGTCGATAGCCATCGTTGAGGGGGCGAACCAGTTAGGGGCCACCTATCGGGATATCGAATGGGACGGTGCATTCTCCTTCGTGCAATTCACGAATGACGCCCTCTACCTGCGACTCTATCTCGACAACGTATACGGCACTGCTGACGTTTCTCTGACAGAGTCCATCACCGCTCTCAATACGACTACCGACGTGTTCACTTCTACCGGGCATAGTTTCGTGGATGGCGACGTCGTCGTCCACAATGGCACCGGAACAGTTCCGACTGGGATCGTCGCGGCAAATGCCTACGTCATTCGAGCTGCGACTGCCAATACCTTCGAACTTACGGCACAACCTGGACAGGGTTCTCTGGACACGACTACATTCAACGGGACTTTTGAGTTCGAGAAGGCGGGAACTGTCATCGACTACAAATCCCAGCAAACCAACGCACGCATCACAGCCACCTGCCTTGACGTGACTGGGCGCGAAGTATTCCTAATCGACAAGGTCACACACAACCGAATCATTACTGGCGGCCAGTCCAGACAAGTGGACATCCCTCGCCGCCTCGACTCTCTGACGTGGGGAGACGTGGGACACAGCTCCATGAACGACGGCAAGGCCCATGTGAATTCTATCTTCTTCTCGGACGGGACTACCCAGCCGATCCAAGAAGCCATCGGAGAGGTCATACTAACACAGTTCGAGACCGCCATCGGTCAGTGCTTCGTGGTCATGGGCCAAGATCCTACGACGCCTTTCACCAGCAGGTGGAAACAGCTCAGTTTGGAAGATCCTAACCAGTCCTTTGCTCACTCTACCTCCGACCCTGAAATCTAAAATATGGCCTATATAAGATCTAACATCAGTGGAACCGGCGGCGGTGGCGGTAGTGGCGGTGGCGGGGCCTTCGAGGCTGACGCAAACACGCAGATTACCCCGAGCACAGCAATCGTGCTGGATCAGGCCACGGGTAACGAGGCGGCCTTATCCCTAGACTACACGACTAACAAGGCAACGAGCGGCGACGATACCGGATTGCTGATTAACCAGACTGACACTAACAGTCCGGGCGCGAGCAAACTGCTAGACCTGCAGGTAGGCGGGACGAGTCAAGTATTTATTGAAAGTGATGGTCTTGGACATTTTGGCGCTAGCGAACAGAATAGAGTCAGAATTGGCTACAACGCTTCACCTCCAGGCGGCGCTAGCAGGATGGGGCTGTTTGCCACTGGGGGCGGAAGGTTATGGCTAGCCGGTTATGCCAATACTTACTTTGGGTACGACGGAAAAACCGGCGTATCGGGCAGCAGTTTTGGTTTTGCGGGTAATGCACAAGGAACTTTAGACTTACTCCTCAGCCGGGCAGCAGCAGCAGCTCTCCAATTAGGCACTGACCACGCAACCGTAGCAACCGGGCAGACTATCAAAGCTCATGACGTTGTCACCGGGACAGGGGCAGACCTAACTCTGTCAGGCGGGACTGGATCAGTTGCTAATGGTGACGTGGTTATTGAAGCGGGTGCGTCTACACTGACGGCGCAAGCCACTGTGAACTCAACCGCGATATTAGACTCCTCCGGGGCGCTAATTATCGGGAAAGCGGGCAGCACGCAATTCACCTTCGGTGGCGGTTCGGGCAACGCAAGCTATAGACCACTTTACCCCGTCGCGACCTATGACCTAGGGCTAGTCACCCACCGATGGGCTACCACTTACACTCAGGCTCTAGACGTCGCTCAAGGCACCCTAACAGATGACGCCCAAGCGCTCAATCTCACCTCAACGTGGAATGATGCTGCTGACACGTTTACGCTGATCAAAGCGGATGTTACTGACACTGCCAGTGCAGCGGGTAGCAACCTGATGGATTTGCAGGTGGGCGGGGCGAGCAAGGTCAGCGTGGATTCGAACGGGAAAGTTATTGCAACCTCTGAGTTATGGGCTGGCGGCGGGACACTGCGAATAGCGCAGGCTGGGATTAATTTGGGGGGGTATCATCCTCTTAAATGGTATACCGGTGGGGCATACGCAGCCGTAGGAACCAGTTTGGAGCCGGGATTGAACACCCTAGCACAACGTAACGGCATCAATGCCCAAACGTTTAACATCTACAACACCTACACAAACGCCACCGACTACGAGCGCGGTCACATCGGCTGGAATGATACGGCTGACACCTTCGTCATTGGGACAGAGGCGGCGGGGACGGGAGTGGTTCGAGACATCCAGATAAAGATCGGAGCTGATCGTGTGTTTGGGGTTGATACAACGTTATTTAATGTCGCTATAGGTGAAGGAGCACTTTACGGCAACACAACTGGAACATATAACGTAGCCACTGGATATCAGAGCCTTTACTCTAACACAACAGGGGGTAGCAACGTAGCCAGCGGTGTAGAGAGCCTTTACTCTAACACATATGGAAGTCAAAATACCGCCATTGGACACCAAAGCCTTAGATCTAACACATCAGGCACTGGAAACGTAGCCATGGGCTCCGGGGCCCTCTCCGATAGCACAACTGCCTTTTTCAACGTAGCAGTTGGGCTAGGTGCCTTAAGCGACAACACAACAGGCTCGTACAACGTAGCCACTGGCACCCATAGCCTAAGCTGGAACACAACAGGCGGTTACAACGCAGCTACCGGGGGGAAGAGCCTATGGAGGAACACAACAGGCAGTCGCAATGCCGCCACTGGGTACTTTAGCCTTCGTTCTAACACAGAAGGTAGTTACAACACAGCTAGCGGATACGCAAGCCTCTACAATAACACAACAGGCAGTTACAACGTAGTTAGTGGATATTATAGTCTTTACAAGAACACAACAGGCAGTTACAACGTAGCCAGCGGAAATAATGCGGGATACTACCAAGCAGACGGCACCACCTTCTTAACCGTCGCGGATAATTCAATCTTTATTGGCAGTAACACCCGGGGTGCTGATAGCGCCACGAACCAAATCGTCATCGGAGATACTGCTATAGGTTTAGGATCCAACACTGTCGTCCTAGGCAATGACTCTATCGTTACCACGGCACTCAAGGGATCAGTAGGCATCGGCACAACAACACCGGCGACGACCTTGGACGTCGTGGGCTCCATCGCAGCTACCGGGACAGTTAAGACAACTCCTACCACTGTTGCTTTACTACCTGCCGCAGCCACGGCAGGAGCAGGGGCACAGACATTCGTCACTGACTCGGCTAACTCTACATCCGGCCATCACGGCCAAACTGTCTCCGGCGGTGGAGCTAACTTTGCACCTGTCTATAGCGACGGGACTAACTGGCTAGTCGGTTAAGCATAAATCTCATAATCTAATAATCTCCTAATCCATAACACTGAAACGCCATGCCTAAAGCAATCACTATCACGCCAGCAGCACCCGCACCAGCGGAGCTAACGTCTGCCGAGAGGGACGCTCAGCGTCTCATCGTCGGCTCAGACCTGGCCCTCCAGCGCCTCGCAGAATCGATCAAGCGTGGATTCGAAACCGTCTGGGGGACTCCAGAAAACCCGAAATCCAAGGAAGCTGCGCAGGCTACCGTCGACGCGTTAGGTGACAATCGTGCCGAGTTGTTTGCCCGCCACGCGGCTATCGTCGCACTGCTCGCCACCGAAGGTCTGGCCACGTTTGAGCCATGGGAACTGGTCCCTGCTTATGCAACACCAGCTACTGGCACGGCACTAGGTGATCTCTCCCCTGAGTGGACCTCTTAACTCAATAAATTATGGCATACGTAAGGACTAATATTGCCGGAGACGGTGGTGGCGGCGGTGGCGGCGGCGGAGCTTTCACAGCAGCCGAAGACACAACTGTAGCTCTAACCACGGCAGTCGATCTCGATGAGGCTACAGGCGACGAGGCAGCAATGACCATCGACTACACCACCAACAAGGCCACAAGTGGTGTGGACACGGGCCTTGAGATTGGCAAAACGGATACTGCCAGTCCCGGCGTTAGCTACCTCATGACTGGTAAGGTTGCCGGGAGCATAATCTATTCCGTGCAGGATACTGGACACGTGACTATCGGTACTTCGGCTCCGAATACGCAGACCAACGCAATCATGACGGTTCGTGGTGACATCAGATCTACGATTGGTGAATCTGGACAGGCATGTAACTACATCGGGTTCGAATCTGGAGCAAATAGCATTAAAGACTTTTGCACGGGAATGGGCTATCGAGCGCTCTACCTAGCATCAGGTAGTAGTTCGACGGCAGTTGGACATGAAGCAGGGGGCAATAATGGCGGAAATTCAGCCAGCTTTTTCGGTAGGTTTTGTGGAAACGGCAACAGTAAAGCGAACGCGACGGGGGTGGGCTACATAGCTGTCAGAGACAATACTGGAAACAATCCTACAGGAGTCGGATACGCTGCCTTGCATACCAATTCGGGTGACGATTGCGTGGCTGTAGGCTACGCTGCCCTGCAAAGCAATACGGGGGATGATTGCGTGGCTGTAGGCTACCAATCCCTACAATTCAATACGGGGGCCGATAATTGCGCTCTCGGATATCGATCCGGTAGATACCAAACTGGTGGCACATCTGGCCTAACTAATGCAAACACCTCTGTCTTTCTCGGCTACCAAACCAAAGGAGTAGCCTCAGCTGCAAATCAGATTGTCATCGGGTCTTCGGCTGAATCCATCGGAGCTAATAGTGTCGTCCTTGGAAATGCTTCCATCGTTACTACAGCTCTCAGAGGAGCCGTTGGCATCGGCACCACCTCTCCCAATGCCAACGCGGCACTAGACGTCACTTCGACGACTAAGGCATTCATGCCTCCGCGTATGACGACCACTCAAAAGAATGCAGTAGCTTCTCCCACTGCCGGTATGGTCATTTACGACTCGACTCTCAGCAAGCTCGCTGTATATACAGGCGCGGCCTGGGAAGCAGTCACCAGCGCATAACCAACCTTAAAACGTAATATACCCAGATGATCACCTTAAAGTTCGAAGAACACGAAGTAGATACAATCCTCAAAGCGCTCGAAGTCGTCGTTCGCCAGCAAGGATTGCAAGCGGCCCGCGTAGTTCTTCCTCTAGAAGAATCTATTACGGAGCAGTTGAAAAATACTGAGATCTCTCCGTTCTAGGCAGCATGCATGCTCTCATCTGAGAGATCACGGTAGCCGTGAGCGCGCTGGATCACAGGGTTAACTCCATGCGATTCACGTGCGTCCCAGTTCCCATGATCTCTCATGAGAGGGGCAGCCCTTAGCCGAGCTAAGTATTTCTCGACTCGGATTTCGGATTTCCTTTTGATGAGGAAGGCCAGTCGCTTATTATCGTCTTCGATCTCTTTCCGTTTCCGGTAGTCGACGTGACATTGGAAGGCCCACCCACATGCTTCACCCCATGTGAGGCCTGGATGCTCCATTCGAAGCTGACGAGCTGCTTGGATGATTTCATGATTCATTTTTATTCTGGGATTGGGAGCGCTTCGATCCGATACCCTCTAGAAGATTGGGCACCGATTCTCTTGCGTTCAATTATGAGACCTGCATCGGACCATTGTTCTTGGTTGTCAATAAAACTATTAAGGGCCCTAGAAAGAATTCTCGGAGTTCGGAACGCTTCTTTTCCTCCCGGAGACATTTCAAGATCTTCAAAGAGCTGACCGGCACGCTCAAGGACGACGTAATTGCCAGTTTCTGGCTCGAGACATCCTGCTTTGAACACGTGTTCCCGAAGAATGTCGAACTTGTCTAGCTCTTGGGACACGGCTTGAGTCCTCCTGCTCATGGACTTGTCGAAGAAAGGCTTTACTCCGAATCTGCTCGACGCCAACTCTTCCGGGATTTCTAGAGACAGAAGGAACGCGAGTAGGTGAGGTAGCTCGCCTTCACGTAGTTGTTTATCGGAAGGGAACCCGTCCGCGAACTCCTTGGCACGCTTCCCGTGCAAGACCAGCAGCTTATCTATTACAGATTCGTGCAGTTTCGGGAATGCTTCTAAACTATCTACATCATCGTTGAAAGACATTGCTATTCGTGCCCTCATGGGGAGTTTGACGCCAGACAGACCCATTCCCCGGCAGACTAGGGTAGTGTTGGCGAGAGTTTTCTTCAAGAGTTTCGTCATACCGGCGCTCTTTCCCCATCCTTCCGGAATCTCAGGATCGTTGAGCATCCAAAGTCCCCTATCACATAGGACGTCATTAAACTGATCTCCGTTCGTGATGTAGGATGATGCATCTTGCCCACCTCCCAACATAGCGCCTACCAAACCCTCGATGATGAAGTTTTTACCGACGTTGGTATCTCCCATGAGGATGAGACCTAGACCAAGGCAAGGCTTGTTGGTGTAGGCAGATTGGACCGCGTGAGCCGCCCAAGCGAGGAAGTGTTCTAGGTTTTCAGAGTTGAATACCTCTTCCAAATACTTTGAGAGACGGGGGAACTTGACTCCCCAGCTATCCGCTTCTGGATGAGGAGTCATCAACTTGAGGCTGCTCAAGTTCAGGATCCGCTTCCCATCGAAGTGGGCTTCGTCTTTGCCTTCGAAAATGAAAGGAGCTGCTCCGTCGAAGGATTTGTTTTGCACTATATAGTTAAACGCGTCCACGAGTTCCGAAGAACTGGCTCCTTTCTCAATCCTTGTGCTCAAACCGTGAGAGGATGAAAGGTAGTCCGAGAGCGCCTGCCGGGTTGCCAGCACGAACCCATGATTAAGGCCACGAAGGAAGAATTTGGTGCCTCCAGTCAGGCATGCGATATTCTCTACAGCTTTGGAGATCTTGGTTCCGTTCAGCTCAGAGACTATCTTAGGTCCTAGCAGTCTTGAGTCGTCCCAGCCTATCCACGGTTCGTCTCCCGTGAAGGAATGTAGCCCCTTTGGAGTGAGCAAGACGCTCGTAGCATCTCCTCCGTCTAGAAACCTAGTAGTCCGATTGTTTGGTGACTCGAAGCTCAGTTCTGCCCACGGAATTTCGGGATACTTCTTCGCCATCTCGGTCTCGATGATGTCCCAAGGAACCTCTACTCCGCGCCCGGCATGGGCATTGTTCATCTTTTCCGAAGCTGCAAAGGACCATTTATCTATCTGTATCGAGCTAATTGGATCCTGCTCCCACTCATTCCAGTCCGTGCCGACTTCGTAATACTGGTTTGGGGCTGCGAGCGCCTTCTTGTCTAGTCCAGGGATGCCGTTGGAGTTTAATCGCAAAGCAGCAGCAGCCTCTCGGATGAACGCGTCGAAGAACTCCCGGCAGGATACGGTGACAGGAGCCTCGAACACGTAGATAGTCCTCACTCCTCCTGATTTAGTCGCGTGGATGAAGTTGGGAACTTGGATCTCTTCTCTGAGACCTACATCGTCAAGATCGATGGGTACATCGTAGTCGACTATCAGCCCACGAAGCTCGTGTACGGGATTGTCCTTGTTGATCCTCGCGGTAGGGGCTTTCCCCGAATACAAGGAGATGAAGCAGTGCTCGAGATCGGGGTTCTTGCACCACGTCTGCCACCTGCCCTTTGTGAGGTGGAGTGGAACATCTTCACAAGCCTCGTTCGTAGGAGACGTCGTCACGAAGACGTCGGTCGAAACGTGGTTGGATATGCATGAGAATCTAGGTCTTTCCATAGTGTCCTTCGTGCGTGCGGTTGTTGAGATTGGCCCGCATCTCCAATGCGTCAATCCTTTCGGGTAACTCAGGTTATACTTTATCGTACCTCTCCACAATGTGCGACTCGCACCCTAGAGGAAGTCCAGGTGCCCAATCTGGCACGATGGTCAGTTTTTCTTCGATGATCTTTTGGTGATACTCTGCACGTTCGCGAGGAACTTCGACCACTAGCTCGTCATAGATTGACCACAAAACTGGAGTTTCGCGGGAGTGGATGCGTCGCATGCCGGGCATGAGGGAGTCTCGGGCGATGGCGGAGATCCTATTCTCCGTTAGCAGCCCTCCATGAAAGACTCGATGGCCCATGCCTACCTGACCTTCGGCTGCCCATTGCATCCCGCGCTTGGTCTCGATCTTCTTCACGTCTCGATAGAAGAGCTTGTTGCCGGAGGGTAGATGCTCGAAGTAGTCACCATGGTTGTCGATGCTGCCACGAACCACGGCCCTCTGCCGAGTCTGCCAATATCTGACTATCTCTTTGTTCTTCGCCCGGTAGTCGGCTACTTGCTGAGTGGCTACGCGGGGGGTGAGATCCAATCCATTGACTGCAGCGAAAGCTCTGAAGGTAACGGCTCCTGCCATATAGCCGAGTCCGAGCACGCGGACCTTGCACATTTTACGTAAAGCAGGATCGACGTCCTTCATGGCTTCTTTGTGTGAGTATCCCATAGTCTGACGTCCGTGGGCTTCGTAGAGGTCCATGCCTCCCCGAATGAGGTTGAGTTGTTTCTCGTCTCCAGCCTCCCATAATAGGACGACCGCCTCAATCTGGGAGAGGTCGACCACTACGAAGACACGATCTTTGAACCGTGGGACGAAGACATTCCGGATCTTAACTCCCTCCGTAGCAGATCGACTCATGTTCAACATATTGAATCCGCCGGATCCGGTAGTCCGCATCGTCACCGTGCCCCGGTAGTTAACATCGAAGGGCATGACGTTTTCCTCGTAGGACTCGATGTAGGTTCGATCCTCCACTGATTTGAGCAGACCTAAGACACGGTCGGCAGAGCGATACTGCCCCAAAGCCAACGCGAAATCGGCATGGCCTTCGTTCTCTTTCAGCCACGCCGTGAAGATGGGAGAGTCCTTGGCAGTCGAACCCGGAGGAGTCACTCCTACCTTGAGACAATGTTCGTTCAGACCCTTCTTGCTTCTCACCGTGTATGGCAACCCCTTGGGATTGGAATTTGCTTGGCCGTCCCAAGGGATCCTTTCCTTGATATCTGCTACTACCTTCTTCATTCGAGCGAGATGCTCTTCTAGGAAGGTCAGATCCACACCGACTCCGTAGTGGCAGGACTCGGTAGTGTATTCGGAGACCCACTGTTCCATCTCGGTCATTTCGCCATGATACTGGACCCATAGCTCTCGGGATAGAGTCGCGTCCTCTGCCGCATACTCGTAGAGTTCCTCCTGGTGCTTCATCAAGATGGCATCCTTGGACAAGCCCTTCATCACGGAGCGGAAGGACTTGTCCACCTCAATGCCTAGGAGGTTTAGTGCAGCAGAATCCAAACTCCTCTTAACTCCACAGCATGCCGCTAGGTCTGCCGAGCAGTGCCAACGTTCTGGCTGAGGTAGGTTTCCGCCTGAGTCATAGGAGACGCGATGGTAGATAGCCTTATCGAAGGTTCGGTTGTGCGAGACCCACTCATCGCCGGGACGGGTGAACTCACTCCAATCGATTTCGTAAGGATCACCAACGATCGTTTCTTCACCGTCATCGATGGAGGCTATGACGACTTCAGTATCGGGATGCATTGCGTAAGTGATGCTGCCCAAGTCTGTCACGGATCTCCCCTTCTCGTATGTGGTCTCGAAGTCGACTCCTATAATTCTCATTCTTATTTCAGGATTTGCTTAATTAGTTCGAAGATGATCTTCCACCCAATGAGAGAAATCGTAATCAGAAGGAGAAGCTTATACCAAGGGATGACGGAACTGTATTTAATCACTGGGATTCCCCCACGAGTCTCTAGTAGGGTTGCTCCTTGGATCTTCCGGCTCCTCTTGACGGAATGGCTCTCCTTGGGAGCGGAGTTTGTCGCTTTGCTCGACAAGCTTTCGGTGGATTCCGATGGAGACGACGCGTCCGATTTCGGTCCTGAAGTGTTGTTTCTTGCGTGACTGCCGGGTAGGAGGTTGGATCTCATAACTATGGTATTGGATGAGTCCTAGCGAACGTAGGACGTTTAAGACGTGGTGGACTTTGGCGGTAGATGACGCATTGATCTCTTTGGCTATACTGGCTGCCGTTCTAGGCTCCTGGCACACGGCGGAGAATACTTGTAGAGGCATATCCAAGGGCGACAGATCATACGGGGTGGGATAACTACGTTTTATTAGTGCTTTCTCGGGTTCTTTCATAGGAATATTGTAAAGGTTGGTTAGGCAGTTGTTAGAGATCGTGCCTAGGATCTTCGGACCTCTAGCGGGCCGCGCAGCTTGCTCGGACGCCTTCAGTAGTGGCTTCTTCCGTAGGCAGTAGGGTCGTCACGAACATACGACCTTTGGTCGCCTTAACTTCACTCGCAGTCAGGCTATAATACCTGTCCCAAGCGTTCTCTCCCGTCCTCATCAAATGAGTGCGGAGTGGACTCATGAACTTGCGATAGGCTGCTCCTTGAACATACCATCGGGCAAGTAAGAACGGAATCTCGTCCAACTCGATGAGAGCTTCGTCTACGTTCTCTTCCGTGCAGGGGATGAGAAGATCGACGATGGCGCGAGGTTTGACGCTCACTCCAGCCTGGATGGCTTGCTCTCGGGTCGAAAAGATTTCGGGAGGGCTCGAAGGATCATACTCGCAATCCTCTTGGAACTCCTTGCGGACGTGGGCAATGACGACTTCAATATCTTTGCCGAGTCCGACTTCTCGATTCCAGACGAACGAACCGACTAGGTCAGGCGTATCCGAAGCATCTGGACTCAAGGGATGGAGTAGTTTGAATCCAGGTGTATCTAGATCATCACCGTCAAAGTCTCCACTCATCCCGCCGGGACCAGAAGATTTGGCAAGCGCTACCGGCTCTTTGATCTTCAGCGCGTATTTCTTCTTCGGCTTCGGTTCTGGAGTTGGCTCGGGTTCGGGTTCGGGCTCAGGCTCAGGCTCGACTTTGGCCTTACGGGCGCGGACCTTCTTCTTAGGAGGTTCGACAACTTCTTCTTCTGCGACTTCTGGGACGACTTCGACTTCTGGGACGACTTCAGCTTCTACTGCTGCGACTGCTGCGGCTCCGACTTCTGCTTCTACTGCTGCTCTTTTGGGCATGCGAACGATGCCTCTCTTAGGGACTGCCATTGTGTTTTGTGGTTTTATGGTGTTGGTTTTATGGTGTTAGGTGAAATTATTTGGTCCTCTTGAGGTAACTGAAGGGGATTCCTTCGGAGACTATGCCTTGATCCAGCATATTCGCACGGAAGTGAGCTTTGGAAGCCGCGAGAGTCATCCCTTGCGCCTTGTGGCTATGACGTGCTAGGGAGTCGATTAGCTTCCCTACCGACATTGTGCGGACTGTGTTCATGAACTCCGAGAGTGGAAGTCCTTGGCTCTGCGCAATCAAGAAAGCACCGTCTGGATCATTGCAGGAGACGCGCCCTTTGGAGTCGATTACGTCGTGGCCTAAGATCTCAAGATCATCGTCCACGGCCATGGCAAGCGCCAACGCTTTCAGCTCTTTTGTGTAACTCTCGAAGAAATGCATCGCATTCATCGCACGTCCGGCTTCATCGGGGCGGGTGGCCAGATACTCTAGAGACCACTCCTTCGGAAGGTCATTCTGGGAGGCGAGAGCATTCCCAGTCACGGCTTCGGGAACGAGAGTGTTCCACTCCGGGCATCCACGGACTTTCTGGGAACAGAACGTGCAAACATCGCCCTTCTTGTGAAGCTTCGCTCCGTTCATTTCGACCCTATCGCATTCTCGATTGATCTTGGTGATGCGAGCCAGGAATTCCTCGTAGTTTTCTCCGCGAGTGAACGTCGCGATGGTCTGTTTCTCTAGACGTGTGTAGACGAAATGGAACTCGAGAGTTTCGATCTCAGGATACATATGGAAACACGCCAAGGAGTAGGCCCATGCCTGGAGGTTGTCGGCAGCCTCGCCTTGCCAGCCGTTCCCGTCCTTCCAATCAAACAGGATTCCTTTATTTCCGCCTAGCGCGACTAGATCGCATCGGCCCCAAGTGTTTTCTAGGGGAGTGTGCAGGCGAGGCTCCGTTGAGAGACTATAAGGCGCGAACCGAAGGAGTTCCTTCTCTGCATAGGCGATCGCGTATTGGGCACGGTCGACGTGCTCCTGCTCGATGCCTTCGAACAGCTCAACATCCTGGCCTTCCAAGTTGTTCTCCTTTTCAGGATCGAAGTAGCACTCGGCTACTAGGTGGACCCGAAGTCCGTGCACGGTGTTCTCATGCATCTCTGCCAAGGAGTCCACTTGATCCTGCTTATAGTGGGGGCACGCGTCCAGGTTCTTCAGATTGGATGGAGATCTCTTGGAGTGAGCCGCCTTGAGGACCGGCTTCTCCTTGCTCTTATCGTAAGTTATATTCTCGCTCATGGGAGCTGGATCTTCGCAGACTTCTGCATCTAGGCAATCTCTTTTTATACCTTCAGTAGATAATATTTCTGGGAAGACGCACGTGTCATTATCGGTCAATGAGCTAATGTTAGACGTCTTAGTCTTAAGCGCTCGTCTCATTCTCCCTTCGTGCGGGCATCCCTTGGCAAAGATAAGGTGCTGATTGACAACGGACTGTTGAGACTTTGCACGGGGAACACGTCCTAATAATTGCACCAAAGTGATTCCATTATAATTTGGAGATACGAGAGTGGCTCTAGGCCTCCCATGCAAGTCGTGCAGAGAGATAGATTCTCCTCCAGCATCGACCATGACGACGAGACTAAGAGTCTCGTTAGCTTGAAACGCTCGGATCATCTCCGCACGTTCGCTCTTTGTATTGTCTCCGTTGATAAACTCGCATCCCAGCTTCTCCGTCAGGAAGTCTCCAGTAGCGCGGAATGCGGTGAAGATGACGGGCGAGATACCGTCTTCGAGCATATCCTTAGCCGCCTGCAGCATCCAATGGCGTTTCTTCCATTCGGATAGCTGGCGGGCGCGCAAGGCCATGACTCCTCCAGTGGTTGCGTCTTCCTTCAATTCCTCTAGAGCTTCGCTATACGCATCGCTCAGCTCTTCTACACCCTCTACCGGAACGGAGTGAAGCACGATGTTGGAAATCGGGAAGTCGGGCGCGTCGGTTCGAAGAACTCCAGAAAGCTGGCTAGAAATCGACCCTTTAATTCTGCGCATGTCGTCGTCGTCGCCCGTAAACACGAGTTTGTTATAGTCTTGATAGTCGCACCCGTTGAGTAGACACCAAGCCTTGAATTTTTGGGAGGAATAACTTCTAAGAATACCGGAACAATAGGCTAAACCGCGCATCTTCAGTGGTGAATCTGCTAGGGTAGCGCTTAGCAAGATTGCGGGCTGCTTACAATCCCTTACTCCCTTGAGGAAGCGGGAGTACTTGGAAGTTATACCGCCGCACCTATGGACTTCGTCCAAGATCAACAGAGTATTCTCGGGAAGCTGCCATTCCCAGTCGCGGTTCACAAACTTCCAACCGCCAATCAGCCCTTTCTTCCCTAGCTTGGAAGCTTCCGCCAGATTGACTGTCCTTCGTCTAAGTTTGCGAGCCGTTGGCGGGTGGATTTCTTCATTCCATAGCCGAGCGGAGCGGACTCTTGTCCTTCGCTCTCTCGCCGTCTCTTCTGCTTTAGGTGGAGAGTCCGCGTAGTACTCCGAAACCTTCGTGTCGGCTAGTAGCGCTTCGTAGTTTGTCACGGCGTGGACTTCCACACCTATTGAATCCGCTATCTCTCGCCAGTAGCCTAGGACTGAGCAGGGGCAAACTATGGCCACTTTCATTCCTAGTTCCTTTGCGGCAAACAGTGCCATATACGTTTTGCCTGATCCAGTAATAGACCTATCAATGGAAAGGCCATGGTTGCGGATAGCTGCAACCATGGCCTTTATGTTTGGAACTTGCCAGTCTAGAGGCTCTGGTTCATCCTTCGGGACCATCCAGGATATTAGCTAGACAATTAGCTAGTATCAACACAGAATCATCTGCATACTTTGGGCAATCAATCTCTGGGAATAGTTCTTTCCGCTTGTGGGTAGCGTAGGCTTTCTGTTGCTGATACATCATCCCCCCTGGGAATTCAAACCGACGTTTCCACTCTTGAGGGGTTGGGTGATTAAAAGTCGTTCCTCCCTCTCCCAGTAGTAAGTAAGACTTTATGGCTTCCAGGATTGCCCCGTAGTTCGCGAAGAGCTTAGCGGCCCCTGGTGTGTCCAGGAATGGGATTCTTTCCAGGCTAATGTGGGCAATCGGATTTGGAAAGTCTAGCAAGAATTCGGTGATGGATCCGTACTCCTCCCGTAAATCAGACATAGAGAGAGTATATGTATACTCTCCAAACTCTTTGATCTCGTCAGGACTGACCGTACAGTACGCGATTGCGCCTGTCTTATGTCCTGGATCGATGGCTAGAAACGTGGAAAGATAATTCATAGGAAAAGAAGATTATACGTGTTTAGGATAATTCGCCAAATCCCATAAGGGAAAGCCAGTAGACAGAGAGTAGTGAGCCCACCTAGCCACAACTTAGATCTGAAGGGTAGCTCTTCTGTTTGCTTCATACTCGCATGAGGCATGCAGACCATCCGTGCCAGAAGTCTAGAGTGAGCGAGAGAACATAGCTAGTGGGAGAATCTCGGTTAATCCAAACCTCCCATTCTTCCGGATGTTCAAGCTCGGGTACCTCAATGCCGAGCTTGTCGGCTAGGTAATGAAGCCTAGCCAAGGACTTATCGTAGGTTGAGTTTTCATTCTTCTTTCTCTCCACTAGATAGAGAGCTGAAACTTTTCTGTAAGGCACTTCCATATTTATTTGAGTTCGTGGTTTGGAGTTTGTCTTCACCTAAAAAGCCCGCACCATTTAAGGTGCGGGCTATTAGGAGAGGTGGAGACTATTTCTTCAGGGCCGTTATGATGTCTCTTTGGTATAGGTTTCCACCTAGCTTATCGCATAACTCAGCCATTCTAGCCAAGTCTTGATTATTTAGAATTCCGTTGGAATTCTGTGTGATCACTTGCTCAACAAGACGTTCTGGTGTTAGCCGTTTGGGAAGTCGTTTGGCCATATCCGCGCGCCACTCCGCTTTAGAGTTCGCACTGTCGCTCCAGTGTGAATAGCCGTTCGCCGTGGGCTCCGATCCTATCTGCCATTCTATTTGCCATTTGGAGTTTACAAGGTCGGAACCAAGTATCCGCTTTACTCGCGCGCGGCCTGGCTTGGGGCAAGGCGTCGTCTTCTTCGACTTCGCGCGTAGTGGATAGGCCCACTTGATGGTTTCCTCGCTTCTGTCTTCTGCTTGTGTTCTGAGGATTGCGATTTCGTCTAATGTCATTTCTAGTTTTGGTTTGTGGTTTGTTGCTTGGAGTTTTCACCTAAAAAGCCCGCACCGGTTGGGGTGCGGGCTATTAGGAGAGGTGATGGGGCTTTAGAAGAGTATCTCGGCAGCTCTACCTAGGAAGTGAGTGAAGGCAAGCCCTGCAGCTACTGCCAAGATGATGTTAAGCTTCATTCAAAACCCTTTCGGTGATGGTTTCGAGGCAGCTATCCATGCTGATTGCCTGACCAGAAGTGGTTCGGCACCATACGATCAAGTTTAGGTCTTCTAATAATACGACTTTCTCCCCTTCTTTCTCTAGTTGGCGGGCTAGCCATGAGGTAACGTGCCAGTATTCTAGAACTTCGTTCTCTTCGTCGTCGCAAGCGAGGTCATAGCTAGTGTCTTCATCAATGTATCCAGTCTCGATGAGGGCGTTCACTATCTCGTTAACGTTGAGGATGACGTTGCTTCCAACGATTTTGGAGGATTGCCGTTGGAATTCCGGGTTCATTCTGTCTGTCTTCATAGGTTGTTCGTGGTTTGCGGTTTGGAGTTTGGGTCGTGATTCGTGGGCAAGAAACACCACTCCGATCTAAAGTCAAATTTTATTATAAGCCTATTTTGGGATTATTTTAGGCTGTTGATTTGCTCTCTAGTGGGATTCTCCGCTACAATCGCCCATTCATGGCTGATGATGCAGTCTCCACAATTGCCACCTATGGTTAAATCCTCCTCTGCGTAGATCCACGCTTCCTCCTCTGTCTTCCCTTCAGAGATAGCTTCGGCGAAAGCTTCGTCTCTCTGATCGTTTGCAATCAGCCCGGGCGCATTCTCGGCTAGCCAGTCAATTGCAATGTCTAGAGCTTCCTCTAAGTGATTCGCAAAGACCATGAGTCGGACACTACCGTAGGCCCCAAATTGGAGGATGTACCTATTTCTATCTCTGACCCAATGTCTATCGTCGAAATTTGCTATCTTAAGTTTCATATGTAGTTCGTGGTTTGGAGTTCGTTTGTGGTTTGGAGTTTGTGGTTTGTGGTCTTTAATATCCCCGCTTATCTTGCATGTGGGAACGGTATTCTTTCTTGTGGATCTTGAGGAATGCCGAGTTAAACCCTCGCATGGCCTGCATTGCTTGATTAAAGGCTAGCTTGTCCGCCTGCCATTTTGAGGTTGCTTTTACACTATCGGGCGTCAGCCCCATGTTCCCAGATGGATAGGTGCGGAGGGTTTGCGATTTGATCTCTAAATTATTCTCAAAATGGACTTTCTGTTCCATTGCTTTTCTGAATTGTGGCGATATTCGCTCTTTCGTTGTCATTTTCTTTGTTTGTGGTTTGGAGTTTATGCGAAAGGATTTACTCGGGAGATATTGGCTTGGGGAAATCCAGAGGTGCGTGAGGTGCATCGTTTATAGAGGCTCAGGCCTGCACGTCTAGCGGCACGGTTTCCCCTACCACTGG
>OJDV01000110.1_pt1 | contig 44259 bp, 45 predicted proteins | sample 1592911 | NCBI WGS metagenome assembly OJDV01 (sample SAMN05416860, study PRJEB24817) | seawater metagenome | isolation source: Sea water | place: Canada:Atlantic | collected 2013-11 | reverse complement strand
GATACTCAAGAAGAAACCAATGATGATACTCAAGAAGAAAGTAATGATGATAATACTCAAGAAGAAACCAATGATGATACTCAAGAAGAAACCAATGATGATACTCAAGAAGAAAGTAATGATGATAATACAGATGGATTAGAATTTAATAATATGAATGATTTAATGTCAAATTTCAATGGAATATTTAATATGATGTTTAATAATAAAAATTTGTTAGATGAAAGAATAAATTTTAATGAAATTCATGAAAATGTTAATAAGATGTTTAGTGGAAATAATGATAATGTTGAATTTGATATGGATAATATATTAAGTAATATAAATATGAATGATATTAATATTGGAAATATAATGAATAATATTGAAAATAATGATATTGTTGAAATAAATGAAAAAAGTCTTAAATCAGAAAATTCTCTTGATGATTTTTTAGAATATGAAAGTGATAATGATAATTCTAATGAACTAGAAGATTTTTTGGAATAAAAATTGAAAAATATATAAATATTTAAAAATATAAAGATTAAATGTCTAAAAATATTGTATTTGAAAATTTAATAATAGAAAAATTTAATAAATTTAGAAATAAAAATAATATATGGAGTAATGATGTATTCGATTTTATAAATGAAGAAAAAGATTTATTAGAAAAAGAATTAGATATAATTGAAGAAACTGAATATTATGGAATTAAAGAAGAAAAATTAGATAAAATAAGAGATTATTGTTTTTCGTTTTTTACAAGTTCAAGATGTGCTAATATTGATGAAGATGAATTTGATAGTAAAAATGATTTAGATATATATACTTGGGAAATATTAGACGATATTTTATTTTATTATTATCAAAAATGTGTGAATGATTAATTTTTTTTATTATTTATATATAATATTTATATATGAGTTCAATTTGGGATAAATGGAAAGATACAAAAATAATATATCCAAAAAGAAAACATTTAAAATTAAAAGAATTGGATAAAATACCATATTATAATGAAATTAATGAAGTAATAAATCATAAAAAATTTGAAAGAGAAGAACAATATATAAGTAATGATTATATAAATCCAGATATGACCGTTTTAGAATTAGGTGGAAGGTATGGAACAGTAAGTTGTGTTATTAATAATAAGCTTGAAAATCCTAAAAATCATATAGTTATAGAACCAGATATAACTGTTATAGATGCTCTTAAAAAAAATAAAAAAAGTCATAAAAGTAAATTTAAGATATTAAATGTAATAATATCAAATAAAAAGATGAAAATTAATAAAAAAGGTTATGCTACAACGGTTTCGTTAATTAAAGATGAAAATGAAGATGAAGAAGTTATTAAAAATTATTCATTAAAATACATTATGAAAAAATATAAAATAAATTTTGATGCTTTAGTAGCGGATTGTGAAGGTTGTTTATGTAATTTTATTGATGAAAATGAGAAATATGTTAAAAATTATAAAATTATAATTTTTGAAAGAGATATGCCTAATGATTGTAATTATAATTTAATAGATGAAAAATTAGAAAAATGGGGATTTAAATTAATTATTAAAGGCTTTGTTTGTGTTTGGAGAAAATAATTTTTATAAATTAAAAATAATTGGTTTTTCTTCTTTAAAACTATTAGAATTCATTCTTTCTAATTGTATTTCATTATTTTTATTATCATTTTTTAATACTAAAAAATCTTCAGCTAATTCATTTAATACCGGACTTTCATAATAATATGATTGATACTTTTGAAAATAATATTTTACCATTTCTAAACCTGTTTTATCTCTTTCATTTATTGGTATTCTTAATATATGAGATATTTCATCACTTAACATCTTAAAATTTAAATAACTATTTAGTGATTTATTCATTGTTTCACCTATTTTTTTTAATTGTTCTATTGATGCTAATATAGAACACATTATACTTAATAATCCTGTTCCAATAGATATATAAACATAATATTGTTTTGGAATATAACTCGCATTTGATAAATTTATTACACCAACAATAGATGATAATATAATCACAGGTATTTTATATTTATCTCTCTTTTTTGTATAGTCTATAAATAATTTATGATATTTTTTATATAATTCATTTGAATACTGTTGAAGTAATAATAATTCTTCTTCATGTTTTTCATTCCATTCCATAATATTTAAATACTTTATATATATTTAATTATTTTAACATCTCATATTAATAATATCTGTTGATGGAATCATAGCATTCATATTTACATATTCATGACCGCTTGTAAAATCTTCATTCCACCTTTTATTACATCCACATCTAAAACCTTCCACAGGTTTAACATTATCTAATTCATTATTAACAATTTCATCTTTTACCATTTCATCTATTTCTTTAGCTCCATCCATATCAGTAACTCCTTCACCATCTCCATCAACATCATATGGATGATTCATATCATAAGCAACTGTATCGGCATATTCTACTTGTTGAGATGGTTTAATGTCATAAACATATGGATCTAACATAGGACTAACAGTATTAGAATTCATTTGCATATTAACTCCTCCAGAAAATCCTTCACTCACATCCATTTTTTCATAAAGTAAGAAAATCACTACTAACAAAAGAATAATTAAAATCATATTATATAATTATATATATTATAAAAATTTTTATAATATTAAATAAAAAAAATATCTATACTTTTTCATTGCTATAATAAGTATTTAAATCAACCAATGTATATTTTAATTCACCTTCCACATCCTCAATAGTCCAACCAATATGAGAAGCTAATTTACCATCTTCTAATAAAAATGTAATAATTGGTTGTTTATCATTATACTTTCCAATTATTTCTGTTCTTGGAGCTTTACCAGTTGAATTTCTAATATCATCTGACATTTGAGATATAGAATCTTTTGGACTTAGTCTCACAAAATTTAATTTAATCGCATTATTACTTAATTTACTAATTAATGAACCATCACCACTATCTTCAACTTCATCAACTTTTTCTTCATTTTTAACTTTTAATGTTCCAGAATATTTTAAATTATTAAAATTTTCATCATATGAATTATGAATTTTATATAAATCTTCTAAACAATATTGTTCTGGCTTACAACAAAATACACATTCATACGATAAAGTTTCATTTGAATTTGGATTTTCTAATTCAATATCTTCTGTATATTTATGAGGCTTTGCTAGTAAATGAGTATTAAAATCATTATTTCTTAAATATGTTTCTAAATCTTGAAATGTTCTATTACTATCATTTTTCATCCATCCAATAGAAGAACAAATAAATGTCTCTTTATTAAAATTAATATCAGACTGTTTTAAATTATATAAAGCAATATCATCTTTTGTTTCATTTTCATTTATCTCATCATATAAAACTCTTAACATTGGTAATACAATTTTTATAAAAATTATTTTTTAAATGTTTTATTATTCCTTTATTAATTTTTCAATATCTGTTATTTTATTTAAACATCCTTTTTTAATATTAAATAATTTTGATAATTTTTTATCTGTTATAAAGTATTCATTTATTTTTAAATTATTATCTATAATATACGAAATAAAATAATCATATAAATTAAAATTATCTATTTCAATAAATTCTTCAAATAATTTTAAACATTCATCATCATCTACTTTAAATTTTACTTTAGTAATATTTAATTTTTTTGTATTATCTTCAATTATTTCTTTTAATGATTTTATAACATCATATATTCCTGAATCAAAATTATTTTTTTCTTCATATAATTTTAAATTATCAACTGTTAAATCATAATTATTTACAATTATTTCATTTATTACTTCATGCATATTATTTGTTATTCTATTTTTTGATATTAAATATGAATTAAATATTGTATTTGTTATTTTTGAACCATTTTCCACAAAATAATTAATTATTGTTTTATTTTTTTCATTTAAAAATATTTTTTCTAAATTTTCTTCATTTAATTCAAAATTAAAAGTATAAACATCAAATAATTCTAATTTATCTTTTTCTAAAATATATTTTAATATTTTATTATTCATCTTAATACCATAACTTTCAAAATTATTTAATATTATTCCATAATTTATTAAATTAATTATATCATCATCACTTAAAATAAAACCTTTCAAATAATAAAAATATAATACTTTTTCCAAATCATTTTTTTTTAAAAATGGCTTATCTATTTTAATTTTAAATGATTTTTTTATTAAATTTCTTTCAAAACAAATATCTAAACATTCTACAAAATAATTTATATCAAAATTTTTTTCAATATTCCATTCACAATCATTTATATATTTTGATATATCAACTAAATATTCATTATTATATTTTTTATTTTTTTTTAAATATAATATTTTCAAATATTTTATAACATCTTCATTTTTTATATTATATTTATTAATAATATTTTTAAATTTATCATTCTCTTTTGATATTAAATATTTTATTATTACTTTTTTATTAAAAAGGTCATTTTTTAAATAATTAGTTTTATTTAAATATGTATCAATAACATTAGATATTTTATTATTATCATATATATAATCTAATAATCCTCTTTCTTTAATAAACATAATAAAATTATCATATTTATAATTAGTAAATAATTTATAAAATACCTCAATATATTTCATTTTATTTTTTACAAATATCTCATAAATATTATTTAATTTATTTATGCTTATTTCTATAAAATTATTTAAATTTCTATTATTTGTTTTTCTACCAGAGTTTTCATAACCATATAATATTTTTAATAAATGAAGTGTATTATCATAATCAGGTTTAAAATAATGATTATCACGAACTATATTTTTATTACATTCATAACAATTCAAAACATCACGAATTATATATATATTATAACAATCTGTTATTTTATTATAAGCTTGACATAAATTAATCATTTTAAATTAATTTAAAATATAAATAAAAAATAAAATTTAATTTCAATTTTTTTAAATATCATCAAAATCAATATTTTCATTATCTTCATCTAATATTTCTTCTTTAACAATATCAAATTGAATAACATCAGTATCATCTGTATTTTCTGATAATTTTGATTTAAATAACTTTAAAACATCATCTGGAGGATCAGCAAAAGCTAATAAATCACATTTCATCTTTGTGCTATCACAATCAACTCTCAATGAAACAACCACATTTGAACCAATATCCAAACGATTTTCACCCCTACTTGATCTATTTAATTTATTACAAGACTTTCCAATTCTTTCAATATTATCACTACATAATACATAATATCTTTGATCACCTAATTTTTTTGTAATTTGAGCAAATAACTGTCCGTCATCCAAAGCATCTGCTATTAATATTTTTCTATTCATATTTTTATTTCCTTGCTTTTTAGCTTTATTACCACCTGTTTTATTTTTAGGCATGATTATAATATATATTATTAATTATTTCTTAATTAAATATTATTTATATAAATTATTATTTTTATTTTTCAATTTTTTTAGGTCTTCCACGCTTCTTTTTAGGGACTTCATCAGTTTTTTCTTCATCATTAACAATATTTTTTTCTTTATCTTTTTTTATTTTTTTTTCAATTTTATCATCATTAATAATATTTTTTTCTTTATCTTTTTTTTTTATTTTTTTTTCAATTTTATCTTCAATATTATCTATTATTTTATCTTTTCTCTTTTTTTTAGTTTTTTCATCTTTAATATTATCATCTTTAATATTATCATCTTTAATATTATCATCTTTAATATTTAATAGTTTTCCATCATTTAAATTATCCATATTAAATTTAGAATAAATATGTGATAATTTATTAGAATTAAATTCTATAGATTTATTAGCTAATTCTTTTCTTTCATTTTTAGATCTCTTAATATGACCTAATCCAACATCAATATCTTTTTCAAAAACAGTATATAATTGAACTAACATACCACTTATAGTTATTGTAGGGTTCCATTCATCACTATGAAAACCTGTAATACTTAAACATATTTTCCGATTAATTTCAAATCTACCATTTGGTGTTAAGAACATAAAATCAGGAGGACTAAAAGGATAATTTTTAGATAATATAATTTTTCCTATATATTGACCTCTTTTATAATCTGTATCATATTGACCATAAATTAAAAAATAAAATAATAATGTATCATTCTCATCTTGATAAGCTGTTATATATGATATATTATTTTCATTTTCTAAAATTTTTAATTCTCCTTTAAGTCTTTTTTGTTGCTTTATGGCTAATTTACTCATTTTAATATATTTTATTTATTAATAATTATTTAATTTATATTTTCAATTTTTATTTTTAAAAAACTAATTAAAGAAATGACATTAATTAATTTTATAATGGAATCAAAAAGTGAAATGCAAAACAAAAGTGAAATTCAAAACAAAATTGATATGCAAGATAGAAAATTTATCTTTTATACAAGTTTTAATGAAAGTAATACAGATGAAGATGTCAAGAATGTTGTAGATAATATTAAGCGTTTTAAGAGCGAAACTAATAGTTTTGTTAAGTATAACTATGTTAAGAATGCTTTTGTTAGATTACTTAATAAGGAAGATAAAGAATCTAAACAATCAAATTCTCATATTTATTTCAAGTTGAAAGTATCAGAAATTGCAAAGTTTAAAGAATATCATCCGAATTTCTCTAAATCAAAATTCTTTACTCATTCTACTTATGAATGTTCTGATGAAGAAAAAGAAATGTTGATTAATTCTAAAAATTCATTTTTGAATATTTATTATGATAGAGAAAATAATGTTTTTAATATTAAATCTAATACAACTAAGAATTCACATTTTTATTTGTTTAAAAAGATTTTTATTGAAAATGGTAAGAAGATGGATTTCTCTAAATTTAAATATGTTAGAAATAATAAAGATTAAATATTTATTTAAATCTTTAAATATATAAAAAATTTTTTTTAATTAATAATTTAATAAAATTATTATTTTTTTTTTTGTTATTTTTGTTGTTATTTTATTATTTTATTTTGTTATTTTATTTTGTTAAATTATTTTGATAATAGTCATTAAAATTAATAATTTTACAATCAAATGATGTTTTAATAATAGTTTGTTTACTAATATCATTGTTAATTGATGTATTAATTAAATTAATTGATAATCCTTTCTTTCCAAATCTTCCACTTCTACCAATTCTATGAATATATTTAGAAGGATCATTAGGTAAATCAAAATTAATAACTAAAAACAAACTTGGAACATCAATTCCTCTTGCTAATAAATCAGTTGAAATTAAACATTTAAATATTCCTTTCTTAAAATCTCTAATAATTTCATTTCTAACTTCTTTTTCCATTTGACCGTGAATTATTCTAATATCTCTTTCAGTATAATCTGATGAATTACATAATTCTTCAAAAATATATTCAATCTTATCAATTGTATTACCATAAATCATAAATTGTTCTATTTCAAGAGTTTTTACCAAATCTTTTATAACCAATAATTTATCATCTTCATTCTCACAATTAATATATGTTTGTTGAATTCCATCTAATGTCATTTCTTCCTGCTTTAATAAAATTTTTAATGGATTTTTCATAATTCTATTTGATAATTCCAAAACTTCATTTGTTAATGTTGCTGAGAAAAAACAAGATTGCATATTTGATGACATTAACTTATATATCTCTTTCATTTTTTCTTTAAATGAACCAGATAATAATTCATCAAATTCATCAATAATTAATAATTTAATAGATGAACTAATATTCTTATTTGATTTTAATACATCTTCTAATCTTCCAGGTGTTGCAATAACTAATTGACACATTTCTTTTTCATCTGTTAATTCTCTAATATTCTGATCTCTTGAAACACCTCCAACTGTTAATGAAATTCTAAAATCTTTCATAAACGAAGTTAAAGCAGAACATAGTTTATGTGTCTGTAAAGCTAAATCACCTGTTGGTGAAATAATAATAACTTGAGGTTTATTTAATGTTAAATCAATTGATTGAACTGCACCAATAATAAAAGCTCCAGATTTACCAGAACCTGATTGAGATTGCAATAATAAATCTCTACCTTCAATCATAGGCTTAATTCCATATTTTTGAGGTCTTGATGGATTTTCATATCCATAACATAAAATACCTCTTAATAATTCTATATTAACATCATCACAAATATCTTCAAATTCATTAATTTCAGTTCCAACCAATTCTTTAGAAATATATAATAAATCTTCAGTTTCAACTAATCCTTCTTCATTTTTAAGTAAATCATATAAATCTTTATTATCTTTACAAGCATCATCTAATGAAAAGTTAGGGTTAGAAAACCTTCCACCCCGTCTATTTTGTCTGTAACCATCATTTCTTTGTTGTTTGTAACCGTCATTTCTTTGTTGATTATACTCCATATTATTGATTATATTATTATTATCTTAAGTTTATTATTTATTTTCAATTTTTTTTTAATTATAAAAATTGATTAAAATATTAATTATTACATTAAATATTAAAAATGTCAATAACAAATAACAATTTTGTATCATTTGATAAATTACATTATATTAATATTGTTATTAATAAACAAACCGCATATTTAAAAATTCATTATTATAATGAAGATAATATGAAAACATTTTTAGAATTATTTAAAGATGTTGTATCATTTTTACATAAAAATAATATAATTAATATTAGACAAGAAATTTCTAATAATGAAGTATCATTATTTAAAAATAGTTCTATCTATGAAAGAATTAGTAATGAATTAGTATATATGGAAACAAATATTAATAACTTTGTTGATGAATTTTATTCGGTATTAGGATTAAAATAACTTTTTTTTTTATTATTATTTTTTATGGATAAAACAATTAATGAACTTTTTGTTAATAAAATAAATGAATATAATAACTATAAATGGGATAATATAAAAAATTATTTTATTGATATTTGTAATAATATAATTAAAACTATTCAAAATAATAATGTAAATGATTTTATATTTTTTTATTACAAATTTTTTATATCTTATAATTTATACATAAATCATCTTTTTTATTTAGATAAAGAGATTAATAATGAAATATTACTTATAAATAAACAAATAAGAATTGATAGTAATATAACTACATTTTTATTTAAGAATAAAAATAATGATAATATAAAAGAAATTATTAAATATATATACCCATTTTACTCATCCAAATCAAATAATAATTTAAATCAAGTTAATACATATATCAAAAATTATGAATATTTAAGAAATAATGAATATTCAAAATCAGTTGATAAAATTTTAGAATTGATATTATTTAGATACAAAATATGTAATATTAATGGCTATAATAATTACAATTCTTTTTTTGTAAAAAAAATACTTAATAAAAAAACATCTCCTAACTTTAAAAAATTTATTAAAATAATACCTAAAAAACATAATTTATTTAATTTTAATATTAAAACAGATAATCAAACTATCAATATTGATATTGATAAAGTTATTATTCAATGTATCAAACAATTAAAACCTGAAATACACAAAAATAAACAATTTAAAAAAAAGAAAAATAATACTTACATCATTAAAAATAACAATGACACAATTGAAATTATTATTGATAAAAATAGACAACAAGGTATAACCAACCACAAAAATAATTTAACAAATTTATATTCGAATATTGATAAATTAAATAATATACAAGTATTAAAAGATACTAATAATCATATTATTATTTATTTTAATACAAAAAATATTAATAACTTAGGTTTATTACTTAATATTATACATTTTATAACTATTTCATTCAAAACAATAGATAATAATCCATCTAATATTAATGAAATTAACAATCGTGTTCCTTTTACTAATTATTATTATTTATCATTTTGTATATTTATAAATTTTGTTAAAAATGAATTTGATAATAAAGATACTTATCAATTATATTTATTAGAATTAATTAAGTATTTTTATATCTATTCTATTTATGATTATTACTTTTATTATGATAATAATACACTACAAAAATTAGAAGAAAATAATAATAATTTTATTAATATTTGTAATGCTATTAAAAATGATTTTAATATTCCAAAGAATACCTCAAATTATCCACCATTTAATGTTATTGATATTGAAGATATAAATCAACCTATTTATTACTCATATGAAATTCCAAACTACTTTAAATTATTTGATTTAATTAACTCTCTTATTGATATTTATAACATAACTAATTATAATAATTTTGATGATATTATTAAACAAATATTTAATATTACAAAAAATAATAATCCAAATATTAAATCATACAATAAAAAAATTATTTCTAAAGCACAAGTTAATAAAAATCTTGATATTAATTATACAGAATTAGATGAAGATAATCAATACCAATTGAAAATATAAAAATTTATTTTGGTATTTCAGGAAGGAAGGACATGACTTCTTCTGGATCAAATCCAATACCGAAAGGATCGGTAGTGACTTCATCAAAGACACTTTCTCCTTTTACATCCCAAGAATAAGGATTACCAACAGGAGGAATAAATTTTGAAGTAATATAATACCTCTGTGTATTCTCTATGGCATTCTTTTCCAAGATTTTTTTCCTGTATGAAGGAACTGTTGATTTCTTCTCTGAAGGCTTTTTCTTTTTGTTTTCTCTTGTCATTTTTGCAGATTATAATTATAAATATTTAAAGCATACAGAGAAATTATTTTTCAATTTTTTTTAATTAAAATAATATTACTAATAGATATTATGGATTTTTATAAATGTTGTAATTGTGGATATAATAATAATATTAATAATAAGGAAAATAAAGATATTAATATTAATAAAATTAAAATAAATAATGATAAAAAAAGTAATATTAAAGAAGTAAAAATTAATAAAGAAATATTAGATATTATTATTTTTCTTTAATTAAATAAATTATAAATTAACTAAAACAATATCTTTAAAATTTAATTTAGATGAAAATCCATATTTAAAAATTATACAACCATTACCTAATTGTTCTACATATTTTCTTGATTGTTTTTTTATATTTTTTTTATTAAAATCAGTATTTGCTCCATAAAAATTTTTAGCATCAATCCAATTAATTTTTTTATTATTTACATATAACTCACTCAATATTAAAAAATCAGGTGTTATAAATTGTTCTCTTAATTCATTTAGTTTTTCTGTTTTTTCATCATTTGATAATTCTTTATTTCTTTTTATATTATTTATTTTTTCTTTTTCTTCAATATGTAATTGTTCTTCTGTTTTATATTTTACACCCTTTTCAATTAAAATTTTTTCAATATCTTCTTCAAAATTAATAGAAGCATCTTTTATTTTTGTTTCATCAACAAATCCATATTTATCATTCTCTAATCCTAATTCAAATTGTTCTTTATCATACTCATTCATTTTATTTGGATTTTTAAATAATTTAGATATTTCCTTATTTGTTAAACCTCTATGTTTTAATATCATTCTCATAATATTTAATGGTGATGCTCTATATTCATTAGATATTTGTATTATGTTTTTATTTAAATAATCATTTGATATTTCTGTTATTTTACTCATTATTTTTGAATATCTTATTAACTGATTATTTACAATAATTGATTTCTTTAGAGAACATATTAAATTTATACTTAAATTACCATCTATATTAATTATCTTATCAAATATTTCATCCGTTATTTCTCCATAAGGATATTCACAATCAAATAATATTTCTACTATTTTATTCTCTACTGTTGTAGATATAATATTCTCTTCAAAAGTCAAAGTAATCATTTTTAATATTTATAATTACTTACTAAAATAAAAATATTCAATTTTTAATAAAAATTTACTATATTCTCCACTAAACTTCTTAATTCATAAATAATTGGATTTTCTAAATAAATATCTTCATCAACAACTTTATGAAATATATTACTTTCAATATCCAATTTATATATTTCATCTTCATAATAAGGACAATAATCCACACTACTTTTTAATATCTTATTTTTTAATGTATAATATTCATTTCCTATGTTATATATAAATATATAATCTTTTAAATGAATTAATGAAAAATCTTTAAATTCAATAATATCATTATTAAATATATAATTATCTTTCTTTAAAATTTTTACATTACTTTCTTTCATATTAAAATCATAAATACAATAATTTGGATTATTATAATATAATGTATTCAATTTAGAAAATGCTAAATTAATTAAAAAATTATTATTTATTTCCCGTTTATTTATTTCATTTATCATTTTAATATTTATAAAAATTATATCATTAATATTAAATATATCTTCAAAATATAAACCATTTTTAAATAATACTACATACCATTTTCTATTATTTAATGTAATCATTAAATTTGTATTTACCATTATATACTCATTTATTATCTCATAATATCTAATAAAATAATTATTAATAATCTTCTCATCATAATTTTTTAATATATACTCTTTAATATCCTTTTTATCTTCTAAATAATATTTTTTTTCATCTTCATTTATAAAGTTAAAATTATCCTTAATTACATTAAAATCTTTAATATATGTAACCTCCATAAATAATTATATTGTTTATTATTTAAATACAAAAAAATTAAAATATTTTATTTAACTACATAAATTCACCTTTTGTTTTTCCATAATATCTATTAGCATATCCTTGTTCTATCATTAATTCATTAATATTAATTTCTTCAATAAATAATGTTGCTAATGGTCGTCCATATTTATCATTTTTTAAAAAATTAATTTTTATAACTTTATCTAATATTAGATTTTCTAAAAATTGTTTTGCATCTTTTGCTTTTTGTATATGTTCTTCTCTATTAGGTAATGATTTTAACGGTCTCATTTCTGGTGTATCTATTCCATATAATCTTAATTTAATTTCTTTTAATTCAATATTTTTATTTTTATTATTATCACTTAATAAATCTATTTCATTTTTATTAATCATATTATAAATATGTTGTTTTATTGGTAATAATATTGTTATAGTATCTCCATCATAAACTGATTTAACATAACAATTTACACTAATGTTATCTAAATCATATTTAGATATTTTTTCATTATTCAACTTAAATACCTTTTTAAAGCAACAAAACATTATTATATATTAAATATATTTAATTATTTATATTTTAATTTTTATATAATATTTTGTTGCTATTTCCATCATATTTTCTATTTCATTAATCATATAATCATTATCTATATAAATATCATTACTTCTTCCTGATAAAACATCCATTAAAGAATTATAATGTAAATAATTCCATCCAATAAACCAAAAGCTTTTTAAATTAATAATTTCATTTGTTTTTATATGATTTTTAATTTTATCATATGGACCAATAAAACTTATATTATTATTGAATGATATATTATTTTTAATATTTTGATTATTATACCAAGGATGTTTATTATTTATAGCTATAAAAGCATTTCTATATTGTAATATACCAAAACAAGGATATTCTTTATTTTCATTATATAGTAAAAAAAAAGTTGATTTTTTAATAATCATATATAATATAAATATTTAAATATTATATTATACATCTTAATATGACTGGTTATTTAGAAATTATAATTGGACCTATGTTTTCAGGTAAAACAACTAAATTAATTAATATCTATAAAAAAAATAAATTCTGTAATATACCCGTATTAGTTATTAATTATAAAGATGATAACAGATATAGTGATGATATGCTTTCAACACACGATAAAATAATGATCCCTTGTATTAAAACAGATAAATTATTTAATCTCATTGATGATAAAGTTATTAATATTGATGATTATAAAGTTATTCTAATTAATGAAGGACAATTTTTTCCAGACCTTATTGAATTTGTTAAACATTTATTAAATAATAAAAAATCAATCTATGTATGTGGATTAGATGGAGATTTTGAACAAAAAAAATTTGGTAATATATTAGAATTAATACCGTTATGTAATGATGTTTATAAATTACATTCTTTATGTTATAATTGTAAAAATGGAAATAATGGTGATTTTACAAAAAGAATTTCAAATGAAAAAGAACAAGTTATTATAGGTTCTGATAATTATATTCCAGTTTGTAGAAATTGTATTAATAATTAAAATTTTTATATATTAAATAATGTATCTATATAACTTTTATCATAAAAACCTATTTTAGTTGTTCTATCCCAATTACTATAATTAATTATTAATTCATCATCATTAACAATAATACTTAATGAATATTCAATTTTTTCATTTTCAAAATTAAAAGGTGATGTATATTTAATAAGATTAAAATTTTCATCAAATACAACTAATAAATGATAATAATTTCTTGGAGAACCATAATAAACATTATGAACTATAAACCATAATTCTGTTTTATTTGTTTCATTATTAAAATATTCATATGAATTACTTGAGCCTCTAATTTCTTTAAATATCCAAGGCATTTTAATTTCTTTTTTTATTGAAATTTCATTATCTTTAATACTACAAATAGTTAATGGAAACCATTTATATACAATACATAATTCATTATCATAATTTGTATAAATCCAATTTTTTTCATATAATTCATTATTAAAAGTAGTTTTCATATATTCAAAAGTTAATTTATCTAATTTAACATCATAATTTCCTGAAACAATTTTAATATTTAATTTATCATTTTTTTTATTAGCTTTAACACCATTAAATAATATTTTATCATTATCATTATAAATTCTTACATCTTCTATTCCTTTATATAATTGTTTTTCATTTTTAAATTTAAATGTTTTGCGATTTAAGATATTAAAATTATTATCTAATTCAACATACTCATTTAATGATATAATATGTTTATCACAATTTGAATATGAACCATCTTTATTAATATAATAATTTACATATCTTATATTCATAATATATCCATCTTTATTAATATTATTAATTAAACAACTTGATGATGAATTAAATTTAATTTTTTCATCATTAACATCAATTACTTTATTATTTGATAAATCAATAACTTTTTTTTGTTTAAGTTTTAAATCATAAAATTGTATATTTTGTAATAAACTATTACGAATATTATGATTAAGTGTATTATTTAATACTTTTATTATTTCATTATCTACTTTAAAAACTTTATTATAAAAAGCAAATATTGTATATTCATAAAATAATTTATATGTATAAACATTATTATGAAGAAATAGGTAATTATCACGATTAATATTATTCTCTAAATTTTCTTTTATACTATTATAAAATAAATTACATAAAACATAATTTTTTTTATATCTTTGATACATAATTATTTCATACATAGCTTCTAATCTTTCTGGATAATAATTATAAGCATCTAACCAATAAGTCATTGCATTATTCATTTTATCCATTTTTTTATAACAATTCCCGATTTCATAATAACTATACCAAACTTCTTCTTTCCAACCTTTAAAGTTAATTCTTTTTCTATAATATTTTATAGCATTCTCATTATCACCATAATCTCTATAACTATTTGCTAAATAAAAATAATATCTATGATTATTAGGTTCATCTTTAATACCCTTTAATAATAAATCAATATCTCTTTTAAATTTATTTTGTTTTGAACCACCATCACCAATATCGTTTATAAATAATTGTTCTTTACTTAATGATAATGTTTTTTTATTATTATTTGTATCAAGATACTCGTGAGTAACACCATAATATTTAAAATCTTGATTATTTTTTATTATTCTTATGTTTTTATAATAAAAATCATTTGAACCTTGAAGAATATAAATTACATCATTATCAATTAAAATATTCTTATCAAAATTTTTAATATTTAATATCATATCTGCATCTAATAATAAAATATAATCACTCATACCATAACAAGCATTCAATGAATGATTTCTATTATAACAAAAATTTTTAAAAGGTTCTTCTATAATTTTTCCATCTATTTTATTTTTATTAAAAAATTCTTTAATAATTTGAATAGTATTATCTGTTGAACCAGTATCACAAATACAATATGTATCAATAATTGGTAAAACATTTTTTAATAATCTTTTAATAATTTTACTTTCATTTTTAACTATCATATTTAAACATATTGAATTATTCATTATATTATAAAATTTAAAAATTATAATATAAATATACACAATTTTTTATTTATATATATATATATATATGTCTAATTGTGATTATAGTGGATTTTTAAATAATGGACCTGAAGGACCAACTGGACCAACTGGACCTGAAGGTATTCAAGGACCTACTGGATTTTTTGAAGGACAAGTTAAAAGTGATTTAATACCAGACCAAGATAATGTTTATTCTATTGGTTCAATTGATTATAAATTTAAAGATTTATTTGTTAGTGCTAATACTATTTATGTTGGAGAAGCTTCAATTGGTTCAAGTGGAACTGAAATATTACTACCTACAGGTTCTACTATTGGAGGTGTTAATCCAGGAACAATTGTTATTAAAGGAGCTGTTGATAATACAAGTGAATTACCAACTGATGCTTTAGCTGGAGATGGATATATTATAGGACAAAATTTATGGGTTGCTATAGTAGATAATCCACCAGATGTTAGTGGATGGACTGATGTTGGTGAAATTAGAGGACCTAAAGGTGATACAGGTGATACAGGTCCTATAGGTCCTATAGGTCCAAAAGGTGATAAAGGTGATACAGGTAATACTGGTCTAAAAGGTGATGTAGGAAATACAGGCCCAGAAGGTCCAACAGGACCTTCAGATGGACCAACTGGACCACCTGGACCACCTGGTCCTCAAAGCTCTCCTTATACATTAGTATCTGTACCTGTTTATAATTTACCAACACCTTCAACTGATACAGCAATAAGTATTATAAAATCATCATCATCACCTTATAAATTAACAAATTTTTATCCTGCTTTTCCAAATTCGGTAGAAAAAGGTGATTGTATTTATTATGCTATTAAACCAAACTATAGCCCTAATGACGCATATTTACCCGAAGGTGAAAAATATAATGTTGTATGTTATAATAAAAATACAAAAACAAATACTTTTATTATTCCAAATGGAATAGAATTAGAAATATATAATAATATTGAAGGTGATTATTTTTTTGGACAATTTAGAATAACATATATTTCAAGTATTATTGATTATAGTGAAAATGAATTATTATTAGTAGGAACTTTTAATCGTGTAAAATTATTAGGAGAAACTGAATATACTAATTCTCAATTTATGTTAATTCATAATATTAATAATGGAACTTTTTATTTACCACAAATACCAGGAACAGCAAATAAAATAATACTATCACAATTTGATAATGGTTCTAATAATAATTTGTTATATATAAATTCTTTATTAGATAAAGAAAATAACATAATTTATTTTACAGTAGATCGTTTTAGATTAAAAAATGTAGATGATAATCAAACAACAGAAATTGGAAAATTTAATATTAATATGAATAATAATTATTATTATAACTTGGATATACTAGACTCAGGTAATAGTGATTTTGTGCTTTATAATGGCAAAGTATATACATTTAAATATTCTATTTTAACTAAAATAAGTTATGATGGTGATAATACTTTTACTATTAATACTTTTGATTTAAATGGTTCTATTAAGTCCATTAATCAATTGGGAAATCTTCTTGTTATAAATACAGTATATATTAGTAACTCTAATACAGGTGGTAAATTTTTTGATGGGGAAAATTTTAGTAATCTTCCCGATAATAAAATATATTCTGATGGTAATCCTGTTAAAGGATTTTTAGGAAATAATGAAATTTTATTGATGCCCTCTGGTTTTGATAAACTTGGAGTATTCTTAAAATATAATAATGATACTAATTCTTATTATTATGAAGCATCTAATTTTAATAATAATTATTCTTATGTATTTATAAATAACCAATTTTTAAGTTTTCAAAATAATCAAACTCAAACACAAAATTCAAGATTAAGTGAATTAATAGATGCTAATGTTTTAGATATTGTTTATAATGAAACATTAATACAAAAATTATTAAATAAAGGTTCAAGTATTGATTTATTATATACTACTGAAGATAATGAATGGATACAAATAACATAAAACATTTTTTAATTAAACATATTTTAATATTAAAATATATGAATTATAATTTTTCTTGTGATTTTGGAACATCAAATACTGTAATATCATATTTAAATAATTCTTCTAATATTGAATATATTAATGATGAAATTACTGGTGATATTTTAATTCCTTCAACTATATATTTTTTAAATGATGAAATAAATGAAGATTTACAATATGAAGATTTAGAATTTAATAAACATTATATGATTGGAAATTCAGCAAAAGAAAATTATAATATGTTTAAAAATGGAGAAGCTTATTTTTTTCAGTTTAAAAGATTTTTAGGAATGTATTTAAATTCTCCTAATTATGATATTGATTTTATTAAAAAATATAATGTTAAGTATAATATTGATGATACATTAATATATTTTTACATACCTACAAATAATGAAGATAAATATATAAAAATATCAATAATAGAATTAACAACACTTTATTTAAAAGCATTAAACAATTTAATTAAAACATCATTAAATATTAATGAAACAATTAAGATTTATATTTCAACACCTGCTTATTTTAATGATTTACAAAAAAATCAACTTAAAACTGCTTTTAAAAATTCAAATTTTAATGTATTAAAAATATATAATGAACCAACTTCTGCTTCAATTTATTATATATCTAAATATTATGAAAATTTAGATGAAAATTCAAAATTTATTATATTTGATTTAGGATGTGGAACATTAGATATAACAACTGTTAAATATTATTATGAAGAAAAATTAATAGAAATTATTGATGTTTATGGTGATAATTGTTTAGGTTCAGTTGATATAGACCATTTAATAGTTAATGATATTTATTTAAGATATAATATTGATGTTGATAATAAAAAATGGGCTAAACGAATTCTTAAATATGCAGAAGAAATAAAAATAAAATTGTCATTTACAGATAATTATAAAATAGTATTAGAAAATGTTCCAATTACTCATAATGGAAAAATAATAGAAAAAGAATTTTTAGAAATATCATATAATATTTCATATTTGAATAATTTATTATCCGAAATAACTGATAAAATAATATTACCATTAAAAGAAATAAATATTAAAGAAAATAATATTAAAGATATTATCTTTGTTGGAGGTGGTTCATTATTACCTCTTTTGAGAAATAAAGCTCAATCAATATTTAATATAAATAATACTTTTTTAAATGATAGTGTATTATTTAAATCAATTGTAGCAAATGGTTCTTGTATAATGAATAAAATATTACAAAATAAAGAAGATTTATGTATGATTGATATAACCCCTATGGATATTGGATTAATGAGTTCTAATAATAATATAATAAATATTATACCAAAAAATTCAAAAATACCAACTAAAAAAGAATATATATTTACAACATCTTATGATGGTCAAAAAACGATTACATTTGAAATTTGTGAAATGAAAAATATTGCTTATTCGTATTATATTACAGGAATACCACCATTAAAAAAGGGTTCAATATTAATAAAAATAATGTTTAAAATTGATAATAATGGCTTATTAGATATTAATATTAATGGAATTACTAATGGTGAAAACTTAGAAATGTCAAAAAGAGATTTTAATTTAAAAAAAGATATAAAATTAATACCAAAATATAAAATGAAAGAAATATTAAAAAAAATTTATAAAACACAAAATATAAATAAAAAATAATTATATAGATATTATAATTATAATGGGAGAAAAATTACAAATAATTATAAATGATATAATGAATATTTTTTCTAAAAATAATGAAACAGTTTCAAAAAGTGAATGTAATGAATTATTGGATATAATATTTGAAGGCTTATTTAATAAAAAATTAAAAAAATCTAATTTTGAAGAAATATTTAATACTTTATCAAAAAATAATGAAAAATTTTTAACTAAACAAGAATTAGAACCAATAATAAATTCTTTTATGGTTTCATTTGATGTTAATTATATTTCAAATTCTGAAAATTTTAAATCACAAGATGATATAATTTGTATTAAAATGAAAAATTCATTACCAATTAATTATTATTTAAAAAAAATGGACGATTAAAAAATTTTTTTATTTTTTGTTTCAAACTTATTTTATTTTTATATAAAGGAAGTTTCATTAATTCAATTGCTGTATCTATTACAGAATTATAATTATCAATTAAATCATTATTTGAAATTATTTTACCTTTATTTATCAATAATATTAAAAATATTTTTATAATATCACCTGAGTAAGTAATTCTTTCATTTTTATTTATTTTAATTTTTAATTCTTTTAATATTAAATAAGTTTTATTTATTAAAATTAACAATTCAGGAATTTTATAAATATCAATATTATCATTATGAATTATTTCTAATAATGTATTTTCAATATTTTTATAATATTTAATTTTTTTAATTGATAATTCAATCATTATATTTATAATTTTTTCATTAACATCCATACTAAATAAATCTATTAAATTTGAATTTATTGTAATATTTTTATAATCAACAAGTTCTATTTCTTCCATCATTATAAATATTTTTTATTATAAAAATACTGTGTATTAAAAATACTTAAATGTATATATATATAATCAATTAATGATTGTTAAAAATTTTGATACAGTTTTTAAAGAACAAAAAAAAATAAATGTTTCTAAAGAATATATTATTAAAAATGTTTTTGATTTAAATAATATTAAAAACGATATTCATTATATTAAAACAATAAAAATACAACCATATTCAAAAACAGATGAAATTAATAAATTGATACAAAATAATTTTATAAATATTACTATTGGAGGACAAAATTTTTATGAAAGAAATAATAATGAATTAAGATGTTGTATTGATAATAATGATTTTATTGAATATGATATTGATTTTACTTCTCCAATATTTTTTAAATGTTATTTAATGAAATTAACATTAAGTTGTTATAATTTTCTATATAAAATTATTATTGATGGATATTGTTTTGAAAATATTGAAGAGTTAGTTAAAGATGAAATTATGTATGAATATTATCATAATGATAAATATTATTTTAAAGATGAAGATAATATATTTGTTTGTAGGTCAATGAGTGGAATGTGTGGTCATAGTTCTCCTATCGAACAATATCCTAAATGGTATAAAAATGATTTTACTTTATTTAATAAAATAGAAAATAATAAAGATAATAATATATTAACTATTGTAAATAGTTGTAAAAATAATATAGAAGAAAAAATATTTATCAATGAAGATAAAAGATATATTTTATATTTTATTAATAATATTTTTAATAATAATGAATTATTGTCTATTTTAGCATCTCCAAAAATGATTGATGAATTAACTGGAATTAAATATGAAAAGATATTAGAAGATTATAATGATTATTTAATTGGTGGTTATCATACAAAAAAATTAGAAATATGTTATATTGAAAATAAAGATAATTTATATAGTCTTAAATTTATAATTCCAAGAGATGCTGATTTAATTTATAAGATTAAGATAAGAAATAAACTATCTAAATTTGATAATATAGATGATAGTATTAATATTAGAATTAATTCATATGAAAAAAATACAAATATTAATGAATTAAATGATGTTATTGAATTATATAATTTAATTAAATTTGAGCCTTATAATCCTATTAATTTAACTATTACTTTTGATAAATATTATATAGAATATATGTATGATTTATATTTAGATATTGGATATTGTAATTGTAATAATCCTTTAAGAAAAGAAGTTTTAACAACAGATATGGAATTAAAATTAGAATAAATTACTATTTTTTAAATTATATTTTATATATAATAGTTATATGAAAATACATTTTTGGACTTTAAAGGGTAGAAGAAAAACTAATCAAGACGCCCATACTATATTTAATAATATAAATGGTAATGATAAAAGTAAAAATGATATAATTATTTTAGGTTGTTATGACGGACACGGAGAAGAAGTTGAAGGAAAGGGTGATTGTATATCAAAATTTTTATCTAATAATATTCCAGAAATATATGGTAATTTAAAATATAAATATCCATTTAATGATACTTTTCATAAAAAAGTATTTGAAATATTACAAAGAAAATGTTTAGAAAATAAAGAAGCGTATAGAAGTGGTTCAACTTGTGTAATAAGTATAATATATAAATATGATGGAAAATTAATTATGGAAGTTATTAATTTAGGTGATTCAAGATGTGGAATAATATATAAAAATAATAAATTTTTACAAATAACAGAAGATCATTCACCTGACAATCCAAAAGAAAGACAAAGAATAGAGAGTATGGGAGGTAAAATAATAAAGGATAGTTATGGAATAAGTAGAATAAATGGATTGAGTGTATCTTGTGGAATTGGTGATTCTGAAATAAATTATATATCACATAAACCAGATATATTTAGAAAAATTATAACAAATGATATTAAATATATAATATTAAATTGTGATGGATTAGTAGAAAGTTTAACAAATGAAGATATAGTTAAATATATACATAAATATAAAAAATCAAATAATGTAGCTAAAGAATTAGCACTAAAAGCATATAAAAAAGGAAGTGATGATAATATCAGTGTAATTCTTTTAGAATTTTAGTTTCCATAAAGACATTGTCTAGAACAATATTGACTTAATCTATTAGGACCCATTTCAATTCCACAAAAACAACAAGGATTTGAATTTTCAGAAGTTTCATCATCTGAAAAATCAAATTCACTATCACTTGAAACATCAAATTCTCTTTTAAAAAATTTAGTAATTTTACTCTGAGTTTTTTTTGTTTTTCCTGATGATTTCTTTTGAGTTGTCATTGTTAATTATTATATGTATATTAAATTATAATTATTTCAATTTTTATTTATAGTAATCCAAATTGCTTACATATAGCCATTCCACAACTTTCAATTATCATACCACCATTTACATACACACCATATACTTTAAAATCATCATCAGCTTCTAATACTAATAAATAAACTGTTTCTTCAGTTTTATCTTTTTTACCTACAAAATCTTCATTAAAGAATGCTAATAATTTATATTTATCATGCACTTTTATATATTTTGTTTTTGATGATTTCATTTTATTATATTGTTCTTCTGTTAAATTATCAAGTAAAACACTATGACCTCCTGTAATAATTAAATCCTTTGTTAATAAATCATTTTTATTTTTATCCATAACAAAAAATTTTTTCATTGTATTTTTTTTACTATTAAAACATTTTTGTTTAAAAATATGTTTCACTTTTACATACCCCTCTTTATATGTTTTAACTAAAAATCCTGGTTTAATATCTTTAATATTTATATATATTTCTTCATTATCAATATAACATAAAAAGTCAGTTGATTCATGAACACAAGCGAAACCACTATCATTAATGGTCCAGCCATTATTAGATATTAACGAATTTTTTGCTATTTCTCCATCAGCATTATAAGTTAATGTAGAAGCTCCCAATGTAATATTTGAAGGTATAACATCAGTATAGTCAGCTTCAATACCAAAATGTGCGGATAAATAGCTGTCACCAGATGTTGGATAAATTCTTACTGCAGTTGTTCTTATTGAACCAATAAATTTACTTACTTTATTAGAGATTTCCAAATCTGAAATTGTACTTCCTTCAAAACGATTAGTTCCTGATACATATTCTACCTGTGGAGTTACTAAATTCCATGTTGTACCATCAAATGTTTTTACTCTATATGATGATATAATTTGAGTACTACTTTCACGTCTTGATATTACAATTCCAGAAACTAAAGTATCATCAAAATTTAATTGTATAAAAACTCCAGTATCATCATCAATTGCGGGTATTGTAGTAATAACTCTGCCTCTATCCGTTAAATTAAATGGAATATCGGTTGCTGCATTAAAAGTTGGTAATCCATTATCTATAAAAACAGTATTACTGGCTCTAAATGTAGCCCAAGAATAATTATTATTAGGATCTTTATTTAAACTTGAATAAGTAGTTCCATAAACATAAATACCATTTGCAACTATATCATAATAATGTGATACATACCTCAAATTTACATCTGGATCAAATATTCGATAAAAACCATTTGGTGATACAGTACTCCATCCAATAAGTGTATCACTATAATTAGTTATACTTAAACCAGTATTATCTAACATATTACTCATGTCAGTTGCACTATTTATATACCAACTTCCTAAATTTTGATTAAAATTTGTAGCACCTTTGAATGCTGAATTAAAATTGGTAATAGTTGAAACATCAAAAGTAGATACATCTTGATTATAATTAATAGCACCTTCAAACATTCTTGATAAAGAAGAATTTGGAAGTAAAGTAGGAATATTTGTACTGGTAGAAGGAAATGAACCTGTATAATTTTTAAACTGACTTCCTTGTCTTGACATAGGAATACTATTAAAATCGTCTATAGTCATATTCCCTGGAGTTGTAATTGTTCCATTTAAATATAAACCATCTACTGATGAATTTCCACTATCATCAAAAACATAAGCCCCCGATACTATTGTGTTTGAACCACTAATACTTGTTGATTTTGTTAAAGTTGTAAAACTTCCATCTGTATTAACAAAAGGACTGTCTGAATCATTATAATCAGTTGTTGGTTGTGTGTATTGAAAAGTTCCACTATAAGATGTCATAATATAGTAAAATAAAAAAAATATTTAATAATATAAAAATTTATAAAAATTTAAGTATTTTACACATAGCAATTCCACAGGTTTCAATTATCATACCACCATTTACATAAGCACCATATACTTTATGATCGTCATCTGCTTCTAAAACTAATAAATAAACTCTTTCTTCACTTTTATCTATTTTGCCTACAAAATCTTCATTAAAGAATGTTACTAATTTATATTTATCATAAACTGATAAATATTTTATTCCTGTTGATTTCATTTTATTATGTTGTTCTTCTGTTATTTCATCCACTAATATACTATGACCTCCAGTAATAATTAAATCCTTTGTTAATAAATCATTTTTACTTTTATCCATAACAAAAAATTTACTCATTACATTTTTTGAACTATTAAAACATCTTTGTTTAAAAATATGTTTTACTTTTACATAACCCTCTTTATATGTTTTAACCAAAAATCCTGGTTTAATATCTTTAATATTAATATATCTTTCTTCATTATTTATATAACATAAAAAATCTGTTGATTCATGAACACAAGCTAAACCACTATCATTAATGGTCCAATTTGTTCCTTGACTATTTGTTAAATTAGTATATGCTACTTCTCCATCATCATTATAAGTTAATGTTGAAGCTCCTAATGTAATATTAGAAGGTGTATTTGATAAATTATTCCATCCAATAAGTGTATCACTATAATTAGCTATACTTAAATCAGTATTATCAAACATATTACTCATATCCGTAGCACTACTAATATCCCAACTTCCTAAATTTTGATTAAAATCAGTAGCACCTTTAAATGATGCACTAAAATTTGTAACAGTAGAAACATCAAAAGAAGAAACATCTTGATTATAATTAGTAGCTCCTTCAAACATTCTTGTTAAAGAAGAATTAGATAATAAAGTAGGTAATCCAGATGGAACCGTTCCAGTGTAATTTAATAAAGATGAACCAGCTCTTGAAAGAGATATAGAATCAAAATCATTAACAGCCATATTTGTAGAAGTAGTAATAGCATTTAAATTTAAACCATCATTTGTTGTTCCATTATCATCAAATGAAAAAGGTCTTGTAACAATTGTATTAGAACCACTTGTTGTTACATTTTTTTCTAAAATAGAAAAGCTATTATCATTATTAATAATAGGTTCATCACTTGCTACATATTCAGATGTTGGTAATGTATATTGAAAATTACCACTTATACTTGATGATAATAATTGAACTTGAGATACACTTCCAATAGTAAATACATTATTAAAAATTACTACTGTTGCACCTACATTATATGTTGTTCCACTTAAAGAACCATCAATATATATTGTTGATTGTGTTGAATTATCTTTATTAACATTAATATAATGTGAAGAACTATCAGATGGATCAGTTATATTTATTTTAATTGTTGAACCGATTTCCATTGCTACATATGTTCCTATGTTAGAAGAAGTTGTAATTTCAGTAACAATAAAATTATTTGTTCCATTACCACTAATAGCATTAAAAGCTCTTACAGTTGATACTGATGGAATTGATACTGGAATATTTAAAACTGTATTATCAACAACAAAACTATTAACTGAAGAACTAAATGATGATGAATTTTCTTCAAATAAATTATTAACAAAAGAATTTCGTGTGTCATTTGTTAATGTTACAGGTGATTCAACAATTGATATTAGAGCATCTGATGATGAAACTGCAGTTGTTGTTGTTACAGTTGCTTGTGTCCATGTTGATGGATCTGATAAAAAGCCTTGCAACGCGGTTGTTTGATCTGTTTCTGTTGTATAAGTATATGTATATGATGTTCCAGAAGAAGTCATAATAGCATATTCCATAGATGAACAGTTATTAAAACTTAAATTATTAATAGTTGTAACTGATGATGGAATTGTTATATTAAGTAATGAAGAACAATCTTCAAAAGCACTATCTGAAATAGTAGAACAAGATGAACTTGAATAGAAAGTAATACTTTTAATTCCACTACAACTTTTAAAAGCATTACTACTAATAGAAGTCATAGAACTTGGAATTGAAACAGATGTAATAGTTGTTTGACCTAAAAATGCAGATGAAGTTATTGAAACAGTACCAGGTCTAAAATTAATAGCACCACTTGAAGATAAAGTTGTAGAATCAAAAGAAGTAGCAACTAAAGTATTATTATCATACGTAACACCATATTCAGTATTGGTTAAACCACTATCATTTATAGTCCAATTATAATTATTAATAAGAGAATTTTTATAAGTTTGTGTAGAATAAAAATAAGTTAAATTAGAAGCCCCTAATGTTATATTTGAAGGTGTGTTTTGTAAATTACTCCATCCAATAAGTGTATTATTATAATTAATTGTGCTTAAATTAGTATTATCTAACATATTGCTCATATCCGTAGCAATACTTATATCCCAGCTTCCTAAATTTTGATTAAATGATGTAGCACCTTTAAATGCTGAATTGAAATTTGTAACAGTAGAAACATCAAAAGAAGTAATATCTTGGTTATAATTAATAGCTCCTTCAAACATTCTTGCTAAAGAAGAATTTGATAATAAAGTAGGCAAACCAGATGGAACCGTTCCTGTATAATTTAATAAAGATGAACCATTTCTTGATAAAGGAATGAAATCAAAATCATTAACAGACATATTTGTAGAAGTAGTAATAGCATTTAAATTTAATCCATCATTTGTTGTTTCATTATCAGTGAAAATAAAATCTCTATAAACAATTGTATTTGAACCACTCTCTTCAGTTGATTTTTGTAAAGTTGTAAAACTACTATCATTATTAATAATAGGTTCGTCACTTTCAACATATTCAGATGTTGGTAAAGTATATTGAAATAATGAGCTATTAACTAATGAATCGCCAATAAAAGACCATCCATATGTATTTATTAGTATATTTCTATATATTTCACCCGTTGAACTATAACTCAAATCACTATTTAAAGTTATATTTAAAGGAGGAGAGGATTGTGAAGCCCACCCTTCTAAAGTTTTATTATAATTTGTAATTGCCATATTAGTCATATTTATGTCTATATTTTGTATTAGATTAGTAATATTAAAATTGAGAGGTTGATTAAATAAATAACATCTATTAACAATTCCGGCCATAAATTTAATTTTATTAGTATTTATAAAATTAAGAGGTGAATTAAAATTATAACATGTATCAAACATTTCTGTCATTATAGTGTTATTTAACATATTCCAGTTCATTGGATTATTACTTCCACCAGCCACATCCCCATTATTAAAAATACCACATCTTGAGAACATAATATTAGTTGTTGTTACAGATGATAAATTCCAATTACCAATATTTTGATTGAAATTAGAACACTGATAAAACATAACATCTGTTCTTGTTGCAGATGACAAATCCCAATTACTAATATTTTGATTAAAAATCGAACAAGAATGAAACATACCATCTGTTCTTGTTACAGATGACAAATCCCAATTACTAATATCTTGATTAAAATTATAACAAACTAAAAACATTTCTGACGTACTTGTTACTTTTGATATATCCCAAGAACTAATATCTTGATTAAAATTATAACATTTATAAAACATTCGTGTCATTATAAGATTATTTGACATATTCCAGTTCATTGGATTATTACTCACACCTTCCACATCACCATTATTAAAAATAAAGCAATCTTGAAACATTGAACTTGTCGTTGTTACAGATGACAAATCCCAATTACCAATATTTTGATTGAAATTATTACAACCTTTAAACATACAAACCATATTTGTTACTGTTGATGTATTCCAATCACCAATATCTTGATTAAAATTACTTGCTCCATAAAACATTTCAAAACAAGAAGTATTTGATAATAAAGTAGGAATATTTGTACTTGTAGAAGGAAATGAACCAGTATAACTTCTAAATTGTCTTCCTTGTCTTGACATAGGAATACTATTAAAATCATCTATAGTCATATTCCCTGGAGTTGTAATTGTTCCATTTAAATATAAACCATCTACTGATGAATTTCCACTATCATCAAAAACATAAGCCCAAGATACTATTGTATTTGAACCACTAACGCTTGTTGATTTTGTTAAAGTTGTAAAACTTCCATCTGTATTTACAAATGGACTATCTGAAGCATTATAATCAGTTGTAGGTTGTGTGTATTGAAAAGTTCCACTATAAGATGACATATTATAGTAAAATAAAAAAATATTTAATAGTATAAAAATAATTTATTACTTTTTAGATTTTTTAAGTAAATTATCAAATGCTTTATCACTTTCATCTAATTTTCTCTTTAATTTTTTATTATTATCTTTTAAATCATTATTTTCTTTAACTAAAATATCATTTCTAATTTTTTCATTTTTTAATTTATCATTATCTTTTCTAAGATTACGAATATTAGTTGAAAGAGTATCATTAGTATTATTTAAATAATTAATTTTTTCATTCAAATCATCAATCTTTTTATCTTTTACTTCACAATCATATTGTTTTCTATTAAACTTATTTTCATAAATATCAACATAAATAGTATTATTGTGATTAAAAGAAAATGTTTTAAAATCATTACCTCTAATATCTTTTAAATTTTCATTTGTAATGCTAATTAAATATTCAAGTATCTCTCTATCTGCATTTTGAGATAAAGCATAATGTAAAGAAGTCCAATTTAATTTTTTATTTAAAATATTATTAGCATTATTTCTATTAATTAGATTTTTAACTGTTTTAAAATCATTAGTACCAATAGCCTCTAAAATAGAGGAATTATTAGTTTGAGTAGTTGTTGTAGAAGTAGAAGAACCAAAACGATACATTTTCACAATATTATTATCTTTATTAATATATAAAACAATCTAATTTTCAATTTTTTTTTAGTATCTATAATAAAAAAAAATTGAAACAAATATTTAATCAAGACTTAATAAAGTGATATATACTAAAAAGTCTTAGCTTAAAATGTCAAATCTCTCAAAGATGTCTTATGATGATATTGAAAGTAAAATTATGAAGTATTTGTATTCTAACCCAAATACAAGTTTTAATCAATATTCATTATATAATAAATTATTAGATGATATGGAAGGAAAAAATGGTTTATTTGATACAAGAGATTTTAAAAGAAAATTTATTGATATTTTGAGAAATCTTGATTGTAAGTATGATGATTTAACTATTACAAAAAATAATAATAATATTACTATTATTTTAGATAAAGAAATTAATACTACAAATTATGAAGATGTTAATTATACTTCTTATAATGATGATAAAGAATTTAATTATTACAAATTTATCTTTGATAATCATATTAAAGAAAGTTTAGATATTAAAGATAAAAATAAAAATTCAATTTATCACGATTTAGTAATGTCAAGTAATGCTGATTTGATTAAACAATTAATTAATAAAAATAAATTTGATTATTCTATTAAAAATAATAATAATGAAACACCTTTAGATTTATGTCAAAATAATGAAATTTATAGAATTTTGTTAAAAGAACAATTTAAAGAAATTAATAATAGAATTGAAAAATTAGAAATTATTGAAAAATCAAGAAATAATATTTGTAATAGAATATTTGAAACTATAAAAGATTTTTTTGTAGTTTTTACATTAATTCTTTTAATTGGATATTATTTTCAATAATTTATTTCTTTAAAAATTTTTTATAAATAATATAACAAATTAAAAAAAATATTATTAATTTTATTATTGTATTTTTATCTGATGAATTAATAGTTTGAAATTCTTCATTATGATATGTATTCATAACTTTACATCTTTGATTATTTAATTCTTTTAATTCTCTCTTAGTTCTTAATTTAATTAACATATTTTCTAATTCTTGATTTGGTTCATTTGAATGTAATTTATTTAAGAAATTATTAAATTCTTGTTGTTGTTCAAAACTATTTTTATCATAAATATTTCTTAAAAAATTATAATATTCATCTCCAACACGATTTCTATCATTTTGATTACTTGAATTATTATAGTATTGATTATTAAAATAACTATTCATATAAATTACATCATAATTTATTTTTTATAAAATATTATTATATTATAATAAATTTACTTTATTATTATTTAACACTAAAAAAATTAATTACACATATGTCCTAAATCTAATTCAATATCTTCTATTTTTTCTTCATTAATATTTTCTTGTTCTCTTAATTTATCAACTTTAGTATTATTTAATTTAATTATTTTTTTTATCTTCTTATCTTCTTGAATACTATTACCTATCATACTTTTACCATTATAAATTGCTGAACTCATAATACTTAATATTGTATTATATATTCTTTTACATTCATCTTCTCTTTCATTGGATGTTAAAGCAAAAGCACTTCTTAAATAAAATAAATCAATAGCTTCTTCACTTGTATATTTCCAAATATTATTTTCTAATTCAATTTCTTCTTTATCGTTTCTATCAATATTTAATATTTGAATTATACAATTTCTCATTACTTTCCTTAAAATTATTCTTTTATCACCATCTAACCATTTATTACCTTCATAATATTTTATTTTATTTCTATTCTTATCTGTTATATATAACAAATGATTTTCTGGTTTTTTTTCATTAACATAATATGTCTTAATAAATTTATCAACTACCAATTCATAAATATTTAAATTACTCTTTAAATATCTTATTCTATCTTCCTTTGATATTTTTATTTTATCATATACATTTTTATTTTCTTTATTTTTCTCCTCTTTAATTATTTTCTTTAACATATTAACTTCTTTATTTATTTTATTATTTTTATTTTTTAATATTTCTATTTCTTTCTTTAATTCATTAATTTTATTATTTTGTTCTTCATTTATACTCTTTTGTTCTTCATTTATATTCTTTTGTTCTTCAACAAAAATTTCAATTTCTTTAACTTTATTATTTAATATTTTAAGTTCTTTATTATTATTTTTCTTTTCTTGTTTAAGTTCATATTCATTATATATTTTACAAGTTTTTAAATGTTTATTTATTTTTGTTGTTTTTGATAATTCTTTATTACAATAATTACATTTATATTTATCAGTATTATTATCACAAGGAATTTTTTTATTTTGATGATATATTAAAGATTTTTTATACTTAAATTCTTTACCACATTTATCACAAATAAAAATATTATCCATTGATATATAATATTATATTTTATATATTTTTTAATTTAATATAATTAAATTCAAAACAAAAAAATATTTTTTGTAATTCGACACAAATTTACCAAAAAAGGGGGCTCAAATTTTTTTAAACCCCCTTTTTTGGTAAATTTGATAATTAAATTCAAAATTAAAAAATATTTTTTGTAATTCAACACAAATTTCGCCAAAATGGTGTTTTATTTTGGCGAAATTTGATAATTAAAATTTAAAAAGAAATAAAATATTTAAAAATCAATAATTAAATAAAATAAAATTTTGTTATATTTGTTATTGAATAATTTATTTCATTAAGATAAAAAATAATAAAATTATAATTATTAAAAACAATAAATGTTTTCTATTAAAAGTATTACTTGTTGTTTCAAAATTTTCTTTTTCATCTCTACAATCTAAATAACAATTCGCTAAACATTTTAAATCATTATTATTACATTGTTTAAGACATTCATCTCTACATTCATCATCAACATCATTAATTGAATTATAAATAACTGTTCCACTATCATCATATAATGGAAATAAATAATAATATGGATTGTAAAAAGATAAATTAGTATTTAAATAAGGTCTTCTATAATATGGACTTACTCTTCTTCTATATCTTGGTAATCCATGACTTGGTCTTGGACCTCTACTACCATATTTAGGTCTTTCTCTTCTTAATCCACCAAAATTTCTATTACCAACCCTACCTCTATCAAGTCTTCTTCCAACATTTCTCATATCACCTCTTCTAACAGGACTTACACTTCTACCACCACCACCACGCATTCCACCACCTCTTCCTCTAAAATTTTCAATGGTATTAATTTCTTCAAAACTTTCAGTATTAATATCTTTCATATTATAAAAATACATTATAAAAAAATAAAAATTTTATAAATTAATATAAATAATTAAATAATAGTTATTTTTATTCAATAATTATTTCAAAATTATTTTTTTTTGTTTCATTCCATCCATCTTTTAATAAAATTTCTTTATCTTCATTATTAACATTATTTTCAAATGATAAAGTATATTCTGTTTTATCTTTATTGGATTTTTTATTAAATTTAACTTTTGTTTGTAGAATATCAAAAACTTTTTCTTTTAAGTATTCAACACGGTCTTCTAAATTAATTGGAAATTTATATTTAGGATGATTAGCTGGAATAACAAGATATGTTTTTTTATTATCTCCAGTTGAATATTTTTCTAATTGGTATAATGTTTCCATAATTTTATTACATAAGTTTTCTCTATTATAACTTTTAAAATCTTTAATTTTTAGTTTTATAGCTATATCATCTAAATATTTTCGTGTTTTAGAATTATGACACACAGAACCTTTAAATGTTTGTATATTCGTTCCTCTTTTCTTATTACCATGATTTGTTAATTTACTTCTTAATTTAAAAACATCTTTTAATTTATCAATTGTTTTATTAGTTGTTTCGGTTTCTTTATCAATAATTCCAACAAATGAAAATTCATTTCTGTTTTTATAATAATTATGTACACTTATAAAATCATATCTTAAATCATAATAATCTTCTTCTTCTAATTCTAATTCTTTTTCAATATTTTCAGGATTTAATTTAAGAAAAGTGTTAAGACTTAATTCAGTATCAAATTGTATATTAGGATTTTTTCTGTAATAAAGAGGTAATGTTTCTGATTTATCAAAAGGTTGGAATATATAATAACCATCTATATAAATTAAATATCCTGGTGTATATGTTTTATCATATATAATATCAGTAAAATTATTAAAATCATTTTGTGTTACAGGTATTAATTCATCAAGGGCTTTATAAGTAAAAAAATTCGAATATAATTCTTTTTTATCTTCATCATAACTATTTTTAATATAATCAACAATTGTATCTAATTTATATATATAATTAACAATAAATAATTCTTTTATTTTTTCTTTTGAACTATTAATTTCTTTTTTTGCCATATTTAATGTAAATGTTGAATAATCTAATTCTTTTTTATTTAATTTTTTATAAATATTAGTTGTTCTATCATAATATTTTAAATTTAATTCTTTACCATCACATTTATAATTACAAACAGTAAAATCACATAAGGAAGGACAATTATTTAATTCTATTTTAGCTTCTTTTCGCATATCGTCATTAGGTTCTTTACATTTATTATGTTGTTTCATTTCTTCTTCAAACATATTAGAAGTAAAGTTCAAGGGACAATCAATAGCATTTTCTTTCATTGCTCTTTCAACTTTTTTAATTAATAAATATTTGATTTCAGCTTTATAATATAATTCTTCTTCAGCGGACATTTTATTTTTTAATGATGATACATATTTAAAAACTTTAACTTTAGGATACATATTATTAATATTCATTACATCCATATGAGAACACCAACGAATACCTCTACCAACAATTTGTTCTACTTCACCTAATGTATAAGGAGCTTCAATTATTTGGACACTTCCAACATTTTTTAAACTAAAACCACTAGTTAAAACTTTTGAACCGAGTAATAATTTTATATATTTACCTTCTTTATTTTTAATATCACTATAAACTTTATCTACATAATCAACTTTTACATCTTGTTCTACATTTGCATCATCACTGTCTTGACCTGTTAATTTAAGAAATGTGGCGGGTTTAAAAGTATGAGTTGAAGTATTTTTATGATTTTGTTTTTGAATTCCACAATAATAACAAATTGTATTATCTTTAATATTATATTTAGTTGAATTTTCTTCATATTCTAAATAACCATTTTCTAATAATATTTCTTGAAAAAGATTAATTCCATAAGAAACTAATCTTGAAAATACAAAACCAATAGATGAAATATTTTTATCACTTTTAAATAAATTATTATCAATATCATCTAATATTGTATAAAATTTTTGTGAAAAATATTTAATATATTTTTTGTTTAGTATTTTTCCTGTAATATTATTTGTTTCGTTATTATAATTAATAAATTCTTCTTTTAAATTTTTTTCATTTAAAATTTGTGTTCCAATTAATTTATTAAGTGTATCATAATTATTTTTAATTTGATTTTTAATTTCTTTTAATCCCTCAGAGCCATATGAACCAATAATATTTTTTTTATTTTCATCTAAAATTGGAATAGTAAAATTAGAAACAGCAACTTGTTTAGTATCTAAACCATCACTATTTAATTCTAATTTTTTTATAACTTGATTATAAGTATCTAATTGAAACTTATTCATTTGACATTGAACTAATTTAGTAAACATTAAACCTTTAGGTTTAACTCCATATTCATTTTTTAAAGCAAAAGTTAAAGGATCAGCTCCTCTTAAATGGCTTATATATCCACTTGACATCTTTTTAAAATATTCTAGTCCATCCGGTTTTAAATCCATTTCATAGTTTGTTTTTGAATTAAACATTTTACTTCTTTCTATTGGGTCATCTTTAGGTCTTAAATAATTTAATAATGAAATAATTTCATCGGCTTTATTATTCATAGGAGTAGCACTTAATAATAATATTTTAAGATTTATTGAATTTTCAATAATAGTTTGTAATGCTTCTGAATTATCACTATCATTAACAAAATTTTGGGCTTCATCAACAATTAATAAAGAATTATCTAAAGAATAAATTCGTTCTCCTTTAAATTCTCTTTCATATGAACCTAAAGATGATTTTTTTGCTTTCGATACAATTTTTCCTTTTTCGTTTATTTGTTTTGTAATAATTTTATCACCTAATATTTTTTTAGAAAAGCCTTTATAAGAATGTAATCTATAAAATTCTTGTGATGCTTTTTCTGCTTTTGTCATTTGTTTTTTTAAATCATCTTCATTCATAAAAATTAAACTTTCATTTTGTTTTAAGTATGTGTCTCCAGTTCCAGTAATAATATCTTTTTTCCATTTTTGTTTAATAATTGGTCCAGGAACAATAATATGTGCTTTTGTATTATATCTTTGAAATTGTTCTTTAAATTTTTCAGCGGTGGTTATTCCAACAAATGTTTTACCAGTTCCAGTTCCGTGATAAACAATTAAACCTTTATATGGTGTATTTGGATTAATAAAATTACTTATTAAATCTTGATGAGGAAGACTACCAGATGGATTACATACTTTTTTTCTATATTTCATTATATCTTCATCATTTTTCATTTTAGGTCTTTCAGGCATTTTATGATAATAAAATTCTCTTTTAGTATATATTTTGGATTGTATATCTTCATCATTTACATTTGGATATGTAAAGTCTTGTTCTTTTTTATTTGGTTTAATATTTTCTTCAATTATATCATTCATAATATAATATTTAGTATATAAAAAAAGTTAATTATTTACATTAAAATATGTAAAGAAGTAAAAATATTTTTTTATTAATTTCTAAATAAATAATTAATTATAATTTAATAATATAATTGTTGAATAACTAAAAAATGGTTATTTATAGTTGTGAAAAATTAAATGAAAATAATAATAAAAAAGAAAAAATTGATTTATATATTACAAATGATAATAAAGAAAAAATTATGAAATTAAAAAATAAATTAGCTCAATATTTTACAACTAATATTGAATTACAAAATAAGGTATATGAATTTATATTAAATAAGCCATCTAATATTTTAGAGCCTTCTATAGGTCAAGGTGATTTAGTTGTATTTATTAAAGAAAAAATACCAAAAATAAAATTTGATATGTATGAAATTGATACAGAAATTAAATTATTAAATAAAATTAAAAAAAATAAAGTTATTTATGGAGATTTTATAAAACAAAATATTAAAAAAAAATATAAAACAATAATTGGAAATCCACCTTATATTAAAACGAAAAAAGGAAATTTGTATATTGATTTTATTGAAAAATGTTATAATTTACTTGATGATAATGGAGAATTAATCTTTATTATTCCATCTGATTTTCTTAAATTAACTTGTGCTTCTAAATTATTAAATATAATGTTTTCTAATGGAACATTTACACATATATATCATCCTCATAATGAGAAGATGTTTAAGAATGCTTCAATTGATATTATAATATTTAGATATTGTAAAAATAATTTAATTGAAAAAAAAGTATTATATAATAATAAATTATTATATATTACAAATAGTGATGGATTAATTACATTTCAAGAAGAAAAAAATGATAACTCTGTTCTATTTAAAGATTATTTTGATATATATGTAGGAATGGTTAGTGGAAAAGAAAGTGTTTATAAAAATAATGAATTGGGAAATATTGAAGTATTAAATGGTAATAATAAAATTGATAAGTATATTTATATTGAAAAATATCCTTGTGAAAATAATAAAATAAATGAATATTTATTAAATCATAAAGAAGAACTTATTAAAAGAGGAATAAAAAAATTTAATGAAAAAAATTGGTTTGAATGGGGAGCTCCAAGAAATATTTCTAATATAAAATCCAATATTGATAAGGATTGTATTTATATTTATAATTTAACAAGAAAAACAAATGTATCATTTTTAGGAAAGGTTAATTATTTTGGTGGTGGATTATTAATGCTTAAACCAAAACAAAAATGTAATTTAAATAATATAATATCATATATAAATAGTGATTTATTCAAAAATAATTTTATTTTTTCAGGTAGATTTAAAATAGGACATCGTCAAATATCAAATTCATATATTCCAAATAAATATTTATAGTTTTATTGTTCGAATATTTGTCATAAATGTTTCTTTCCAACTTGGTTTTGGTTTTTGTAAGCAATCTATAAATAATTTAATTTGTATATTTATATTTTTATATTCAAAAATTTTATTATCACACCACTTAATTTGAAAGGGAAAATTATTCAAATTTGATATTTTTGAATTTATGCCTTTTAAGCTGTTAATTATTATATCATTTGAATTATTTTTATTTAGAACTAAAAAATTATATGAAAAGTCAAAAAGTAGAAGATATAAATGGTATTCATATTTAAATAGAAAAAGAAGTGAAGATAATTTAATGAAAAGAATAAAAAAAGAATATGGAATAGATGTATCAATATTTATAGGTGATTGGAGTAATGGAAATCATCAAATGAAACATTTTGTAAGCACACCTAGAATAGGATTAAAAAGAAAATTAAAAAAGCATTTTAAAGTATATAATTTAGATGAATATAAAACATCAAAAATGTGTTATAAAACAAAAGAAGAAACAAAGAATTTAAAAGTAGAAATAAAAGATAAAGAAGGAAAAATCATGATAAAGAAATTACATCCAGTCTTAACATATCGAATGGAAAACAATAGAATTGGATGTCTAAATCGTGATAAAAATAGTTGTTTAAATATGTTGAATATAATAGAAACTTGGAAATTAAAAAAAGAATATCCAACATATTTAAAAAGGTCAATAAGTAACGACAACCCTTTATAGCGTCAATTGTTGTTATGCGATGTATATATTAAATTATATGCATCAAGCGTTTTTATATTTAGTACAATTTTAAATTGTATTGGGTATAATAGATAATAATAAAAATGATTTAGTTAATTGTTCTATTTTTAAATCCATTTATAAAATTTATTATAATATTTTATTATGTATTTATATTTCAATTTTTAATTTTTTTCTATTTTAATAATTATATAATTTAATTATAAATGAAAAAATATAAAATAGTTTCATCTAAATCAGGAGGTAATTTCAAAGGGAATGATATGTTTAGTGCTGGTATTAAATATAAAACGGATAAAATAACACATCATGGATATCAAAGATTTTATGATTATTTTTTATATCCTTATAAACATAAAGAATTTAATTTTTTTGAAATAGGTGTTGATGCTGGTCGTTCATTAAAAATGTGGAATGATTATTTTACAAAAGCAAAAATTTATGGAATGGATATAGACCATGAATACGATCATCCAAAGGGTAAGATATTTAAGGGGGACCAAAGTAAGATTAAAGATTTAGATATAATTATTGATGAAATAAAAGAAAGTGATTTTATTATAGATGATGGTTCTCATGTTCCAGAACATCAATTATTATCTTTTAATCATTTATTTGATAAATTATTAAATAAGGGTGGAACATATATTATAGAGGATATTGAAACATCTTATTGGAAAAAGTCTGAATTGTATGGATATAAAATTAATTCAGGATATAATGCAAAAAATAATATTGTTAATATTTTTAAAAATATTGTTGATATTGTAAATAGGGAATTTTTACTTGATAAAGATATTGAAAAAATTAAAAAATTTAAACAAATTAAGTTTGAAAATTTAAAATATATTTCTTTTATAATGTTTGGTCAAAATTGTATTATTATTAAAAAAATGTCTCAGAAAGAATATGATAGGTATGGAGAAAGAAAATATCGTTTTATTGAAAGTTTAGGTAAATAAATTATTAAGAATAATATATATCACTTTACACTTTTGAAGATTTAAATATCAATTTTACTCAACAAAAAAATTGATAATAAAACAATTATAATTAATAATAAATAGTAATTATGTTGTTCATATATATATTAGAACTTGAAAATAAGAAATATTATGTTGGTAAAACAACAAATCCTAATTTTAGATTAGAACAACATTTTAATAATTCTGGTTCTCAGTGGACAAAAAAATACAAACCAATTAAAATATTAGAGTTAAAATCAAATTGCGATGACTACGATGAAGATAAATATACTAAAATGTATATGGATAAATTTGGTATTAATAATGTTCGTGGTGGTTCATATGTTCAAATTAAATTAGATAAAGTAACTATTGAAAATTTAGAAAAAATGAATAGAGGAACAACAGATAAATGTTTTTTATGTGGTGAAAAAGGACATTTTATGAAAGATTGTAATTATGAAAATGATTATGAAAATGATTGTGATTATGAAAATGTTTGGATTTGTGAATATTGTGATAAAGAATTTACAGATGAAAATAAATGTCAATTACATGAAAATAAATGTAAATTAGAAAATGTTGATAAATTAAAAATTAAATTTATAGATATTTGTAAAAAATATGATAAAATTAATAATAATATTATTCAGGCGTCAGAAATTATAGATATATTAAAAATTATAGATAAAACATTTGATTTTAAATTAACTAACATATATGGATTTTGTCAAACAATTAATAAATGTACTTCATTAATACCAATTATTTCTTATAGAGACGGTATTAATTATATTGATTTTATTGATGGATTACTATATATAATTAATAATAACACGATTATTTGTAAAAAATGCGATCAAGAAGATTGTTATTGTAAAAATAAATCAAAAACATTTAATAAAAATAAATGTATTAGATGTGGAAGAAGTGGACATCATAGTAATACTTGTTATGCAAAAACAAATATTGATAAAGAAAAAATATCAGAATCAAGTGAAGAAGAAATAGAAGTTTTTTGTTGTAGTTATTGTGATAAAGAATTTAAAACAGTAAAAGGTGTAACATGTCATGAAAATTTATATTGTAAATATAAAAATAATAAATCTAACAAAAATATTAAAAGTGAAAAAAATATATGCTATAGATGTGGAAGAAGTGGACATCATAGTAATGATTGTTATGCATCTAAACATATTAATGGTAAATACTTAAATTAATTTTTATAATTTTTAGATATTCTTTTTAATTAAATAATTATTTTTTTTCCATTAATTTAATATAAAATAACATTGATGGACCACACATAATTGACATTAAAATTAATTCTTTTTTTGGAATATCTGAATTTTTATACAAATATAAATTAATTGGGGTTATAACAATATTAGTTCCATAAATTCCAGTTAGTAATTTTATTGTTTCGGGTGATTTTTTCCATTTATTAAATAATTGTTTAAACATTATTTATTTAAAATTTTTATTATATAAATGTTTATTTAAAATTTTTCAATTTTTATAATATCAATTAGAAAAAAAAATTGAAAAATTTTATTTATTAATGATTATAAAATTAAGATGGAAAAAATATACAAATTAACAGAAGAAGATATTGATTTAATTAAAAATGAAATATTTCATAATTATAAATCAAAAATAGAAGAAAAAAATTATGACGATATTATTATTAATTTTTTAAATAATTTTGAAATGAAATGTTTAGAAGATAAAAATGAGTTATATTGTCCTTTTGGAAATATTAAAACGCTTGAAAATAAATATGATTATTCTGGTATTTATGGTTTGGCATTGAGTATTATACAAGCAGATTTATCAAAAAATTTTATTAGTATTGAAAATTTTAATTTAAAAGAATATTATGAAATGTTTAAAACCAATTAGTTTTTATATTTAATAATTTTTCTAATTTATTAACATCTTTTTTATAGAATTTAACTAAATCTTTATATATCTTATCATCAATATTTTTATTATAATTACCTATTCTAACTTTTTCACATTCTACATTTATTTGTTTAATATTTAAAAATGTATATATTTTATTATATTCTTTATTCATATCTTCATCAAAATGTTCTAAAATAAATACTAATAAATTTTGTCTTGGAAACCATTTTAAAAATTCTTTTATTTGTTGATAATAAAGACCTCTTTGTAAATAATGAAAAACTGCAGTATTAAATGTTTTATTTTCATCTAATCTATATTTTAATTCTGCATCAATAGCTTCTTTAAATGATAAATTAGTCCATTCATTATTTTTAACCATTTGCCAAGAGGAATAAGCTCTATCAATTGGATTTCTTAAAAATAATATAAATTTAGTAAATGGATTTAATGATTGTATTAGAGGGAATGTTTGTGGTAGATATATTAAATCAGGATTTTTACATAATGTTATTTTTTTATCATAATTAAAATGTTTTTTAAAAAAATCTAATCCTTTACTCCACTTAATGTCAAAATAATGTATTTCATCTTTATATGAACTTATATCAGGATGTTTTGATAAATTAAATAAAGCAGATGAGGTTGAAGCCTTTTGAACTCCAAATATAATACAATCAATACTTCTTTTTTTGTAATTAAAGGGAAAAATTACATTATTTGTTTTTTTAATCATAATATAATCATTATAAGTTTTATGTTCGTTATTAAGATGTTTAAATAAGGAAGTATATTTATTTGGTATGATAAGAAAACCATTAATTAGTATCATATTATATAGTAATTTTATATCAATTTCATTTATATTAATAGTATCATTAAGAATTATAATATTAAAGAATGGTGGATTAAAATATTTACCATCAATAAGTTCATATGGTTTTTTTATAAATTTATAAGGACTTTCTTTTTTAAAAATATCTATATTATCATCATTATTACAAATTATGATATTAGAAGGTATCATTTATTATAATTATATATGATAATAAAAATTGATTAATTATTAATAGAATAATAACAAAATATAAGATGGCGGAATATCAAGAAGCAATGTTTTGTAAAATAATAAAAATTAATGAAAATAAAGAGTATTATCTAATAGTTAAAGAAAATTATTTTAACTTTTATTTTAAAAAAAAATGTATATTATATAATAATTTAGAAGATGTAGTTAATGGAAAAAATAAAATTAAATTATTTTATAATAGAGAAGAAGCTACAGAAAATTTTAGATTTATAGATATTTATAGTTTAAATGGTTTTAGAACGGAAAATATAACCGGAATATTTATTGCTAAAGTTGATTTTGAAAATAAAATAGAACAAATAACTTATTTAAATCATGATGATATTAATTATAAAATTAAAGATTTAATACATAATAAAAAAATATTTAATTATTATGGATTACAAACTAATTATGATGATTATTTATTAAATAATAAAACTTATGAAACAAAAAATGAATTAACATTTGAAATAGCAATAAATATTAATAAATCTTTAAAAACTAAAGAAATAAATGATTTTAATGATGAAATACATAATTGGATGTCAAATTTAAATAAAAATGATTATAATTCATCATTATATTTAAGTAATTGGAATAAAATAAATTTCTTATTATTTTATTATCAATATATAAAAAATTCAGAAGATAAAACAAATAATTCTATTTCAAAAACATTTGAATGTTATGATTTAATGCGTTATATTTGTAATTTTTTACCTTATAAATATGATTTTAAAAAATATTTTATTTAAATTAAAAGATATAATCCTGTTAATAATAATAAAATAAATACACCAATTATTATAATAAGAGTTTTTGATATACCTTCATCATCATTATCTAATAATAATTCATCATCATTATCTAATAATAATTCATCATCATCTATTTCATTATAATCATCTTCAGCAAAAACAGGTTCAGAACCAACAGTGTTTCCTAAATCAACAGTTCCAGAACTAACTGGATTAATAATAGTTTTTTTAATTGAAATTGGTTTAGGTATTTTTAGAGGTTGTTTTTTTCTACGTTTTTCCCCCCTATTCTTTTTAAAATTTTCAATACTGTGATATTGTAAATTATTTTCATACATTATTATATATTTATATTTTATAAAAATATTATACATTTTTAAATTGTAATTCTTCATTTTTAACTAATTCATCATATTTTTTAATAATTTTATTATAATAATTTAATTCTTTTATATTAATATTTTTATTAATATTAATATTTTCTATTAAAACATTTATTTCTTGAAATGTTAAATTATCAATATCTTTATTATCATTTAATAATTCTTCATCAATTTTATTTATATTATTTTTAATTTCTTCATATTTTTTAATAAAATTATCTTTATCATCTTCATAATTAAGTTCATCAATCATTTTACAAACATTATTAATTTCCATTTTTATTTAATTATTAATATATATTTCAATTTTTATTTATTTTTTATTAAAAATATTATTAAAATAATAACAAACAACATAATTAAAATAAAATAAGGATGTGAAAAGATATTTTTATCATTTTCAATAACAACTATGGAATCTTCTTTTGGTTCATCCAAAATAATAGCTGGTGGTAAAATAATATCTGGAGTTTCTTCAATAATAATATCTGGAGGTTGATTAATAATAATATCTGGTTCATCATCTATTATAATATGTGGTCTTGGATATGGGTTAGGTGGTCTTGGAATTATAATATGTGGTCTTGGATATGGGTTAGGTGGTCTTGGAATTGTAATAGGTGGTTTAGGGATTGAAATAGGTGGTTTAGGAATTGTAATCGGTGGTTTAGGGATTGAAATCGGTGGTTTAGGGATTGAAATCGGTGGTTTAGGGATTGAAATCGGTGGTTTA
>OJDV01000109.1_pt1 | contig 44808 bp, 37 predicted proteins | sample 1592911 | NCBI WGS metagenome assembly OJDV01 (sample SAMN05416860, study PRJEB24817) | seawater metagenome | isolation source: Sea water | place: Canada:Atlantic | collected 2013-11 | reverse complement strand
ACGAGATTTCTGCCTGTCTCGTGGGCTCGGAGATGTGTATAAGAGACAGTATGAGGCATCAGTATTGACCAATCTACTTTCTTCTTACCTGATAAAATCCATTTTGATAAAAACAACCCCAACATCCCATTTATTTTGTTCATTTGAGAGTAATTTAAACCTGTGGTCATAAATGCCATTTTATTGTTGTTGTCAGTTTGTAATGATGGTGCCATGGATTGGTATTGATAAAAAATATTTTTATACATAAAGACTGACAACACCACTGTCGCTATAACGATTAATAATAAAACAATATCTAAATTTACTTTAAGATATGTCAATTGAAATAGTATTATGGGTATTGCTGGAATAATGATTTTATAGATTATGTTTTTACCCAATACCAAATGAGAAGAGAAGACACAAATGCTTATTGGCATCAACAGTATTAACAAACTAATGTCTTTCAATGAATATATCAACGGTATCATACAAACACCTGTTAGCATTACAATGATAAAATAGGCATTGAGTATGTTGTTTTTGTATTTTCTATTATTTTTCCACAAATGATTTTGCTTTAACTTTGCTACAGAACCGCCAAGATAAACGCCTAGAAATAATGAAAATTGAACAATCAATCCCATTATTTGTAGATTTTTCATGGTGTCAGACATTATTAAGACAATGATGAACACGGTATATAACAACAATACGCCAATATATAATTTTGAATGGCTTAATAAAAACCAGATAGATTGTCTAATCGGACTCATGACTCACCTCTAAATACCAATCTTCCAGAGAAATGGGAGTGGCTTCAATTTCATGGGGTGCATTGTTAATAAACTCTTGAATTGATTGCTGCATCGGAACAACCAGTTTTGCTGTAGCACCATTGGTATAAGCATGCCAACTTCTTAACTGTGAGTAGTATTCACTTTGTTCTAAGGGTGCTTCAGCAGATATTTTCAAATGGGCTATATTGGCTTTTAACTCTTCTATATCATAATTCACCTGAATTTTACCGTCTTTTAATAGCGCCACTTTATTGGCCACCCTTTCTAAATCAGATATTATGTGACTTGAGAAAATAATGGTTGTTTCATTTTTAGCACAAAGGTTAATCAATTCAGATATGAATTTTCTGCGCATATTTGGATCTAAATGTGCAACTGGCTCATCTAGAATTAATAACTCTGGATTACATGATATCGCTTGTATTACATGCAGAATCTGGGTTTGACCACCCGACAATTCTGCTACTTTTTGTTTGGCATCAATGTCCCAACGAGACCTTAGCTCATCACAATAAGCCTTGTCATAGGAAGGAAAAAAACTGCCCAAGTAATTCAAAAATTCGTGAACACGCATCCATTCAAAACCTGCGATATCTTGAGCAACAAATCCAATTTTTTCACACCTGGTTTGTGGTAAGTTTTTCCATTGATTGCCCCAAATTTTTAATTCTCCAGATTGGTGGTCACGCAAGTTCATAATAGATTCTATCAACGTGCTTTTACCCGCTCCATTTTTTCCTAATAAGGCAATAATATCGCCCTTTTCAATTTCCCAATTGAGGTCTTTTAACACCTGTTTCTCTTTGTAGGATTTGCACATGTTTTTTATTGAAATAACTGAGTTGTTCATTTTGATTTCTCTTGTGATTGGATGGATAAATATTGTTGCACCAATGCCATGATTTGATCATTTGAGAGATTTTCTTTGTGTGCATTCTCAATAAACTTTTGCAATGGTGTTTCGATTGATGAAGAAATATGGCCATTCTCTTGTACTTCAGCTACCAACATACCAACACCCCGTTTACGAATGAGTACGCCTTCAATTTCTAATTGTGAAAAAGCTTTAGATATTGTCATGGGGTTGATTTGTAATGCACTGGCCAAGACTCGAACTGAAGGTAACTGTTCACCATTAACCAATAGATTCATGCGGATGGCTTGTTTGATTTGGTCAATCAATTGCCTAAAGATCGGCACGCCAGAACCTGGATTGAGTGAAAATAGATGTATGATTGGTGGTGACAATATTATTAACTTGTATTAGTGTATTAGTATATTAATACACTATTATATTGATTGTCAATACCTATTTATAAATTTAATACCATGACTACGCCACTAATTGTTATCATTACACCTAAGACTTTTCTTTTGGTTAAGTGTTCTCCCAACATTAACCAAGATAGAATCAAAATGAATACTGATGCAGTTTCATTCAAGATCGATGCAATTGAAGCACTGGTATATTTATATCCTGCTACCCACACCATCATAGATATATACTGACCAATGAATGCACCAATGATTAGCCACTTGCCACCTTTTGCTTTTATTACGTGGAGTATTGATTGGGGTTTTTTAAGTATTAAACCATAGGCTGCCATGGTGATATATCCAGCAAAAGAACGGATTAGAATAATCCAAAAGAATGGCAATTCATTACTGACAGGTTTGATCATTACTATTCCTAATGCAGTGAAAAAAACTGCTAGGGTTGCATAGACAAAACCTTTTATAGGAGGGTGCTCAATAATTAGTGATTTTTTTCGATACCCAACAAGAACAACACCAGCAAGAACCAGTATCATCCCAATGTATTGCGAAAACAATAAACTTTCACTGAGAAACAACAAGGATAATCCGACTACAAACGGGCTGTATAAACTACCAGTAATCCCAGTAAGACTTGCACCAATTAATTGTAAGGCACGTAAATAGAAAAAGTCGGCTAACATAATGCCAAAAAAACCACTGACAAATATCAACCAAAATTGGGATTGCTCTATATCAGGGATAGTCAAGCCATCTGTAATTAATACAGTTGGTATCATTAAAAGTAGAACAAAGGCAGACTTGAATAAATTCATTTCATAGGCATTGAAATGATCTCCAGCTCTTTTATAAAAAATTACTGCGAATGCCCACAAGAGAGCGCACAGCAATGAGTAAAACTCCCCTAATCCCATTATAAGTGGTTTGCCTTAATAAACTCACCTAACAATTTAAATTCATTGACTCTTGAACTGCCTTTTCTCCAAACCAATCCAATTTCACGATAGCTTTCTTTGTCTAATTTTTGTATTTCGAGTTCTGATTGAGCAATCAAATGAGAGTCAAGTGACATTTCAGGAAGGTACGTGACGCCAATATCACTTTTCACCATTTCAACTAAGGTCAATATACTGCTTGCAGAATAATTACTAATTTTATCTAAGCTTTCAAACTTACAAGCACTTAAGGCATGATTGCGCATACAATGACCATCTTCTAATAGTAAAACGCTTTCATCTAATGGAATATTATACTGCTTATTTGATTGAATCCATTTACTGTTTGTTTTATATACCAGATTGAAATTGTCTTTGAATAAAGACATAGATTCTACTTGTTTCAATGCATAAGGCAAAGCAATGAGAATGACATCTAAATCTCCATTTATTAATTTATCATAAAGGTTTAAAGTCATGCCCTCATTTAAGTATAACTCTAAATTTTGGTATTCTTTTTGTAAATTGAATACAAATTTTGATAATAGGAATGGAGCAATCGTTGGTATTATTCCCAAAGATAGTTTTCCAGACAAAGGCTTTTTATTACCGTGAGACAATTCAACTAAGTGTGATAATTCTTGAATAACAACTTTAGCTTGTGTGTAAGTTTCTTTTCCAATAGTAGTCACTGTTACAGATTTATTTGTTCTATCTACCAAATTGGCATCAAGAATTGTTTCTAGTTCTTTTATCGCAACAGAGAAGGCAGATTGTGAAACAAAACAACTTTGAGCGGCTTGACCAAAATGGTTATGCTCAACTAAAGCGATATAGTATCTCAACTGTTTTATGGTTGGGTAATTCATTTATTCTTTGGTTGGTAAATAGCTTAGTCTAACATTTATGGCATTAAAACTCATAGACAAAAAAAATGCAAACCCGAAAGTTTGCATTTTTAACGAATTATGAAATATGCCTATGGAACAACAGGGCATGCATCATTTGGTGGCAATGGACTTGGGTTTTGAGTTAAACAAGCATCTCCACCACTAAAGTGAACATCTACAGTCGGTGTACCGTTTGGAGTAGCAAATGTACAAGATCCACTCAAACCTCCCATTGGCGCATCTAATGAAACTGAGACAGTCACAGATGATCTTCCATCTGCATTTGTTAAGGAAGGCCCAGCAACCAATGATAAAGATCCGCCAGCAACTTGATCACACGTACCTGAAAGTGGCGCGCCTGCTATTGGGTTTCCTGATCCATCATATAAGGTTAAGATTATTTTAATTGAACCTCTACCAATATATGAAGAAGGATTTGCATTTAACACCCCATTATCTGAAGCCGTTACATCTAAACAATTCGTGTTGTTTGAATTTTCTAAATCACATGTAACATTACCTGATGCAAAATTAAAACCAGAACCTTCATTTCCTGGTAATATTGCTGAAGTAGTAACAACACCAAACGTACAGCCGTTAAAACCAGTTGCTGTGGGCATTGTTCCAGCTCCAGAAACTCCGTCAATCGACCCTTGACCTTGACCTACAAAATTGAAAGAAACAAACCTTCCTGGTAAAGGATTTTGAGCTGAATCTCTTAAGCAGACATTAATTCCAACGCTTGTATTGCCTGGAATTATACTAGGTGAAACAGTTAACGTACTACTGTTACCACCAAAACCCTCTACTCCAGGGAATGCTATGAACTCAACATCCGTAACAGATTTTGCAACATTGTTATTAATGGCTCCTTGACCTTTTACATAAACAGCAGCTATTCTTCCTAATTGTGAAACAGGGTAATTCATTGTTGTCGTAGCCACACCTAGTTCGTTAATAAAAGCTGTTCCAGTAATATTACCATCTACATTTCGGCCAATTGCATAAGGAAAAATTCCAAAATCATTATTAATTGAACCCGTTTCATCATTTCTATTGAATGTTTCAACAATACTTAAACTTGATGATGTATTAATTGATTCAACTGTTACGGCACTTTCTAAGTCTTCATTGCCTTGTAACTCTTCTCCGAATACTAATAATGTGTCACTTATTTGTACACCACCACCAGCTGTAAAGAAATTACCATCGACTGCGGTAAAACTTGAACCTCCTTCTTGTGGATCACCATTAAAACCAGAAATATCAAATTGTCCTGATCCCTCTAATGGATATCCTGATATCGGGCTATTTATCATACCAAATTGTACCGTTTGTGGCAGAGCTGGGTTACCGGCTTTATCTGTTGCACTTGCACTTAAAGTAAAACTATAAGTACCATCTTGGAAATCATAAACTAAATTTACACCTTCACCAGTTGAACTACCATTTACAGTTAAGACATCTAGAGTAGAATTTGTGATTTCTAACCCCCATAATACACCATCACTTACAATAATTGATGCTACTGATGAAAGTGGTTCTTGAATTCCGTTATCAACATTATTGTCAGCTTTATCCACTGTTGAGGTGACTGTTATTGTATTGGGATTTGTACCACTATTGGCAAGTGCATTAGCAACTCCATTAACTGTTGCAATATTAATACTGGTTCCTTGAACACTGTTGCCAGCATAATTAACTCCAGAAAGTGTTTCACCACTATTGGCTCCATCTGTAATCATGGTCAATTGAACATTATTTACTTGTGGATCAGCAACTGGTAGATTTCCGCTTTGTACAACAACACTGATAGGTTGACTGGTTGTGCCACCAGATCCATTGACATATAAAGCTCCAGTAGAATTGATATTAACATCTGTTGGTATTTGAGGATCAGTACCGTCAACTACCTCTACTGTAAAAGTAGTTTCTAATTGTCTTTCAGAACCTACTTCAACAGCGTTAACAGTCACTGTTGCTGTTCCAGGAATCTCTTGAGACCATAAAAATATTGTGCCATGACCTGCCACCATATTTACAGGCCCTTGTCCGAGTCCTTCAAAAAATTCATTTATATCTGGTGTTGCAGGATCATCCAATGTTGTAAAATACAATACACTAACAGGATTTACAGATACGGCAACTGATGAAGAATCACCATCACCTAAAGGATTTGTGAAATTACCAAATACATCTCTAAATTGTATGTCAGCTTCCATCGTGAAAGGCGTTCCTGGAAAATACGCAACATTTAAATCGTTCACTGGCAATGTTGTTCTTGGAGCAACTACAGCCAATTGCTGAAATTCAGGATCAGGTCCTTCTGTAACAGCAAAAATTAAGCTTCCAGAATAAGACCTTCCTCCAGTCGAAGCAGATGCTGTAAATGTTGCATTACCCGGATTTAAACTGTTAATAAAAAAGTTGGCGACGCCACCATTGGTTGTTAAATTGGCAGCAGAAAGTGGAGTATTCAGATCATCAGATAATGAAATAAACGCCACTGAGGCATTAGATGTGCTTAAATTAACCGTAGTGCCATCTGGAGCTACAGAACCATTTGGAAATGACACTCTCACTTGTAATTGTGTTAAAAAGGGAGAGCCTAAAAACGCTGGATAGTCCAAAGTATTTGCTGGCAGACTAAATGCCAATGGAACCAATTGAACATTAAAACCATCTGCTGGTGGATCTATAGGGTTACCACCGCCAGTTGCACCACCACCACCTCCGCCACATGAAGATAATGTTATAACTACTGCAAATAACAAAAATGCATATATTGATTTTTTCATTGTATTAATACCTGTATAATTTTTGAATAACACTTTTATAGACTCTCTTTAATAATTGTTGGGGTGATAAATATTAACAATTCCGCTTTATCATTTTGAACAGCTTTATTTCTAAATAATGCGCCTAATCCTGGTATATCACCTAATATGGGAACTTTAGATTTATTGACTAATTTAACTTGTTCATAAACTCCACCTAACACGATTGTTTGACCATTTCCTACCAATACCCTTGTATCTATTTCTCTGGTATCTATCGATGGTACACCATTGAAAAACTGCCCAACAGTATTTTTTGTCACTTTAAGTGTTAAATCTACACGATCATCAGGAGTAATAAGTGGAGTTACTTTTAATTCTAAGACAGCATCCTTAAAACTAATAGTGGGGACACCAGTTGGTGAAGCAGCAGTTTCTTCATATGGTATTTGTACACCTTGCTTAATAGTAGCTTCTTTTTGATTTGTAGTAACCACTCTAGGTGTTGAAATAACTTCTCCGCGACCTTCAGTTTCTAATGCCGTTAACTCAAGATCAAGTAAATAATCTGCAGCTAAAATACTGAACGCCCAACCTCCTGCATTACCAGCCACAGCTGGTAAATTAACATTTAACCTCTCACCCAGAGATGGACTGCCTGGATCAAAGTTTGGTAATCCAGATCCACTGGCACTATTATTTCTATTTGTAATTGCACGAGAATTTAGTCTATCCAATGCATCAAGAGATCCACCTGTACTAAGGATGTTTCCATGAGAGTCCTCCTTAGACCCAGTAACACCAAATTTTACACCCAATTCATCACCAAATTTATCAGTGGCTATGACGATTCGAGATTCAATTTGAACTTGTCTAACTGGTATATCTAGTTTCCTTACAATTTCTTCAACTTCTCTTAATTTATCTGATATGTCAGATACCAACAATGTATTTGTTCTTTCATCAAATGATACTGAACCTCTTGGAGATAATAAACCACTGGCTTGAACATCGCCAGGTACTCGATTTCCTTCCAATTCTTTTCCGCCTGTAAGTAATACTGCAAATTCTTCAGCCTTAGCATAATTAATTTGAATATAAATAGTTCTTAAAGGTTCAAATTCTTCTTTGCCTCTTAATGTTTCTAATTCTTGTTGTTCTCTATCTGCTATTTCTTTTGCAGGTGCAATCCAAATAACATTGTCTTTTCTGCGTTTATCTAATTGCTTGCTGTTTAGCACAATGTCTAAAGCTTGATCCCATGGAACATCATTTAATCTTAAAGTGACATTACCTTCAACCGTATCAGCTACCACAAGATTCAACTGAGAAGCATCTGCAATCAATTGTAAGACAGATCTTACTTCAATGTCTTGAAAATTAAAGGATACTTTATGTCCTTCATAAACTATGTCTTTTACCAATAAGGATGCATTATTTTCAACTTCCTCTTCTAATTCACTGATTTCAATAACATATTGATTTCCCGTTTGATAAGCAAAGTGTTCATAAGCACCTTCTGCATTAATAACAACTTTAACATCGCCATTTCTAGTCTTAACATCTACAAAAGAGACAGGAGTAGCAAAATCAATGACATCTAATTTATTGTCTAGGCGTTCTGGTAAGGCAGTTGATTTCATGTCTAATTGAATTGTATCAGCAGTTTCTCTCAGATTAACCAATGCACCTGGTTTATTGAATGTAACAATCACTCTTCCTTGGCCATCTTTACCACGTCTAAAATCGATATTATTAATAGAATATGAATTATCTTGAGAGTTGTTATTTGACAATTCAGAACCTGAAGAACCAAAAATAGTCACTGTCAACTCATTACCACTAACACTTAATTCATGGTGTGCTGATTTAATCAAATCAATCACAGCCCTTGTTTTATTATTAGCTGAAACGATTCTCATACTTTTAGTCACACCTTTTGAAACGGGTAAGACCTTAACACCAGATTCGTTCTGTACTCCCAACATATCAAATGCTAAACGAGCAGGTTGAGCTGTTTGGAACACATCAGGTTTATCAATGTCGCCATCGAATTTCAAGTGAAATTCTACACTGCCATCCAAGTTACTATTATAATCTACAGATTCCAATTTCAGCTGAGCCATTATTGATGTAGATGCTAACATGAGCACTAATATTAACAATTTATTATATAATTTGTTATGTGTATAAGTTCTTGTTTTCATTCTATTTTCAAGCCTTTTGTTAACAGTTTTTGATTCAATTATTTTTGCAATACCCACTAATATATTCATTATTCTTCTCTCAACGCAATACTAGCTTCTCTTTTTATCCACCCACCTAAACCATCAGCCACCCATTCAGATACATCAATTTGATCTTCTGAAATTTGGACTATCTCACCATAATTTTGGCCTATGTGCTCATTTAAAGATACCCGATGTATAACATTTTCAGGATCTTGAACCAAGCCCCAAAAAGTATTATTTTGATTATATGTTCCTACCATGTATAGTCCATCTAATGGAAAGTTTTCTAATGTTTCTTTTCTTCTATTTAAATCAGGTCCTTCACCTTCAACTAAAGGGACATCATCAGTATTAAGCGTTTCTAAAATTTCTAAATCATTTGAAAAAGGATCTCTAAGATTCTCTGCTTGATAAACAAAAACCTCTGGAGAATTAATTTCTGGAAGAGGTTCAATTTGCTTTGCAGGAATCGCCTTAGCATCATTAAAAAATCTATCTAGATCTGATTTGTCCTTATTACAAGAGACCAATAATATAAAAATAAGAAACAATGAAAGTATTTTAATAATTTTCATAATTATTTACCACCCGCAGCTTCTTTTGCCAATTTATCATCCATTGCAGCTTGTTCATCATCATCTAGATACCGATAAGTTTTAGCTGTCCCTTCAAGCAAAAGGACGCCATTCTCACCTTCAGTAACTGGTTTCAGTGATATATCGTGCATAGTTAAGATGACAACTCTTGGCAAAGATGCCACACCACTAACAAATTCTCCAAACTGGTGATATTTACCAACCATTTTTAAAGAAATAGGTTTCTCTGCATAAAAATCTTTTAACGTTTCTGCTCCAGGCTTAAACAATTCATTATCGATTCCACTTGCCAATGCAGTTTGTGATACATCAACTATTATATCTGATATTTGATTTTTACTTGGCAACTGCCTTAACATAGAATTAAGAATTATCTTCATCTCTTCTAACTGAGCTTTATACGCAGGTAATTGAGCTGCCTTTTCTCTTTTTATTTTATATCGTCCTTTTGCTGATCTTTCTTTGGCCTCTTCTTCTTTTAACAATAATGTTTGATCGTTAATTTGTAAATAATAACCTAAGCCGATAATAACAATCATGAGTAATATTACTGATGAAAGTTTAAACCAAGATGGCAATCCACCAGGATTCGAATAATCAAGGTTCTGAAAATCTTCAACAAAACTCATTATTCTTCTCCTTCATTTTGATTGTTTTTCGTTAATGGATTAGTTAATTTTACCAATAATTTAAATTTTTGTTCATGTGTATCATATGATTCATCTGCACTAATGTATTCTACATTTACAGGGGTTTTAAACCATTCTGATTTTTCAAGTTTTCGCATATAAGCCGAAACACGTGAATGAGATTGTGCATAACCCTCAAGAGAAATCGTGTTTCCATTTTGTTTTATATTTTCAAGAAACACACCATTAGGAATGGTAGTGACCAACTCATCAAACAAATGAACCATTTGAGTTCTATTGGCTTGTAATTCTTCGATTACTTTTTTACGTGCTAATAAATCATTTTTGGTTTTTTCTAGATTTTCAATTTCTTTTATTTGCACATCTAGTATTGCTATTTCATCATCAATTATGGTATTTCTGTCACGCTGAAATTGTATATTGTGATCATAAATCATGTATACTGATATCACTATTGCTAAAGCAATTGCAGTACCAATCCCTAACAAAACATAAAACTCTTTTGTTAATTGTTGGCGTCTCTCTTCACGCCATGGTAATAAGTTAATTTTAACCATTAATCAAAAGTCCTCATTGCTAAACCTATCGCTGTCATTAATGCAGGAGAATCCTCACGAATGGCAATGTCATCAATTCTAGACGCCAAGTTAAATCCACTTATTGGATTTGCTTTTTGTACTGGAACACCAATTTGTTGCTCTGTTAAGTCATCTAATCCTTCAATTGAAGAAGTGCCACCTGCCAATAATATTCTGTCAACATTATTAAATTCTGTTGCGGAGAAGAAAAATTGTAGTGCGCGACTAATTTGTTGTATTAATGAATCAATAAAACTCTGTAAAACTTCTGATTCATAACTTTCAGGTAATCCACCTTGTCTTTTTGCTAATCCGGCTTCTTCCATAGACAGACCATATCTTTGCATAATTTCATCTGTTAACTGTTTTCCACCAAAAGTTTGGTCTCTTGTATAAATACTGCGTCCTTGATACATAACATGTAAGGTTGTGGTTGTTGCACCAATATCAAATAATGCCACAATTTCTTCATCTGAAATATCTATGTCCTTTTGCATTTGATTGTAAGTGGTTTCAATAGCGAATGATTCAACATCGATTATCACCGGTGTTAATCCTGCTCCTACTAAAGCTTCCTCACAGACATCAACATTTTCAGATCTTGAACAAGCGATTAAAACATAAGATAACTCAGGTGAATTTTCAACTGGTCCCAATACATTAAAATCCAAGCTAACTTCTTCAATTGGATAAGGAATATATTGATTGGCATCTAGTGATAATTGTTGCTCTAGTTCATCTTCTGATAAATCAGACGGCATTTTAATGGTTTTTGTTATGACAGCAGAACCAGAAACGGCTATGGCAGCACTTTTTCTTTTTATTCCAGCTCGGCGAACAGCATTACTAATCGCAGCTGAAACAAAATCAACTTCAGTAATGTTTTTCTCTACTACTGCATTTGCTGGTAACGGATCAACACCGTAGTATTCAACCTTATATTTATCACCAGATTTACTTAATTGAACTACCTTAACTGCCGATGAACTGACATCAACACCAAATAGTTGCATTTTATTGTTTGAAAACAATCCCACAATCTTCTCTCATTGAATGATTAAATTATTCATTATTATTCTTAAATATCTTGATTCCTATGAAAACAAATTAACTGATTTTTTTTTGTGTAACTCATCACAGTTTTACATCTTCATCAAACTCTTTTAAGAATTTGTTGTAAGAATAACTCTTAAAGCATTGAAAAAGCAAGAATTATTTAAAAATAAATTAGCTTTTTTGATTAAATATATTTTAATAGTTATAAGCAATGGCTATTGTAAAGATTGGATTTATAACAATAATTTGAGGATTTCATCACTCAACAAATACCCTTTTGGCGTGATTATTAAGGTATTTTTCTGTATTTCTATCCAATTCATTTGATTTGCAAAATCTAATTTTGTTGTTAATTTTTCAGATGAAATACCTGTCCTTACAGAAAAATCCGAGAGATTAATCTTTTGTTTAAGGCGAACAGCATTTAACATGTATTCAAACAACAAATCAGAAGTTGTTAAAATCTTAGTTTCTTGAATAAATCCGTCTTCTGAGGTTTGGTAGATTTGAGGATGTTTATATTTAACCTGCCTTTCAATCTTATTGTCTGCACCATATGAAATTTTACTGTGCGCACCTGCACCTATTCCCAAGTAATCACCAAATTTCCAATAATTTACATTGTGTTGACTTCTGTGGTTGCTTTTTGCATAAGCTGAAACTTCATACTGTTTGTAGCCACTTTCTTCTAATAATCGTACTCCCTGCAGATACATAGATTCCAAACTCTCATCATTGGGGATGTTTTTAGGAGTTTTTACCGCAAAGAGTGTATTGGCTTCTATGGTCAATTGATAATAAGAAATGTGATTTGGTTTTAATTCAATCAATGATACTAAATCGGCTTTTGCATCCTCCAATGATTGGTTTGGCAATGCAAACATCATATCTAAATTGATGTTATCAAAACCTGCTTGACGCGCTTTTTGATATACGGAAATGGCTTGATCTGAAGAATGTATCCGCCCCAATGCTTTTAAATTAGAATCTTTAAGGCTTTGCATACCCATTGACAAACGATTAACACCAGCTAGTTTGTAACCTACAAAATTGTCATACTCACCTGTGCCAGGGTTGACTTCCATGGTGATTTCCATATCAGGTTTACACTGTAACAAGGCTCGAACTGCATTAAGCAACCTTGTAATAGATTCTGCAGAAAACAAACTGGGTGTTCCGCCGCCCATAAATATAGAATGAACAGGTCTGCCCCACACTTTGGCCACGTCTTGTTCTAAGTCCGCAATCAAATTATCTATATAACGCTCTTCATCAATAGAACCTTTTAATTGATGAGAATTAAAGTCACAGTAGGGACACTTCTTAACGCACCAAGGAAAATGAATATACAGACTTAGTGGAGGCGGTATTAATTGTTCCACAATAATGTGAGCTTGGATTTTAACTTTACACAGGCTTGGCCACGGTGAGACAATTGAGTCTTCAAGGCATTTGGCATTTGTGCCGCTGTCTGTTTGTGTTTAAAATCCCAAAAAACAGGATCATACCCAAAGCCTTTATCGCCATGTTTTTCTCTGGTAATGGCTCCATGCCATTGCCCTACAGCTATTATCGGCAAGGGATCTGTCGCTGAACGCATAAAAACAAGAGCACAGACGAACGTGGCTTTACGCTGCTCTTTATCATCATAAGGCATGAGTTTTTCTAAAATTAAATCCATATTATCTTGTGCCGAACAACCAATTCCAGCATAGCGGGCTGTTTTGACTCCTGGCTCTCCATTTAATGCTTTAATAACCAAACCTGAATCATCTGCAATACTGGGTAGTCCACTTAAAGCGCAAGCATGCCTGGCTTTTATGATGGCATTTTCAATAAATGTTGTGCCGGTTTCTTCGACTTCATATTCAGGAGTTTTTGGCTGTGGCATTAATTCAATGGCAAAATCTGCCAGAATAGTTTGCAACTCTTGCAATTTTCCTTTATTTCCACTGGCCAGAATTATTTTGTTCATTACTTTAATAATGCATCTTGTTGAGCGGTTAATAATTGTTTAATCCCATGATCTGCTAAATCTAACATTTGATTCATTTCATCACGAGAAAAAGCATGCCCTTCAGCAGTTCCTTGAACTTCTATATAATGTCCTTGATCATTCATCACAACATTCATATCAGTTTCAGCATTAGAATCCTCAGGATAATCCAGATCCAATACAGCTTCACCTTCATATATACCGACTGAGACTGCTGCAATTTCACCAAAAATAGGGCTCTTTTTAAGTATTCCTTTTTCTATCATTTTATTAACAGCATCAACCATTGCCACATAAGCACCTGTTATTGAAGCTGTTCTGGTTCCACCATCTGCTTGAATCACATCACAGTCAACTGTGATAATGCGTTCACCTAATGCTTTTAAGTCAACAACCGCACGCAATGAGCGGGCAATTAATCTTTGTATCTCCAAAGTTCTACCTCCTTGTTTACCGCTGGATGCTTCTCGGCGCATGCGCGATCCGGTCGAACGCGGTAACATGCCATATTCAGCAGTCACCCATCCTTTGCCTTTGCCCCTTAACCAAACTGGCACTCTGTCCTCGACTGAAGCATTACATAAAACCTTGGTGTTCCCACATTCAATTAACACTGATCCTTCAGCATGAATGGTATAGTTTCGGGTGATTTTTATGTCTCTTAATTGGTTAAACTCTCTTTGACTTGGTCTTTGCATAGATAATCTGTTTTAAAAAAGAAACATTTTACTGATAATCAAGACCTTTAACAAGCGTAACGACCCTACATATTGGATTGGGCATGAATTCATTCAAGTATATTAGAGATAATGGCATGATGTTATAAGAGCTTGCAAAAGTGAGATCTATAATTGACAGACACTCGGTTTCATCTTTACTGCTAAGGCAAATGATTTCATGTATAATGCATTTTTTATATTTTCTAAAATCATTATGCTTAAATCAATGACAGCTTTCGCCAATGGCGACATTCAAACTGAGTTTGGACGATTTACCTGCGAAATGCGGTCTGTGAACCAACGTTTCTTAGACATCACAATAAGACAACCTGATTTTTTACGTAAATCAGAAGGTGACATTCGAAAGCTATTAAGCAAACACCTTAGTAGAGGGAAAGTTGAAATTTTCATTAAATATTACCCCAATCCAAATGCTGACATTAATGAACTGAGTATTAACATTCCAATGCTTGAACAATTATTGCAATGTAACAGCGAAATCAACAAAAAGGTCGAAGGTGTTAAAACAGATTTTAATACGATGGATATATTGAAATGGCCACAATTGGTGATTCAAACTCCTAAGGATACTTCAGAATTGGAACAAACAACTTTGGACTTGATTCTAAAAGTAACCAAAAAATTACTTAATGCCCGCATCAGAGAGGGTGAGTCACTGAAAACAGTTTTATTAGAAAAACTAACAACAATAATTGAAACCAATGATTTGGTGGAAAAACACATTCCTGAAATTCAAAAAGGCTTAAAAGACCGGTTATTGGCAAAATTAGAAGAAATAGATGTTGACCACAACGAAGACCGATTTGAACAAGAGTTGGCGATGTTATTACAAAAGGCAGACATCATTGAAGAAACTGATCGTTTAAATACCCACATTACCGAAGTTCAACGCGTGATAGAACTGGATGAACCTGTAGGCAGACGATTGGATTTTTTGATTCAAGAATTACACCGTGAAGCTAACACCATTGGCTCAAAATCTGCTACCATACTGACCTCACAATCTAGCATCAATCTGAAAGTAGCCATTGAGCAAATGCGTGAACAAGTACAAAATATAGAATAAGTATTATGATAGGAAAATTAATAGGCACATTATTTATCGTTTCAGCTCCATCTGGAACTGGAAAAACCAGCCTGGTTAACGCACTAGTGCGTGACACCAATCATTTAAAATTATCCATCTCGTCAACCACCAGAACCATACGCCCGCGAGAAATTGATGGTTATCACTATCATTTTATCGAAGAAGAAAAATTTCAACAAAAAATTACAGCAGGCGATTTTTTAGAATATGCCCAAGTGTTTGGTAATTATTATGGTACATCACAAGAATCTGTTGATAAAATGTTACATGAAGGCCATGATGTGGTGCTAGAAATTGATTGGCAAGGAGCGCAATTAATAAAAAAACGCCGCAAAGATGCCATCAGTATTTTCATTTTACCTCCAACAATTGAAGCATTACGAGAAAGACTAGAAAGCCGAGGTCAAGACAGCCAAAAAGTGATTGAATCTCGAATGAAAAAATCAATGAATGAAATCTCGCATTACGGTGAAGCCGATTATTTGGTTATTAACGATGATTTTGAAGATGCCTTAAAAGGCTTAAAAACAATAGTCAGAGCTCACCGATTAGAAACAGCAAAACAAGCAGTTATTAATGAGCCAATCATAAAAAAACTGCTCAGCAATTTTAAAAAATAATAGTCAGTCAACTGACATTATCTTTATATTTAATTATTACTCTAGTTTCTGTGCGCATTGTATACACAATGACGTATATGGCATTATTTGCAAACGCTTTTTATTAATGCCATCACCACATTCAGCACAATCGCCATAATCTCCAGATTTGATTCTTTTCAGCGCAAATTTTACTTGTATTAGTTCAGCTGTAGATTCGGAATAGATACCCTCTAACACCTCGTCATTTTCAGCCTCGATTGCCGCTTCTTCCCAATCTTTACTGCGAGTAGCTGTGAGAGATTTTTTAATGTGTTTAATTCTGGTTTTAAGTTCTTTTTTGATTTTTTTTAAATTTTTTTCGGCATTTTTGTACATATGATTTCTCCAAATTATTGGTTCATATTAAATTGAAAAACATATGATGACATTGACACGAATCAATTAAATACTATAAACACCAAAAAATACCATAATTTAAAATTGTTTCTGTGCATATTTACCTGCTAGATTCAGTCTTGTCAGGATATTGTCATAGTGTTGTCATGATTCAAAACAATGTGTATATTATAATTCTCAAATCATGAATTTTAAAAATTGAGATTAGGTATGAAGAAAATATTGCTATTATTAATTATTACTACAGGAACGCCTGCAGCCACCATTGTGGTTAATACCACTGAATTTTTATTGGCTGCAGCAGATGATGGTAAATGTACTATGCATGAAGCCATTGCAGCTGCGAATGATAATATCGCTTCTGGAGCTACAATTGGAGAATGTGTAGCAGGTGAGATTGCACCAATAATTGATATCATAGAATTCGATGCAATTATTCTACCAGCACACATAGATTTAGCCGACCCAATAGAAATTAGTGAGTCTGTAGCAATCCGTGGCCCAGGAAGAGACCTTTTGTCGTTTACAAATCAACTTGGTACTCGTGTATTTAAAATCCAAAACACGGCAGGACTGGCAGAATTTTTAATATCTGACCTTTCTTTAATAAACAACGTTTTAGATCCAAATATTGATACAGATGGTGGCGCCTTGTATGCCATAATTTCTGCTGACACACAGTTAACATTAAACCGCCTGTATTTTGACAACAACCGTGCAGATTCTGGTGGTGGTGCAGTAAGCCTTGCTGGATTTCCTTCAAATAATAACAGGGTTTTTATTAAAAACTGTCAATTTTCAAATAACGATGTCGACTCAAACAATGAAACCTTATTTGGAGGAGGAGCTGTGTTAGTGGGTGCAAGTTTGAATGTCAAGATTGAAAATTCAACGTTTTTAAATAATGCAGCTCGAAATACGAGTGTTAGCCCTGAAACTGTTGCTGGGGGTGCAATACTTATTAGGTCTAACGATTTATTCCTCACAACTACTTCAATAACAAACTCTACTTTCTCTAATAACCGAACTACCGGACGCGGAGGAGCCGTTGCTGTGGGTGCCTTGTCATCAGTCATTGATAGCTCAGAGGTCACGATTAAACACTCTACATTTACCAAGAATAAATCTGATGTCCAAGACCAAGAAACAAATGCAACTGGTGGCGCAATTTTCAACAGCTCGACTTTTAACTTACAAATGCTTAATACAATTGTTGCAGAAAATAGTGACAACAGCACCAATAACGCTCCTGATTTAACAGGAAACTTTGATAGCTTGGGCTATAACTTAATTGGAGACAATTCAACAGTTTCTGGTGAATTTCCAAGTGGCCAGCCAAACATTAATAATGATTTAGTTGGTGACTCAATTACTCCATTGGATCCGCTTTTAACAATTATTAGCAATAATGGCGGCCCTACTCTAACGCATATGCCAATGAGTAATAGTGTTGTAGTAGACCATGGTAAATGTGACACGGAAACCGCTGACCAAAGAAATTTTCACAATCTTAATTCGGGAAACAGAATTTTTGATAATCCCAATATAAACAACTCATTAAATGGTTGCGATATTGGAGCCATAGAGCTAGATACCAATTCTGCCAACCCAGTTCCTGATGCAATTGACGATAACTATCAGATATTAGAAGGTCAGTCACTGTTAATATCTGTTGCAAATGGGTTACTGAGTAACGACACCGACAATAATCCATTAATCGTATTAGAGCCATTTGCTTTCGATTTCAATACCAGCAGTATTCCAGGGGTGGGCATTATAGGTATTAATGGTGATATCCAATTTGTGACTAACAACCTTGATACCAATGGACAAGCTCAACTAGAATATTCCATCACTGACCAAAGCAACAAGGCAATGGCTAACATGCATTTGGACATTTTACCCGTTAATGATGCGCCTTCATTTACTGCTGATGAACTTGTAATCAACGCCCCATTGGATCAATTTCAAACATTGCCAGAATGGGCTTCAGAAATCAGTGTCGGCCCCATTAACGAAAATTCACAAACAGCTAGTTTTATTATCACAACCTTCCCTGCGAGTGGGTTCTTTTCAGAGCAACCAAAAGTAAACTTTAACACTGGAGATTTAACTTTCACAATTTCAAATAGTGCATCAGGTATAGCCAATGTATCTGTGGTATTAAAAGATTCTGGTGGTACCAGTAATGGTGGCCAAGATTTTTCTACCACTGTAGACTTTACGATAGAAGCCATTGAATCAATTATATTTAAAAATGGGTTTGAATGAAACAATATTCCCAGCACAAAAAAATACTTATATTAAGCAATGCGCCTTACAGAGATCAAATGCTCTATGGTGCTGATACGGCTTAATACCACATTAAGGTGCTCAAAATCATTGACTCGGATAGTCAGTTGAATGTGATTGGTGCCATGAATATTATCTGGTTGAGCCGTTAAAGCTTCAATATTGGCTTTTAAATTTGCCAAAACCGCTGATAAGTCCTTAATAAATGTTTTGCGATCATATGCCGTGATTTCAATTTCAACAGGAAAACTGATACTGGTATCATTTCTCCAAGTGACTGCAATAATTCTCTCTGGCTCATCAGTAATCATGCGTGTGTAATTTTCACACGACATGCCGTGAACACTAACTCCACGAGTTCGTGTGATAAAACCACCAATGGTATCACCCAAAACTGGATGACAACAACTGGCTTGGGTTGCCATAACATTGGCCAGGCCTTCAATAACATAAGGATTGTGTGAACGTTTTTGATCAGCTGGTATTGTCTTGGTTAATTTAAATGGTTCGGCTTTTTTTGGGTTTAATTGTTCTTCAGCCAAACGTAATATTTGATTGACTGAAATGTCACCAGTTGCAATTCTGGCATATAATTTATCCACCTCATGTAAATTATATCTCTTAAGAAACCCCTTTAAATCAACAGACTCCAATGCAAATTTCTTTAGCTCTTTATCCAGAGCTTCTTTACCAACAATGACATTTTGATCAAAATCATTTTCTCTAAACCAATGCCGAACCTTGGCTTTGGCTTTAGCAGAATTAAGGTAACCCGCTTGTTCACTTAACCAATCTCGGCTTGGTTTTGAAATCTTAGATGTTAAAATTTCAACCCTATCGCCAGTTTCAAGTACAGTGCTTAGCGGCACTATATTGCCATTGACCTTGGCACCTCGAGTTCTGTGCCCCACTTCTGTATGAACATGGTAAGCAAAATCAACAACAGTAGAATTTACAGATAAATCAACCACATCACCAGCGGGAGTAAAAACATATATACGCTCCTCTTCTGTTTCGGTTTCGAACTGAGCCAATAAATCATCACTGTCTTTATCATTAGATGACAACAATTGGCGCATCCAATTTACCTTATTGTCATACCCAACATCTTGTTTCGAACCATCTTTGTAACGCCAATGAGCCGCCACACCTAATTCTGCGTGCTCATGCATCTCATGGGTTCTAATTTGCACCTCTAGTGTTTTACCACCTTCACCGATAACGACAGTATGCAATGATTGATAATTGTTGCCTTTTGGCATCGCTATATAATCATCAAACTCCTTTGGGATGTGCTTCCACAAAGCATGGACCATCCCCAAAACCGCATAACACTGAGACAAATCATCGACTAATATTCTGATCGCTCGAATATCATAGAGACCATCAAAACTTAAATTTTTCTTTTGCATTTTTTTATAAATGCTATATATATGCTTGGGTCTGCCTACAATATCGGCCTTGATGTGTACTTCAGATAATTTTTCTGTCAATTGGTGAATTGAATGTTGAATAAACTGCTCACGATCAACACGGCGTTCGGCCAATAATTTAGCAATTTCTTTGTACTCGTTGGGTTGTGAATACCTAAAAGAAAAATCTTCTAATTCCCATTTAACTTGCCAAACACCCAAGCGATTGGCCAATGGCGCATGTAATGTTTGAGACAATTGTGCCAACTCTAATTGAATCTCCTCAGAACAATCTACTGCAGCCCGTAGTTTTACAAGTTGATCTGCCAATAGGATCAACACCAATCGAACATCTTTGATCATGGCAAATAATAAACGCCTTAAAGATTCACCATTATTCATTAACGCTTGTGCGTTTGTCATCCACTCCATTTGGCTCACTTTATAAATCTCATCCAAAATAAACAAAACGCCTTCTGAGAATTGACTTCGTTGATCTACATTAATTGATTCGCCTTGCCTCAAAACATGAAACAATAATGCGGAAGTAATGACTTCGTCATCTGCTTTTAAATTGGTTAGGACTTTTATGGTTTCAAGTAAGTGATTTTTAGATTGGCATTGCTGATTCAAAATTAATTCTGAAGAAACGTTGTCCGCAATATCAATGGCACGGCCTAGTATTGCCAGTTTTTCATCAGGAAAATTAAAGGCTTGTTCTGACCACCAATTTTTTAAATCTGCTTGTGCCATAACTTAATGCATTTGTATATTTATGTAGTGTATTTTGCGATTTATTTTCTTCAGAACAAGGCGCTTATTTATTTTAGAATGTGAGTGTATATCAAATACATAATCATTATAAAATACTTAAGCAACGCAGTGCTGGAGTAAAAGACAATGCAAAAAAGAAGTTAGCCAGTAAGCCGGGTCCTGTTTTTAAGACAATCATTCATCTGGACAATACATCGCTGCATGCCTCAAGCAACCTACCCGAAAACTGCGCGGAACACGCATGACCGAAGTCTGTTTTCCTATTTGGTCTTGCTCCCAGTGGGGTTTACCTTGCCATGAACTGTTACCAGTCATGCGGTGTGCTCTTACCACACCCTTTCACCCTTACCAACCCGATTAAGGGATGGCGGTCTTCTCTCTGCTGCACTAGCCGTAAGCTCACGCTTCCCAGACGTTATCTGGCACTGTATCCTGTGGAGCCCGGACTTTCCTCGATGTAAAATATTACACCGCGATTGTCAGGCCAACTTCAGCTACGGATTATGGGTTTTATTAGAATAAATACAAGTTTTGCAGGTGAAATTGTGTAATTTATCTGAATCTCACTTGTGACAGAGTTCTTTTTTCATGATAAGCAGGTTACCGTATCCATCTTTTGGTGTCGCAAATTCCCATGAATCCATCACACTGTCTATGATGTTAATGCCCAGTCCGCCAGGTCTTGTTTGGGTCAAGTCTCTTGGCTTAATTGAATTGTCATATACTAAAGCTGCGTAATCACGCAAATAAAATACCAATGTGTTATTTTGTAACTTAAATGATAAATCAATTTCTCCGCTACCATCATTATTATAAGCATGTCGATAAATATTGGTCACTGCTTCATCTAAACATAGCACCAATTGCTGCTCAGACTTATCATCAAATTCTAATTCTTTAACAATTTCAGAGACTTTCGTTCTTACCATTTTTAAATTAACAGGATCTGCTTGAAAACTGATACCATCTAAATAATGTTCATGTATATTATCTCGCCTCTCAACCAATAACATGGTTGCATCATCTGCCAATTGTTGGCGACGAACATAAGTAATGATTTTTCCGACTCTGACTTCCGCACTTTCTGCTTCAACTGTATTGATGTAATTTATTAATCCTTCAGTTCCTAACTGTTCACCATTTTCCAATCTGGCATCTGTTAGTCCATCAGTAAAGAAATACAAGCCTCCACCACCAATTGAGGTTTCTTTTTCTGGAAAATCTAAATCAGCATCAATACCCAGTGGCGGAGCATCGGCTATCCAAGTATGTACTTTATTGCTTTCTGAACATTTATGAATCACTGGGGGCAATCCTGCATTGGACCACACTACTTTATCTTGTTTGGGGTAAAAATAACCTGCTGCTGCACAGACGAACATGCCACGTGAAGCACTTTCACACAATTCTTTATTGGCTTTTTCTAACCATTTTGAAGGCGGCAACCTGTCTTTACCAATCCATCTGAGTAAACTGCTGGCTCTGACCATCAACATGGATGCATCCAGTCCTTTACCAGAAACATCTCCAACAACAAATCCAACACAATCTTCACTCAAAGAAAAGTAATCATAAAAATCACCAGATACTTCGTAAGCTGGCACATTGGTTCCAACCACTGGAAATGGAGGTTTTTTTCTTGGTGGGAGTAATGATCGTTGAAGGCGACGTGCCAAGGTAATTTCTTTTTTTAGGCGATTTTGTTCAACCAATCGAATAGTTAAACGGGCATTATTGATTGCCAATGCCAAAGGTGAAGCCAAAACCCGCAGAATATCACGGTCTCTTCTGTCAAAATAAATATCAGCTTCTTTATTTAAAACTTGCAAAACACCAATGCTCTCTCCCGCAGCTATCAAAGGTGTACACAAAACAGATTTGGTTTGAAATCCAGTTAATCGATCAACTGAACAATTATAGCTGTGATCTAGTTTAGCGTCACGAATCATCTGGCAGTGACCAGAATTTAAAGTTTTACCGACGATGCTCTTATCGACATCGACATCAATGCCTTTTATGTCTACTGGGCCAAAACTGGCCCGACAAATAAGTTTCTTGTTCTTTATATTAAATAGAAATACTGAAGAAGCTTCTGCATTCATGTGCCCAGCAATTTGTTCTACTGCCAAATCTAATGTTTCATCGATGTTCAATGTTTGTACAAATGCTTGAGACAAATCAGCCAAAAGTTTTAATTGATCCAGTGTTCCTGCTGAATTGTTTTCTACTGTTTGTAACGATTGCTCTTGGGACATCTGTATTATTCCTTAGTTTCTGATGATTTTGGTTGTTTTTTGGCCGCACGTTTTTGTTTTATGCTTAGCATTGTCATTAAAATACCTGAAATGGTATACAAAGAAAACACAACAAATAAGACTTTTGCAGGCGCCAAAGCCAATAAAACGAAAATCAACACTAACAATAAAATCCAGACAAAAGGCACTGTTTCTTTAAATGGTAAAGTTTTAAATGAATAATACCTGAAACGAGAAACCATTAACAAACCAGATACCAAAGTAACAACCAAGGCAACAAACCGCAATGACTCACCGGTAAATTCATGATCAACTGCAACCCAAACAAAAGCACCAATTAGTGCTGCCGCTGCTGGAGAGGGCAAACCTTGAAAATAGGCTTTGTCAGCAGATCCAATTTGTACATTAAATCGCGCCAATCGCAATGCACCACTGACCGCATAAATAAAGGCGGCTAGCCAACCAATTTTGCCCATGATTGGGTGAATATCGACTAATGATTGCAATGACCAATTGTACATAAGTAAAGAGGGTGCTAAACCAAAAGAAATTAAATCTGACAATGAATCATATTGCTCACCAAATGCACTTTCGGTATTGGTTAAACGCGCCACACGGCCATCCAAACCATCCAATAACGCTGCTATAAAAATCGAAATGGCTGCAATTTCATATTTGCCATTTATACCAGCAATAATAGAATAATACCCTGCAAACAATGCACCAGTAGTAAATAAGTTCGGCAGCAAGTAAATGCCTTTTTTTGCTGATTCTGAAATTTTTGTCATATTTATTATTTTTGTCCTAAACAAGCATTATAACACCAAGAAGGCTGATATAATGCTATTTTAAATCCAATTCAATCACTTCATTCAATGATAAACAAGTCTAAAAAGCTTCAAGGTGTATGTTATGACATTCGTGGCCCAGTACTTGATGCGGCAAAAAAACTAGAAGACAGTGGCAACAATATACTTAAGCTAAACATCGGCAACCCTGGCATATTTGGATTAAATGCACCTGATGACATAGTTAAAGATGTGATTCATAATCTGCCAAAAGCAGATGCCTACTGTGACTCAAAAGGTTTATATTCAGCAAGAGTAGCGATTTATCAACATTATCAACAAAGCTTTTCAGGACTCGAGTTTGAAAACATATTCATTGGCAATGGTGTGAGTGAATTAATACTCATGTCAATGCAAGCCTTATTGAATAATGGGGATGAAATTTTAATTCCTGCACCAGATTATCCATTGTGGACAGCTGCAGTCAATCTATCAGGTGGTACAGCGGTTCATTATTTATGTAATGAAGACAAGGATTGGGCCCCTGATATTGAAGACATTAAATCCAAACTAAACAAAAATACAAAAGGCATTGTTATTATTAATCCCAATAATCCAACTGGAGCGGTTTATACCAAACAAACGTTATTAGATATCATTGAACTAGCCAGAACACACAATTTAATCGTTTATAGTGATGAAATTTATGACAAGATTCTATATGATGAGAAAAAATTTACTTCCATTGCTTCTCTAGCAAATGATTTAATGTTTGTGACTTTTAATGGGCTTTCAAAAACATACAGATCTGCCGGCTACCGAACTGGTTGGATGGTTATCAGTGGTAAAACCTTTCACGCAAGTGGATATATTCAAGGGTTAGAAATGATTGCATCGATGCGATTATGTGCCAATGTCCCGAGCCAATATGCCATCCAAACTGCTCTTGGTGGTTTTCAAAGCATATATGAATTAACCGACGTAAACGGTAGACTAAATCAACAAAGGTTATTAACACATGAACGCATTAACAATATTCCTGGATTGTCCACCACCAAACCTAAAGGGGCATTGTATAATTTCATCAAAGTTGATATTCAGCGTTTTAACATTACTGATGATGAGTTGATGATACTTGATTTACTTAAACAACAACACATTTTATTGGTTCATGGAACTGGTTTTAACTGGCCAAAACCAGACCATTTTCGATTGGTGTATTTGCCCCATATAGAAATTTTAGATCAAGCCATCACCCGTATGGAAGAATTTTTTGACAATTACAAACAAGAGAATAGTAAATGAATGGTAATAACAGAAAGAACATCAAGAAAGGATCTAAAGTATCAATAGTGCAAAAACACCACCAGCGCAGTGGCGAATTAACTGAGGGAGTTGTCAGTGACATCTTAACCAATTCAGCCACACATCCACATGGAATCAAAGTCCGGCTAGAGTCAGGTATTGTTGGAAGAGTTAAACAGATTCAAGCCTGATTATGGGCATTTTATAGCAAATTATGCTATAAATAACACCACAGACCTAAAATAGAGAACCAATATGAAATATTTAATAATAATTACCGCACTTTTTTGCTCCATGCAAGCAGATGCCAAGGAAAAATATTATAAATGGACTGATGAAAATGGCAACACCCATTACACAGAAAAAAAACCTAAGAATATTGAAACTGATGAAGTCAAAGTTTATAACAGTAAATCCACAAAAATTAATGTAGCACAAGACGAGACCAAAGCCGAAATACCAAATGAAGAACTGACGGCAGAACAAAAAGCCGCGATTGAGTACAACCGATCAGAACAACAACGCGTCAAAGAAATCCAAGACAGAGAAAACTGCATCATTGCAAAAAAGAACAAAGTCACTTTAGAAAAATCCTTTTCTGTAAAAAAGAAAAATCCAGCCACGGGTGAATACATAAAAATGGACAAATCAGAAATAACCAATAAATTAAAAGAGGTCAATAAAGCCATTAGGACGTTGTGCAAATAACATGAAAAGAAGAAACCTAATTAAAGCCATTGGGGCTACTACTCTTACAGGTGGTCTAGTTGCTTGTAAACCTAAACAACAAGAATGTTCAGACACACAAGAACAAAACCAATCATTTGAATGGAAGATGGTCACAGCCTGGCCTAAAAACTTTCCAGCCCTTGGCACTGGTGCTAATTTTTTAGCAAAAACCATTAATGAAATGAGCGGTGGTAGGATCAATATCACTGTTTATGGTGGTGGGGAATTGGTCCCAGCTCTTGAAGTATTTGATGCTGTTTCTAATGGTACCGCAGAGATGGGTCATGCAGCCAGTTATTATTGGAAAGGCAAAGTCCCTGAAGCACAATTTTTTGGAGCGATTCCATTTGGAATGAACGCTCAAGAAATGAATGCCTGGTTATACCATGGTGGAGGGTTGGAATTATGGACAGAATTGTACCAGAAACACAATCTTGTGCCCTTCCCTGCTGGCCAAACAGGGGTGCAAATGGGTGGGTGGTTTAATAAAGAAATCAACACACTCGAAGATATCCAAGGGTTGGTTATGCGGATTCCCGGCTTAGGTGGAGATGTTTTAAAACGGGCTGGAGGTTCTCCAAAATTATTACCCGGATCTGAAGTATTTACATCATTACAAACTGGCAATATTGATGCCACAGAATGGGTTGGTCCATACAATGACTTGGCATTTGGTTTTTATCAAGCGGCAAAATACTATTATTATCCTGGTTGGCATGAGCCCACAGCCTGTCTTGAGGCCACTATTAATAAAGAGGCTTATGATAACTTGCCTGATGATTTAAAACAAATTGTAAAAATTGCTTGTATGGCTTCAAATCAGAACATGCTTTCTAATTTTACTGCAAAAAACAATAATGCGCTAGAAACGCTTATTAACGAGCACAATGTTCAATTGCGTCAATATCCAACAGCTGTACTTGAAGAATTTAAACGACATGCAAATGATGTACTTAATGAATTAGGGGACAGTTCAGAAATTGGCAATCGCATTTTTCAATCCTATAAATCATTTGCTGAACAATCAAAAGACTGGCTAGATATTTCAGAAAATGCATATTTTAAAGCCCGATAATTTATTGTTGTTAAATCATTCTCATGAAATTGAGTAAAATGGGCATTGCCCATCATATTAATTTATGAAAAATATTTTAAAACTCAGTCCTTTTGTAGATAAACAGTTCAAATTGTCACCAGAATTGGCAAAGTTGCTAACAACAACAAATTTCGATTTAGAAATTGATTGGAAATCTTTTAAAAAGTGCAATTCACAGTTGGATGTTTTTTCGCTTCCACGCCTCTATCGTCAATCACGCTTGGCATTAATTGCTGCACGCGATACACAATTCAAAAATCCTATTGACCACATAAAAACGTTAAAGATTACCAGTCAGTTGGCAAAATTAATGATTAAATTTGCTTATGAAACAGCCACAAAAGAGTTCAAATTAAAACATGGTGAGGTTTTAAACAGTAATGGTATTGTTCAAAATTTAATCATCTTCGCATTAGGAAAACTGGGAGGCAATGAATTAAATTATAGCTCCGATGTAGATTTGGTTTTTTGCTACACAGGTAACGGCGTTTCAGATGGAAAGAAATCAATAGATGCTCAAAATTATTTTAATCGATTGGGCAGACGAATAATTCAAATATTAGATTCATTCACAAACGATGGAATTGTCTATCGTGTTGACATGCGCTTGCGACCTTTTGGCAGCGCTGCTCCGTTAGTATGTCGCTGTTCTAATTTATTAGATTACCTTGAAACCGAAGGCAGAGATTGGGAACGCTATGCTTGGTTACGTGCCAGTTTCATAGCAGGTGATGAAAAAAAAGCCAACGAAACACTAAATCAAATACAACCTTTTATTTATAGAAAATACTTGGATTACAATATTTTCGAATCCTTACGTCAAATAAAAACACAAATTGCCCGGCAGCAAGTTGATGACAAAGAAAACATAAAATTAGGGACAGGAGGAATTCGTGAAATTGAATTCATTATTCAAACCCTACAAATAACATTCGCTGGCAGAAATAAACAATTACGTGGCAATGATTTATGGCAACAAATGCATTACTTACATGACAACCATCATTTAAGTGTAAAGGAATTGCAACAGTTGACAGCTGCGTGGTTATTTTTACGAAAGCTTGAAAACTTATGCCAAATCATTAACGACAGTGACAGTCATCATTTACCCAATGATGCGAATGCTCTGGCCGTTAGTATGGATTATGACAACGAAACTTTATTAATCAAAAAATTAAATCAGCACAGGCAAAACGTCAATTGTATTTTTGAAAAATTATTTATATCAAATAATCAAACACCAAAAAATATGACCAATCATTCTGGTATACAACAACTAAAAGACGATATCTCTGAAAAAAAGTTTCCTAAATCTAACAAACATAAAATGTACGCAGCTCTCGATGCTTTAGCACCTTATTTAGATAAAGACAACAATATTCAATTATTGCATCGTTACCAGCGAGTTGTTTTTGCTGTCAGCAAACGTCCAAATTATTTATCAATGTTAATTGAATCTCCTTTGGTTTTAGAAAAGCTAATACAACAGTTGTCATATAGTAATTATTTCTGCGATGCCATCAGTAAAACCCCCTCATTATTAGAAATATTATTTGATGGAGTTCATGACAGTGAATTTGTCATGTCTCAACAATGGCGTAATTTTTCAAAAAAATTCAATACCAATGATGAAGAAAGCTATTTAGATATTCTCTGTCAATTTAAACAACGATTACAATTTAAAGCCATAATGGCCTATATTGACCATACACTTGATGCCAAAAGAACCTGTGAGGTGCTTACAGATTTAGCAGAGTTTATATTAGCGCTTATCATTAAGTTGGCATGGGGTATAACTCAAAAAAAATCTCAATGTAGCCTTAAACCTGAAGATCTCATCGTGATTGGATATGGCTCTTTGGCTATGAAAAACATGCATTTAAATTCAGATTTTGATCTTGTTTTTATACTTGACCATGATATTACTGAAGCTAACCACCAATTTGTTATGCGTTGGATCAAACGCATCGTGCACTTGTTGTCTGTAAAAACTTATTCTGGCAGTCTATATCAATTAGACACCCAATTGCGCCCCAATGGCAAATCAGGTGCTGCCATAGTAACCAAAACAAATTTTGAAAATTATCAACTCAATCAAGCATGGTTATGGGAACATGCTGCGCTTATAAAAAGCCGTGCGGTTTTCGCCAATCAACATCAATACGACTGGTTTAATTCTTTTCGACAATCCATCATTAATCAGAAAAGAGACCCTGAAATCGTAAAAAATGCATTGCAAGATATGGCTAAAAAGTTAAATAAATCTACCAGTAACCACCAAAATGAATTTGATGTTTTAGGCACAATCTTAATAAAAGCACATTACAATCCTGATATAACGGAAAAGTTATTAATACAAAATATTGATTACAAAACCAAGCTTAATCTATCAATATTAAAATAATACAACTTATCAAACTGTGTAAAAACATATAATTTATTAAAACTTTTTAGTATTTAACAATGTTATATGGTTCTCAATTTGATAACATAAACTTGTATGAATATACAGTTGTGGGTAGTATAATTTCCTGATTCATCCTTAACAAAAACATGAGCATTTATCCATAATAACCAGAGTATCATGCCAAGCCCATTTCCAATCAAACAAGTTAACACACTCGATCTTACATTTGATGAGATGGGTTCTGCTTATTCAAATAATTATGCTGATATTTATTTTCAACCGGGCATTGGTTTGGATGAAAAGAGACATGTTTTCTTGAATGGCAATCATTTGCCAGAAAATTGGAATGAGAAACAACGGTTTAGTATTGCAGAAACAGGATTTGGCACAGGCTTGAATTTTTTAAACACTTTGCAGCTGTGGAACAAAACCAGAAAAGACCATCAGCATTTAGATTATGTTAGTTGTGAGTTGCACCCATTGAACAAAGGTCAATTGGCAAAGGCACTTTCGCAATTTCCTGAATTAGATGGGCATTCAAATGAGCTAATCAAAAAATACCCAGAATCTCTTATCTATGGAACACACAGAATAAATTTCGAACAATACAATGCATCCCTGACTTTAATATTTTCCGATTGTATTGATGCCTTTGAAAATATAGATGCCAAATTTGATGCGTGGTTTCTGGACGGCTTTGGACCAAGCAAAAACCCTCACATGTGGAGTGATCCATTATTCAGTGCAATCGCCAATCTTTCTCACCCTAAGACAACCGCTGCCACTTTTACTGTTGCACGCGCTATCCGAGATGGCTTATCAACCGTAGGATTTGAGATAAAGAAGGTCGCCGGTTTTGGGCAGAAACGTGAAATGTTAACCGCGCATTTTACAAAAAAAAATATTGCGATTAAAAAACAACCTTGGGATCAAACATTCAAAGCAAATACCAGAGACTCCATTGTTATAATCGGAGCAGGCATTGCTGGACTAACTTTAGCTGATAAATTACAACAAGCCGGTAAACAAGTGACAATAATCGATAGGCAGGAGCGACCATGTCTAGAAACATCTGGCAACCCGCAAGCCATGGTTATGCCCTCCTTTGATTTAAATGATTCACCTGAGGCGCGGTTTTATCTGTCTGCTTTTCTTTTCGCCATCAGGTATTATTCTAACAATTACTTTTACAATGATGGTGTGTTAGAACTGGCCTTTTCTGAAAAACAAAAGAATTGGCAAAAGTCCTTATTATCTAGATTTGATTTACCTAATGAATTGATCCATAAAGTTCGTAAGGGATTATTGTATCCTCAAGCAGGTTGGTTGGACACACAAGGCCATGCCCAACATATTTTTTCAAATCTAGAAAATTACATCCAGGCAGATATCAAATCAATCGAGTTTGATTCAAAGGAAAAACACTGGCTCCTGCACAGTAAAGATGGAGATGTGATTCAGGCGGATTGTTTGGTTTTAGCCAATGGTATCAGCACAAAACAATTGTTACCAGGCTATGATTTGCCCACCACAGCCAAACATGGTGAAATCAGTTATGTTAAATCTGAAAACACACATCCCCAAATATCCGATTGCCCACATGTACAATTAAATAAAGGTTACATCACTCCTCAATTCAATGGCATACAAACATTTGGCGCCACATTTGATCCCATGCACAAAAGTGATTATTTTAAACCCGCTCAAAACTATGGTGATCATTGGCAAAGAAACCAAGCATTATGGGCAGGATCAGATTATGCCGATCTCGTTGAATATCTTACCAGCTATAACTCTAGAGCTGGCATACGTGTCACTACACCCGATCACTTGCCAATTTGTGGGCCAGTTATCGATCAGCAGCAATTCAAAAAGGATTATCACGATATTCGCCATGGAAAAAAATGGAAAGCTTATCCTGCTCCCCAACATTTGAATAACTTGTATGTTTTTACTGGCTTGGGTTCAAGAGGTTTTACCTCGGCCCCATTATTGGCTGAGTTTTTATGCAACCAAATTGTTGGTCATATTACTCCGATAGATATACACATGCAAAAAACCATTAATCCCAATCGGTTTTTGTATAGATCCTTGATGAGAGGTTAAACTTTTTAACATTAGATGTCAGTTTTGGCATTTTTCCTATAAAATTATAAAAACGACAAATTATTTTGCAATATAGGTTCAATTGAAGCCAATTGTTGTTGGGTATCTGCAATAATGGCCATAGAACCTTTTTCCATCGCAACCAAAACAGCTTTTGCATCGTCAATTTCAAAGTTGACTCTGCCTTCTTCAATGGTAGTTTTGGGCATGTAATAAATAGTCACTGGCCCTTGCAAAGTGGCCACCACCATATGCACACCTGTTCCTCCGGGTGTGTGACAATCATGAATAAAATGCACATTGCCTATATTGTCATCTAGCTTCGCTTGAAACTCAGCAAATACTTTTTGTACTTCATTTAATGGTATGGGCTGTTCTGTCATAGGTACATTTGATTCCCAAGCAATAGAATTACTAATAAACTGTTCAACGGTCTGAGGCCTCTTCATATACCAAGTCGTTGAAGCAATTATGAATGTAAGAAAAACAGTGGCAGCAATGGCATACTTTTGCATTGACCATTTTGTGGTTTGCTGGGTAGATTGACGTAATACAATCGAATCTCTTAAATTATCTGGCGCTTTAATGGTTAAGGCATTTTTTAGTGTTTTTTCAAATATCATGGCTTGTTCATAGGCTTTGGCGCACCTGAGGTCTTCTTTGCGCAGTCGGTGAAACTCTTCGTCTTTAGTAAACGAGTCTTTCATTAATTGTTGTTTAAATTCAAAATAATTCATAGTGATTTGCCAATTTTGCTTTCTCTGGTCAAAGCTGTTTGTAGTTTGGATCGTGCGCGAAATAGTTGGGTCATGACAGCGCTTTTAGAAATATCTAATTGTTGGGCAATTTCATCACAACTGAATCCCCCAACAACTTGTAACATGAGTGGTTCTGAGTATTTTTTGTCTAAATTTAATATGGCATCTCTAACAATGTCGATTTCTAATTTGTCATCAGGTCCGTGATGTTTCGTATCTTCGATGTCATACTCTAAATCATCTAATGAACTAATCGGTGGTACTTTGCGCTCAAATAACCTGGCAAACTCTCTTCTGAGAATCATAAATATCCAACTTTTGGCAGCTTTTTCATTTCTCAATGAGTCCAATGCTTTCCAGGCGCGCAAATAGGTTTCTTGCACCAAATCTTTGGCCAAGGCATCGTTTTTGCACAACCAAAAAGCAAAACGATACAAATCATCGCTTAGGTGACCTATTAAGGCATCAAATTTTCTTTCTTTTTGTTTCATGCTACATAAGACCTAATGGATATAAAAATATTTCAATCTAAAAAATAATTTTGTGATAAATATTTATTATTGTCACTGCTGACGACAATAAATTTGTATGTATTGTTTTTAATACTTGTTATCGGAAGCCTGATGTTAAAGGCGCTATCTGGCAGGTTATTATCTTTAATTTCTGGAAACATATCAGCAATGCCATTATTTGTTATCTTTGTATTTTCAACTGGATAAGTATCATTTGCAGAGACCACTGATAATGATTGAATGCTTGAATTGTGTATAATTGACCATCCAGATATTTCAATGAATTGGTCGTCAATTTTGTGATCTATATAAAAAAGTGGAGGAAATTGACAGGAATTCCCTTGCTTAGTATCATTGTTAACTTCAAATAGATGAAACTGTTTTTTACTGTTGTCAATATTGACCGATTCTAAAAACACTAACTGATTAAAATAATCACACAGCTGTATATAATATTTGCCTTTGTCTTGTAATTTCAAACCAGAATCTTCTATGACCAATAATGCTCTGTGCTTAAAATCTTTAGGATCCTGCAATAACCTGTTCATGATTTGTAATTGCTTTTGGCGTCCATGTTTTTGATTTTTTGAATGCGGCAAAACCTTCATTGAATTAGGATGACCTAACTCAAAAGCCAACTCTGATGCTGTCATGAAATAATCAGCAATAAGATACTCGGTATTATGTTGTTCTTGTAGTCGTCTAACAGACTCTGAAAGTTCATACCATCCCATAGAATTATCTAACATTCTGGCTTGTAAATTTGATTGGGTGTGCTTATTTAAACTTAAAAACAACAAAAGGCACAGTGAAACCAAACCTCCAGAAAAAACTGCCACCCTCAGCAATATTTTATTCTTAATTAAATAAGTAGATAGCGCCAATACAGGAACATATGAAATCAACAACCAATGAACAGTGGTTCGTAAACCATCTACAAACAAACTCATTACAACATAAAACAACCAATGCATCATCGCTGTTAATAGAATCCAGCCAACTATTGGTGTTTGCTTAAAATAGTGTTTAATTGTAAACACACTTTTTAGCCACAAATAGAAGACTACCGGAGTAATTACCAATAATTGTGAAAACAAAAAGCTAAAGTTTTGGGACTGAAATTGCCAAGGATGTCGCTGACCAAATTGAAAGGCGAATAAAGCAAAATCATTGTGGTAATTAAAAATCAATACAGGAACCAAACCCAGTAAAGTCAAAGGCAACGTTATCAATAATAAGGGCTTAATAATTTTTGGATGTGATCGAAAACAAACCAAAAATGAAAGACCTGCAAAAAACAACCAAATCCACATGCGCACATGGACATTGATACTACAGGCCAAAATAATCCCGAGAACAATCCAATCAGTTATATTATTGTCTTGGCTGGCTTTTAAAAAATAATAAACAATCCAAAGGGTGAAAAATATTAACCACACATCGGGCAACGCCATAACCGCAATCAAAACAAGCAATGGCATTGATAGCAAAACCAAAGAATTAATGCTGCGAATATTTTTATTATTCAGTCTTGAATTAATCAAATATAAAGCAATAAAAATACTTAAAAAAGCGGCATATGACATGAATCTTACCGCAAAATAATGGTTGCCAAAAACAGAAGTGCCTAAACGTATCATCCATGCAGTCCAGCCTGGTAGTTCTGAATAAGACAGCGCTAAATACTGACCCTCTAGCCAATAAAAAGCTTCATCACCAAATAATTGTAAATAAAAAACCAGCCACAATTGTAAGCCAATAAGAACAGTCACTGAGACTGTGATTGTTTTTTTTAATACGCTATTCAACACTGAGGGATTTTGAGGTGTTTGCCTGCTCGAATTAAATATCTTGGTCCTTTAATGCGGTTTAAACTGGCAATTTCTCTTTTGCTGGTACACCTGAATTTTCTGGCAATGGTACTCAAAGAATCTCCAGAACGAACTTTGTAACTGATCAAGCCAGTATTGCCATTAAAATCAGCTTCATGAAAGGATTTTGCCAAGGACATTAGTGACTGATTTTTGCAGTTTTTTTCAAAAGTTTCGGCCAGAATTTTTGGGATCCTTAGCTCTGTGTTGGCATCAATGCTTTTATCTGCTTTGATACCTGAATTGAGGTTTCTTAATATTCTAAACCAACCATCGACTCGTTGATCTTGCCCAAGGCATATGGCCAATTCACTAAGAGATGATTTGTTGGGAAATTTAACCTGTATCACTTCAACATCAACTTTATCCAAATTAAAGTTGAATTTTACTGGATCTTGGAAAATCAGCTTTGCAGCCAATACCACTGGTATGTAATGGCGTGTTTCACCTGGCAATTCATAATAAAAATTTGTTTCCCACAATGATTTATTTTTGTATTTTCTGTTAAGCCTGGCAAATCTATTTTCACCGGAATTATAGGCGGCTAAAATTTTGGCTTCGTCACCATCATACAATTGCCATTGTTCATCAATATATTTTGATGCTGCCATGGCAGAATCAGCAGGATTGTAGCGCAAATCATAGGCTCCACTTTTACCAGATAGTCCCAACCTTTTTGCCGTTGCTGGCATTAATTGAAACAGACCTCCTGCACCAACTCGGGAAGATGAATGGACTTTTCCACCACTTTCTTGAGCCATAATAGCCAAGATAAAAGCTTCATCAATCTTGTATTTTTCGAATGCAGGTAACATGTCTGCTTTTAAAAACTGGTAGTATTGCCAAGTATTAATCAGCTGTGGTCTTTTCCAAGTTAACCATTCATTGATTGCACCTTTAATGAGTTGATTATTCATGTAGTTAGCAGACAATTTGACTTGACTCATATTTTCTTTAGCTGATGCCTTGACAATTTTTGTCACATTCTCATCGACATCTTCATCAGTCTTAACCTGTTCATTTGTAGGGATGTAATTTTTCTCAATCAACCAGTTATTAAATTGACTATCAAGGGTACTTTTACAATCATCATCTAGGTGGCATTTGTTTAGTGAAATAAGCAACTCATTTGCATCAACAATTTTGGGCTCAACAGCTAATGGGGCTGAATCCAATTTCTTTGATGTAGGGCTTTGACATGCATTAAGTACGATAAGAGAGACAAATGTTAATAATAATTTTTTCATGATTGTTTTGCAGTTTCGTTTTTATTGTGTATTATAATTAGCCTGTAAGGGGCAATATTACATGAATATTTTGACTTCAATTAAAAAGTTAATGAGATTATCTGTTATCTCTAAAGAATTAACAAGCCAAGAATCGGAACAATTACAATTAGCAATATCGACTTTGATGATTGAAATGATCCGAGCGGATTTTGTTGAATTGCAAAAAGAAAAGAAAATTATGCATGAAGTGATAACTGCGAGCATGGATTTATCCGATTCCGAAGCTGATAAATTAATCGAAAATGCTGAAATAAACAGTGATTTCACTATTTCATTACAGTCACATACGGCAGTGATTAATAATTTTCTCTCGAATGAAGAAAAACAAACACTCATACAAAATTTATGGGTATTAGCTAATATAGACAATGAATTACATAAACTTGAATTTAATATGATAAATGAAGTTGCTTTACAATTAGGCATTTCAAAGTCACAATTGAATCAAATATGCAAAATAATTAAATAGGTGGACACTATGGATTTAACCCATTTTCTAAAAATAATGAAAGAGAAAAATGGTTCTGATATGTTTTTGAGTACAGGGGCACCCATTAACATTAAAGTTGAAGGTGTTTTACAGCCTTTAGGAAGTACAGCTTTGCCTAATGGATTGGTGAAAAAAATCGCCTACTCAATTATGAACGAAGGCCAGGTACCTGAATTCGAAAGAGAGCAAGAGTTGAATCTGGCCATTTCTTTACCCAGCATAGGTCGATTTAGGGTGAATGTATTCAAACAAAGAAATGAAGTGGGCATGGTCATTCGTACCATTGAAACAGAAATTCCCAGTGCTAAAGATTTAAAAATTCCAGAACTCGTTAATGAATTAATATTAGAAAAACGGGGACTTATTTTGGTTGCAGGTGGAACAGGTTCTGGTAAATCAACGACCATGGCTTCAATGATCAACCACAGAAATGAACAAATGACGGGGCACATTCTTACCGTTGAAGATCCAATAGAATTCATGCATCGTCACAAAAAATCCATTGTAAACCAACGTGAGATAGGATCTGACACGCATGGATACAAGCAAGCACTCAAAAGTGCATTAAGAGAAGCACCAGATGTTATTTTAATTGGTGAGATTCGTGACCGCGATACAATGGAAGCTGCCATATCATTTGCTGAAACTGGTCACCTATGTTTGGCCACAATACATGCCAATAATTCTGATCAGGCAATTGAGCGTGTTTTAAATTTCTTCCCAAGTGATTCACATAAAAATATCCTATTGAATCTGGCACTCAACATTAAAGCGATTATTGCACAACGGTTGGTCAAAGATAAACAAGGATTAAGACGACCAGCCATTGAGATTTTAATCAACACACCGATGATACGTGAAATGATTCGCCGCGGAGAAGTGAACAAACTCAAAGAAGCGATGGAAAACTCTTTGGATGATGGCATGCAAACCTTTGATACTGCCTTGTATAACCTTTATAAAAAGGACATTATCTCTTTGGATGAAACTTTACAAAATGCCGATTCAGCACAAGGTTTACAAGTGAAAATCAGTTTGAGCCAAGACAGTAAAGGTGATGAAGAAGATGAAATGAATGGCATTCAAACCTCGGAAGACAGTTTTTTCTAATACACTTTAGCCCGAATATTTCATACAATCGGTACAAAATAGCTATTCTTCTTATAAATTTCAATTGTTTATGAGTATATTGTTATAGTTACAGTTTGTACCTGAATGGTTTTATGTAGAAAATCGCTTCATATCTTGTATGAAATATTCGGGCTTACTATTGATACTTGCCCATGAAACAGGCTTTTTGAATTTGTTTTTAGACATATTAACTATTTCTATGTATAATAATTTTTCTTTGAAATTCCTTAAAACAGGTAATCTATGGCAAAAGGTCTCTATTCGATTTTAATCACATTGTGTTTTGCGACTCTTATCTCATGTGGGAGTCAGAATTCCAATGAAGAAGGTGATCCCAAACCTAAAAAAGAAAACAACCGATATCCTGGTCAAAAAGCCTATTTACACTCCATGGACGGCACACCAACCACATTAGATCCTGTCAGGGCTGCGGTTATCTATTCCAATTTTGTAGTGCTAAATGTTTTTGATACGCTGTATTCCTATAAATATCTGGCCCGACCTTATATATTAAAACCTAATTTAGCCACTTCAATGCCAGAAGTCAGTGAAGATGGTCTCACCTATAGGATATCAATTAAACAAGGCGTTGAATTCCATGATCACGAGGCTTTTGCCAATGGTAAAGGCCGAGAAGTTCATGCCAGTGATTTTGTTTACTCTTTGAAACGCCATTTTGATAAACAGTTTAAATCACAAGGTTCATGGTTATTTTCAGGACGTATTGTTGGTCTTGATGATTGGAAAACCCAAGGATCAGATTATTCACAAACCATTGAAGGCCTTCAAGCGTTAGATGATTACACCATACAAATAAAACTGGTAGAGCCCTACCCTCAACTTATTTATACATTGGCAATGGGTTTTAGTGCCATTGTTCCAAGTGAAGCTGTTGAATTTTATGGCAAAGAATTCGGTTCTAACCCTGTTGGCTCAGGACCGTTTTCACTGAAATCATTCAGCCAAGAGAAAGCCATTCTCATTAAAAACCCAAAATTCAGAAAAGAACCACTGGATCTAGATTTCGAAGGCTATGATGCAAACAAACATGATTTTACAGGCATAAAAGATTTAGCTGGAAAATCACCCCCATACTTAGATGTGATGGAAATTCAATTTATAAAAGAAACATCATCTCGATGGAATTCATTTACAAAAGGCAATGAGATTCAATACACAACAGTGCCAAAAGAACAGGCCAACTCAGTGATAATGAGTAAAAAGCCACTGGCCTTATATCCACAAATTACGGATTCATACCACCACATGTATGCAGTAGAGGCAGGATTTGTTTATTCTGGATTTGATATGATGAACCCAACATTCGGCAACAATGGCGACCCGGAACATGATGCCAAAAACAAAAACCTGCGTTGTGCCATACGCAAGGCATTTAATTGGGATCAAAGAAACCGCGCATTTTATTTTGGATTAGGCTCAATATTCCCAGGCGTTATTACACCAGCTGTTGCTGAGTTTGACCCTGATATGTCACAAGATGCAATTACCCTTGACATTGAAGGCGCTAAAAAATTAATGGCAGAATCTGGCTGGAATGATGATAATTTACCTGAACTGGAGTACCACACATCTGGCAACGTAACCAACCGTCAATTCTTTGAACAATTTAGAGGCTTTTTGAAAAAAATTGGCTACCCTGTCAATAAAGTCAAATACAACCCATACCCTAGCTTTGGTTCATTTAATAAAGCAATGAAAGATGGCAACACACCTTTTTTCTCTCTGGCTTGGGGATTAGATTATCCAGATGCAGAAAACACTTTACAATTATTCTATGGCCCAAATAAATCACCAGGCTCAAATAATTTTAACTATGTCAATCCTGAGTTCGATTCATTATTTGAAAAGGCTAAAGTTTTACTTCCCTCACCAGAAAGAACAGCCTTGTATCAAGAATTAAATCAAATTGTTTTAGATGATTGTGTTGTGTTGTCAGGTTTATCAAGAAACAAAATACATTTGTGGCACCACGATGTCATCATGTTTCCAGATAGACAAATTCTTGGCGGCTTTTTCGCCCGTTATGTTGACGTTAAATAAGGAGTCACAGAGTTGGATATATTAAAATTTTCATTGCGCAAATTAATGGGTGGTGTTCCCTTAATTTTGGGCGTTACCTTCATTTCCTTTTTACTAATGGTTTATTTTGGACCAGACTTAACCTATGATAAGTTAGGTAAAAACCCCACAGCACAAGAAATCCAAGATGTACGACATGAGCTCGGATATGACCAACCTTTCATCAAAAGATATTCTACCTATCTTAAACAATTGGTGACTTTTGATTTTGGCAATTCAGAAGTATTAGATAAAAAAGTTTCATCAATCCTCACTGAAACCATGCCTGTTTCATTGCATTTGATCATTCCTGGTTTTATTTTAGGAAATGTCATTGCCATAGCACTGGCATTGTTTGCCGCTTATCGGCGAGGGTCGTGGGTGGACAAATTAATCATGACTGGCTCTGTTGTTGGCATGAGCATCTCCTTCCTTATAGTTATCATTTTCTTCCAACTAATTTTTTGCTCATCTTATGGTTTAGATATATTTCCTGTTAGGGGTTGGGAAGTCTATGACTCTACAGGAAACATAATTTGGTCTCAGTATATAAAATACGTCACCGTTCCGACATTAGCAACAGTGTTTGTAGCCTTGGGATATAACACGCGTTTTTATCGCGCTGTTTTGGTTGAAGAAATGACAAAAGACCATGTAAGAACAGCCAAAGCTTTTGGTCATTCGACTATGTCCTTATTATTTAAAGGAGTACTAAAGAATGCCATGGTCCCCATAACAACACGTATCATGTTTTCAATACCCTTGGTTGTTGTTAGTGGTAGTTTATTAATTGAAGGTTATTTCGGTATTCCTGGTGTCGGAAAAGTAACCTATGAAGCTATTTTGGCTGGCGATCAAAATATATTAAAAGCCATTGTCGGTTTAACCGCTGTATTGTTTGTGATTGTCTTATTATTCACTGACATATTGTACAGAGTATTTGATCCTAGAGTGGAGTTAAAATAATGAGTCAAGATATTACAACCACCATGGGTTCATCAATCACTGAATATAAAAAGGGTGACTCTCTGTGGAACAAAGCTTGGTACAAATTCAAGCACGATGGAATGGGGAAAACTGGTGCAGTCATCGTATTAATATACCTAATTATCGCATTAGGTGTTTGGATTGGTTTATGGGGCGGAAACTGGAGCGACACAACTGATGATCTATGGCAAGGACCATCTTGGCAGCATTGGTTTGGTACCAATGTTATTGGACAAGATGTTCTAACACGGGTTATTTACAGTACTAAAGTTGCATTTGAAGTTGGATTTATTGTCGCAGTTCTATCCACAGCACTGGGAGCAATATTAGGAGCTATTTCGGGCTTTTACAGTGGCTCATGGATTGATTCTGTCATTTTATGGCTAATGGGTGTTCTCGACTCAATCCCATTTTACTTGTTTGTTGCCGCTGTTGCATTTGCTTTAAAAGGCAATTCTTTTGCCATGCACATTGCCATGATATCAACCTTTTGGACATTGACCTCTAGAGTAGTCAGAGGTGAAGTCATTAAATTAAAAGGTCAAGAATTTGTTGAAGCCGCTAGGTCAATTGGTGTCACTGAAAATAAAATCATATTCAAACACATCATGCCAAACACATCTCATATTTTACTGGTGCAATCAACCATTGCCTTTGTTGCAGCGATTAAATCAGAAGTGATCCTAAGCTTCTTGGGAATTGGTGTTAAAGATGGCGTGAGTTGGGGCATGATGATCTCAGAATCCACACAAGACGTTTTGGCAGGGCATTTCAACAACTTTGCCTCATCATCTATATTTTTGTTTATCCTGGTTATTGCCTTTAATATGTTTTCTGATTCGATGCAGGATGCGTTAGATCCTAAAAAGGTAAGTTAAATGAGAAGTGTGCTTGTTGCTTGCTCTGTTGTTTCAATCATTGGTTTGACCGCATGTCAATCTAACTACTCTCGGGTAAATGAAAAACAAAGCACACCAAGCGACATAAAAATAAGCCATTTAAATCTTGATGATAAATCTATTAATCTTAGATTTGAATACAGAACATACAGTAAAAGGACACTGGAAGAAATCAGTTGTGATATTGATTTTAAAGGAAAATCAGCATCTTTAAGTATTAATCAAATACCCGATATAAATTTAGATGCTTTTTCAACAGAAATACTCAAATTTAATTCTATCAATATCATCAATCATGAGGTGTTATTAAATACTGATACTATTGAATATTCATTGAATTGTAACTTGAACTACGACAGAGGATCAGAAGGTGTATATGAAAAGTCAGTATTGCACTTGATCCCTGGTGATAATCTAAAGTTCAGATAAGTCCTGAAATTCAACTAAACCATCAATCAAACATTTAAAGTGCCCATCCATGGGCACTTTTCTATGTGGAATAAATTGTTATAAATTAAGGTATAGGATCTAATACTGTGATAGTAAAAAACTGAGATCCTGAAGTGTCCACACCAGAATTAGCTGTACCGCCATCATCTGACAAGCTAACTTCAACCGTAGCTACACCAGAAGTTCCATTAAGTACATAAGCCAAACTACCACTGGTATCCAATACAGGTTCACCAAATTGTGCAAAGATAGCATCTCCTGTAATATTCACATTAAACGTATCAACTGTTTGTGAAATATCTTCATCGGATGTTGGGCCCATAGATATATTTTCTGCATGATTGGGATGTTGCCTAAGGCCAGTAGTACCTTCCGCCCAAGGTGTGATATCACCTTGCAATGAAAATGAAGGTGCATCATTTATTGGGTTTATTGTCATATCAAAGCTTGATTCAGAAGTATTAGAACCATCATCAACAATTAATGTAATTGTGACATCTCCATCCACAACTGTATTCTGATTAGAGTTTGGAGTTAATTGAACAAAACGATTTTCACCAGTTCCAGAAAACTGAATATCATTGGTATCAATAATATTATTGTCTGAACTGATTGCTGTCATAACTAAAGCATTGGCACTTGTTTCAGCATCAGATATTGTAAATGGTAATAATGAAGATACATCATCTTCATCAAGACTAATATTATTCATTGGACTAATTTCAGGCAATGTATTCAATACAGTAATACTAAATGACACAGGGTCTGATGTGTTTTCCCCACCATTGGATGTGCCACCATTATCTTGGAGAATTACATCAAAAACTGCAGTTCCACCAGCACCTGATAAGAAATAGGATAACACACCATTATTGGTTAATTGAGGCTCACCACCTTGTACAAAGATACCTGATGTCCCAGATTGAAATACCACCGAAGAATTAATTATGGCTTGATTATTTTCATCTGATGCACCGCCCGTATCTAACCTTTTTATAAATGATTTTTCTACAAACAACCCTGTAGAACCAGCCAAATGATCAGGGATGAAATCTAAATTAAATGTTGGTTTATCGTTAACAGGGTTGATTGTTAAGTTGAAATTTGTGTCTGTTATGGTAGAACCATCATTGACACTAACAGTAACACTTAATGGTAACAATACTGTATTAATATTTGCAGGTGGAACAATTTGGAGTGTGCGATTAGATCCAACTCCACCCAATATCAAACTTGAGCTTGGTAGCATAAATTGATTTGAAGAGCTGGCCGTAACAACCAATGCGTTACTTGGTGTTTCTGAGTCTGAAACTGAAAAATTTAATACCGAGCTAGAGCTGTCTTCATTAATGTTTTGATTAAAAAAAGTAGTAATCTCTGGCGCAACATTGTCGGTGGTATTAAATACTTCGAAAATAATGTTATTTTCTGTGTCAGAATCTGAACTAACTGTAGTAAAAACAGCAGCTAACAACTCAATACCAACCCCAATCATATTGGCTGGCACATTTGCAATACGCGATACATCAACAATTAATTCTTCTCCAGCATCAATTCGGGCATTCTTCAAATTGACGTTGTCTTCACCATTACCAGGTAATGTGTCACCACAACTTGTATTAGATCCTGCAAATGAAGTATTTTCTGAACATATCCACTCATCACCACTGACACCTTGAAAAAATGGGATACTTGCATCAATTCTATAAAATTCTACTACATCAGCAATCAAAGATACGTTACTGTTGTTTTTAATCACATATTGATAATTAAAGGTTTGGCCATTTGTAAATGCAATATCATTGGCCAATGGGCTACCAAATTCATCTAAAATAGTTATCTCAAGGTCATTTTCAAAACTTTCAAAACTGTGATTATATATGGTTTCTCTGTGCATACCAGATTCACTGGCGCATTGTATGCTGTTATCAGTTACAATCTTAATTTGATTATTACTTAAATCATAAATGGTTGATAAAATCCCGTCATTGTTAGTAGAAACACTTGCACCATTTGGATCATTAACATTCAGAATTGTTGGACTCCCGGAGTTAAAAATACTGGTACATAAAAAAGGAGCATCAACTTGAAATCCAAGGCTGCGAGGATTTGTTTGATAATTATAAACTACGTTTCCGGTCAGTGATAAGTTGTTTGATCCATTGATTGATACATCTACTGCTGAACTAGTGCTCGATAAAGTAAGCATGCCAGTTGTAATAGCAAACAGTAATTTGGGGTTGAATTTAAAATTTAGTCTTTGTATTGGTTTTTTCATTTTTTAATAGTCTTTGTGTTGTGTTTTAACATTTAGGCGCATTTTAACTGCTTTTTTATTTGACTGTGTTAAAACTTTGTTAGATACAGTGAAATACTGGCAATTTAGTGAAAAAAAATCGTAAAAAGTTAGAAAAACCACCACCAATCTAATTCATATGATAATAAATCACACTTTTGCTCATCAATATTATTTATAAATTAGGTTATAAATTAGCTCTAACCAGCGGTAATTACAAGGTTTAATTGATATTCAATGAATAATAACTGTCTCTTATACACATCTCCGAGCCCACGAGACAGGCAGAAA